>Ga0265297_10011497_pt1 | contig 10826 bp, 10 predicted proteins | sample Munlanlwell13791_FD_192502 | JGI IMG/M metagenome (GOLD analysis project Ga0265297, IMG submission 192502) | Leachate microbial communities from a municipal landfill in Southern Ontario, Canada - Leachate well 137-91 | ecosystem: Engineered > Solid waste > Landfill > Unclassified | place...
TGCCGGCGGTATTCTCCACCCGTACCCGCCTTGCCGACGACGCCCGCCTCTCCGAAACCCTGCAGGCGGAAACCATGGGCCTCACCCGCGAGATCCGCAACCTGCGCGAAAATTCGCAGATGTTCCAGGAAAAGATTCCCGACTACATGGAAATCAAGGCGCGCGGCGTCCTGACCCCCCTCAGCCGTCTTTCGGCCACCCAGATGATCAAGAGCCTGTCGGTCAAATATGCCATCAACAAGATGTCGTATGAATTCGGCATAGAGGAAAAGATCCGCATGAACGCACCCGAGAACATGCGCGTCATGCTCTCCTCCGTTCCCCTGACCCTTTCCATCGAAGCCCTCACCGATGAGGACATCTTCAACTTTCTCGAAGCCCTGCGCCAGCAGGGTGAAGGCCTCGTCACTTTCCGGGCCCTGACCCTCAACCGCATCGGCAACGACGTCAGCGACGCCGTCCGCAGCATCCTGCGGGGCCAGCGTCCCACCATCATCGAAGCGCGCGCGGTTCTCGACTGGACAACCATCGCCGCCTATCCGTCCGCCAGTGAAGGAACTCCACAGGAACCCGGCGCGGGAGGCTCCCCATGAGGAAAATATCCATCCTTCTCCTTTTCGCCTGCTGCCTGCCTGCCCTCCCTTCCCTGGCACAGAATGTCTCGGCCACCCTCGATCAGCAAATCGAGGAGAACAAGAAAAAAACCGCCGAACTTGTTTTTCCGCAAATCACCCCGCTCGCCGGCATGCGCCTGATGTTCACCGAACAGGAACGCACCGCCATCGACCGTTCCCTCGCCCCCGGGAGCCGGGAGGAAGAACTGGCGAGCTTGTCCAACGCACCCCGGAACCCCGAAGACATGGGGCCGCCGCCGCCACTGTTCATGGGCGGCATGTCCTATGAAAACCCGGGAAACTGGAGCATCTGGCTCAATGGCCGCCGCCTGCGCAGCGGCAAGCCGGTGGGCGAATTCGAAATCGTCACCATCAACCGGCATGGCGTCGAAATCATCTGGAAACCGACGATCTATCGCGGCATCTACCATTTCACCCTGCGCCCGCGGCAAACCTACTTTCCGGCAACCGACGAGATCGTGGACGGCGATGCCCGTCCGCCCGCCACCGCCGATGCGTCCGGGATTCCCGTGCCATGAGCGTTCTTGAGATTGAAGGCGTCGCCGCCGGCTACGGGCGCAAACGTGTCCTGCATGAAGTCAGCCTTTCCGTCGAACCGGGCGAAATCTTCGGCCTCATCGGCCTCAACGGCGCCGGAAAAACCACCCTGATCAAGACAATCACCGGGCTGCATACCATCGACGCGGGCCGCATCTCCATCTTCTCCCATGCTGCGGAAGACAGCGAAAGCCGCCGGAACCTGGCCTTCCTCCCGGAGCAGTTCCTTCCCTCCATCCACCTCAAGGGATGGGAATTCCTGGAGCTCAATCTCGCCTATTACGGACTTTCCCTCGACCGCAGCCAGGCCGTGACCCTTGCCGGCAAAATGGGGCTCGATGAAAATGCCCTTTCACGCAAGATCACAACCTTTTCCAAGGGCATGGGGCAGAAGGTCGGGATCATCGGCACCCTGCTGACGCGGCGGCCGCTCCTCATCCTCGACGAACCCATGAGCGGGCTTGACCCCCTGGTGCGCATAGGCCTCAAGGATGCACTCGCCAGCTACCGCGACGATGGGCACAGCATCTTTTTCAGCTCCCACATCCTCGCCGACATGGACGAGCTCTGCTCGCGCATCGCCATCCTGCACGAAGGCCGCATCCGCTATATCGGCAGCCCACAGGAATTGCGCATCACGCAAGGCGAAGCAACCCTCGAACGGGCGTTCCTCAAAGTCATTTCAGGCTGACTCCGGCGTTTACTGATGATGCTGCGGAATACCTGAAGCCGGATGATGGCCATGCAGCGCCGCCGCCCGGCTGCCGCCGACACCTCCACCTTCATCCGTCGCGTTCTTTTCCGCCTCGATCTCGTGCAGCAAATCATCGGCTTCCTCGACGCTGACCTTGCCCGCGACGACCAGTTCCTGCACCGATTCCTTCATGCTCTGCATGCCGTGCTTGGCCCCAAGCTGGATCATGCTTTCCATCTGGAAGATCTTGTTTTCGCGGATGAGGTTGCGCACCGCCTGGTTGGCCACCAGAACCTCGAAAGCCGCCACGCGTCCGCCGCCAATCTTGCGCAACAGGGTTTGCGCCACGACAGCCTGCAGCGAGCCCGCGACCATCGTGCGCACCAGCGCCTTTTCATTGGCCGAGAACACGTCAATGATGCGGTCAACCGCCTTGGCGGCCGAGGATGTATGCAGCGTCGCCAGCACCAGATGCCCCGTTTCCGCCGCGGTGAGCGCCAGCGAAATGGTTTCAAGGTCGCGCATTTCTCCCACAAGGATGACGTTCGGGTCTTCGCGCAACGCGCCGCGCAACGCGCTGTGGAAGGAACCGGAATGCCGCCCCACCTCGCGCTGGTTGATGAGCGCCTTCCTGCTCTTGTGGATGTATTCGATCGGATCTTCGATGGTCAGCACATGGCTGTGCGATATGTCATTGATATAGTCGATGAGGGCGGCAAGGGTCGTGGATTTGCCGGATCCGGTGGGCCCTGTCACCAGCACGAGCCCCTTCTTGAGGCGCGCCATCTGCTTCATGACGGGCGGGGCGCCGATCTGCTGCAGGTTGGGCGGGTTTGCCGGAATGAGGCGCATGACCATCGCCGGGCCGTCCACTGTCTGGAAGGCATTGACGCGGAAACGCATCTTCCCGCCGAAATCGAAGGAGAAATCGGCATCGCCCTTCTTTTCGAAATCTGCCTGCTGCTCATGGGATGAAATCCCTTCGAGGGCCTTCAGAACATCCTCGGGAACAAGCGGGGGAAGAGGCTGGAATTCCAGATCGCCATCAATGCGCAGGATGGGCGGCTTGCTGCTGGAAAGGTGGATGTCCGACGCCTTTCGTTCGATGGCTTCCTGCAGCATTTCCTGAAGCGCGAACATACATCACCTCATCCGTTAAAAGACCCCCGCCTCCCTTAGGGGAGGATGGATTCGACAATGCGCGCCCACAGCGACGGCGAAACCGGCCACAGATCGCCTTCCTGCAGGGCAATCCGCACATGGCGGCGCTGCACCTCCCGCGCACTTTCGGCATAGGCCGCGAGCAGCGCGCGATCCGCCAGCACGTTGACGACGCGGGGAACCCCGCGGCTTGCGCGCGCGATCATGTCGAGCGCCACCTTGGAAAACAGGTGATGCGGCGTTTCGGCAAGGGTGCAGAGGTTGACCCGGTGCTGGACGTAGCGCTTCACCGCATCGCGGTCAAAGGGCTGGGTGTAAAGGCTGAAAGTGATGCGCTGGGCAAGCTGCCGCAGGGAATGCTGCCGCAGCAACTGGTCGAGTTCGGGCTGGCCGAACAGCACCACCTGCAAAAGCTTGGAATCATCGGTTTCGTAATTGGTCAGCAGGCGAACCGTTTCAAGGCCGCGCTGGTCAAGCGACTGCGCCTCGTCAACGACCAGGATGGCTCGCCGCCCCTCTTCGCGGACCTTGATGAGATGGCGGGACAGGAGATCGAACAGATCCTGCCCCTTGACGGTCTTGATGCCGAACTCCTTGCAGACATTCTGCACGATGGCGAGCGGATCTGTCCGGGGGGCCGTGATATAGGCCACTTCGGCGAATTCGGTAAGCGACTGGAGCAGCAGGCGGCAGAGCATGGTCTTGCCGGTTCCCACCTCGCCAACCACCTTGACGATGCCCTCGCCGCGTTCAATCGCGTAAAGGAGGGCGGCAAGGATCTGCGCATGGTTTTCCGGATAATAGAGGGCGCGGTTGGGGGTAAGCCCAAACGGTTCCTGCTTCAGACGGAAATGCTCAAGATACGGCATTCATCGCACCAGATATTCAAGCCGGCGGCGGATATCCTCGACCGGAAGGGGGGTGTCGGACCGGGATGCATCCTTGAGGACGGCGCGGTAGGCGGAGAAGGCTTCCTCGCGGTTGCCCGCGCGGTCAAGAAGGACGGCGAGGTTATACATGTCGGGAACATGGGAGGGCCTGAGGGACAGGGCCTTCTTCCTTGCGGCGATGGCCTCCCCGAGGAGGTCCTTCGCTGCATACAGGTCGGAAAGCTGGGCCCACGCGGGAGCAAAAGAGGGATTGGCCCTCACCATTCCTTCCAGTTTCCCGATGGCCACATCGGGGCTCTCCTGCCCGAGGACCGCAAGGTAATTCGTCTGGGCATCGAGGTTTTGCGGCTGCTGCTTCAGCAGTTCCCCATACGCGGACATGGCTTCCTGGCTGCGTCCCGCACGTTGCAGGGAAACCGCGAGGGCAAACCGCGCCGTCTCATCCTCGCTGTTTTGCGCAAGGATTTCGGAAAACAGGGAAATGGCATGCGCATTGTCGCCAGCATCCAGCGCCCCCTGGGCGGACTCGTAAAGGCCGCGCAGTTTCATCGACTGCTGGAATTCAACCGACATGGACGCATCTTCGCCCGTCATGGCAAAGGGTTGGGTGCGGTTGAGTTCGGCATGGGCCGAAACCGGGGAATCGGCGGGCGGCAATTTTTCGCCGGCCATGGGCGGCACAAACTCATCATTTTCGGAAGGCATGGCAGCGTTTGAAGCCGTTCCCTGGACAAGATCCTCGATCAGCCTGGACATCTCCGCCTGCGGCGCCGCAGGAAGCGGAGGAGGTTTAGCACCATCCGGTGCAATCGACGCCGGAACGGCAACCTCGGGGATTCCCGCGCCAACTTCGCTGACAACCGGCCCCGGGGCCGGAGGAGGTACGGAAGCAACCGCTTCTGGAGAAATCGATGGCGCTATGGGCGTGGCGGACTGCGTGTTTTCCGTCGGAAGATTTCCGTATTTCCCCACCAGCTTGTCGAGGGTTCCCGCGACGCCGCTTGCGGCCTCCCGGGCAGACCCAACTCCCTGCCGCACGGCCCCCTGCTCGCCGGAAATGAACTGCACGACACGGCCCATGAGAGGAGCTTCTCCGGCGATGCGCATGGTTTCATCATAGACATGGACGACATAGGCAATGGTAACGGGCGCAACCACAAAAAACAGGAGCACAAGCATCCGGCGGCGCCATTTCCGGCGGGAAAGCGGCTCGGGTGTGATGTTGAGCGCCTGCGCGGCAGCCGCCTCGCGGTTATAACCGGATGCGGCATTTCCTCCAGAGGTGGCATTTGCATCCCCCCGGCCCTTCAATTTCTCCAGCGCGTCAAACAGGCTGCTCATGCGACCCCGCAAAGATATGTTACACCATTGAATCTATGACAATCGCACAAAAAAATCCACTCCTGATTTGCAGTCCTCACTTCTGATCCTGCGGCGTAGTTTCACCCACCTGGGTTTCCGACACTGCCAGCGCAGCCCTCACATTTTCCACATTGCTATTTTTCCTTAAAGAATCAACCTGTTGTTGATCCATAGCCATCTGTTCATCAAGCCCTGTTCCAGCATCCTTCGCGGGAGGCGGAACCGCAGCAGCCCCGGCAGCTGCCGAGAAATTGTGCTGGCCTATGTGCCAGGTCAGTCCGCACTGCCCGCCGGATTCCCCCTTCGGACGGAAACACCGGTGCGAGGCATCCCACACCAGATTGGCATCGAGGGCGAAGGCCTGCCCCGCAAGCAAGAGGAAAGCCATGACAGCCAGAAAATGTTTCATTGAGGCCCCAGGTTGGCTTTTTCCGCCATCCAGTTGACGCTTGGCGCACGGATAATGTCATCGAAATAGGTGGCTGGCGTTGCGTTTTCCGCATCGCTGACGCGCGTGTCGATGTAGATGTCGTTGGTGGTGAAATCAAGGTTTTCCAGCTCCCGCGCATAGCCGGACAGCGAGGTCAGCGGCGGGGCTTCGGAACGGCCCGGATTGGCTCCGGACTTGATATAGGCACCAATCCCGTTGCGGCCATGGCTGATAAGGACAAAAGCCGCGCCGCCGCCGGATTCCGGCGTCGTGGCCGAACGAATGACGGATCCCGCCGGAGACACGTCCGTGCGGATGGTAAGCCCCTTGTTGCGCAGGAACTCCATGGGCGATGTCGTGCCATCGGCGGCGCAGTCGTTGACGGACGTGCCATCATCGGTGGCGCTCGCCTTGCAAAGCGACATGTCGATGCCGGATGCCCGCACGAGGCCGCGGGTTCCGGCGGGAGAACCGGAGGCGTCATAGAACACCCGGTAGCTGATGCGTCTGTTCCAGCCGTCATAGCTGACCCCCTGCGCAATGCCGAGGTCGCGCCACGGCACGGCGCTAAATTGAACGCCGGCGGTGCAAACATTGCCGCTGCGCTGCTCGATTCCGGCGCTGGCGTCAGTTTCCGCAAGGGCCCCGTTCGCGGGACACGGCAGGCGCTTGTTGCGGGCGGCGTAAAGATGGAGCGCCTGCTCGACCGCATCGAGGCGGGTTATGGTCGTCGCCCGGTTTTCACGCTCCAGATAGGCGTAAAGTCCCGTGATCGCCATGCCGGTCAGGAGGCCGACGATGATGAGGACCACCGCCAGCTCGACCAGGGAAAAACCTTTTTCCTTCCTTTTCATCCTCACCGCTCCGATCCCGCCACAAATCCGCTGAGCTGCATGCCGCTGAGACTGGCGCCGGTGCCGTAGGTGAAGCCGATCTTGACCGTATCGAAGAGGTTGATGTTGCCATCGTCGAGCCCCGGATCGCGGAAGCAGTAATTGATGCGCTTCACCCCGGAAATGCTGTTGAAAGCCGAGGTCGCCTTGGTGTGCACATCGGCACACGCCGTAGCCGAACAATCGGTCCACAGCATAAACTGCACATACTCTCCGCCGGTGGCGCCGCAGGTGGTGCAGGTGCTGTTGCAGTATCTCCGCGCGTCAATGCGCACCCGGTAGGGCGCAGCGCTGATGCCGGGGGTTACACGGGGGTTGCGGAGGGAGGCAAAGTAAGCGATGCAGGCGGAATCGTCATAATTGCAGCAGTTGCAGGCCGCCCAGGTCGGATGCGCCACACGGCAGGCGGTACCCAGCGTTTTCGGCATGCAGCAGGCATCCCGGCTGATGTTGCAGTAATTCCTGTCTTCCATCCAGTTCAGCGTCGAACCGACGGCACAACCGATGGTTCCATCCGTGGTGCCGGGGGGCAAACATCTGGGGTTGGTGCCCCATGTTTCCTGCCATGTCCAGTCGCCGGTGCAGGATTGCAGCGGCGGATTGGGTGCAGTCTTGCCGCAGAGCGTGTTGCCGTGGATGTTGGAATTCTCGCGGAAAGCAGCCATGTGGTTGTTCGCCGGATCGTTGCGGACATTGTATCCGGAGAAATAGTAATCGAACTCGACCCCCATTTTCCTCTGGGGAAACTTGTCGGCATAAACCGGCGAATAACTCGGGTTGGACGGTTTGGCGCCAATCAGGCCAAGGTCGGTGCCCACGGGTTTGTGCGGGTAGGAAAAGCCCGGAGGCGCCGGATCATAATCGGGCGGAATGCGCCCCGCCAATGCATCGGCTGCCGTAAAGAGGCCGCTTTCCTTGGAATTTCCGCACGGCGAATCGGTGGGGGTCGTGGTGGTGGTTCCCGGAACCAGCACGAAGGTATAGCCGTCGGCGGAATCCGAATCGCTGCCGAAAACCCGGAATTCCCAGTAGGTGCGCAGAACCTGGCGCGTCCAGCGGAACGGGAAGTCCAGCCACACGCAGCCGCTCTGATAGTTGCGCAGGGCAATGTCGCTGCCGAGGCCGTCATTGTTGCTGGTGGATGTCGTCGGCGTACCGAAGTCGATGAAGGTGTCGATCCTCCCGTCCGGGTTGGTAATGGTATTGAAATTGATCTGGTCGCTCTTGGCCGTGCCGGACTTGCGGAAATAGGTGAAATCCATCCCCATGTACTGGGAGCCGCCGTAAAGCAGGTAGTCAACCAGCGCTTGCGACCATTCGTTCGGGTCATAGGTGTCGCTGATCCAGAGCCCGGCTGCCTTGGCAAGGTCTTCCACCGAAATCGTCACCGCGATGTCGTCAAACGACTGGGTTGAACCCAGCGTGTGGATGGCCCGGAAGCCGGGATCGATGTAGTCGGAATTCACATCGGTGTTTTCGGTTTCATCCGTCGAATCGGGCATGTTGTTGCGCCCGCCCGACGTCTGCCACCCGCCGCGGCCGTTTTCCCCGTGGCTGATGAGCACATAGGCGGTTCCGCTGCCATTGGCGGGGCGATAATCATTCGTCTCCGTGGTCACCACCGTATCGTCGCCGCCAAACACGATATGCTGGCCAAGCTGCGGCACAATCAGTTCCTGCCTCTTGAATTCGTTGTAGAGCCAACCATAGCCATTGGTGTTGTAGTTGGCTGCCGTTTTGGCGATGCTCATGTCGAGGTTGTCGAGGTCGGTGGTCTGCACGGTCATGATCGCCTGGGAGCAATGGCTGGTGGGCGGAAATACCTGATTGAAGGCGTCGGAACTGGGCAGCGACGGGTCGCGCACCAGTGTTTCCTTTGAACAGGCCAGAAAATCCATGCCGCGTTTTTTGGAGGTCGAGGAAATGTCCTCGGCATAGGTCAGGCTGCCAACGCCGGCGCCATCGCCATCATAAACGCGGTAGGAAATGCGGCGCCCCCACCTGTCGAGCGCATCCTCGGCCTGCAGGCCGAGGGTTTGCCACGGCAGCGTCCCATAGCTCATGTCCTTGCCGACGCCAAACGTGCATTTGCGGTTTCCCGTTGTCCATCGTTCCGTGCTGCCATTCGCGGAATAAAGCGAAGCGGAACCATCCGCAGGGCACGGAAGGCGCTTGTTGCGCTTGACGAAAATGAGCAGGGCCTCCTGAACGTCCGGCAGGCCGCTCGCAGTCACGATGCGCTGGCTGGTTTCCTTTTGGGCCTGCTGGAGGGCCGTCTTGCCGAGAAGTGTTGCTGCACCCGTCACAACAAGGATGCCTGCGACAAAAAGGAAGATGATGCCCTCGCTCCCGCGCCTGCCAAATCTGTTCATGATACCCCCATTCACCGTAAACTCGACAAGGATACTGCATCCTGCGATACAGCCGGTTGCAATCCTACCCTGATTGCCCCCTTTTGAAAAGGGCTGTCTTCAAAGCTGTTTGCCGGAACAACCGCCGGGCACAAAAAGAAGGGCCCCGCAACTGCGGGGCCCTTCCCATTCCTGACCTGTGAGGATACTGGAATTACAGCTGGAAGTGGGCCCAGCAGGAAACCGTATCCGGGTTGGTGGTCTGGTAGGTATCCGTCGAGGTCGCACCCGTTGCACAGGTGGTGCCGGTGCCGGCGCCGCCGATCTTGCCGGTGTTCGGCAGACCGTCATCACCCTTGGTGTCGACGCTGCGAAGCTGGTTCGGCGAGAGCGCTGCAACACTGTTGTCGGTTGGCGCCGCACCAGTCGTGGTGCCAAGGCGGATCCAGTGGCTGGTGATGCTGTTGATGGTCTCGTAGTTGATGGTGTAGAGACCGCCAACGCGGCTCTGCAGGCCATCAGCCGCCCCCAGGATACCCGTGGCCTGGGTGGTGACGCCACCAATGAGGCCAGCCGCACGCAGGTGCTGCCAGAACCAGGTCGGTTCCGTCGCGGTCGAACCCATGCGGCTCACACCCGTCCCGCCAATGCGGCCGTTGTTGTCGCCGGTGCTGCTGAGGCCAGCCTGCACCATCACGGCGTTGGCTGCCGTGATGTCGCCCGGCAGGCTGTCATACTTGTTGAGGAACGTGGAGGATGCCACGCGGACTTCGTTGAGCTGCGTCTGGATCGAATTGATTCGGGCGCTGGTCACGAGGTCCTGCCCCTTCAGCACACCGCCCACGATGAGGCCGATGATGATGAGGACGATCGCCAGTTCGACAAGGCTGAAGCCAGCCTCACGCTTGGCGCTGTTGTTGATCTTTGTCATCTGTTCTCTCCCTTTTCCAATTCAGCTTTCGCTTTTGATATCGCGAACAACTTTTTTTTGTCAGTCCCCTTTTGACCTTGCCATTATGATGAGCTTTTTCCAAAAGGTCAAGGCGTGCTGTTTCCTCCCCTTAACGATTACAGCTGGAAGTGGGCCCAGCAGGAAACCGTATCCGGGTTGGTGGTCTGGTAGGTGCCCGCTGCGGTCGCTGCGGTTGCGCAGGTGGTGCCGGTGCCGGCGCCGCCGATCTTGCCGGTGTTTGGCAGGCCGTCATCACCCTTGGTGTCAATACTGCGGAGCTGATTCGGCGACAGCGCCGCAACATTGTTGTTGGTCGGAGCAGCGCCAGTCGTGGTGCCAAGGCGGATCCAGTGGCTGGTGATGCTGTTGATGGCCTCGTAGTTGATGGTGTAGAGGCCGCCCACACGGCTCTGCAGGCCGGAAGCTGCCGGCAGGACGCCCGTGGCTTCGGTGACAATGCCTCCAAGAAGGCCCGCCGCACGCAGGTGCTGCCAGAACCAGGTCGGTTCCGTCGCGGTTGACCCGAGGCGGCTCACGCCCGTGGCGCCAATGCGTCCATTGCCATCGCCGGTGCTGCTGAGGCCAGCCTGAACCAGGACGGCATCGGCCGCCGTGATGTCTCCCGGCAGGTCTTCATACTTGTTGAGAAATGTGGAGGATGCCACGCGGATTTCGTTGAGCTGCGTCTGGATCGAGTTGACGCGGGCGCTGGTCACGAGATCCTGTCCTTTCAGCACGCCACCCACGATGAGGCCGATGATGATGAGGACGATCGCCAGTTCGACAAGGCTGAAGCCCATCTGGTTTTTCAGGTTGCGAGACATTTTCTTTTTTCCTTCCATTCGCGGAGAGGATTTCCCCTGTCCTGATTCGTACATGATACAGTTTATTAACAGTTGCATAGTGCCAGAGATTCAAGAA
>Ga0265297_10011498_pt1 | contig 10825 bp, 11 predicted proteins | sample Munlanlwell13791_FD_192502 | JGI IMG/M metagenome (GOLD analysis project Ga0265297, IMG submission 192502) | Leachate microbial communities from a municipal landfill in Southern Ontario, Canada - Leachate well 137-91 | ecosystem: Engineered > Solid waste > Landfill > Unclassified | place...
CCGAAGTTTTGCGGAATCCTTTCCCCAGAAAATAGTTTCCGCAAAACTTCGTCCGCATTGTTTCCGTTTCATTCGTTGGGATTTTCTGCAAAATGGGTTCTGACTTTTTCAAACAAACACCACCATTTTGACCACATCGAAAATACTTGGGACCAGGAAGAGACAGAAATGTCTCTTTTTGTGTTAACATTATCTCATGAGTAAAGATCTGCAGAATTTGGAACTTGAAACAATCAATATTGAACCGTCTACATTAACGGTCGTTGAGACGCTAGATATTGTCCAATCTACAATAAATGGAATCAGCAGTAAAGAAGCTAAGAAACGCCTCGTTGAATATGGAGAAAACAAGCTTCCGGAAAAAAATAAACAATCAAAAATATCAATATTTATAAGTAATTTTAAGAGCCCCTTGGTCTATGCGCTTTTTGCGGCCGCTATATTCGCCTTAATTTTGGGTAAATTGGTAGATGTAGCAGTTATTCTCGTAGTAGTTATAATAAATGCGGCAATTGGATATATCCAAGAGGTAAAAGCACGAAAAGATATCGAGGCACTAAAGAAAATGGCTTCTTTTTCAGTGAAAGTCGTAAGAGGGGGCGAAACCTCAGAAATTGATGCTTCTTTATTGGTCCCCGGTGACATTGTTATTCTAGAAGAAGGTGTTCGTATACCTGCCGATGGCCGAGTTATAGAAGCGAATAATGTTTTGATAAATGAATCTTCCTTAACAGGGGAATCTGAATTAGTTTTAAAGACTAGTGAGAAAACTCTTCTAAGTAGTAACATTACCTCAAAAAATATGGTTTTCCAGGGAACCATGGTGGGAGAGGGTAATGGTAAATTTGTTGTTCTTTCAACAGGAGCTGACACGAAATTTGGAAAAATCGCTATTTTCGCCCAAGACACAGAGTCTGTTACTCCGATTCAGAAAAAAATCGAAAAATTTAGCAAACAAATCGGAATTGCGGTTCTTGTCATAAGTGTATTGGTTCTGGTATTTGGACTCTTAAATGGTAACGATCTGATAGAAATGTTTCAGCTTGCAATCAGCCTTGCTGTTTCAGCCATACCCGAGGGGTTACCGATTGCGGTTACCATTGTTCTTGTCTTGGGAGCCAAGAGAATGGCAAAAAGAAAGGCAATTGTTAGAAATATGATGGCTGTAGAAACATTGGGTACCACTACTGTCATAGCAACTGATAAAACGGGCACGCTAACTCATAATAAATTAAAGGTCGTGACTGTCTATGCCGACAACGATTATGTCTTTGAGCCAGGTCCAGAAGTAGGTAGTGGCTATTATACCTTCCAAGGAAAGAAAGTTTCTGGTACAGAACTAGAAAATATTTTAATAGCTGGCTCTGTCTGTAACGATGCGGAATATAATAAATCTGATGACAAGATTATCGGAGAACCCACCGATGTGGCTATCCTTGAGAACGCAAGAATCTGCGGTGTTGATAAGGCAAAGTACCCAAGGCTTGATGAGCGTCCGTTTTCCTCTAATACCAGGTATATGGCGGTGCTAACAGAGAGAGGTAGTAAAAAAATAATTTATCTCAAAGGCGCTCCTGAGGAAGTTATTAAAAGGATCAAATTAACAACAAAAGAGCGTGAGGACCTAACCCGTAAAGTTGAAGAAATGTCTAAAGAAGGGCTCAGGGTTGTAGCCTTGGCGGAAAAGACTTTTGCTGGTAATTTTGCCGGTTCTCTTCAGGGTGGTTTTAGACTTCTTGGTTTCATCGGAATGAAGGACACGTATCGGCCTGGAATTAAAGAGGCCATTAATAAGTGTAAGGAAGCTGGTATAAGAATAGTTATGCTTACTGGTGATCACGTAAATACTGCAGCAGCGATTGCTATGAAGCTAGGCATAATCCATAAGGAAACAGAAGCAGTCGTTGCTCAGGATTATTTTAGTAATAGCCGGGGTAAGAATTTAGACTTAAACCGCGTATCTGTTTTCGCCAGGATATTACCCGAGATAAAATACCGAGTTATAGATGAGCTGAGGACATCAGGTGAGATTGTGGCCATGACAGGAGATGGTGTCAATGATGTGCCTGCTCTCAGGAAAGCGGATATCAGTATAGCGATGGGGCTTTCGGGGACAGATGCGGCCAAGGAAGCCGCTGACTTGGTCCTAGCGGATGATAATTTTGCAACTATCGTTGCGGCGGTAGAAGAAGGGCGAACAATTTTTGCAAATCTTCGAAAAACTATTCTTTATCTTATATCGACGTCCCTAGGAGAAGTTTTAACCGTTCTTGGCTCACTATTGATGGGACTGCCCCTGCCGATAACCGCACTGCAGATACTTTGGATTAATCTGATTACCGATACTTCAGCCACTATACCGTTGGGCATGGAACCAAAAGAAGCTGATCATCTAAAAGTTCCACCAAGAAACCCCAAGGAGGGCATAGTGTCGGGCCTTATGGCTAGAAGAGCATTATTGGTCGGTCTCTATATGGCGGTTGTTGGATTATTTATATTTAAGACAAACCTGGCGGTGGGAATGGAATATGCAAGGACTATGACCTTCTTATTCCTTTCAGTTTCACAGTGGTTTAACGCCCTCAACTGTCGTAGTGAAAAAAAATCTGTTTTCTTGATGAATCCTTTTTCTAACCCAGCACTTCTGCTGGGAATAGCCCTCGGTTTGGTTGCACAGGTAGCAGTGATGTATCTACCATTATTTGAATCTGTATTTGGTTTTGTACCAGTCGGCATAAACGCTTGGGCAACAACAGCGGTAGCTTCCTTCGGTCTAATTTTGCTAATCGAACTCGATAAGTTGCTAAGCTTGATTATTCTAAAAGTTCTTAAAAAGTAGTTGATTTAGCTGTTTCCATTCCCTCAATTCCGCTATTAGTAGGTTCCAACTATTTTCGACGCAGTCCACCATAACAAGTCCCTCACCGAAAGGTGGGGGTTTTGTTATGATAGGCAGGACGAGAAGTTTATCCGCCTTTGGCGGAAGTCCTGCCTGCCCGTTCCGCAACGCAGTGAAGGAGGGTTGGGTCCACCATTTTGACCACATCGAAAAGACTTGGAACCAGAGGAGACAGAAATGTCTCTTTTTGAAATATTTTTTGTACTTATGGCGTAATACAGTTAATAAAGATAAAATGGTTTTATGAAGCAAACAGACGAAGAAATAGCGGGGAAAATACAGTCTGGGGATAAAGAGGCATTCGGCGAAGTGATAGATCGTTATGAAAAGCCTCTTTGTTCCTTTATATTCCGTATACTCGGGGACAGGGACAACTGTGCTGATGCTTTGCAGGAAACTTTTTTAAAGGCATATAAAAACATAAATTCTTTTGATCCTAAAAGAAAATTTTCTTCCTGGATATACCGTATTGCACATAATGAGGCAATAACTCACTATCGCAAAAATACGAAGCATGTCGCATTAGATGATGTTGTCGAGATAGCAAGTGATGATAACCACGCCGATTTTATTCAAAAGGAGCTAGATTCAGAGGGTCAAAAGATGTTATTAGACAAAGCTCTTCTAACTATTCCCCTAAAGTACCGGGAGGTGATTGTATTTCGATTTTATGAAGATAAAAGCTACGAAGAAATATCAGAAATAATGCATTTACCAGTAAATACTGTAGGCACTTATCTTAATAGGGGGAAGATAGAACTTAAGAAACATTTTAAAGATATTAATATTGAGGACATATTATGAGTGACTTAAAGAATAAAGTAATGGAAAGCATCAAAAAAGACGAAGTAAAAATGCATTCTAAGAATTTTTTTAGGTTTACAAAAGCATTAATTGAGATTGTGATTGTTGGCATTGCCCTTTTGGTAATATTCCTTATCAATCTCAGTTTTTATCTTCCAAGAAAAGGCCTGGGGTTATGCAATAATCGTTGGGACCGTATCATCGGGGTGATTCCTTGGTGGATTGTAATCCTTGGGATAGGAGGAATTGCTATATTAATCTGGATTATCTATCGTTATACAGGAGCATACAAAAAAAGGCTAATCATAGTAATTGGTACAGTCTCTGTGGCTATAGTTATATCGGGTTTCTTGCTTTCCGTTTCTAATTTTAATGAAACTGTAGGCAAGGGTTTCGGAAGGTTTCATAATAATCAACAAAACATGAATACGAATAATGGATATGGGAATGGAAATCGCGGGGATAAATGCAATAAATTTTGAAATATTTTTTCTCTCATGCCGTATTATTAGCAGAAGGATTTAATAACCAACCTTCTAGAAAAGGAGAAAAATGAACAAAACATTAATCGTCGGAACAGCAGTGGCCGTAACATTGCTTTCAACCGGAGTGGTCTTTGCTAAGACATCACTGGGAACTGTCAAAACACCTAGTGGTGAAGAGGTTGCCAAAGTAGGGCTTACGGGTACTGTAGAGAGTGTCTCTACAACTGGTAAGAACCAGATCCAAGTAAAGGATGCTGATGGGAAATCCTACACAGTAAATCTAGGGAAACGTGGGTATGTTGATACTACGGTTAAAGCTGGAGATAGCATCAAAGTCGAAGGGCTGGAGCATAGCGCTGGAACTGTAAGCGCTTGGAATCTGACCAAGGCTGATGGTAGTCAAGTTACTATCAGGACTGCAGCTGGAAAACCAGCCTGGGCTGGTAACGGCGGTGGCAATGGTGGATCTGGAATGCACAATGGTTCCGAAAATGGAGCAGGATTCGTTGACAAAAATGGTGATGGGGTCTGCGACAACGCAACTAAATAACCAAGTTCAAGAAAGACCCTGCGGGGTCTTTCTTAATATTTGACGAAAAAGGTTGAAGGGGGTTATTATTAAGAATAAAGGAGGATAAATGAAAAATAAATTAACTTTAACAACATTAACACTTCTAGTTTTGCCTGCGATGTCGTTTGCTGTTTCTGATAGTGCAAATCAGGGCACATCAACTCAAAATCAGAATACGGTGACTACCCAAACTCAAACTCAGGCGCAAACAAATAATACAGAAACAGGGGCTCAGACACAGACACAAACCCGGACAGAAGAACAAATTCAAACACAGACAGAACAAGATATTGAATCTACAAAACAGCAGTACCAAGCAAAAAATAATGCCGTAAGTAGCCATGCAAGTGAAATTGCTAAAGCGGTTCAATCAATGCTTGCGGTAGCAAACCGAACAAACGATCCCAGTATTGGTGAACAAATTCGTACAATTGCTAGAGAGCAAAACCAGGCAGTTGATAGCGCCAATAAGGCAATGGATAAAATCCAGGAGAGAAGCGGTGCTGCCAAATTTTTTATAGGTGCTAATTATGGACAAATGAAAGAAGTCAAAACTATTATGGAGCAAAATCAGGAAAGAATAAGAGAGCTTCAACAAATTATGACAAAACTTACCAATGAAGCAGATAAAACCGAAATTCAAAATCAAATAAATGTCTTAGAACTTCAGAATCTTAATTTGGCCAACCAATTAGCAGAGGAAGCCAAAGGTTTCACCTTATTTGGCTGGTTCATCCGCTGGTTCTACGGGGTTTAAACGAATTTTAAAAACGAGATACAGAGAGTCTCGTTTTTAAATGTGATTATTTTTTAGTGCTGAAGTCGCCAAACAGCTTATATATCAGACAGAATCCTGTTGAGGCAGTGAATAGAGCAATTACCCCGACAACATCGAGAACTATCCCCAGTGTGTTGTTGCCTAGATAAAACCAACCAACTCCGATAAGGACTACCCCGACAATCGCTCGGATTACACGGTCTGTTGTGCTTTCATTTTGTTTCATGTTCATGCTTTATTTTATACCTAATTCGGCATTTATAACAGCTGTATCGAATCCGATGATAACTTTATCGTCAATCCATGACTGAGGCACTGACATGCTTTGCGATTTGGCAATCATTTTTTTTGCAGCCTCGTGGTCAATTGACACATCAATATCCTCAAACTCAACTTTTTGCTCTCGCAAATAATTTTTTAGCATTACACAATATGGACAGGTCGGTGTTGAAAATACTTTAACGACTTTTTTCATTTCTCTCCTTTATTAATTCGGTTACCTCTAATATTTTTCTTATCTTATTCTCTCTACTGGCTGATATACGGTATTGTTTGTTTTTGCCACATCTTGTTTCTTCGATATACCCTAAGTCTTTCAGTTTTTTTACGTGATAAGATAAGAGATTTTTTGGTATTTTGAGTTTATCGACTAGATTACATCCACACAGGAAGTCAGTACAATCGTAAAGGCTTTTCAGTATTAGGAGCTTGTTTTTGTTGAAAACAACTAGAATATCGTCGATGCTCTTACTCATAGTACAATTGTATTTGAACTATGAGTGTTTGTCAATAGACTGAAGATAATCATCCTTAGATATAGTTATATGCTAAGGAAATTAATGCAATTCTGTAGTAACCAATGCATTTCACAAGAGTAATTCCTTTACTAATATGTTCCAACTATTTCCAACGCAGTCAACCAAAAAATAATTCTTTCTTTATAGTATTTGTGTTCATAATATATTTAAGCAAAATCATTATGCTATAATAAAATAGTGAACAAAAAGTTATTAACAAAAACCTTCTTATATACCTCTGGGGCTACTATCTATATTTTCTTGGTCTCACAAGTGATGAGCCATGGGAATCAATGGTTTGGAAAAGAGGATAAAGCCTTTACTCCTTTCGTTGTGTTGCTCCTTTTTTCGCTTTCAGCTGCCATCGTTGGATCTCTTGTGTTAGGTCAATCTGTTCTTCTTTTTTTGGACGGCAAAAAGAATGAAAGCGTTAAGGCGACAACTTACAGTATCGGCTGGCTTGCTTTCTATACAATACTCGGATTGGTTATATTGGCAATTATGAAGAGATAAGATGCTATAACTATGGTGAAATGATGAAGGGTCAGACTTACAAAGAAAACGCCTCAACTTTCGTTGGGACTTTTTCTTTTCTGAATATATTATTTAGTAATATTATAGATAATGTTAAGATTTAAGCATGCTCATAGGGCTAAGCCAGCGGGAAGTAAATATTCGTCTTAAAAAAGACGGATATAATGACCTTCCTTCCGCTAAACCAAAAAAAATTAATGATTTTTTGATAGAGATTATCAAAGAACCGATGATCTCTCTTTTACTAGTTGCTTGTATCCTATATTTGATTTTGGGAGACAAGATTGAAGCTTTGCTATTGCTACTATCTATCGCGGGAGTTGTCAGTATATCTCTTTATCAAGAGAAAAAATCTGAAAAATCCTTGCAGGCACTAGCAAACCTTTCGAGTCCCAGAGCAATTGTAATAAGGGATGGTGAAGAAAAAAGAATTCCAGGAAGAGAAGTTGTCGTTGGTGATCTGGTTATTTTGGTGGAAGGGGATAGAATTCCTGCGGACATCGAATTAGAAGAAGCAGTGAACTTGAGTGTTGATGAATCTCTTCTAACGGGAGAATCTCAGACAGTTAAAAAAAATACGGAAAAAAATAATAAAGTTTTTTCAGGGACTATGGTTATCAGTGGCCATGGCTTTGGAAAGGTCAGGGCTATAGGGCTCGATACGGAACTTGGAAAGATTGGCAAGTCTCTAAGCTCAATAGAAATAGAAAAAACCTTACTTCAAAAAGAGATAAGAAAGTTTGTTAAATGGATCGCAATGATAGGGATTTCCGTGTGCATACTGCTTACGGTAATTTCTCTCTTTTATGATAAGGGAATCATCGAGTCGATATTGGCTGGCCTAACATTAGCAATTGGTATTCTTCCAGAGGAATTCCCTATTGTGCTGATTTTATTTATGACAATGGGGGCTTGGAGACTGGCGAAATATAATGTACTGACTAGAAGAGCGGCGACCATCGAAACTTTGGGAGCAGCAACTGTTCTTTGTGTTGATAAAACAGGTACTATCACAAAAAATCTGATGTCAATCGAGAAAATATATATTCCGAGCGGAGAGATTCTTATAAACGACTTTATAGACGATGAAAATGTTATTAGGTATGGAATATTGGCTAGCCAGCGAAAACCCTTTGATCCTATGGAATCTGCTTTTATCCATGAAGGAAAAAAGAAATTTAATGTAGATGTTCTATATGACGAGAACACCTTAGTCAAAGAATATCCTCTAGAAAATAATTCCCTTTGTGTTGCTCACGCTTATCAAGGAGCCTATAAAGGCTTTGAAATTGCGCTTAAAGGGGCTCCGGAAGTTGTGTTGGATTTGTGTCATATTTCAAGCAAAGAGAGACAGAACGTTATGAATGAGGTAAAAAGATTTGCGAAAGAAGGCCTGAGGGTTATTGCTGTAGCTAAGGCTCATGATAATAAAAAATATTTACCCGAAAATAGACATGAAATTAAATTTGAGTTACTTGGTCTAGTTGGGCTGAAGGATCCTATAAGATCCGGAGTAACTGAATCAATCAAGACAGCCAATAGGGCTGGAATCAGAATAATAATGATCACCGGGGACTATAAGGAAACAGCCCTCGACGTTGCAAAGCAAATCGGCCTAACCACAAAAGGGGTTATTGCTGGTGACGAGTTCGAAGCATTGAACGAAAAAGACAAAGAAGATGTACTCAAAGTAACAAATGTTTTCAGCCGTGTCAGGCCAAATCAAAAACTATTGATAATAAGAGAATTAAAAAGAATGAAAGAAGTTGTGGCTATGACAGGGGATGGGGTCAATGACGCCCCCGCGCTGAAGGCTGCAAATATCGGGATTGCTATGGGCAGAAGAGGGACAGATGTGGCAAGAGAGGCTGCAGCTATTGTTCTTTTGGATGATAATTTTAACTCAATAGTTGGGGGAGTTAGAATGGGCAGAAGAATATATGACAACCTGCAAAAAGCAGTAAACTATTTGATATCGGTTCATATTCCAATCGTCATTTTATCAATATTACCGGTTATTTTTGATTTGCCGTTAATCCTGATGCCTATACACATTGTTTTTTTAGAATTTATTATAGACCCGACTTGTACAGTTGTTTTTGAAGCCAGCAAAGAAGACATAGACATTATGGAGAAAGCACCAAGAAGATTAAAGGAGAGAATAATTGCTTTTAAAAACTTATATACCCCGATTATTAATGGCACAATAGTGGGTATTTTCCTATTCGTCTCATATTATGCTTCTTTTTATCAATACGGAGAAAACGTAGCGAGAGCCTTTACTTTTCTTATGCTTGTCCTTCTAATTTTAGTCTTAATGGTAGTCAACTTATCAAGAAAAGAAAATTTAATATCGAAATTACGAAGAAATGATAATCTGGCACTGGTAGGGGTAGTATCTTTTACCTTGGTAGTTATGTATTTTGCTACCAACGTGGAAGCGGTAAAGAAAATTTTTCAATTTGACAGTCTTACTATTTTTCAATGGGTGCAAATAATTGTAGTTTCTCTGTGTGTTCTATCTCTTGCTGAAGTAGTAAAACTATTCCAAAGTCCAAGAAAGACGTAGTTTCAAATAACATACATTAATAACTATTTTGCTAAATAGAACGACCTTCTCAATAGCCTGCAAGTTGTTGGACCAAAATGTTATAATATAGAAACATAAATACTTTAAAAAAGGAGGATAACTATGATAAAAATATTGGCATCATTTGGTAGTCTTTCGGTTGATGATCTCTCAAAAGCAAAGGATTTTTATACCAACACACTTGGTTTGAAAGTAGATGAAGACGATATGGGCTTGACGATACATTTGAGTGGCGGAGGGACAGTCTTTGTCTATCAAAAGGACAATCATCAACCGGCTTCTTATACTGCCTTGAATTTTGTAGTTGATGATATTGATAAGGCCGTGGAAGATTTGAAAAGCGGGGGTGTTATATTTGAGCACTATGAGGGAATGACTGGCGAAGATAACATTGCTCGGGGAATTTCCAACAATCAGGGGCCGGATATAGCTTGGTTCAAAGATCCCGCCGGAAATATTTTGTCAGTGCTTGTAGATAATAGGACGCAATCGTGAACCATAGTGTGGAAGTCGATAAATATTTGGAAAATATTCCGGAAGAATCAAAGAAGGCTTTGCAAGAACTTCGGGAAAACGTGTTTGAGTTTCTGCCTGAGGCTGAGGAATACATTTATTACCACATGCCCACTTTCAGATACAAAGGAAAACCGTTTTTGGTTTACGCCTCTTTCAAAAATCACTGTAGCCTTATCACGATGAGGCAAAGCGTTATCGAAAACCTCAAAGAAGAATTGAAGGGTTATGCGGTGGCCGGAACAACCATTCATTTTACAACGGCCAACCCAATATCAAAAGAAACTCTAAAGAAAATCGTAGAAGAACGAATTTTGGGAGTGCCAAAAAGTTTAAGTTCTAGTTCTAATTCTAATAAATAAAGCCAATTAGGGGAACCGAAGAAGGTGTAAGCGTCCGGCTAGAAATAATGCCGTAACCGCGATAGTTCATTTCTGAGATAGTGAAACTGCCACCAGAAACCGATTCTACATAAGCAACATGTCCAACGCCACTTTCCCATGTTACCATAATTGATCCAGGCACTGGAGTTCTGCCTACTGCTCTACCATAAGCTTGGGCATTACCATACCATTGCCAGGCATTACCATTCCATGGCACGTATCTTTTTTGTGCTACCCACCAAGTGCAGTATCCATAAGGAAAATGATTCGGGCCGGACGAAGTTTTCACATAAGATATGCCTTCGGAATCGTCCGAACTGGATTGTGAGCTAGGTGGCGTGGTAACCACCGGCTTCGGTAAAGGTGGGATCTCTCCATCAGGAACAAGCAGTTGCATCCCAGGGGTGATATCTTCTCCGTAGAGATCATTCTGGGAGATAATCATTTCTTTGTTGGCTTTGTATCTAGCGG
>Ga0265297_10011499_pt1 | contig 10825 bp, 4 predicted proteins | sample Munlanlwell13791_FD_192502 | JGI IMG/M metagenome (GOLD analysis project Ga0265297, IMG submission 192502) | Leachate microbial communities from a municipal landfill in Southern Ontario, Canada - Leachate well 137-91 | ecosystem: Engineered > Solid waste > Landfill > Unclassified | place...
GGAAAAGAGAATTTTTATCAACAACCAAATAAGAGCATCGCAAGTAAGAGTAATTGATGAAAACGGCCTTCAAATGGGCGTTCTAGGAATAGCAGCTGCTCTCACCGAGGCGCGCAACAGAGGTTTGGATTTAATCCAAGTAACCGATAAGGTAGAACCGCCTGTTTGCAAATTGGGAGAATATGGCAAGTTCCTGTATATAGAAGAAAAGAAAGAACGCGCTGCCAGAAAAAATCAAGTCAAAACCGAGCACAAGATGGTCAAAATCAATTATAATATTTCCCCGCACGATTTAGAGACTAAAGCCCACCAAGTGGAAAAATTCATAAAAAAGAATTGCAAAGTAACAATACAGATATATTTAAGAGGTCGCGAGAATGCATTCCAAGATTTAGCCAAACAAAAAATAATCCATTTTAAAGAAGTTATCAGCCAATTTGTCCCGATCAAATTGGAGCAAGATTTGCAAAAAAGGCCCAAAGGCTTTACAATGATAATCTCACCAGGAAAATAACCATATGGCAAAAGCAAAATTAAAGAAATCTTTATCAAAAAGATTCAAAATCACCAAAAACGGCAAGATTATGCGCCGAGCGATGGGACAAGACCATTATCTTACAAAGCAAACTGGAAAACAGAGACGCAATAAGAGAAAATGGAAAACTTTACCAGAGTCTGAAGCCAAAGTCATCAAAAAAGTATTAAAGTATTGCAGATAATATAATATGCCAAGAGTAAAAAGAGGCACGATTGCCAACAAAAGAAGAAAGAATATTTTAAAGACTACCAAGGGTTACAGGCATGGAAGAAAATCCAAATTAACCCAGGCTAGAGAGGCTTTACATCATGCAGGCACATATGCTTACAGAGATAGAAAAGCCAAGAAGAGAACCTTCAGAAATCTTTGGAATATTAAAATCAACGCATTTGTCAGACAAGAAGGTTTAACCTATAGCAAATTTATTAATCTCTTAAAGAAAAATAATATTGCTTTAGACAGAAAAGTCTTATCTCAATTAGCAGTTGATAATCCAAAAGCTTTTAAAGCAGTCATTGCCAAAATCAAATAAACACTTAAAAAGCCCCCCGCCTACCGGCGGAGGGCTTTTTATTTTGTTTGTTATTGTCCTGGCTCTTTGCCACATCGGGTGATGTTCCCCTGCCCGTCCACCTCGCAGACTACGGTTGGCACGGCTGAAGACTTAACTCTTCTTTTAACAGCGCAAATATTATTATCAGCATCAACAATCTGAACATAAATATCTTGATCAATCTTTCTGGCTGAGAATTTTTTGGTTACATTTATTCCCTTAGCCAAATCTTCTCCAGAATAGACTTCTTCGTAATCTTGATTCTTATCAAAGCTCCAAGAAATACTCTTTAAGCTTGATGCATCAGGATATTCAATTGTATTTTGAATGCTAAATAATATTGGCGAGCCAACAACATTGCCAGCTTGTTTAAATTCAATAAATGGAGACTTAAATGATGGTGATCTCTGGCTAGGCATTAGTTTAGTTCCTGTTTGTATTGTTCCGGTTTTTCCCTTTGAATCCCAAACTATAATTTCAGCATAAAACTTTTTGCCATAATAATTATCAGGTCCGCCTAATTGTTGGATATCCACAAATCTGGTTTGAGTGTTACCTTCAACTTTTCCAGTATCATAAATTTGAGTACCATCTTCTTTATGAATTTTAACTTGATAAGAAGTTTGTGTTTCTTTGTCTTCTTTATCTTTAAATTTCCAAGACACTACAAGTCCTCTGTATGCTGGGCACAATGGATCAGTATTCTTATCAACATCTATTGTCTCACCTTGGATTGTAGGAGAATCATTTTCTGCTTCAGAGCAAATTCCTAAAATTTCTGGCTTTAACTTTTGCTCCACTCCTCCACTGATAATAGAAACTTGGAATAATTCTTCAACACAATCTCCATTAGGAGGTGGGTCCATATCTTCGTAACAAATATAGGTTCGGCCATTGCTACAAACTTTAGTGGCTTTGTGCTCAACATAAACCTCATTAATTATTACATCTTCGCATTGAGCTCCGCCAATTTCATCAGTTATATCTTTTCCTGGGTGGCCATTACAAACATCTGGATACGGATTAGTGCTAGTGGTTGTTGTTGGATTGCCTGGATCTCCTCCATAAGTTCCATCATCAATAATTGAGAAAGTTGGAGTAGCGACAAATCCCCTTACCACTCCCTGATCAAACCATCTATTTTCAATTGTTCCATAAGCAAAAGTATCGGCAAAGTCCAATCTAACTCTGGCAGTTCCCGAGGCATTAGCATACAAGAATATTTGACCTCCTACAAAAATTGGGGTAAATCCTGACAAAGTAGTTATACCTGGCTGATTTCCTGGATTAACTGGATTGGTGGCAATAAGCCCAACTGCCGTATTAACAACAGCGCCCAACTCAGGACTATAAATAGAAATATTGTGCATGCATTCTGGCGGAATATCTCTAGATGGACTTTGGTTGTAAGCAGTTTGCATGTCTTCTTGCGGGAAACAAAGATCATAGCGAGTGCTCATTCCTGCCACATTCCATCCCGAATTAACATCTTCTGGATAAATATCAAATTTCAAAATTGTTCCTAGCGATGTTGTTGCTCCAGGAGCGATAGCTCGAGCAGTTGAGGAATTCCAATTTTGAATAAAGCTATAAGGAGCCTGATATCTTTCAATTTCTAATGGAATTATTAAATTGCTCATATTGCCATTTATTTCGTCGTACACTTTATGGCAATCTTCTGGCAATAAGGCTGGAATATCATCACAGAATGGCCTGCGATTTAAAGTTGGATCATAAATTGGGGCTTTGTCAGTATCAATGAAGATATAATCATTAAACTCAGCTCTAAAATTAGAAAGATTGTCCCATGGGCAACAAACTGGAGTGCCAGTATAAGCCAAAGTTCCTGAAGCATTCAATCTAATATTACTCACGCCATTGCATCCCCTAACTTGCCAATTATATGAGTCTGATTGCAAAAACTTGGCATTATAACTAGTGCTAGTTGTATAAATACTAGTCGTGGCTAAACTATTTCCCCAAATACGCATTTGGTAAATTTGAGCGCCAGGTAATGGAGTCCAGGTTAAACTGGAATTATAGCGGCTACGCAAAGTTGTTCCACTCGTTGGAGTTAATAAGTAAACTCTATTGTCGCAAATACCACCAATTCTATCAGTAGTGAAATATCCTGGCCCTCCATCTTCGGGATTAGTTAAGCCAGGGCTGGCCGAACAAAATGCATGAAAAATATAATTAGTATTAGGAGTAAGACCGCTGATATTGGTCGAGAAAAATCCGAGACCATTAACCTGAGTAATTCCTGTTGCCGCCCAAGCCATGGTACTGGTTGGAGCATATCTGAAATAGCACCACAATGTAGAGTTCCCTCCCATATTAATAACTTCCCCAGTGAGTATGGCTGTTGACGTGGCAGCATTAGCCCCAACAGTCCTAATCAAAATACCAGTAGTCCCTCCGCATCCATCAGCGCGGCATTGAGCTAAACTTGGGGAGTTCCCATTAGAATCTGGCTGACAAGTGTCGTCAATGCAAGAATATCTTGAAGGCGCAACTGTACATTGGTTGTTACAATTAGAAACTGTATAATTTCCACTCGAGTCAGCGTGACAAGTGCCGTCTAAAACACAGGCCCATCTATCAGGTGGAACAATCGAGCAATTAGCATTGCATTGATCTAGGTTAGTATAATTTCCACTAGAATCTCTATGGCAAGCTCCATCAATGCAAGAATATCTATCATCTACTCTCCCGCATCCATCAGCATAACAAGCATTTATTCCTGTATAATTTCCACTGGTATCAGGCACACAAACATCATTTAAACAAGCATATTGATTATTGGGTGGAACAATACTGCAAACAGCAGAGCAAGAATTATAGGTTAAATAATTTCCACTAGAATCAGAATGACACGATCCATCAATGCAAGAAAATCTGGGAGTTGATGTTGGTGGGCAAAAAGCATTACAGGTTTGTTGGCTAAAATAAGTTCCATTAGAGTCTGTAATGCACGATCCATCAATGCAAGAATATCTAAAATCGGGCGGAGGAGTACAGCCACTGGCTACACACTCATCAACACTATTATAATTTCCGCTAGAATCTGGCGAGCACATTCCGTTCAAGCAAGCAAATCTATTGCTTGGTGGCGGGCAAACAGCGCTACATACTCCTAACTCAGTATAAGCTCCGCTAGAATCAGTTATGCATCCGTGTATTCCCAACCAGTCATCAAAAATACAAGAATACTTGCTGGGTGGGACTATTCCACAAGCAGCATTGCAAGAATCAAGACTGGTATAATTTCCATTTGAATCAGAGATGCATTCGTTATTAATACATGAGTATTGCGGAGAACCGCATCCAGAAGCTACACAAGCGGTAATGTTATTAAAATTACCACTGGAATATTCTTGGCACGTTCCTCCAATGCAGGCAATTTTTGGTTGTCCACTGGGTGGACAATTAGCATTGCACTGGGTTTGAGTATAAATTCCGTTGAGATCAGGAACACATTGGTCGTTCAAACAAGAATAAGTGCTTATCGGAGCAGAACAACTATTATTACATTCTGTTAAAGTCATTGCGCCCGCAGAATTTTGAACACAAGAATTTGCCAAACAGCTATATCTATCTCCCCCACCTCCACAACCAGATGCTTGACACAAAGACTGAGTGCTATACGGAACCGTTGAAGTTGTGCAAAGAACCTGAACGCAATTATTATTCACACAAGTCCATCCTCCTGTTAATTGGCAACTTTGAACACTATCAAAATCTCCATTAGTTTTTATTACACAAGAAAAATTATCACAACCATATCTAACGCCAGTACAACCTGTTGTTCGACAATCAGTTCCAGATCCACATTCAACTGCTTGGCAAATTCCGCTCACGCAAGAATATCCTTGAGTCGCGCGACATTGAGTTAAGGTAACACCATTGGGATCTTGAATACAAACATTTCCTTGGCAACGATATTTTGTTCCAGTGCCACAATTGGCAGTACATGTTGCTAAAGCAGTAGGGCCAGTATATTGAGCGCCTCCACAAGCAACTGGGGCGCAAGCTCCACCAACACAATTGTATCCTCCAGTGGCCTGGCAAGTTGCTAAATTATCATAACCTCCTGTTGGACTCTGGATACAAGTTCCTCCTTGGCAAGAAAATCTGGTTATTGATGGCAAACAAAATCTCTGGCAAACAGCGGTGTCAGCATATTGCCCTGCTCCATAACTTGGATAACAAGGATCTGCTCTTAATGGATCGCAAGCAATATTTTTAGGTCCACAATCAGCATAACAGTTTGTAGCATTTTCTCCTGGGTCACAAACTCCATTACCACAATTATTAGGAGGCGTTACTCCGCAATCTGCCGGACAAGTAGCTGATGTTTCCCCATTATTACAAATTCCATCTCCACAATATCCTCCGCCTCCATTTCCTCCAGAACAAGCCTTATTACAACTATCTCCGTCATAGCATTGATAACCAATAGCACCCCAGCATTCGCTTGGTGTGGCGAATGTCCCTGCGTATGTACAAATTCCTGTTGATCCCGGTGGTTTGCAATACCACCAAGATTTACCAGTTGTACAAACTGGCGGATATTCGCAACTTAACGATAATCCTAATCTGCCAGCGCAACTGCTAATATAGTTATCTACAGCCATTTTGGCATCAGCCATTGTTTTGCTGCAATTTGTATATTGTTGTTTAGTTAAGGCATCGCACTTGGAAAGATTATAACAAGTATAAAAAGCATAGGGACTGAAAACATTACAGGCGGTTGTGTCGTATTTTATCATTATGCCGTTGTAACATTCGTCGCCTCCAGTTCCGCCCCCTCCTCCATTCCAAGCGCATTGAGTAGTTACCAAAACATGCAAAGCATCAAGATTATCAATCACACTTTTTGCATCATTCTCACTTTGAAATCCTTGAATCCAATCCGTTGATTGTCTGGCATCACATCCTTTTATATAGTAAGGACCGAAAGTGCTTGCTGGATTATAAATTATATTACATCCCTTATAACAAGTTGTTTGACCCGATCCACCAGTATTACATTGACTGTTACAATTTGAATCTGAATAACAAGTTGCCCCTTTGGCTGAACTACATTCTGAAAGAGAAGTATAATAAACCGGGCCCTGGCATGATGATCCACTACAATAATGGTATGCACTCTTGGCAGCACAGCCACCACCACATCCCGACGACGTAAAACAAGTTGCATTATTATTTGCTATTTGACAGGCAGATTGAGAAGTGTAACTACCACTCAAACAAGATGTCCCGCTACAATACCAATAAGTTTGAGCGATTGGGCAAATATTGGTCGTACAATTCGTAGAGCATGTTTTAGGACAAGATCCATTATTAGTTCCGTCATCACACTGCTCTCCTGTTTCCTTTATTCCGTTTCCACACTTTGGTGCTCCAGATCCACAAATAGAGGCGCCAGTTTGAAATGAAGCCACATTTCTACATTGGGTGCTTTCAGAAGGAGCAGAGCTCTCGGCGCACGCTTGAATACAATACCAAGAATTTGGTTTCAAAATATTTGAGTCGCACTCCTGGACATTCTTATAGAAATAATCTCCATTATTGGCTGGGATAGTTCCGTTCCAATAAGTTTTTAATTTGGTATTTCCAGACGGACCTGTTTTAGGACAAGATTCCTTGTAAAGATTAAACCAGGTTTGTCTGATATCATATCCCGCTTTGCAAACCAATTGGCCAGTAAGGTTTAAATAATATCCGTCATAATTGCCACCAATTGTATCCACAGTTAGCCTGGTCCATGTTAAACCACCCACAGTGCAGCTAGATCCTCCTCCAGTTGCCCCACATCCGCTTCCATCAGAATAAAATTCCTTCCCTCCCTTAGCCTGCCCTGGTCCCTTGGCATTTCTGACGGCAGCAACAGCGCAATAGGTGCCAGCTGGAAAACATTTCAATTCGCTAATACTAAAAAGCGGGCTAGACATTTGGGGGATTTCCGCAGAATTTATAGTTGTATAAAAATTAGTGCAACAAGCGCTACAGCTTCCTTTGTAAAAATTAAACCAAGCGCTAGTAATTGAACTACCACAATCAGACAACAAGTTTCCCCAAGCCCTAATTCTGCCAGAGCTATATGATGCGCTGATTGTTTCAACACTGGGATTAGTGCAAGTCTGAGCATTAGCAAAAATTGGAATTAAGAAGATTAGAGATAAGGCAATGAACAAATTTTTAAGATTTTTCATATTAGTATTATTCATTTTATATTTGTTCTTCCTCTTTCTTTTTATTTTTCCATAGCCAGAATCCTGCGCCCAAAACTAGAATAAGAATGATTCCCGATACTATCCCAATTCCAATTTGTGGCTTAAGGGAAAATTCTAATTCTTTTTCTAATCCAACTCCAGTAATTTTTAATTTATAATTTCCGGTTTTCAAATTAAGCTGTTTATTAAATTCTTTTCCGTAAAACGATGGTTCAAAAAATACTAATTTATTAGCAGAGTCAAAAATTTCAACAGCCATTTTTGTTTCCACCATTGTGTCACAGCTATTAAACGCTCTTACTTGCAGAATTCCCTTATCGGTTACGCTCGCCTCAAAACGCTCAGGATCAGTAATAGCCGAGCAATCAAATTTAAAGGTAGCACTATCTCTCAAATCTCCTTTCTTGTCATAAATAAAAGCATCAATCCAAACATTGCCGTATTTCTTATTGGGAGTGAAATCAGCTTTAATCGCCATAGCCCGAGCAGTTAATTTCCCTTCATAATTAGAGCTTCCAATGATTCTATTTCCTTCATCGCGCAAAACTAAAGAAATTTTTCCTTCAAAAGATTTCGTGTCTGATATACTTCTAAAACAACTGAATATGGAATTAGCAACATCTTTTTTAATGGGAAATGCTTTTATTCCCATAAAAGTCAACATGGCAGTTGGATTGTTCCCTTCAATCATTAACTTGGGCGCAATCACATATTGGTTATTGCCAGCAGAAATAGTTAAATGAAAAACATAAAGTCCCTCCCTTAAATTCTTAACTGTTTGAACAATGTCTTTAGTAGCTCCTGGTCCGATTTCAATTCCTTGATCTTCCTTTATATCTGTTAAATCTGGTTTAAAAGAATTCCACTTGTATATTCGTTTAGCGATTTTAATTTTTTGCGCTGATGCGCTTTCGTTTTTTATTGAAAAAGATAAATCAATTGGATTGCCTGCGCTAAACTTATAGTCTGATGTTTTAGGATTATATATTTCTTTGCCAATCCTTACGCTAGCTGAATCAATAGCAATATTCTTTTCCGATGATTTTATATTAAAACTCGGACTAATAGCCTGAGCGATTTCTATCTTACTATCAACCACAAAGGTGGCTTTAACATAATAACGGCCTGCCGTTAATCCTGTTGGCAATGAGTGTTGGAAAACAACATCTTTTTCTCCTTTGGCTAATAAGCTAATATCTTCTTTGCCAAAGAACTCTAAAATAGAAATATCTCCTCTCTCTCCCTTTTTAAAAATCTGAATAAATAATCCTCCGTCAGCAATTGGATAATCATTAATATTGCTTATCCTACTAGTGATTTTAATATTATCTCCAGGATTATAATTTAATCTTTCAGCATTAATAGCAACGCTAACATTTCCATATTTATAGAAATCAGAGCATCCTGCGCCAGCATCGGTATTATCCCCTCCCAGCTGAACACTAATAATCCCTGGGGCTTTTTGAGCCAAAAGCGCCAATGGAACTAAGGCAATTATCAAAATTGCAAACAAAACTTTTAAAAAATTTTTGTTCATGTTTTTAATATTAAATTTCAATATTTTATTAACTTAATAATACAATAATTCAATTGCAAAGTGAAATTATTTATCAACAGGGGCAAATAAAAAGCCCCCTTGCGGGGGCTTGGCTTTACCAAGGAATAACTTCTTCGTAACGAATAGTTCTCTGATAATCTAACGACTTAGTCTTAGAGCAAGTATTCCCATTTGTATCAGCTACGGTCAAGGTAACGCTATATTTCCCGTTAACGGCATATTTATGTTCTGGCTCGAGAGCCTTGGAAGTAGAATTATCCCCAAAATTCCAATTACGAGAAATTATATCTTGGGTTGGTTTGGATAAGTCAGTAAATTTATAAACTTTAATTCCTTCCTTATATGTATACGAAAAAGAAAAATCAGCATAAGGATGAGAAGCTTTTGTCTTATATGGCTGAACATCGCTCTCAAAAGTTTCTCCATTTTGATCAGTAACAATAATTTTCCAATAATATTGAGTATTATATTTTATCAACGCGCCTATCAAAACATTATTAGAAGTAACTGGTATTGGATTAGATAATGATGGATCTTCTGAGACAACTAGCTGATAGCTCTTTTGAATATCACCAACGCTATTGCCATTAAATTTCCAATTAAATGATAATGATGGGTTCAATGCGCAATAATTATCACTTACTACCAAATCAGTTATCGAAGCATTATTAGGATCAACCGTAATCTCTACTGTGTCTGAAGCTATTTGTTCGCTTTCTTCTATCGGATCAACAATTATTTCAACCGTGTCCTGCGCTCCCGTCGAACTATCACAAGAATTAATCAAACATCCTATCGAGCACATTTTAGGACAAGTTCCATTGTCGGTTCCATCATCACAAGCCTCTGTCCCCTCTTTAACTCCATTGCCACATTGCTGAGTTGGGACGCTCGATAAAAATGGCCAGCTAAAACATTTATCCTGACTAGCTGGAGCTTTCATCCAAGCGCCCGTGTTAATCTTTATTTCAGATAAAGCATTAGCTCTAGCGCAAAATGGATTGCTCCACAACTTATAGCAAGAATTAATTATTGAATTAGAATCAGCTAAGCCACTCTTGTAGCTTAATTCATACCAAGCTACTGGAACTTCGATGACAAATTCTCCATTTGCGCTAATCTTGGAAGCAATTCCATTTTGGTCAATTCCTTGCTCAAAAAAATCCATGCACCCATTAGATGCTCCCTTTCCAAGTAATTGATTATAAATTTCGAATCCTGTCCTAACTGGAAAAGAATCATTCCAATTATTTAATCTTCCTTTCAGAACCAAACAATTTGTCCCGTTATAATTCACTGTCACTCCCGCATAATTAGTAACCTGCCCCTTGGCCATCCATCTATCTCTGAAGGCCTGACTACACTGATCCCATGGTTTTATTTCTGCGCTAACAGTTTCAACCATTGAGTCAGAAGCTGGAGTAGATGTTGGAGGAGTCATGCTAGAGCAAGTAGCAAAACCATTTTTATCGTTGGAATCAGCGCAAGATCCGCACCACTTGTATGTTTTCCAATCTCCACATTTAGTTATATTGGCATTTTCATCTGTAGCGCAATATCTCCAAGTATATGTGACTCCAGCTTTAGCCTGGAACAAAACTGGATAGCCAGCTGGTCCTCCTGGTCTAGTCGCTACTATATGACTACAAGAATAATTCGTTTGGGCTTTTTGAACAGTAGAATTAGTGTCGGTATAATATTCAACATAAGCGCAAACCTTAGAACCGTTAACAGTCACCATCTCATTATTAAAATCTCCATTGAAATGCATCCAATAGTAATTATTAGTTACGCATTCTGGACTCATTGTATCAAGAGAAATCCTGTCATTCACATTTCCTGTTGTAACAGTAAAAGATGGCTGTATTGTTCCCCCGCCACAATTATTAGCGCAACTAGCTTTATCAAAATCGCTATAGCAAATAGTTCCAATTTTT
>Ga0265297_10011500_pt1 | contig 10825 bp, 10 predicted proteins | sample Munlanlwell13791_FD_192502 | JGI IMG/M metagenome (GOLD analysis project Ga0265297, IMG submission 192502) | Leachate microbial communities from a municipal landfill in Southern Ontario, Canada - Leachate well 137-91 | ecosystem: Engineered > Solid waste > Landfill > Unclassified | place...
TGTGAGGGTTCGATTCCCTCCTTCGGCACTGGAAACCGATTATTTATTTATCGCGGGGTAGAGCAGTTGGCAGCTCGGCGGGCCCATAACCCGCAGGTCGCCGGTTCGAGTCCGGCCCCCGCAACAGAAAACAATTGTCAATTGGCAATTAACAATTAGCAAAAAAATGGAGGGGAATTTAATCAGAAAGAAAAGTTTTTCCTTTGCGGTACGAATAGTTAAGCTCGCGTCTTATCTTAATAAATTCAAACGTGAGCATATTATCTCGAAACAAATTATCAGGAGCGGCACTTCCATAGGCGCCAATATTGAAGAGTCTGCGGGAGCCCAATCGAGAAATGACTTTACATCAAAAATTTGCATTGCCTATAAGGAAGCGAGGGAAACAAGATATTGGCTAGAATTATTGCGCGCGACTGGTTATTTAAATAATCTTCAGGCAAAATCCTTACTTGATGATTGCGAAGAATTGTTAAAAATAATGGGTGCCATTACAAAAACTATGCGAACTAACAATTGATAATTGTAAATTGGTAATTGATAATTGATTTGGCAGGGTAGCTCAGTGGTAGAGCAGAGGACTCATAAGCCTTTGGTCGAGGGTTCAATTCCCTCCCCTGCTACTCTGATTTAAAAAACCGACTTTGTGTCGGTTTTTTATTTTTACTTTTTTTGTTATAATATAAAAGGTTATTAAACGATAAATTCTTTACTCATGTTCATCTCCGTCCACGCCGCCGCCGCCATGGTCGTCGGCAAAACCGTCGCTTCCAGCCCTCTGGCCTTCATCCTGGGTTTTGTTTTGCATTTCGTGCTGGACATCATTCCTCATGGCGACGAAAAACTAGGCAAGAAATTCTTCGGCATTGAAATAGGAAAATTCCAACGGCATGACGACTTCAAACCGCTAGCTCTTTATGGCAGCCTGGACGCCTGTTTCTTGGGAATCTTTTTAGCTTTTATGTTCAAGAATTTCGAATTCGTCCGAGCCGATAATGTCGTCTGGGCGATATTTGGCGGCATCATCCCCGATGTTCTGGTGGCTTTTTACAAGCTTTATAACATCAAGCCGCTCAAGTGGTTTTATGATTTGCACAATTCCATTCATACCGTCTTGCTCAAACGGATAAAAAAAGACCTGCCGCTCAAATATGGCATCGCCTGGCAGGGTCTGATCTTCGTTTTTTTGATCTGGCTCTTATTTACTATATAAAGCCTGTTGGTAAACTTCGGCCGTTTTGCGAGCGCATTCCTCCCAGGTGAATTCCTGGGCTTTTTCATGCCCTTTGATGGAGAGCATATCCCGCAGTCCCTCATCGGTCAAAACCTGGCTGAGAGCTTCGCTGATTTCCGTTTCTTTGCGCGGATCAATAAGCATCGCCGCTTCTCGGCCGGTGATTTCCGGAAGCGAGCTGCAATTGGAAGTAATGACCGGAGTGCCCATACTCATAGCCTCAAGCACCGGCAAGCCGAACCCCTCATAAAGGCTGGGGAAAACAAAGCAAGCGGCCCGGCCGATCAGCGACAGTTTTTCCGCGTGCGACACGTAGCCTAGATATTTCACCGGCTGATTGACGCGCCTCTCTTGATGCTTGCGCCTTTCACCTTCTTTGGCTTTGCGCTCGGCGCTGCGAGTGTCAAGGCCGCTGCGCCTCTCCCGGCCGCTGCGCCGGCCGCTGACTCCGGCAATCACCGAGTTAGCATCGGAAATTTCTTTGAAAACTTCCTCATTTTTCCAACCCAGTCCGCCAGCCAGGATCAGCTGATAACCTTTTAGCGGCGAATCGTAAGTCAGGTAAAGATTACGAAAAGCGCGGATCAACCCGGCGACATTCTTGCGCGCCTCAATGGTGCCCAAAAACAAGATATATTTGCCGCCGATGCCGAATTTGGCGGCCACGTCTTCCGCTGGCGCCTGGTGCGGACAATTCTTGCCATGGCTTAAGACGCCGCCATAAACTACCTCTATCTTTTCTTCCGGAACGCCGAAGATTTCAATCAGATCGGATTTGGTGGTTTTGGAAGAAGCGATGATTTTTTTGGCCTTGGTAAGCGATTTGGGAAGCAGGACTTTGGTGGCAAAATTCCTACGGTGGGATAAGGCGGAAGGAAAAAGCTTGGGATATTTATAAAGAGATAAATCATAGATTGTCAGCACTGCTTTGCGATTATAAAACAAAGGAATAGTGCTGGCGGTGGCATGGAAAAGATCCAGCTTCTCTTTATTGATAAACGAGCTCATCAGCATCTGCGAATAAGCAACCGGCAGATATTTTTTGTATTTATAAAAAGGGAAAGTCCTGATCTCAGCGTTGCCTTTTTTGAATTGGGAAAAGTCTTTGACGCGATCGTCAAAAAACAGCACGAAAGAATTGTGCTTATCCAGCTCCAGCAGGCTTTTGACCAGATAATAAGTGTAATGGCCGACGCCCGCCTGCTCGCCGGGACCGGAATTAACGATGCTTCTGCAATCAATGCCGATTTTCATATTTGAAACAATTTAGAATTTTATTTTATTCATTACATCTGTTCTACCGTCGGGATGCCCAATATTTCCAGGCCATTTGAGAGAACCTGCTTGATTTCCATAATCAGCAGCAACCGGGCCTGCTTAATCGCGCTTTCCGAATTGAGCACCGGCACGGCCTGATAATAGCTAGAAAAAAGCCGAGCCAAATCAAAAAGATACTTGGCCAAGTAACTAGGCTGGGATTCCCGGCTCGCCTCGCCGATGATTTCGGGAAATCTGGATAATGCCAATATTAATTCTTTTTCCAATTGCAAATTAAGTTTGCCAAAATTAACCTGCTTGGCCGAGGGCGCCGCCTCTTTCTTTAAAATACTATTGATGCGGCTGACAGTATACTGCAAATAGGGCCCGCTATAGCCGTCAAAACTGAGCGCTTCCTGCGGATCAAAAACGATTATTGATTCATTGTTGGATTTGAGCATAGAAAATTTGATGGCCGCCAAAGTGATCTGCTTGGCCGTCTCCTTAATCTTATCCTCAGTCCAATTTTCATGGCGTTTTTTTGTCTCCTCTTCCGCCCGACTCAGTATCTCCTTATAAAAATCATCAAATATTACCACATTACCCTTGCGCGAGGACATGGCGCCGTCTTTTAGAGTGACGAATTCATACAGTATGGTATCCATTTTCTGCGCAAAACCCATGACATCTAAAGTCTTAAATAATTGTTGGAAATAAAAATCCTGCCGCGTATCAATCAAGACATAACTGCGGTCCAACTTATATTTTTTGAATTTCAGCTGGGCGAGCGCCAGATCCTTGGTGGAATAAAGCGAGGAACCGTCGGACTTGAGCAATAAAAAATTCTTGAGGTCGTATTTTTCCAAATTGATAATTACCGCGCCTTCGGATTTTTCCGCTATTCCTTTTTCCAACAATTCTCCGACGATCTTTTTGCCCGGCTTTTCCACTTCACTCTCATAATAGAACTGGTCAAATTTTATTCCCAACAATTTATAAATGCGATTGAAATCATCCAGGCTCCACTGCCGGGTTTTTTTCCATAGGGCTATCCATTGCTTATTATTGCGTTCCAACTTCTGCTGGACTTCATCGGCCTCTTTTTTGTAATCAGGATTTTCTTCCACCTTGGCAACCGCCTCAGTATAAATCTGACCCAAAAATTTACCTTTATTCTCTGCCGGCTCTTCGCCAGAATGAAATTTTTCCAAGGCCCAAAGGCATTTGGCCACATGGCTGCCGATATCACCGATGTAATTGGCGGCTATCACCTTATATCCCTGGGATCGATAAAGATTTATCAAGGCGCTGCCTAAAACAGCATTACGCAGATGTCCAATATGGAATTCTTTGTGCGTATTGGGCTGGGAATACTCCAGCATAATCGTTTCCTTGCGGTCCTTGGATAATTTACGCGCGCCGTACTGCTCTTCTTTTTTAACAATCTCCTTGAGCACATGGGAAGAGAGGTAGCGGCCGCTAAGATAAAAATTAAGATACGGTCCGGTATTTTCCACTTTTTTAATGACGCCCTTGGCTGGAATCTTGTCTTTAAGCTCGGCGGCAATCTGGTTGGGCGAGATGCGGTTGACCTTGGTGAAATAAAAACAAGGCACTGCCAAATCTCCCATTTCGGGACTGGGCGGCGCCTCGATCTCAATTTTGGACCTATCAACTTCTTTGCCAAAAGCCGTAACTACGGCGTCCAAAATATATTGCTTGATTTTCTCCAGAGTGTAATCCATAGTGCCTGAATTTTAGCAAAATTATTGCATTAAAACAAGGGCTTGATCAATAATTGAGAGTGGATATTGTTTAAATTTGGAGAAAAGGGCAAAAGCAAATTTGACGTTTGCTGATAATTAGACTTATAATTAAGAGAACGATTGAAGCGGCTACCAACCGCTTGTCCCGCCAGCGGCGGGACAGTGACACCGCAAGGACACTCTAAGGGAAATAAAAAAGCGTCCCGCTAGCAGCGGGGAATTTGGGTGGAACCGCGAGAACTCTCGTCCCAAAATAGATCTGACCAAGATGTATTTTGAGATGAGAGTTTTTTAAATTATAAAATTAATAACCAACAAAAATAATATGGAAAACGAAAAGCAAGAAATCCTCAACCACAGCGCCACGCACATCATGATGCAGGCGCTCTCCCGCCTTTACGGCGCCATCCCCGGCGTCGGCCCGGCGATTGAAAACGGCTTTTACCATGATTTTGAGGCTGAACATCAGGTGACGGAAAAAGATCTGCCGGCAATTGAAGCGGAGATGAAAAAAATCACCAAGGAAAATCTGCCGATCGAAAGGAAGATGCTGCCAATTGACGAAGCTATCAAATTATTGAAAAAGAAAAAATACAAATACACCGTTGAGCTGGCCGAAGAATTAAAACAGCAAGGAGAAACGGAGGTCAGCTTCTATGACCAGGGAGAATTTTCCAATATGTGCCGCGGGCCGCACTTGGCTTCCACCGGCGAACTAAAGGTTTTCAAGCTGATGAAAATAGCCGGTGCTTACTGGCGCGGCGACGCCAAAAACAAGATGCTTCAACGCATTTACGGCGTAGCTTTTGCCACTAAAGAAGAACTGGCCGATCACTTGAAAATGCTAGCCGAGGCGGAAAAACGCGATCACAATAAACTGGGGCGAGAGCTGGGATTATTCATTACTTCAGAATTAATCGGCCAAGGATTGCCGTTATTTACTCCCAAAGGAACAATCATCCAGCAGACGCTGCGGCGCTGGATTGAGGACGAGGAGCAAAAGCGCGGCTATCAGCTAACCATGACTCCCTTCATGGCCAAAAGTGATCTCTACAAAGTTTCCGGACACTGGGATCATTATCGAGATGGCATGTTTATCATTGACGCCTCCGGCGAGGAAATGGCTTTGCGCCCTATGACCTGCCCTTTTCAATTCCAGATTTATAATTCTCAGCTCAGAAGCTATCGCGATCTGCCGATCCGCTACAATGAAACTTCCACACTTTTTAGAAACGAAGAGTCAGGCGAAATGCATGGCCTGATCCGTATACGCCAATTCACTCTTTCCGAGGGGCATCTCATTTGCCGCATGGACCAATTGGAAAAAGAATTTGAAGGCGTGCTGGACTTGATTAACTATGTCATGAAAACTCTAAGGCTGGAAGATTATACGTATCGTTTTTCCAAGTGGGATCCAGCCAACAAGAAAGGCAAATATATTGACAATGCTCCGGCCTGGGAAGAGTCTCAAAAGGTGCTGAAAAAAATTCTGGACAAAAACAAGCTGGTTTATACGGAGGCTGAAGGCGAAGCCGCTTTTTATGGCCCCAAACTGGATATCCAAATGAAAAACGTCTATGGCAAAGAAGATACTATCATCACCGTGCAGATAGATTTCGCTCTGCCGGAGAGGTTTGACATGACTTATATTGACCAGCAAGGCAAAAAAGTCCGCCCGATCATCATCCATCGCTCATCCATCGGCTGTTACGAGCGCACTATCGCCATGCTAATTGAACGCTACGCCGGCGCTTTCCCGACCTGGCTCTCCCCCGTCCAAGCAACCATTATTCCGGTCTCGGAAAAATTCGTTGATTATGGCAATGAGGTCTTGGGTCAATTAAAAGATGCCGGCGTCCGAGTAGAAATAGATGACAGCGATGAATCTCTGGGCAAACGCATCCGCAATGCCGAAAAACAAAAAACTCCCTACATATTAGTGGTAGGAGAAAAAGAGGTTGAAGCCAAGGAAGTAGCGGTGCGCAAGCGCGGCGTCGGCGATCTGGGATCGCAAAAGATCGAGGATTTTGAAAAAACCATCCTGAAAGAAATCAAGGAGCGGCTGTCGGAATAATACCAATATTGAAAGAAATACGGATCTCCACTTCTTAACTAATCAGATAATTTATGGGAAAATCATACAAACAATGCCAATCATGCGGCATGCCACTCAAAGCCGATAAGAACGGGGGCGGTTCCGAAAAAGACGGAACTTTAAGTACCATATATTGCAGCTCCTGCTATCAGAATGGCGAGTTCAGAAAACCAGAGATGTCGCTGGCCGAAATGCAAAAGCTTGTTGATGATGTCCTAAAAAATGAAATGAAATTTCCGAAAATCTTCCGGTGGCTGGCGGTCAGGCAAATACCGAAACTTGAGAGATGGAAAAAGAACGCTTAGCATGTGATATTGTCTCTAGTTATCTTATATTATAAAACCCCGGTTCATCCGGGGTTTTATTTTGTGTCGGCATTCCTGACTAAAACCTTCCATAAAAAAGACGCTGAGGGCGATTGGCTCTCAGCGTTTTGGTTTGACCAAGGCCACTAGTACTGGCTACTAGCCGGCCCTCTTGAATAATGGTTCCGGAAAATCACCAATAAGGCAACGGATTCCGGCATAGTGAAATGTGGGGTAGTAACGTATTGGCACTTGAGTCGTGTAGACATTTTCTTTCCCCGCTATTGAACACACCAATGCCTCCGCCTCCGGATCTCCCGACGTCATCAAGACTCGACCGTCAGGAAATGACATGAAGTTGAGAGAATACGGCACGCTCAGTTTGCTCGGAGCGTGAACCACTACTCCCAGGGATTCGTACCGCCGTTGGAGCTGCGGCACAAGATCCGCTGCAAAAATTGGCGTCCACGGCTTCAGCGCGCCATCCCAATCGGTGCCGACAATTGCGGGATCAACGATCAGATGCAACCTGCCGTCTCGGCCAGCCAATAATCCCGCCACGCGGTCGATGTGATTATTGGAGAATACCCTGTCCGTATGCCGCTGATTGATGATGGCTTCTCCGACTATTGCCGGGAACGGCCCGATCTTAATGCCGGCCTCTCGCAAAGGAGAGAGATCGCTTTCCTCGTACCGGCGGAACCCGTCTTCCCCGTATTGCTTACAGACTCGTTCGCAAATTATCGCCGTATTAAGGGAATGCAGAATTGATCCGCCTTCCCCATATGGCGAATTAACCATCCTGTAGCCATTTTTTTCTACCGCCAGAACCTGCGTCCCCTCATTAATCAAAACCAGGCCACCGAGGACGGAAGAAAAATCGCGCGGATAGGCGACTGACGGCGGAAAAAAATCTTCCGTAAAGCCAGCCAGCCGACAACCCAATTTTTCAACACAGACAGCTAGGATTTCCGGGTCGAGCTGCGAGGGATGCGCATGGATTATTCTAAACTCAATCCCCATCTGCTGCAGCGCCAGGATAATCGCTAGATATTCCAACTGAAGTTTGGTCTTTATTTCCCTCGCATTGCCGGCCTCTTGCAATACCTGCAAGCACAGCCCCGCTTGACCGATGGGAGCCTGAAATCTCTCTTTCGGAGATCTCGCCTGGATCAATGGTTCTCCGACTAAATATAGCATATCTCAACTCCTCATGGTTGCGTCACTAATACCTTCTCAAAGGAACGATAACCATACAGAATAAATCAAAAATCATCATTTGTCAAGAAAAGAAGAACGCCGCAAGCATTACTGCCTGTGGCGTTTTTTGATTAGCGTCCAATCTCAGCGGTCGCCTCCTGCCGGCTTCTTCCGATAATAGAAAAGCTGAAACAGTAGCACGAGCGCCAAAACGCATCCAGGCGTCTGCGCGACGACCAGAAACCAGTCTGGCTTAGTCCAGCCGTAAAGACTCCAGAGGGCGTAGGTGCAACACGCCGAGTAAATTAGAGATGGTGCGATACCGTCACAGCTTTGACGGCGGTAATTCTTGATGATCTGCGCCGGGAGACCCAACACGATGATCATCAACGAAGCAATGACAGCTATTGCGCCGATGACCGGCATATTGATTCTCCTTGTTGTATGGTACGATTAAATAGATTGGAGCAAGCACTCTACCCGCTCCACCGTCTACTGGCGATAATCTATATAAAATTGAATGATTTGTCAATCTTCACCCGCTCCAAAATCCTGAAACCGTCTCGCCGTCTCCGCGAATTCCTGTCAGTCTCGGCGGCTGATTTTTTAATAATGATAATTAATAAACACCCAAACTGAAGATTGACAAAAAAGATGTTATATTCTACAATAACATATCTTTTCAAATATGAGAGATTCGTAATTTGTCTCATGACAAATTGCGGTTGCACAATAATCATTAGGACACGTCAAACAAGGAGAAACAACATGGCCATCGCCGATTGGAAAGGACCGGAAACGGACATTGGCTGCTTCTGCGTCGCCATAGCATTTACGATTGAATCAATCGAAGGCGCAAAGGATGGACAAAGGCAAGCCAAGGGCTTATTCACCGGTAAAGATTACATCGAGGGAGGAATCGTTTTCAGTGATCCCTGGGAAGCCACGGGAATCGCACAAGCAGGGGGCGGATTCCTTTGGCAAGTGCAACGGACCAACGATGGGAGTGCCTTCTGGGTTGAAAAGGATAAAGGCGAGGCGCATTTTACCCTCAACACCGACGTCAATACTGGGATTAAGGGCTTCATTGCCGGAAAACTTAATGAGTTTCTAACTGAGGGCCGCATCATCGCCAACGTCGTGAAATATGAAGGTCCCCGCGACGAATACAAAGACGAATGTGTCTGCGAGCGTCTTCACGCCAGTAATCCTCAATCTGAATTTCCGTGGGAAGAAATGACTAATGGGGGCAGATTTCCTCAATACTGCTTTGCTTGCAGTTGCGGAACAAAGTGGTGGAATCCAGAGTATGCGTTATGGCTGCCGGTTGCGGATGATGCCGCCTGGCAAATGCTTATTGAACACAATGGCATACCCATTCAACTGATTGGGATCATGGATAACAAAATCCATCTTCTCCAAACATTGCGGGACAAAGGATTAATACCATTGCCGACATGCCATCATTTATGATTCTCCGCTTGGCCTACCTCGCCGGGCGGAGATATTTTTATTCTCCTAGCGATGACTGCCCGATCCAAAGTCCTGAAGTCGTCCCGCGGTCTCCGCAACTTTCAGAATCGCCTAAATGGCGATTTTTTAGTATAATAATGATACCTTTCAATAATTTCAATTATGAGCTTAGAAGCAACGCATATTAGATTTGCCGTCGATCAAAAAGATAAATATAATATTAAAGATTTAGGATTGTATATTTTAGGTTCTATTTATCCCGATAGCAGATATATATCAAAAATTGATAGAAAATTGACCCATAATAAGCATGCATTGTCAGATAGTTTTTTGACTGATGATTTCAAAAAGGGTTGGCAGTCGCATTGCATATTTGATAATGAATACAGTAAGATGGTAAAGGAATTATTTCCCGAGCTTTTTGTGAATATCAGTGATGCAGATGAATGGATAATCTCTACGGCCATTAAAATTGTAGCTGACATCTTCGATATGCGAAGTTTTAATATCCAGAGTTTTTTACCTTATCTTGATGATACTCGTAATCCAAATAATGAAGATATTGATAAAATACACCAGTATAATCAGCTTATAAAAAATGCATACGAAGATAATGTCTCACTTACAGTAGATGATTATGTAGTGATTTTGAAGGAATTTGGTATTGATCCAGTTATTAGTGAAAAGACGATTATTAAAGCAGGGGAGTTTTTTAATAATAAGGATATTTCAGCAAAGATAAAAAATCTCTACGGCTTTATATCTGCAGAATTTGATAATACCCCTTGTATCCCTTAAAAAAGTTATAATCTCGTCCCACAGTCTCCCGCAAATAAAATAATCCGCATCCGCGGATCTTTTTTATTTCATAACTTAGAGGGATAAGCTTTATTTTACTTCCGTTCTCAAATCAATCAGGGCTTTAAGTTGCTCATCACTAACAGGAACCGTTTCTTTTACTTCTCCCCCAACTGAAAAAGTTAATGTATTGCCACTAAGATACACTTCTGGTGCTCCAGAATCCTCATAGGTATTATGAACCAACAAATCAACGCCTGACATATCAGGAGCGCCTTCAAACTTTCTTATAATGTCTGGATTATCTACAGACAATTTTGCCCACAACTTCAAATTTTCCTTGGCAGACCTATAGCCGGTTTTTTCATCTCTGAGCAGCCTTCTTCCCAGCCTCTGGTCAAAAGCCGTTTCAATATAAATTTTTCTATCCGGCTTTTGCCCCAACACTTTATTATCAATAACTTGAAATCCTTCTACTATGATTATTTTCGATGACCGATATTTCCCTGCGGCCTCGCCAGACTGTAGTCTGACGATTGTTTCCTGTAATCTAGCCACCTCTAGTTCTTTATCTATAATTTTATTGTCCTTATTATTATCCTTGAAAAAATCATCGCTGCTAATACAGGTGGCCTCTATCTGATCGTTCTCCAATAACGTCCCCAGCTGCCTCGTAAATTCAGACTTGCCAGATCCT
>Ga0265297_10011501_pt1 | contig 10824 bp, 9 predicted proteins | sample Munlanlwell13791_FD_192502 | JGI IMG/M metagenome (GOLD analysis project Ga0265297, IMG submission 192502) | Leachate microbial communities from a municipal landfill in Southern Ontario, Canada - Leachate well 137-91 | ecosystem: Engineered > Solid waste > Landfill > Unclassified | place...
CATTTCTCGGTCTCACGCATCCTTCCGCGGTCGAACTTGCCGAAAAACTGATTGCCGTTGCGCCGGAAGGCCTGGCGCGTGTTTTCTATTCGGATTCCGGGTCCGAGGCCGTAGAGATCGCGCTCAAGATGGCATTCCAGTATTGGGCCCAAAAAGGCCGTCCCCGGAAGAAAAAATTTGCAAGACTCGTGAATGCCTATCATGGCGACACGCTCGGTTCTGTGAGCGTCGGCGGCATCGATCTGTTCCACCAGATTTATAAGCCCCTTCTTTTTGATACGGTCGCGATCCCGGCGCCTTACCGCTATCGCTGGTCCCTTCAAAATGCCATCGGGCAAGCCTCCGGGAGCGGTCCGGAAAAAGTAAAAAAAGAATCGCTGGAAGCGATGGAAAATATTCTAAAGGAGCATCACGGGGAGCTTGCCGCCTTCGTGATGGAGCCGTTGATGCAGGGGGCCGCCGGTATGATCGATCAGCCGGCCGGATACATTTCACGCGCCAGAGAGTTGACGCGAAAGTATAATATGCTCCTGATCTTTGACGAGGTCGCGACGGGATTTGGGCGGACCGGGAAGATGTTCGCCGCGGACCATGAACGCGTGACGCCGGACATCATGGCGGTCGCCAAGGGCATCACGGGAGGTTATCTGCCGCTTGCCGCGACACTCGCGACCGAAGAAATTTACGAGGCCTTTCTTGGCCGCTACGAAGATTTCAAGACATTTTTTCACGGGCACACTTACACGGCTAATCCGCTGGCCTGTGCGGTGGCGAATGCGAATCTTGAGCTTTTCGAGAAACAGGAGACGCTCAAAAAACTACAACCCAAAATCCAGCTCATAAAAAAACAGCTCGAAAGTTTTTATAAACTCAAATGCGTCGGCGATATCCGGCAATGCGGCGTCATGGTCGGAATCGAACTTGTCAGGGACAAGACGACCCGGCAGACTTTTGAGCCCAAAGAAAAAATCGGGGTTCGTGTGATTGAACGGGCGCGAAAAAAGGGCGCGATTCTCAGACCGCTGGGCCCGGTGATTGTGCTCATGCCGCCGCTCGGGATGACGGAAGCAGAATTGAACAAACTGCTGGAGATAACGTACGAATCAATCGAAGAGGTAACAGCATCATAATGAAGATAAACTGCGAGAAACGGGGGACGGGGAACGAGAAACGAAAAAAGTTTTTTTCGGCAAGCGTTGCCTGCCAAGCGTTTTCCGTTAGCCGTTTCCCGCGGTGCGGTTTTCCGGAAGAAAACTTATGAAAGCGGGAATTTTCATCACCGGGACAGACACAGACGTTGGGAAAACGGTAATTTCTGCCGGTCTTGCGCTTGTCCTTCGGGATCGCGGGATAAAGGTCGGCGTAATGAAACCTGTGGCGACCGGTTGTTGTGGCGGCGACGAGAGGCTCGTTTCACAGGATGCGGCATTTCTGACGGAGGCCGCCGGGAACGAATACTCGTCGCTCTCGAGTCCGTCATGTTTTCGTAATCCCCTTTCGCCGAACGTTGCGGCCATGCTCGAAAAAAAAGAAGTCGATGTCCCCCATATTCTCAAAAGCTATCGCGAACTTCAGAAACACTACGACTTCATGATCGTCGAAGGTATTGGCGGGCTTATGGTTCCTCTCAGGAAAGATTATTATGTGGCCAACCTTATCCGCGACATGGGATTACCTATCGTGATCGTGTCGTATGCGGGGCTCGGTGCGATCAATCACACACTCCTCACCGTGGATGCGGCCACGATCCGGGGACTGGAAGTGCGCGGCATCATCTTCAACCGTGTTTCCGTGACAAATTGCTCGCTTGCCGAGCTTACAAATCCAAAAGTCATCCAGGATCTTTCCGGCGTTCCAATCCTCGGCAGTCTGCCTGACGTCGAGGGGCTCGACATGGATCGTTGCCAGTTCGGAAAGCTCAGGGAGATTTTTGAGGAGCGCATTCAAATCGACAAAATTTCCATGGATTTTGCCGGAGCCGTTCCCCTCAAATAGCTCGAAAGGAATCATCCTTGTTTAAACAGTCCCAACCCTTATCCATTTCAACAAAGTTGAAATTGGGGCCGTCCGAGGCGCCATTAATAAAAAGAAAAAAAGACTTGGACGCCATGATTCTCATTAATAAAAATCAAAGGGTAATCATGACAGCCCAAGTCGCCATTAATAAAAAGAAAAAAAGACTTGGACGAAAAGCTGTCGGCATCCGGCTCGAAAGAAAAAAAGACGCGAGCCTGCTTAACTGGAACCTTAAGCGTCCTCACCTGCCCGAAAAGATCCATATTTCCATTCCTGCATTTGCACGGCCGTGTATTCAAATCGGAGAGATGGTTCAGACAGGGCAAAAGATCGCGGAGCCGCAAAGACCGGAGGGCGTGAGCGTTCACGCGGGCATGCCCGGTACCATAGAGAAGATCACGGTTTTTTCGAACGCAGCGGGTGCGGAAACCCGGGTGATCGAAATTTGCAGGTACGAAGAACCCAAGCCCCTCTCTTTTCCGGAGACGCGCAAAGAATGGGAACAGATTCCGGCAGAAGAGCTCCTGAGGATCTTCCAACACTCCGGACTTGTGACCACGGATCCGTTCATGGAACCTGTCCATGCCAGGCTCGGACGGCACGCCGGGGCACGAACGGTCATTATCAACGCTTGTGAGCCGGAACCTTACATCACCTGCGAACAGGTGCTTACCACGTCTCATCCCGTGGAAATTTTAAAAGGCGCCGAGCTGCTCAAGAAAGCCATGAGCGCCGAAAGGATCCTTTTTGCGTTCGAGGACTGCAACCTCGAAATGATCGAACTTATCAAAAGCAAAATCTACTTCCTGAAATGGGAACATGCGGAAGTCCGGACCGTACCCGCGCTCTACCCTCAGGGTCTTGAGAGCACGCTGCTTCAGGCATGGTTCGAGGGAGAGGAGGAGAAGGCCGTGGTTTTCCCGGCATCCACAGCCTTCGCGGTCTATGAAGCAGTGGCACAGCAGAAACCTTTCTACGAAAGGGTCGTGACCGTGGGCGGCGAATGCGTGGTTGAACCCCGAAGCCTTTGGCTGCCGGTCGGGATTTCTTTTCACGACGCGATTCATGCCTGCAAAGGGGTCATGCGCGAACCGCGAAAGATCCTGATGGGCGGACCTATGGCCGGAACAGCACAGACCACCACCGAAGTTTCTGTTACGGCCGGGACAAATGCTATTCTCGCGCTTCCCAAAGAAGTTGTGAAAGAAGAAGCGGTCTCAATACCAATCAATCGAAGCGTAGCTGAGATTGGGACCGCCCAAACGGCCATTTTGGAAAAGAAGCAAAAAGTTTGGGCGGAAGAACCGTGCATTCGTTGCAACCTCTGCGTCGACCATTGCCCCGTTTCGCTTTCGCCCGTAATGATCACGCTGGCCGCGGAACGAAAAGAATTTTCGGCCGCGGAAGAATGGGGTGTTACCAATTGCATAGAATGCGGAAGTTGCGCCTATGTATGTCCCTCCAAACGGCCGATGCTGAAGTTGATCCGTTTAGCGCGTGTTTCCTCAAAGCCAGTGGTGGCCCGTGGCTGAAGAAGCACTTTTTTACAAAACAGCTCTGCCGCCGCACATTCACTCCGCGGATTCTTTAGCCAGGCGGTATTGGGGGCAGTTGATCGCGTTGGCGCCGTTGTTTGTGGCTGCTTGCTTTGCCGGACACGCGGAGGTTCTGCGGGTTCTTTCGATTTGTTTAGTGAGTGCGATAGCGTTCGAATGGCTGGCCGCGAAACTTTTCCGGAAAAAAGAAAGTCTGCAAAACGGCGAGACTGTGCTTGCTGCGGCCCTTTTTTCGCTTCTCATGCCTTCGGGATGCCCCTCTGAAATCGTGATTCTCGGTATTTTTACGGCGGTTTTTGTTGCCAAAGAACTTTTTGGAGGCACAGGCTCCTATCTTTTGCACCCGCTTCTGCTGGCGCGCGTGTTTTTACAACTCTGTTTTCCGAAAGTCATGTCCGAACCGATGCTTCTGGCCGGAAGTGGCAGTGTCTGGACGCTCGCAGGCGTTGGCCTCGGCGGGATCATCCTCCTCAAGCAAAAACAGGGCTATTGGGAAACAGCCCCTCTTTTCATGTCGGTCTGCCTTGTTTGCGAAGCTTTGTCCGGAGGGCGGGAAATGCCGTACGCTTTTTTTAGCGGTATCCTTTTGACATCTTTTTTTCTTTTGGCCGATCCTGTAACCATGCCCCTGACGCGCAAGGGGACAGTCCTTTTCGTCCTGGGCGCGGCGCTTTTGAGTTTCCAGCTCGGCGGCGAAGGGTTTTCGATTTATTCGGCAAGCTGTGCGATTCTTTCGATGAACCTTTTGACACCCTGGCTGGACGTCTGGCTCAAACCCGTTCCTTACAAAACAAAATATCGGTTTAAAGCAACTTACCCGGCATGAACATCAAAAAAATAGCGACCACAATATCAAAATATCTGTTCCTCGCGCTTTTCCTGGGTCTGCTTGTCTTGATCCTTTATGCGGCGCAGAGGTTAAGACAGTGAAAATCATGAGGTCTTGGGCGTCATGATTCTCATTAAAAAATTAAAGGGTAATCATGACAGTCCAAATCGCCATTAATGAAATTAAAATAGAGATTTGGAACTGATGAAACTACCTGAAAGCCTTTTCTCGCGAATGCTCTTGGCCTATCTTCCGTTCATGGTTTATCCATACGGTCTTTTCAAGGCCGGCGTTGCAGCGCTATGGATCGTTGCGTTCTTCTGGGGAACAGTCGTTTTTTTCTGGTTCACGCGCCGCCTTTTCCCCGGCCGTTCCCTGAAATATGCTTTTCCTCTTTGGCTTATCGTGTGGGCGCAGGCCGTGTGGACGCTCACGAAACTGCCGCCCTACTGGATCGCGAGTGTTTTCTTCCTGGTCCCCGTCTCTTTTCTCGGTGATACGGCGAAACCCGGTCATGTTCGCGTGTTTTCCAGGGAACTGCCGCGGTCCCAATACCCATCAATCGGAGCGGAGCGGAGATTGGGGCCGTCCAAACTACCATTTTGGAAAAGAAATAAAAAGTTTGGGCGGTATTTTTTCGAGCAGGTACTGACCGGCATCGGCTTTGCTGGTTTTGTGATATTGCTGGCGCTCGTCCGGGAGATCGTGGGAAAACGCCTTGGGATGCAGGCCTTTGAACAGCCGGCCGGCATGCTGTTTGTGGCCGCGGCCGTTGCTTTCTTATGGGAAAACCAGCCGTATCGCAAACGGTCCCAACACCTATCAATTTCAGAGAATCTGAAATTGGGGCCGTCCAAATCGCCGTTAATGAAAAGAAAATAAGAACCTGGACACGAATAATATGTATTTTTTGATCGTCACATTCGGTTTTCTGCTGGCTATGCGCGGCGCGAACCCCGCGCTTTTGCAAAAGCCTGTCGAAGGGCTCAAGTGCACTTGGCGCGGAGCCGTGGATTTTTTTCTCACCGCGAGTTTGACCCTTGCGCTTTGGGCGTTTGCCGCAACTTTTGAAAAAATCCAGGCGGGTGTCCGGGAATATACGATCCTGGGTCCCGGGATAGTCGTTTTTCTGCTTTCGCGCTATCAGAAAAAAACAGACCTCTTTTTTCTTTCCGTGTTGGCAAGCGTTTTTATGATAAATTCAAAACAGCCCGATCTTTTACAGGGGATCTTGCTGGCCTGGGTTGTAAGTGCGGGGATCGCTCTTTTCCAGGCCTGTTTTCTGGGTTTGAGATACAAACTTTTTTTTTCGCACGTGCCGGTCCCCATGAAAGGGTGGCCGATCCTGTGTCTTTTGGCCGGATTTATCTCTGTTGTTTTGGGGAGTTTCGGGACTCTGGTTTTCTAAGGTTTTTATCCGTAAAGCCGACAATAACGGGAAGAAACATCTTGTCTTAATGAATTCATTTTCACCCAAATAACGGAAGTTTTTAAAATGACTTCCTGTCTCTAACAAGGTAAAGGAGCTTTTTCCATGGCCATTGAAGATATTCTCTTGGGCGCGGTCGAAAAAGAAGCTTCGGACATTCATCTGATCGTAGGCCGTCCAGTGACCTATCGCATGATCGGGGCCCTGGTCTCGATAGGCGAAAAAGAGCTGACCCATCAGGATACCGAGGCTTTTGCCAAAGAGATCACGACCGAGGTCCAGCGCAAAAAGATCGAAGAGGTCGGGGGCATTGATTTTGGTTTTTCCTTTCAGGACAAGGCGCGCTTTCGTGTCTCCTGTTTCAAACAGCAGGGCCATTATTCACTTATGTTGCGTCTTCTTCCTTCGAGGTTTTACAGTTTTCAGGACATTGGATTGCCGACGCAACTGATCGAGATATTAAATCTTCCTCGCGGCCTGGTGCTTGTAACGGGCCCCACCGGCAGCGGTAAAACGACCACGCTTGCGACCATGCTCAATTACATTAACGAAAATTTCCCAAAGCACATGATCACCATTGAAGATCCGATCGAGTTCGTGCACCATCACAAAAAGTGTGTCGTTACCCAGCGCGAGGTCGGGGAGGACGTCCCGAGTTTTGCCGAGGCGGTCGTGAAGTCTTTGCGCCAGGATCCGGACGTGATCCTGATCGGAGAAATGCGCGACCTGACGACCATGGAGTCCGCCATTCGCGCGGCCGAAACAGGGCACCTGGTGTTTTCCACGCTCCACACGACGGGCGCTGCGCGAACGGTAGACCGCATTATCGACGTTTTCCCGGCCTATCAACAGCCATTGGTCCGCGTTCAGCTTGCCGCCGTAACCGTCACTGTGATTTCACAAGTGCTTGTGCCGCGTCTTGACGGTAAAGGACGCGTGGCCGCGTTCGAGATCATGTTCTCAACTCCGGCCATACGCAATCTCATTCGGGAAGGCAAGACTTACCAGATCATTTCCGAGCTCCAGACGGGCGCGCGCTACGGCATGATCATGCTGGATGATTACCTTAAACACCTCTACGCCCAGGGCATTATCGGCTACGAAGCTGCAATCGAAGTCGCTATTGACTCACGCGAGCTTGGACTCCAGCTTTCCAAGATCCAGGTTCCAGGTAAAGGGAGAGGCGGGACAACAAGATAAATAAAACTTGACCCCATAGGGAGGCTTGAGTATTCTATGCCCGCTTTCAGGCAGGGAAAGTGATCTGAAGTCCAGGCAAAAGAGACCGAATTCAATTTAATCCCAGCGATCAATCGCCCCTTTTAGTTCTTTCCGCGTATTTTTCCTAAGAATCTAGAGAAAACCCGAAGATTTGATCAGCAAAATGACAAAACAAACCCCGGCAAAAAAATCTCAAGGGGAAAAACTGTTTCTGGTGGACGGCAACTCCTTTTGTTACCGGGCCTTTTACGCGATCCCGAATCTGACGAATTCCAAGGGAGAGCCGACCAACGCCATTTACGGGTTCGTGACCATGATGCGCAGGCTCATGGAGGAACAAAAGCCGGGCTATGTCGCCATGTGTTTCGACCGGAAGGAACCGACGTTCCGGCATGAACAATACAAGGAATACAAGGCGCACCGCAAACCCATGCCCGAAGAGCTCGTGAAGCAAATCGAGCCCATCAAGGAGTTCTGCCGGATTTCGAGGATGGCAATTTTTGAAAAAGCAGGTTACGAAGCCGATGATGTGATCGGGACCCTGGCAAAGCGGGGAGAAAGAGAAGGCTATCAAGTCTTCATCATCACCGGAGACAAAGACGCCTTTCAACTGGTCGATGACCGGATCAAAATTCTTCAGCCGCACAAGGAGAACCTGGTCTATGACGCCGGGAAGGTCCGGGAACGTTTTAGCGGACTTGGACCGGACAAGGTCGTGGATATTCTCGCGCTCATGGGGGATGCCTCGGACAATATACCGGGCGTGCCGGGAATCGGTGAAAAGACTGCCATCAAGCTCATCCAGGAATTTGGCTCCGTGAACGCGCTTCTCGAACAGCCGGAAAAGGTTTCCTCAGAGAAACAAAGGCAAAAGATCAAAGAAAACATGGAAGACCTGAAATTATCCAAAATGCTCGCGACGATCGATACGGACGTGCCGCTTGAGATCGATTGGAACGCCTTGCGCGTGGCCGGGCCCGACAACGCGGCCCTGATGGAATTCTTTAAACGGTATGAATTCCGGGGGCTTCTGAAAAGTGTTGCGGGGCAGGGAGGAAAAGAGGCAAAGGAACGGGATTACAAAGCGATACAGACCCTTCAAGAGCTCAAGGCCTTTGCGGAAACGCTTAAAAAAGTGAGAGCCTTCAGTTTCGACACCGAAACGACCTCGACCGATCCTATGAAGGCCGCTTTGGTCGGCATGAGCTTTTGCTGGGAACCCTTTACGGCTTATTACCTGCCCGTGTCTTCTACGGAGCAACAGGGCCCGGGATTGCCACTTGAGGAAGTTCTGAAACTTTTAAGACCGGTGCTTGAGGACGGCGAGGCTGCCAAATACGGGCAGAACATCAAATACGACGAAATCGTGATGGCGCGTCACGGCGTGCGGCTTTGCGGCATCGCGTTCGATACCATGATCGCGAGTTATTTGATCAATCCCGTCAAACGGAACCATAATCTTGATGACATCTCGCTTGAATATTTAAACGTGCAAAAGATCACGACCGAGAGTCTCATTGGGGCGGGCAAAAAAAGCATCACCATGGATGCTGTCCCCCTTGAGCAGATCACCGCTTACGCCTGCGAGGATGCCGATTGCGTGATGCGGCTTGTGCCGATCCTGAAAACCAGGCTTGGGGAGCTCGGGCTCACGGAACTTTATGAAAAGGTCGAGTTGCCTTTGTCGGGTGTTTTGGCCCGGGTTGAAATGAACGGCGTGGCACTGGACCTGAAATTTCTGAAGGAGCTTTCAAATAAAGCCGCGGAGGAAATCGATGCCCTCGTAAAGGATATTCACGCGGACGCCGGGACGGAATTTAACCTGGATTCGCCGAAACAACTCGCGGACGTGCTGTTCGTCCAGAAAAAATTGCCGGCCCTGAAAAAGATCAAGACCGGGTACTCGACCGATGCGAGCGTGCTTGAGAAGCTCGCGCTTTCGCATGAACTGCCGCGAAAGATCCTGGAATACCGGGAACGCGCGAAGCTGAGGTCCACCTACCTGGATGCGTTGCCGGAGATGGTGAACGCCCAAACGCATTGCGTGCATACTTCGTTCAATCAGACGACCACGGACACGGGGCGGCTTTCGAGTTCCGAACCGAATCTTCAGAATATTCCGGTCAAGACCGAGATGGGGAGGCTCGTCCGGAAGGCCTTTGTCGCGCGGCCCCGTCAAAAGGGAAAAGGCAGGATCCTTTCCGCGGATTACTCGCAGATTGAGCTGAGAATACTCGCGCATTTTTCCGGGGACCCGAACCTGACCCGGGCGTTCGCGGAGGACCGGGACATTCATACGTTCACGGCCACGCTTCTTTACGGTGTTAATGAAAAAGATGTGACCCGTGAGATGCGGAACGCCGCGAAGACCATCAATTTCAGCATCGTGTACGGCAAGACAAGTTACGGGCTCTCGCAGGACCTGAATATGTCGATCACGGAGGCGGACCAGTTCATCAAGAATTACTTCGCGCGCTACGCCAGGGTAAAAGAATTCCTGGACGCGCAAAAGGAAAAGGCCAAAAAGGACGGGTTCCTGACCACGCTTCTCGGGCGGCGTTCTTATTTCCCGAACATTAACGCCTCCAACATGAAGTTGCGTCAGTATGCTGAACGCTCGGCGATCAACGCGCCGATCCAGGGGTCGGCGGCGGACCTGATCAAGATCGCGATGATCGCGATCCAGAGACGGCTTGACAGCTCGGACGGTCCCAACACCAATCAATTTCCGCGAAGCGGAGATTGGGGCCGTCCAAACTACCATCATGAAAAAGAAAGAAAAAGTTTGGACGGAAGCGACAAGCTTCCGCCGAAGCAGTCCCCGCACACGAGTGCGGGGGAAAGGAAGCAGTGGGAAAGCCTTATGATCATGCAGGTGCATGATGAACTGGTGTTCGATGCGCCCTCAAGCGAGATCGACGTGCTTTCCACTCTTGTCAAAGAAGAAATGGAAAAGGCCTACAAGCTCAACGTGCCGCTTAAAGCGGATATTACGGTAGGAGAAACATGGTACAAAAACTGATCGTAGGACTGACTGGAGGTTTCGGGGTCGGGAAAAGTTCGGTCGCGCAGCGTTTCAAGAATTTTGGCGCCGAGGTGATCGATGCCGACCAGATCGCGCATGACGCCATGAAAAAAGGCAGCCCGGTCTTTGACCCCATTATCGAGCTTTTTGAGGGGGCCCTTCATCCGGGGGGCAAGAAAATGGACCGGGAAAAGGTCGCGGAGATCGTTTTTGCCGACCCTGAAAAACGAAAAGAACTTGAAGCGATCATTCATCCCTACGTCTATGAAAAGATCAAAGAGAGGATCGATTCGTCCGGCCGGCGGGTGATCCTCGTGGAAGTGCCGCTTCTTTTTGAAGCCGGCTTTGAAACGCTCTGCGACAAGGTTGTGGTCGTGACCTGTAATTCAACCGTCAAAATGAAACGGCTTAAAAACAAAAAGTTCACGGAACAGGAAGTGCGGGCTCGCGAACGAGCCCAGATGGCGGAATCTTTGAAAGCGCAAAAAGCAGATTTTATCATCGATAATTCGAAGTCTATTTATCAAACACAAAGGGAGATCGAACGGCTTTGGTACAAATTCGTTTCTATTACCAAGAGTTAATTCACCCCCATTCTTGCTTTCGCAAGGAAGCATGGGCATTCATTAAAAAAGGAGCCAACAAGTGATGACAAGAGAAACAAGAGATATGAGAGAACCCAGAGAAAAATCTCATCCGCATCACCGCCGCAGTGACGACGGGAACGCGAAACCGCGTCCGCCGCGCA
>Ga0265297_10011502_pt1 | contig 10824 bp, 9 predicted proteins | sample Munlanlwell13791_FD_192502 | JGI IMG/M metagenome (GOLD analysis project Ga0265297, IMG submission 192502) | Leachate microbial communities from a municipal landfill in Southern Ontario, Canada - Leachate well 137-91 | ecosystem: Engineered > Solid waste > Landfill > Unclassified | place...
AAATTTTACGACCTCAACCTCGGAGTTCGGCTTGAAGAATCTGGCTTTGTCGCCGATGGCTTCTTGATCAAACTCAAAACGCGCCGAGGGATTGTCCAATTCGCAGAAAACAAATTTGTCTCGGTGAGTATACAAAAATTTGACTTTTTTGTAATCGATTTCGGCTTCTTTAAAGCTGTCGGTATGCTGGAAATTACGGTTAAGCACCTTGCCGGTTATCATATTTTTGATCTTGGTCTGGGCCACGGGCTTTCGCTGCTGCATGCGCATAAAGCCGAATTCCAGGACCTCGTAGGGTTCTCCATCCATAACAAAGAAGGTTCCGGGTTTGAGTTCGTTGTAGTTGATCATAATAATAGTGGATTAAGCTGATAATTAAAAAATGCCGTCTGAGCATCTGGTTTCTTTATACTACAATTTTTTTGATTTGCCAAGAGGGGATTTGTGCGGTAAAACTATTCTATGCAAAAAAACAAGGGGAAAAGGGTATTCGTCGGATTGTCCGGAGGAGTGGATTCTTCCGTGGCCGCGGCTTTGCTCAAAGAGCGGGGATATGATGTGGCCGGGGTTTTTATGCGTTTCTGGAAAGACCCTTCGACAGGCTCAGGGCAAGGCGGCAAGAATGCTTGCTGCTCTGCGGAATCGGAAGCGGCCGCGCGGCTGGTGGCCGGAAAATTGGGTATCCCCTTTTATGTCTTTGATTTTTCCGGGGAATTTAAGCGCGAGGTGGTGGACTATTTTCTGGCCGAGCTTCGCGCCGGGCGCACGCCCAATCCCTGCGTGGTCTGCAATCCGCGGATAAAATTCGGGCTGTTTCTGGCGCGCGCCAAAAAACTGGGAGCGGATTATATCGCTACGGGCCATTATGCGCAAATAAAATCTATGAGTGTCATTCTGAGTGAAACGAAGAATCTTCGCCGAATGTCGGCCCGCATGCGCGGGAGATCCTTCGCTATCGCTCAGGATGACAGCTTAGGGTGTAAACTTTTCACCGCCAAAGACAAGCTGAAGGACCAGTCGTATTTTTTACACCTTTTAAGTCAAGGGCAGATTAGCCGGGTGCTTTTTCCGTTGGGCGGATATACCAAAGAAGAAGTTTACATACTGGCTAAGAAATGGCAGCTGCCGCATCAGGCGCATCAATCATTTGATATTTGCTTTGCGGGGGATTACAACGAGTTTTTGAAGAAGCATTTAAAATTAAAGCCGGGGAAGATTGTTTTTACATCTGTCATTCCCGCCCCACATCAAGTGCGGGGTAAACTGGAAGCGGGAATCCGGGGGTCTGGATCCCGGGTCCCTCCTTCGCATAAAGCTACTGATGGACAAAGCAAGCCCGGGATGACAAAAGAGACAATCTTGGGGCGACATGTCGGCTTGTCATTATATACCATCGGCCAGCGAGCGGGGCTTGGCGGGCCGGGACCGTTTTATGTCGTTAAAAAAGACGCCAAGAAAAATATTTTATATGTGAGCAATAATAAAAAAGACCTATTGCAGAAAGAAATGTTCGTTGGCGATATCAATTGGGTGGGCGGCAATTCGCCGAAACTTCCTTTGAGCTGCAAGGTTAAGATAAGGTATCAAGGCAAGGCGGCTCAAGCCGCTATCCGGCTGCGGTCCGGCCATAAGTCATTTGTGGTTTTTGCCAAGCCGCAGCGCGCTATTACGCCGGGCCAAAGCGCAGTGTTTTATAAAGGAAAAGAAGTTTTAGGGGGTGGAGTGATTTTATAAATAAAAAAGCTCCTTTTTCGGAAATCTTGGTGATTTCCTAAAAGGAGCATAATGAATCAGTCTTCGTCGCGGTCTAATGTTTATTGCATGGTCAGGGTCTTGCATGGTGCATGTCCGCGGCGTTTTTGCGCGGAGAAGCCATGTATCGGCCAAGCCAGGTTTCATAGAACAGGCGACTCGGAGCCGGCATCGCGGATAAGCGATGCTCATTTTTTGCCGCTCGAGAAGCGGACTTCGCGAAGCGACGAAGCAAAGCTATTCAGTTTTTTGAAGAAACTTTGCCTTCGCCGGGGCAGTGTTGTCTGCAACTGCCGCTACGGGTCCGAACAGAACCCTCTGGCGAAGGCGGATAATGCTCTTGTCATGTTTCCTCCGGTTAAGGGGGTTTTGAACAGGGCATATCCGGTAAAAGAACACGCAGCATGAGACGCGGTCCCACAAAATAATTTCGGACCTTGCTGATCGTCAGTCAGCACAGCGGTCCGGCCCTTTCATCTTATCGCTGCGTTCCGACAAGAGAAAGGCCTCTTACATTTCAGCTCTCATGCACCCTCCTTTTTTCGTTGCGGGCCCGTTGCCCGATTTATCTTTGCGCATAAACCATCGCAATAGCGGCTTGATGCGCACCCGAAAAACATATATAGAATTTATCATAAGCCGGTTTTTCGGTCAAGAATCGCGGTTGTGGATAGGTTCGGAGTCATTCCCTCCTCGCCTCCCTTTAAAAAAGGAGGAGTAAAGTAATTGGCAAAAAGGCGTTTTTGTGATAAATTTTTAATAATGACCGCAAAAGAACTGCGCCCCGCCTTCGTTAAAACTACGGCGGGCGAGAAGAGGTGTTCATTCTTTCGTTATAAATTAAAATGTCAGCTTTATTATAGATGACCGCCAAAGAATTGAGACAAAAATATCTGGAATTTTTTAAATCCAAGGGCCATGCGATAATCCCTTCGGCTTCTTTGATTCCCGAAAATGACCCGACCGTGCTTTTCACGACTGCGGGTATGCATCCGTTGGTGCCCTATCTTATGGGCGAAAAACATCCGGCCGGCGCGCGCTTAACGGATGTCCAAAAATGCATCCGCACCAGCGATATCGACGAGGTGGGCGACGCCACGCACCATACTTTTTTTGAGATGCTGGGCAACTGGTCTTTAGGCGATTACTTTAAAAAAGAAACGATTAAAATGAGTTGGGAATTTTTGACTTCGCCCGAGTGGCTGAATTTGGATAAAGGGCGCCTCGCGGTTTCGGTTTTCGCAGGCGACCCCTCGACTGCGCTCGGGGCAAGTGTCCCTTTTGACGAAGAATCGTTCAATATATGGAAAGAGCTCGGAGTTTCGGAGAGTCGTATTGCCAAGCTGCCGAGAGATAATAACTGGTGGGGGCCGGCTGGACAGACCGGGCCGTGCGGTCCGGATACGGAAATTTTCTATTGGGTCCCCTCGCTAAGCTCGGGGCAAGCTCCTGATAAATTTGACGACGAGGATAATCGCTGGGTGGAAATCTGGAACGATGTTTTTCTGCAATACAATAAGAACGCCGAGGGCAAGTATGAAAAACTGAGCCAGCAAAATGTTGATACCGGCATGGGGCTGGAGCGGACCTTGTCGGCGCTCAATGGCCTGGACGATAACTACAAAACCGAACTTTTTTGGCCGCTGATAGGGAAGCTGGAAGAGCTGTCCGGCAAAAAATACGGCGAATCCATAGAAATCAAAAAAGCTATGCGCATTATCGCCGACCATATTAAGGCCGCCTCGTTCATTTCGGGCGATGAAAAAAGGATAACGCCTTCCAATGTCGGCGCGGGTTATGTTTTGCGCCGGCTTATCCGGCGCGCGGTGCGCAACGCTTTTTCTTTGGGCATTAAAGAAAATTTTACTTTTGAGATTGCCGGAGAGGTCGTCAGAATATATAAAGACACATATCCGGAGCTGGAAAAAAATAAAGAATTCATAATTCATCAGCTGGTCAAGGAAGAAAATAAATTCAAAGAAACGCTGGAGCAGGGGTTGAAAGAATTAAATAAAATGCTTCTTGTTGGTAGTGTTCAGAAGATATCTTCGGGTGCAGAAATAAAAGAATTTAATAGGGTAGATGCAAAAAAAGCGTTTTATATATATCAGACATACGGATTTCCTCTGGAAATGATACAAGAAGAATTAGCAGGTAGGGCATTACTTGTAAATGAAAAAGAGTTCAAGAAAGAGTTTGAGGAAGAATTTAAAAAACACCAGGAACTTTCTCGCACCGCTTCGGCCGGGATGTTCAAAGGCGGGCTCGCCGATGCCAGCGAGGCGACGGTGAAATATCACACAGCCGCGCATTTGATGCTGGCGGCATTGAAAAAGATCTTGGGCGAGCAAGTATCGCAAAAGGGTTCCAATATCACGCCCGAGCGCCTGCGCTTTGATTTTTCCTACGGCCAGAAAATGACGCCCGAGCAAATCAAGCAAGTCGAGGATATCGTCAATGAACAGATAAAAAATGATTTGCCGGTGGTTTGCGAGGAAATGGATCTGGAAAAAGCGAAAGAGTCCGGGGCAACAGGCGTGTTTGACGCCAAATACGGGGAGCGGGTGAAGGTCTATCATATAGGTAAAGAAATCTACAGAGAACCGTTCTCTGTAGAAATCTGCGGCGGGCCGCACGCGGAGCGCACGGGAGCGCTGGGCAAATTTAAAATAACTAAAGAAGAGGCAAGTTCTGCCGGTGTGCGAAGGATCAAGGCGATATTAGAATAATAATCGCTCGGACTTGCTTCCTGAAATCGTGAAATTTTCCCCGGCGTGGAAAATTTCACTCGCCAGTTTTGCTCACTCTCTCCGCCCAAGGCGGAGAACCGTGCCCGCTCGCAAAACTGAGCGTTTCAGAAAAGCAAATCCTCGCTCCCGGTCTAATCAAAATTTTTTGCTCCGCTCATAATTTTACGCGGTGGATATGCATATTTGTGATTTAGGAGATTTTTGCTATACTTATATAAACATTAACCATTTAAGCGAGGGAAAATGGCTAAAGTCATAAATTTAAAAACGAAGGATGATATAACCTCTGTCGTGGAGCGTCTTTGGGAGACAGCCGAAGAAGAGGTTTTTTTAGTCGCGGCCAAGGATTCCGCCGTTCTCAAGAATATCATCGCGATGAAGCTTTTGAAGCGCGAGGCGGAGCGCCTGGGCAAGGAAGTTGTGCTGATAACCAAAGACAGCGTTGCCAGGGAAATGGCCAAACGCGTGGGAATCGCTTCGCGGGTGGCCTTGCCTAAAAACAAGAAACTCGAAGAAGACGAGGAGGTTTTTCATGACATATCACAGGGAAAATACGAGTCGATGCTAAAAGATGAGATTAAGGCCAAGCGCGAAAGCGTTTCCGGCCCGCGCCAATTCAGCGATATCCGACCCAATAAAGCGGTCGTTGAAAGACATTCAATAGAAATAGAGGAGAAAGACGAAAAGATCTCGTTGCCAGTGAAGAGAGAGGCGGATGATTCATCTGAGCTTGATGAGCTGATAAACGAAAGCGCGCTCGGAGATTCTTTTATTGAGGAAGAAGAGCGCGGCGGCCTGGAAGAGAACGACCAGAAAGAAGAAAAAATAAAAAATTTTTTCGACCGGCCGGAAGACGGCGAGGAAACCGAAGAAGGCGAAAATGAAGAAGAATTTCCGATTCATGGCCTGGCCAAAGGAGAGCGGTCCGGCAGAGAAAAAAAACCATTTTTTGGCCACTTGCCGCCTTTTAACCTGAAGAAACTCGGAGAATTGTTAAAAATTGAAAAGGTGAGACCGGAAAAGCCGAGCAGAAAACCTATCGTGCCGTTTTTTTCCGGCAAGTTTTTGGGCATGTTTGCCGGCGCGGCGCTGGTCGTCGCCTTGCTGGCCTTATATTTCATTCTGCCCAAAGCCGAAATTTCGATTCAGCCCAAAACAGAAGCCGTTAATCAAGACCTGGCAGTTACGGCGGACAAGGGCGTCGGTAAAATCGATTTTATGCAAAATAAGATTCCGGCGCAATTCGTAAAATTGGACAAGCGCCAATCGCAGGAGTTTAGCGCCACCGGACAGCGCCAGGTTAACGATAAAGCCAAAGGCACGCTCACCATATTCAACGAATACAGCTCCGGAGCCCAGGCCTTGGTGGAAAAAACCCGCTTTACTTCCGTCGACGGCAAAATATTCCGTTTGATAAAATCAATAACCGTGCCCGGCGCGAAAATCCAAGAAGGAAAAATCGTGGCCTCATCCATTGACGCGGAAGTGGAGGCGGATCAGCCGGGCGGCGATTATAATATTCCGGTCGGCCGCTTTACCATTCCGGGCTTTCAGGGTACCCCAAAATATGCCACTTTCTATGCCCAGTCGAAATCAGCTATGAGCGGCGGCGCCTCCGGTCTGATGAAAGTCGTAACGCAGGACGATTACGACAAAGCAAAAAGTGAAACTTGGCAAAAGCTCCAGCCCCCATTGGACAGCGACTTTAAAAATCAACTGCCGGCCGGCTTAAAGATAATAGACGGCGCCATGAACGAAGAGATAAGCAGCGTTGAAAGCGATGCGGCCGTCGGCTCTCCCGCGGAAAAGTTCACTTTGACGGTCAAGGGCACGGCAACAGCCGTTCTTTTCGACGAAAAAGATATCTTGGAAATAATCAAGAAAAAATTGGCCGGCAAACTGGGCGGCGATAAAGACCTTTTGCTGCCGGCGGAACAGATCAGCTATAAATTTTCTTCCGTTGATTTTTCCCGCGGCCAAATGGTTATGAGGGTCAAGGCGGCGGGGAATTTGGTTTGGAAAGTAAACAGCGAAAACTTGAAACGGGAGATTGTCGGCCAGAATGAAAAAGCCATCAGGGATATTTTCTCCAGGCACTCCGAGGTTAGCGGAGCCAGGGTGGTTTTTTGGCCGTTCTGGGTAAAAAGCGCGCCCAGCAATCTGGATAAGGTGATAATTAAGGTCGGACAATAGTGGGGGTTGACTCTTTATCTATTTGGGTATAATATAGTAAAAGCTAATCAAGAGATATAATAGTAGTGTCAGAAAAAGACAAAGTAATTAAAAAAAGCGGACGAGTCATAGAGGCGCTGCCAGCCGCCACTTTCAGAGTGAAGATGGATGACGGCAGCGAAGTTCTGGCGCATTTGTCGGGACGCATGAGAATGAACCATATCCGGGTCTTGTTGGGCGATAAGGTGGTTCTGGAGATGAGTCCGTATGACGATACAAAAGGCAGAATTACTCTCAGGGAGAAGTAATATCAATAGCCGTGCTAAGCAAACCGTTCTCCTTCAGTGGAGAAGATTTCGTGGATGCAAAGCGAAATTCAGGCGCGTTTAGCGGGTTTTTTGTTGGAAAAATAATATCATGAAAGTAAGAGCATCGGTTAAAAAATTCTGTCAGAAATGCAAAATTGTCCGCCGCAAAGGGCGCGTGCGGGTGATTTGCGATATTAAAAAGCATAAACAGCGCCAAGGGTAAAGATCGCTCGGCGTCCGCTTCGAAAAACCGCAGTCAGTCAAAAGGTATAATAGAGAGTTCAAATTCGGCTGCTGCTTGGCGCTCGCCGCGCAATATGTATAAAATAAGCATAAATTGATATAAGACGCGTCTGCGCGACATTTTTCTCAGCGGACGCCTCGCTTAAGAGTAAAAATATGGAAAGAAAAGAGTATAAAATTGATGCGAAGGGAAAGATCCTTGGCCGGTTGGCCGTTGAGGCGGCGGTTTTACTGCGCGGCAAGAATACCGCTAATTTTCTGCCCAGGATCACTCCGGAAAATATCGTTAAAGTTTATAATACCGACCTTCTGAAATTCACCGGCAAAAAGTTGAAACAGAAAATGTATAGGCATCACTCCGGCTATCCGGGCGGGCTTAAAGAGACAGCCCTGGAAAATCTTATGGCCAAGGACTCCCGAGAAGTGTTGAAGCTCGCGGTTTATGGCATGCTGCCGAAAAATCGCACGCGCGATAAGATTATAAATAACTTGAAACTTTTTAAAGGAGAGGCAAAGTAATATGGACAAGAAAAAACCCGTTGCAAAAACCGCGAAGAAACCGGCGGTCAAAAAACCGATTAAGCCCCAAAGGGAGGAAATTTTAAAATTGCCCAAGGAGGAAATAAAAGAAATTCCTGCTGTTGGCACTGAGGAAAGAGAGTTAACCGAGATGGACTTTGAGCCCAAAGACAAAAAGAGCAAGCGTTATTACGAAGCTGTCGGCCGGAGAAAAACCGCCATTGCCAGAGTTCGTCTTTTGACCATTAAGCCCTTTGAGGGCGACGAGGGCAGAATAACTGTAAACGGCAAGCCATACCGGCAATATTTTACGACCATGGAACAGCGCCAGATCGCCGAGGCGTCTTTGCGCCGGTTGAAATCCTTGAACAGATTCGAGATAGTGTCCAAAATAAAGGGCGGCGGCGTGCGCGCCCAAGCCGAGGCCCTGCGCCACGGCATTGCCCGCGTGCTGGTTGATTTCAATATTGATTTTCGCAAGAAACTGAAGAAAGTCGGCTATCTAAAACGCGACCCGCGCTCCAAGGAAAGAAAGAAATACGGCTTGAAAAAAGCTAGGAGAGCTCCGCAGTGGGCTAAACGTTAAGCAAGGCTTAACGTCGCCCGAACGCTCGATGAGCGTTTTAGTGGGCAAAAAGGTAAATCGCTAATCGCGTATCGCCAAGGGCTAATCATAGAATACGAAATCCCGTTTCGCGCAGGCGAGCGGGATTTTGGTTTATGACCGCTACTATTGACATATATGCAAATAGCGTGCTATCATATATTACATGTCTTCGGGAGAGAAACGCTAAAAACCAATCAGCTTGTTCTTATAAAATAAGGAGGAGAGAGGTTATGGATGCGAAATCGATAAAGGTAAGCGGGGCTTGCATTACGGCAGGCACGGAGCGGGTCGGTAATTTCACGATTGCTTTCTTGGATGAAGACGGTAAAAGCGAGGAAGCGGTGTTCAGGGGTTGTCCTTTCTCGGGCTGCCATTTCTATCATGCGACAGACCTGGTGGTCTGTCCGACAACCGGCAAATCCATTGCCGAGGAAGAAAAACGGCAAGAAGAAAAGCGGAAGAAGGTATCGGAAGAAAATCGAGCACATACCGAAAGACACCTGAAAGCCCAAAGGGCGCGGGTCGCGTTTTTAGATGACCATTTGAACGGCCTAAAGAATAACTGGCGGCGCTATATGGCGATGCCCAGTTCTGTGCTTATTTTTTTATTAGCTCTTGGCGTCTACGGCTATATAATTGTTCATTTCAGGCGCGAGCTTTCGTCCTTTGTCGGGATCGTAATAGTGTGCGGTTCGTTTGCCTGGAGCGCCTACTGGAATTCACGCCAGGAGAAATATAAGCGGTCGATATGGGGTAAGGCCGATGATATTTATGATGAGATTTCTGAGCCCGGAGCTTAAAAATAGTTCCGTGGAAGTATAAAAGCAAAACCGCTCGGTTCCAAAACGGGACCGGCGGTTTTTATATTCCGATATAAATTAGGTTTATTTTTTGTTTTACAAGCACTGCATTATGTTCGCTATCGCGCGGGTAATGTGACGGGCTATTTTTGTGAAGATAGTATCGTTAATTTAAAAATACACATTAAGCACTTTTACGCTATCGCTGAAAAATGCTTAATGTGCGGAAAGACCAGAAAGACCAAAGGGGTGAAAAAAAAGAGGAAATATTATAATTCCAATTTCACCCGGAAAAGCTCGTTCTTGGATAAATAATAAAAAGAGGAATTTGATCCGTCAAAATAAATTTGAGGCGCAGGCGCGGAGACGAAATCAACGCTGTTGCGGCTGTCGCGGCCGTCAAGCTCAATAATTTTTATCTGGTCGCTCGCGACAAAAGCGATATGTTCGTTGTCGGGGTAAAAAACGGCCTGCGAAATTGTCTGGCCGGAGCGGGTGATAAGTTCTTCCTCGCCCGTTTTTTTATAGGGCTGGATCAGGATATCCTCGATGTATAAAATCCTTATCTCGTTGGTTTTTCTTATTAGTATCTTTTTGTCGTCGCCGGAGAATGACGCGTCTTTGACCCGGTCCGCGACTTGCTCAAATATGCCAGTATTTTTATTTAGCAAATATAGAGCGCCTTTGCCGTCCAGCGCCAGAAAACGGCCGTTGGAGCTGTTGATTATCTTGTAATTTTCTTTAGGCAGAGTTTCCTTAGAAAGTTGTTCTTTGATGAATCCGCCCAGGTCCTGGCGGTATAAGATGAAATTGGCGTTGCTTACATAAAAGATATCATTGCCCTTGTTTAGCCAGCCGGCGGTGCTGGTGGCGATTTTTTTCGCCTGCAGCTGATTCTTATTTTCTTCGGGCGTAGCCAAGAAGTCGGTGATGGTGGAAGTGGTGTTGGCGATTTTTTCCGGTTGAATATTTTGCGGGAACAATATTATATTTCGCGCTTCAGCCACCAAACTCGGTTCAATTTCCAGGTTTTTATGCCAGGGGGAAAAACCATTTTTGCTTATGGTTATGTCGTAAGTTTTTGGAGCCAGACGGGATATCAGCCGCGGAGTGGTTTTTTGGTTCTGGCCGTTGATGAAAATATCGGCGGCATCAGGCAGCGATTTAAAATAAAAACCGCCACTTTGCGCCAAAGTTTTTGTTTGCCAATCGAAAGAATAACCCATGGCGTAAAAAATAGTGGGCGGGGTGGCGATGAGAAAAAGAAGCACGAGGCAATAAAAAATCAAACGGCGAGTTTTACGGGTCATATATTAAATCCACTATACTACAACTTAAGTCCGATATCCAGCAAAACTTGTCAGACGGGGCGTTTTAATTTAAGATAGGGACAACTCGGCGTAGGCGCTTGAAAAAACCGCAGTCAGCCCAAGGCGGCAGTATAAAGTGTGATTTCGGCTGCTGCTTGGCGCTCGCCGCGCATCAATATTAAAATAAACAAATCGAAAGCGCGGCTGCGCGACATTTTTCTCAGCGGACGCCTCGCCAAAGTATAAATACATGGAACAAAAATTCATCATCAACGGGCAAAAACCGCTTAGCGGAACCATTAAAGTCAAGGGCGCAAAAAATGCCGCGCTTAAGGTTTTTCCGCTGGCTTTGATGACCGATGA
>Ga0265297_10011503_pt1 | contig 10823 bp, 10 predicted proteins | sample Munlanlwell13791_FD_192502 | JGI IMG/M metagenome (GOLD analysis project Ga0265297, IMG submission 192502) | Leachate microbial communities from a municipal landfill in Southern Ontario, Canada - Leachate well 137-91 | ecosystem: Engineered > Solid waste > Landfill > Unclassified | place...
CGTGAATTTCCCAGCCCCGTTGCGGCCGATCACGCCAATCTTCTGGTCATCCCCAAAGGAGGCAGTCGCGGCATCCAGGATCGTCACAGCGCCGTAGGCTTTATGCAGTTCGTTGACTTGCAATAATACGGTCATTGTCTAAAGTTCTTTTCCATTAGGGTTGACGATGACCGCCCCAATCTCAGCTCCGCTTCGACTGATCGGTATTGGGACGGTCATGATTATCCGTTGGTTTTAAAATTAATGAGAAACAGGACTGCGCTTGCGCCCAACACGCAAGCACTGCACCGTGGCGGCTTCATGATCGCCGCCTACGATGACTGTCATTTAATTTTATGATACCCGGGTTGAATTAACTTGCGGGGTCTCTCAGGCGCGGGAGGCGATGATCTTTGCTACAGCATCCGGCGTGATGTCGCCATGTTCGCCGAAAACCGAATCCCTTTCGGCAAAACGTTCGCGCACTTTGCGAGCGGCCTCCTTGGCGGAGATCTTATAGTCGCCAAAGCGCGTAGGCATCTTCAAAGAATGGAAAAATGCTTCAGTCTTCGTGATGGCCTCTTTTGCGGTCTTGACGTTCCAGACGCGACGACCGTACTGTTCCAGCTTTTTCTTTTTAGCCGTCAACTTGTATTGCCAGAGCCCCGGAAGAATGATCGCCAGCGTTTCGGCGTGATCAAGCCCGTAAAAAGCGGTCAGCTCGTGAGCAATCATGTGAGTCGACCAGTCCTGAGGCACACCGCAGCCGATCAGGGAGTTCAGGGCAAGCGTCGCGCTCCACATGAATGTCGCGCGGGCCTCATAATCTTTAGGTTTTTTCAGGACCACAGGCGCGACCTCGATCAGGGTTTGAAGAAGCGATTCCGCCATCCGGTCCTGGAGCGGGGCATTCGCCGGATACGTCATATACTGCTCCATGACATGCACGAACGCGTCCACGATCCCGTTACGCACTTGCCTTGCGGGCAATGAAAATGTTGCCTCAGGATCCAATACAGAAAATTGGGGGAACACATAAGGTGAGAAAAAGTGAAGTTTTTCCTGGGTCGTCTTCCGGGAGATCACGGAATTTCCGTTCGATTCGGAGCCTGTTGCGGGAAGCGTCAGCACAACTCCAAGCGGGAGCGCTGTTTTGACGTTGGCGCCGTGTTCGCGAAGAATGGACCATGGGTCCGCTCCACCAAAACACGTCGCGGCCGCAATGAATTTCGCAGCGTCCAGGACTGAGCCGCCCCCCACCGCGAGGATAAAACCGATTTTCTCTTTTTTGACGGTCTCGACGGCTTTGAGGCAGGTTTCATAAAGCGGGTTGGGTTCAATACCGCTCCATTCGATCACGCGACGGCACTGACTTTTGTTTTGTTTTCCATCAGGGTAGTCAGTGCCGCCCCAATCTCCGCTTTGCTCCGATTGATCGGTATTGGGACGGCTCTTGAGCGCGTCTTTCACCTGTTCATAAACACCATTCTTTTTGATCGACCCGCCGCCATAGAGAAAAAGCACGCCCTGGTCTTTTGGAACACGTCCCGCGATTTCGCGGATCATGCCCTTGCCAAAGAGGATCTCCGTGGGATTTTTATAAACAAAATTCTGCATCAAGGACTCCTATGAAAACAAACACCACGGCCACAAGCCGTTGCCGGAGGGCTAGCTCAGGATGAGGCGCCGCGACAACCCGTTAAACTCAATATTTGTAATGTTCGGGTTTATAGGGGCCGTCGAAAGGAACGTCAAGATATTCGGATTGTTTTTTCGTGAGCTTTGTGAGCCGGGCTCCCAGCTTGTCCAAATGAAGTCGAGCCACTTCCTCATCGAGTTTTTTTTCAAGGCGATACACTCCAGGTTTCTTGGGATTCATCACCAGATCGATCTGCGCGAGTGTCTGGTTCGTGAAGGAATTCGACATCACAAAACTCGGGTGGCCCGTGGCACAGCCAAGGTTCACGAGACGGCCTTCCGCGAGCAGGATAATCGAATGCCCATCCGGGAAGATATATTTATCGACCTGCGGTTTGATATTGATCCGTTTGATACCGGGCCATTTTTGAAGCTGGGCGACCTGGATCTCGTTATCAAAATGCCCGATGTTGCAGACGATGGACTCGTCTTTCATCTTGGACATATGTTCGGCGGTGATGACGTCGATATTACCCGTCGTGGTCACATAAATATCCCCGATATCGAGCACGTCTTCAAGACGCGCGACCTGGAAACCGGCCATGGTCGCCTGAAGTGCACAGATTGGATCAATCTCAGTTACTATAACGCGGGCACCGATCCCGTGCATGGCTTGGGCGCTGCCTTTGCCTACATCCCCATAGCCGAGGATCACGGCAACTTTCCCCGCGATCATCACATCTGTCGCGCGTTTGATGCCGTCCGCCAAGGATTCCCGACACCCGTAGAGATTGTCGAATTTGGATTTGGTCACAGAATCGTTTACGTTAATGGCTGGGACCAGGAGCTTCCCTTGTTCCTGCATTTTGTAGAGCCGGTGAACACCGGTCGTTGTTTCCTCGGAAACGCCTTCCCATTCCTCGACCACCCCGTGCCACTTTTTGGGCTCATTTTTTATGATCTTTTTGAGAAGCTTGAAAAGCTCGATCTCGTCTTGGGTTTCGACTTTCTTATCGAGGATCTGCGGGGTCTTCTCCGCGTCATAACCTAAATGGATCATGAGCGTCGCGTCGCCACCGTCATCTACAATAAGATTCGGACCTTTACCGCCCGGAAAGTTGAGCGCCTGGAGTGTGCACCACCAATATTCCTCCAAGGTCTCTCCCTTCCATGCAAACACCGGGATGCCTTTTACGGCCAGAGCAGCCGCAGCATGATCTTGCGTGGAGAAAATGTTGCAGGAGCACCAGCGAACATCGGCTCCGAGTTCAATCAAAGTCTCGATCAGGACCGCGGTTTGAATCGTCATGTGAAGACTGCCCATGATCCGCTTGCCTTTAAGGGGCTGCTGGGATCCGTACTTCCTGCGGGTCGCCATCAACCCCGGCATTTCTTTTTCGGCCATGTCGAGCTCTTTGCGGCCCCAATCAGCAAGCGAAAGGTCCGCGACCTTGAAATCGTTTTTCAATTTAAGAGCAGGCGTTTTCTTTTTAACTTTTTTCGTCATGGTCTGAGGTTTCTTTCCTATAAGGTTAAGCTGCGCAGGTAACTTTGCTACAACCGCAGTTGTCTTTGAGCTTTAGGGCTTTTCGCAGTTGGCCGACCGCGTCCGTTTTTTCCCACGTAAAACCGGCTTCCGTGCGGCCAAAATGTCCGTACGCGGCGGTCTTATTGTAGATGGGACGGCGAAGGTCCAGGGTTGAAATGATACCTCTTGGCGTAAAATCAAAAACTTTCCGAACAGCCTCCACGATTTCTTCATTGTCGAACTTGCTGGTCCCGAATGTTTCCACACGAATCGAAACGGGTTCCGCCACGCCGATTGCATAGGAGATCTGGATTTCACAGCGCTTGGCAATACCAGCCGCGACGATATTCTTCGCGACGTAACGGGCAAAATACGCGGCCGAACGATCCACTTTGGAAGGATCCTTACCGCTGAACGCACCGCCCCCATGACGGCCCATGCCGCCGTAAGTGTCCACGATGATCTTGCGGCCTGTAAGACCTGTGTCCCCATGCGGTCCGCCAACCTCAAACCGCCCGGTCGGGTTGATGAATATCTTGGTATTCTTGTCCATCAAGCTGGCCGGAATGACCTTTTTGATGACCTTTTCAGTCAAGTCCTTGGTGATCGTCGGAAGCGTCACATCCCCGTCATGTTGGGAACTGAGCACTACCGCATCCACACGCACCGGCACATCGCCGTCGTATTCCACCGTAACCTGGCTCTTTGAATCCGGTCTGAGATACTTAATTTTGCCGCTCTTGCGAACAGCGGTCAAATAACGAACGAGTTTTTGGGCAAGCATGATCGGAAGCGGCATAAGTTCTTTTGTCTCATTCGACGCAAACCCGAACATCATGCCTTGATCTCCAGCGCCGCCCGTATCCACCCCCATCGCGATATCGGGTGACTGGGTATGAAGCGCGATATCGATCCGGCAGGTCTTATAATCGAAACCGATCTTGGGGTCTACATAGCCGATCTTACGAATAACGTTCCGCGCAACTTTTTCGGCATCGACCTTGGTCTTGCTCGTGATTTCGCCGGCAATCGTCAGGCGATCGGTCGTGGCCAGACATTCGCAGGCCACACGCGATGCGGAATCTCCCGCAAGATATGCGTCCAGGATCGCATCCGAAACCTGATCGCAGAGCTTGTCTGGATGTCCCTCAGAAACAGACTCAGAGGTGAAAAAATAATGCCCTTTTTTCATAGTGGTGTCACTCCTTTGGATTTATTGGGGTATTGACGATGGCGTTGGCTTTTTGATAAGAGGCGAGGTCGCCGATATCCAACCATTTTCCCTTAAGAGAAAAAGCAAAGAGGCCCGATGTTTCAGCCAGCCAACGCATATAATGGCCGGGTTGGTCGGTATTATGGCCGCTTGCGATATACCTGTCAAGCAGGCTCCAAATTTCTCTGGGAAGCCAATAGACACCACTGGAAGCAAGGGTGGTGGTTGGTTGGGGCGGTTTTTCCTGAAATTCCAGAATCTTTCCCTTCGCATCAGTCCTGACAAGACCATAGCGCTTGGCCAGCTCCTTGTCCCCGACATCATAAACCGCGATCACGCCATGCGGCCGTTTCTTGGTTCCAAAATCGACGAACGACACCAGGTCAAAATCGAAGAAATTATCCCCCGCGATCACCAGGAGATCGCAAGCATCGATCTTTTTCGTCCTGATTACATACGCCAAGTCCCCAATAGCCCCAAGACGGGTCTCATTACTCGTCGTGTGATCATTTACAACCTCAACAGGCCAGGGATATTTCACCGTCGCGCTCCAAGTTTCAAAATGCCCGGCAAATTTTTGATTACTTACGAGATAAACGGCTTCGACACTTTGGACTTTTTGAACACGTTCCAGGATCCACTCTAAAATGGGTTTATTTCCCACCGGAAGCAGGGGTTTTGGCATATTCTCAGTCAGCGGATAAAGACGTGTCGCGTATCCTGCACAAAGAATGATAACCCTCAAACTCATGATCTCACCTCGTTGGAAATGAAAAGCACTTCTTCAAACACTTTCCTCAAACCGCTCTATAATCTTTCCCAAGGATTTTTTTCGATCTAAATAGAAATAATAAAATATTTCTCGTTTAATTTTCAACGGGGTGAACCGTTTTTTTGATCCGGTCGATCGCGCAGATCGACATAGGATCGACTTTATAAAGTTTTGCAAGCTCGCAACTCGTCCAGTCCCCGAGCACGATCATAGAAAAAATGCGGGCAAGGACCCCCTCACCGCGCACTTTGAACTCAGCGACCTTGGCGCCATGTTCCCGAATCACGTCCATTGTGACTTTCTTTTTCTTGCGAAGCCACTCAGGCTCATTCCGGTCCGTCAAAAAAACAGCCACCGAGCGCTTAATCTTGAACTTCGGGAAAACCCAACCCTCAATTTCATGATGGAACATCTCGGGCAGTGCTTCGCAAGACGCAAGTGTTTTTGCATTCTCCGCAAACTGGGTACGCCACCGGAGTGCCACAGACTGCATCAGCCCGCCACCATAGATCGCGATGTTTTTGTCAAAAAGCCGTTTCGCGAGTTTGCGTGCTTTTGCTTCCGGAAAATGACGGGCCACGTGAAGCACTTCTTTGATCTCCTTTCCAGAGACCGAGAACCATCGATAACGCATAAAAAGGAAAAGAAGCGAAAAAGTTGTGTATCCAATTGCAAAACGAGGCGGGTATCCCTGAGGCAAACGAAAAAGCGGTATTTTCCTCTTGAGAGCTTCTTCCGCGAGCCATCCTCCGGATGTCACGACGAGAAAATGCGATTTGCGCGCGATTGCTTGCTCAAAGATCGATTCAACTTCGTGTGTGTTGCCGGAATAACTGGAAAGGATCACGATTGTTTTGGAATCGACCCATTCGGGAAGACGTGAGGTCCGATTTACCGTCCAATGAATGCGCGAACGGCTCTGGGCGATAGTCCCAAGAATATCTCCGCTGATGGCAGAACCACCCATCCCGCAATAAAGAACTTTCTCCGGTCTTTTAATGAATGAGGATGAAAGATTGATGCCCCCGGCGATCGCGCGGGCCTTCACGATCTGATTGGCCAGATCCTTCAGATAGACTTCCATTATTCGTCGGCAAGCTCCTCGCAAACGTCTTTGAGCTTCTCCTTCAGAAAAGCATAGCTCTCTTTACCAGTGTGAAACGCAAGAGCCCTTTGGGCGATCTCCTTGGCGTCGGAATAACGGATCGAACGGATCGCTTTCTTGATCTTTGGCAACATCACGGGACTAGCACTAATTTCGTCGATCCCAAGCCCCACCAAAAGGATTGCGATTGCTGGATCCGAGGACATTTCTCCGCAGCTTCCCACCCAGATGTTGTGGCCATGGCCGTTCCGGATCGTGAGGTCGATCAAGCGAATAATCGCCGGATGGGTTGGTTCGTAAAGATAAGAAATTTTCTCGTTCATGCGGTCGATCGCGAGCACGTACTGGATCAGATCGTTCGTCCCGAGGGAAAAGAAATCCACTTCCTTGGCCAATACGTCGCTGGCCAATGCCGCAGAAGGGATCTCGATCATGGCCCCGACATGAATGTTCTTATTGAAGAGAACGCCTTCTTTTTCAAGCTCGGTCTTTGCTTCATTGAGTATTTCACGTGCGGCACGAACCTCGTAAACACCCGTGATCATCGGATACATAATCTTTAAGCCACCGTGAGCACTCGCCCGAAGGATCGCCCGTAGCTGGGTCTTAAAGATGTCCGTACGCGTCAGACAGAACCGGATGGCACGCCAGCCAAGATAAGGATTCATTTCATGAGGGATTTCGAGTGTGGAAGCGAATTTGTCGCCTCCGAGATCAAGTGTGCGAATGACCACCGAACGCGGATACATCATCTCCGCAACCTTGCGATAGGCCTCGTATTGTTCCTGCTCGGTCGGAAGCGTTGCCCGGTTCATGTAAAAATATTCCGTACGGAAAAGCCCGACCCCCTCACCGCCGTGAGAAATGACGGCGGACACTTCATGATGAAATTCTATATTAGCAGCAAGTGTGATGCGTTTCCCGTCCAGTGTTTCGGCCGGAAGATCGCGCAGTTTATCCAGCTCCCCGGTGAGCCGTATGAAACGGTTCTCCTGAGAGTTGAATTTGTCGATGGTCGATTGATCAGGATTGATGACCACGACCCCATGCGTTCCGTCCACGATGATCGTGTCGTCATCCTGAAGTTCATTGACGATCTTATCAAGCCCCACGATAGCCGGGATCTCGAGTGAACGGCCGAGGATCGCTGTGTGTGACGTCGGCCCGCCAATCTCGGTTACAAATGCCATCACTTTGTTTCGATCGAGTGAAGCCGTATCCGACGGCGAAAGATCGTGCGAAGCAATGATCACTTTCCCATGAAATTCCTCCAGGCGTTTTTTTTCTTCGCCGCAAAGACTCGCGAGAAGACGCTTACCCACATCGCGGATATCCGAAATACGCTCTTTGAGATATTCGTCATTGATCTGGGAAAAAGCCTGGAAGTAGCGCTGGATCACGGCTGCGAAGGCGTATTCCGCCCCGACTTTTTCGTCTCTGATCACTCCAATCACATCTTCAATCAAAGTCCGATCTTCGAGGATCAGAAGATGCGCCGTAAAGATGTCCGAGCTTTCCCGTCCGATCTGATCCGAAAGTTTCCGGCGAATGCCGAGAATCTCGGTGCGAGTGCGTGTAAGGGCTTCTTCAAACCGGGCAATCTCGTCGGAGATCTGTTCGGAACCCACAGAACGTTTAGGAAGGTTAAAAGATCCGCCACTATGCAGGATGAACACCTTCCCAATCGCAATACCAGGTGATACCCCGATCCCTTTATATTCTTTCATATGTTTATTTATTCTCCAAAATTAGATTCTATAAGCTGGGCCAAGGCTTCCATAGCTGCCGTGGCGTCTTTACCGGCCACGCGTACCGTGATAGAGGATCCCTTTTCGGCCGCGAGTGTCATGATGCCCATGATCGATTTGCCATCGACCTTAAGATCTTCTTTCTGAACCTCGACCGATGCCTCAAACCGGTTGGCCATCTGAACAAAAACAGCAGCAGGCCGGGCGTGAAGCCCCAGTTTATTGCCGATTACAAAGGTCCGCTCAATCGGTTTTTGCCCGGTTTTTTTTTGTCGCTTTGTCATCATCGCATCATTCTTCCATTCGTCCGGCATATTCTCTGTAGTGTTCCAAAACAACTTTCATCAGAAGCTCCGAATCATGGCGAACCTGCTCGCCCGCCTGGAGCACATCCCCTTGGATAATCCGGTAGCCTTTTTCCCGGATTTTCTCGATATCCAATTTTACCGGCATGGCACCCTGTTTGGCATAACGCTGGAGCATCGCCGCCGGAATGGTCGCCGTGTTCACAAAGCAAGCATCCACAATCCTCGGGTCTGTATGATCCAGAACCACGTTCAAATGATCCCATGCGCTCATCCCTGTGGTCTCACCGGGCTGCGTCATCGCATTCATAATGTAAACTTTGTACGCATCCGACCGGAGAACTGCATCGCGAATGTCCTTGATCAAAAGATTCGGCAGAATGCTGGTGTAAAGACTCCCTGGGCCCATGAGGACGAGATCCGCAATCTCGATCGCGTCCAAGGCTTCCTGACACGCCTTGCAATCGTCTGGTCGGAGACGAACACTTCGGAGTGGCTTTTTACGATCCGTGATATTCGTTTCACCTTCGACCGAAGTCCCATCCATAAATTCGCCCACAAGTGTCACTTTTTCAAGCGTCGACGGAAGCACCCGTCCTCGAATGGCCAAAACCTTGCTGGATTCCGCTATCGCCTTTTCGAAGTCGCCTGTAACCTTCGAAAGCGCGGTAATAAAAAGATTTCCGAAGCTGTGTCCTTTCAGGCCCTCTCCGAGCTCGAACCGGTATTGAAACAGGTCGCGGATAAGCGGCCCTGCATCGGCAAGCGCCACAAGACAATTACGGATATCGCCCGGAGGCAGCATGTCCATTTCATCGCGCAAACGTCCGGAACTTCCACCCGTATCTGTCACCGTCACGATTGCGGTAATATTGCTCGTAAATGTTTTGATACCCGAAAGCATGGTGCTCAAACCGGTTCCGCCGCCGATTGCCACAACACGCGGCCCATGCAACAAGGACTCCACCCGGCGCTTCTGATAAACAATATCCACTAGCGAATCGTGTCCGTTCAAAGGCATCAGCGCACGCACGAAGATCCGGACCATATTTTTGATCGAGGTGTAGATAAGAAAAATCCCAAGGATCAAAAACGCCGTTGCGAACGAAGCCAGCATGACGCTCGTCTTGGACATAGTCTGCACAGTCAAGAGGGCTACTAACACAATAAAGCCCAGCCCCAACGCACAGAGGAAAATCCACCGTTTGATCCCGATGCCAGGATAGAGCCACTTAAAAAATTTCATGGAAGGTTTCCGCAGAGCCGGTCCGAATCAGACCTTGCGGTTCTCTTCTTTCGCAATCAGATCGAAGATGTCCTTCGGGGTCTTGCACTTTCTGATAAGTTCGCAAAAATAAGTGTCCCTGAGAAGTCTTGAAATCTGTGCCAGCGCCTTGAGATGCGGTCCGGCGGTGTCCTTAGGCGCAACGAGGAGAAACAGGATATAGACCGGTTCGCCGTCCAATGCTTCAAAGTTCACGCCTTTGCGGCTTACACCGAGCACGGCCACAAGTCCGTCCACTTTGTCGGTTTTCCCGTGAGGGATTGCGATCCCCTGCCCAATACCCGTAGAGCCCAGGTTTTCACGCTCGATCAAAGCGCGCAGGATATTTTTCTTATCCCCCACATCTTTGACTTCGGCCAGAATATCGACCATTTCTTTGAGAATGCCTTCTTTATCAGTTGCTTCCAAATCGACCTTGATGCCTTTGACATTGAGAAAATCGGTGATTTTCATGGATGTATTCCTCCGGATTGAAAAAGGTTATAGAACTAAAACCCCGGCTCGATAAGCCCGTGATTTCCGTCTTTGCGTTTATGGATCACATTTACAACGTTGGTATTCTGGTTCAAAAAAACAAGAAAGGTCTCTGGAGAGATCTCTAACTGAAGACTAGCCTCTTCGACAGACATTGGTTTGGACGCGAACGCCGAGGAACGAACAATCTTAGGATGATCTTCGGGTAGGATGCTTTCCGCTTCGATCATTCCGAGCGCCCGGGCGACCTTAGCCGAAGCCTTGGCGCTTTTATTGTGGTGGCCCTTGGACTTTGAGCGAAATTTTTTCAACTGTTTTTCGACACGCTCATAAGCCTCGTCCATCGCCGCAAAGATATTATCCTTGGCTTCGCCCATTCCGAAGGCATGAAAGTCTTTGGCCACAAGTGTGATCTCGGCTTTAAAGACATATTTCTCTTTTTTAAGAAACACATGCGCCTCCACGATCCGGGGCGCGTACTTCTCGAATTTGGGGAGACGTTCTTCTAAATGCTCCTTCATCCCTGCAGTGATCTTAAGATTCTGTCCTGAAAAACGAATGTCCACTGTCATTTCCTCCTTGGGAGTCTTTGATGGATTACCGCAAAATGCGGATGTCGGACTATGCTAAAGTAAACCTCTCTCCAAGATAGATCTCTCTGGCCTTGGAATCGGAGGCAAGAAATTCGGAGGTCCCGGAGACTTCGACCTTGCCTTCGAAAAGAAGATAAGAACGATCGGTGATAGAAAGTGTTTCGCGAACACTATGATCCGTCA
>Ga0265297_10011505_pt1 | contig 10820 bp, 7 predicted proteins | sample Munlanlwell13791_FD_192502 | JGI IMG/M metagenome (GOLD analysis project Ga0265297, IMG submission 192502) | Leachate microbial communities from a municipal landfill in Southern Ontario, Canada - Leachate well 137-91 | ecosystem: Engineered > Solid waste > Landfill > Unclassified | place...
TGATGGAGAACCCCCCTCACAGATAATTCGGCTGGAATCGATATTGATCCCACCCGTCCCGTGCTTTTGGGCATTGGACGCAACGGTCCCACCCCCGAGAGGCTTCCTGGAAACTGTGATCACCGTCACTTCGTTTCACCCTGATTTGCCAGGATGGCATTGATGAGGTCCTGTTTCTTCATAGTAGATACAGATCCTTTGATGCCCTTCGCCTTGGCCATGGCCCGGAGACACTTCACGTCGTAGTGCTTCCCGGGGACCGGCATCTCTTCAACGGGTGGATTGTAGAGAGGACCGTCATAGGGTCCTTTCCTGACGTTCCCAAATCCGGCGTCGTCGAGGACGCCCGCCTGATGAGACATGCCCCGCAGTTTGGTCACGTCCACGTTGAGGTACGTCACACGGAGGTCCTTGCGGCCTCCGAACGGCAAAGCGGCCAGCTTCTTGGCGTTCTTTTTGACTTGGCGGCGTTTCATGGGGCACCTCAATCAAGAACTTTCGCGGCTTCATCGACGGCTTGTTTGGAAGATGCACCACTTCCCGAGGCCATCGGAGTCGGTTTCAGAGACACATCCATACATGTCAGGATGCGTCTACAAGCGAACTCTACCCGGGCCTCGAACCGCTCGAACGGTTTATTATCTCTGCTCTTGAGACATTGGAATTGGACTCGGTTAGATTTCTTGAGGTCATCGTCAACCCAAGTGGTCGTTACGATGTCACCGCTCCTTTCGGCTTCGTTGGCATAGCTGAGGTGAGTTAAATCAAACTCAGCGATACCGGTCTTGTCCTTGGTTTTCTTGGCCGTCTTGAACCCTTCACGACTGATCTGGAACAATGCGATGACGGCGATCCCTTGTCCTCGGTTGAACGACATCGCAAGGCGTTTGCAATCACGAATGATCTCATTCATCCGGTCTGTGGTGTTTGGCACCCATTTCCGGGGAGCCATGAGGCCTACATGGTCCACGAAAACCATAGAGAAAGGCGTCTTGGAGAAAATCACCTCGGCACGATGACGGAGGTCTACCATCGTGAAATCTGACTTATCCGGATCTGCGACTTCGATGAAAATCTTCCCATAGTTCTTGGGATCCCCCCAGGGTTGTCCCGTCTGTGGATTGATCCCATCCACAACCCGTTCCCCATTGAAATCGGGAACAACGAAATCCCTCAGGAATTTCTTGGCGTTAGGGTGATACTTGGGAAGAGTCCCATCTCGAATGTTCTCATAGGGCAAACAGGCGGCGGCTTCAGGGGTTGATTGAAGCCCGAACTGATACCGGATGGCTTTGAACTTGGGGTGCATCGAGTGCATCGAGTACAAGATATTCCGACATTGCTCGTAAGGCATTTCAAGGGAGAAAATCAAAGAACTGTGCAGGAAATAGATGGCCTGATTGTAGGCCCAGTTGAGCATTAACGTGCTCTTGAGCCCCCCGGTGAAAGCCGCATGGATCCAAAGCTCAAATTTCTTGGCCCCGTTTACCGCCGTGTCTAGTTGGAAGAGGCCTGAGTGCTGACCAATCCCGGCAAGAGGATCAGCTTCTACCCTCTCGTAACGGTTCATGAAGTCGGCCCCGTCTCCTGTGATCTCACCGGATAGTCGGGATCCTACTGTGGGGGTCATCACGTCATGACCTTGATCCATAACGTATCGAAGAGCATCAATGGGGCCTGTAAGTTTGATTGTCTCTTTGCCCCGTTTCATCTCCCGACCTTGAGAGAGGATATGCCCAGCCTCCTTCAAGATTTCAGCTGTCATGCGTCGGCGTCTATCGTTGGCTTTATCTTCCAAACGAACAAGGAAATCGCCAATGCCCAAGGGGACTGCCATCGCCAACTGATCAAGACGATCAACTAAGGTATCCTCTTTGATCGTCGCAAAGTGACCTTTCATCGTGTTGACGCCAGGGACCTCGCCGTAGGTTCGGACGAAATCCTTGACGTAGGCCCAGATGGCCTGGTCCTCTTTGATATCGAACTCAAGAGATGAGTCAACAAGGGATAGGAAGTTTCTCAGCAGGATCGCTTTGGTATCGTTGGCGGCCGCAACAAAGGTTGACCTCAGAAGGTACATCATGAGGGATCTCCTCTCTTCCAGTTTTTCCGGGCTTTGGCTTTGGTATGTTCCTCGTGCTTGGCAAGAGCATCGTCAAGCACGCTGCGTCTGGTTTCCAGAAGTTCCGGCGGGGATTCACCGGAGACATCAGAAAGAGACTTGATCATCAACTCGGGGGCTGCGTTTTTCCGAATCTTTTTGGCCATACCCCCGCCATCACCATCAATATCAAGATGTTCCCAGCTTTTGAGGGTCTCCCCCACGAGTTGGTCGTAGGCAATGTGATTTGGTCCCAGGCGGTAGAGGGGATGGTCTACAACCCAGGTGGGTTTATCTGCATGTGCCCGACGATTGAGAGCCTCCAACAGAAGCTCGGGCATTGCGGCATTCCGGGCGGATTTCACCCCTACCACGATGATCAGGAGGGACGGAATCTCAACGGTATCAGATACCGATCTTGAAGGTCCATGCTCATTCCGAACAGCCATGACATCAGGATCCAGGATCTCATCATCTTCAACATTGCGGAGCCATGAGTCCATCAACTCGGCATCGTTGATGACACGGAAAAACCATGAGTGCCCTTTGTCCACGGCAACTCGTTTGAGGTGTGACTTGAAAGCATCGTGAGTTGCCGTGATCCAAGTGTTCTGTTCCCCTTTCCCTTGAAGAGGGGATGCTTTCCGAAGCGGGACCTTATCCAAAGCGGGCCATCCTCGTTTAACGTTCCTCAGGATGTCCCGATCATGTACGCAATCACAAGGAGTGGTGATCTCAATCAAAGCAAAAGGAGGGGGGTTCTCTAAAGGCATCGGGACAACCCCACGCCCATGACATTTCTTGCAGGCGGGGTCCCCATCCCCATCGGGGAAATCTTGCATGATTCTCGTTTCCCCTTTCATTTGGCATCCCCTTTGAGGGTATCGAACAGGTTGGAAATTTCATTCTCGACATCAATGACCAACTGATCCCCATCCCCCTTGATACGTTTTCCGAGGACGGCCTCGACAAGATGCATCTTCTTGCCCAGGACTTCCATCACTCGACTATCAATGGTGTCCTTTTTCCGTCGGCCCTTGGAGATCAGGTGAATACAGAATACCCGATCATGTTTGGATCCAATTCGGATCATGCGTCCGATCAACTGGAGGAAATCACCGGCTGACCAGGGGGTATCGTAGCATACAAGGGCTTTGGCCGCCTGAAGGTTGATGGCCTCGCTTCCGGCGGTGGTGATGCAAATCACCCGCACGTCAGAATTGGGGTTCTGGAATGCGGTTTTTGCGGCATCTCGTTCATTCTCATCTTCATCACCCGTAACACGAACCGCCTTGATCTTCTCCGCTTCAAGACGCCGCATGATGATGTTGACCATCTTCGAGAACCTGGAGAAGATGATAACCTTCTCTTCGGCCAGGTCCCCCTCCGTGAGAATATCAATCAGTGCATCCAGCTTGGGTGAACCACCTTCACAATTGATCAGTTGGAGGTCGTTGACGATCTCCTGACAATAGATGAGGGCGGTCAGTTTCGTGACCTCTTTCACCACGGCCTTATCATCGTTCCCGAGGGTCAGGAGGTTTGTCAGGGCCTCCGCGTACTTCTCCTCCTGCTCATCCGACATATCCACTTCGACATGCATGGAAGTAAGGGAAGGAAGTTCTGATGCTACCAGATGTTTCGGGCGACCCAGGAAAAACGCATCCATGATATTTCTGAACTCGGTGATCTTATCGGGGTAGTAGCCTACCACCATTGGAATCTGCCGATTGGAACGCGGGATCTTCTGCATCCGAGTGATGGCAAAGTACATCATGAAATTGTTGTAGGTCATGTTGAAAAGACCGGGAACTACCACCTGATAAATGCCCCAGCCTTCCATGAGGTTGTTCTTGATGAGTGTAGCCGTCAGACCCCAAGAACGGTTCGCTTGGGTCGATAGATGACGACACACCTGATGAACCTGAGTCTTGTGGTTCTTGAATGCGGTGCAGTTCGATACCAAAACGCCCCCAGCGATGTAGTTGTGATTATCCTCCACTTCAATGTTGTAGACATACTTTTCTAGTTTCTGGGGGGAACAGGGGGTACTACTTGTCACCCAATCTGTGACCAGATTTCGAGTGGGGGTTACTTCACTGGGGGTCCATTTGAAAAGAGATTTCCCAGGGAATTTATATTCCACACCGGGAAATGAACCGGGTAAGAGATCCAGGAATCGTTTGGCATTATCTTTGTTCAGGTATAGGTAAGGATATGCTTTTCGGACTGTTCCATTGTTACGGTCAGTCCGTTCACGGGATGTTTTAACCTGAGCTTCAATACCCCATTTCCAGTGAAGCCAACCAGCTAATAACTCTTGCTCATCTTTAGAAAAGCCTTCCGTATGCAATGCAATGACGGGGACCTGAGTTCCATCAGGACAGGTGTGAACATTCAAAGAACCATCATCTGCATACCACACGGCAAGCCCCAGGGGATCAAGGAGGTCAAGCCACTCTTTAGTAACATGCTTCTTGTGGTCCCTTCTAATTCGGGCCTGAACCAAAACAGAAGTCAAGAAATCGTTGGCATGCAGGCTAAAACGTTCTACAGGTATTCCTGATCCTTCATCTTTCAGAGGAAAACCCGGAAGACCATTTGATACCAAAGATACCCCTAGTGGGTATAGCACTTGCCGTTTGAAATCGAGATAACCAGGATGCTTCTGAGATTGAACGAAAGTAACACCCCACTGAGGTCTATCTGGATTGCACAGGCCCCCATCTCCCAGAAGACTGCCCAGAATCACTTGCATCTGTAAGTTAGTAGGACAGTTTAAGCTCAGGTGTTGAACTTCATCCCCCTTATGGAGTCTTGCAGCTTCAACTTCACGACCATCTGAACGATAGAATTTATGGGATCGAGTAACTCGAACACTATCGGCCAACCGAAAATTGATCTTCAATAGATGTTTTCGACTCCCTGATGCAAAAGGATTACGAAACCATCCCAACACTCGTTTTGGTTCGACAGCACCAGTGACAGGGTTTTTCGACAGAACCTCTACAGGAAGTTTCTGACAGACTATTTTTCCGATTAACTCTGTTGTCCCATCGGCCAATGTAATGGGGGTGTGATAATCAAAACATTCGTCCATGACGAGGGTGTGCCCCTGCCAATTCTGAAGATGCGTGAAATCTTGGACCGCCGACCGGTAGCCCATGATGATCACGGTCGGACCTGTAGATGAGGTGAACATTTCCCGAGCCTGACCCCGTTGTGCAGGGCTGCCTCGGGACAGGATGACTTTGACCCCTTTGGTGAACTTGCCGAATTCCCTCATCCACTGCATGGCAGCAGACTTGGTCGTGATGATGATGACCTTTTGATTAGGGTCCCTCTCCCAGATGTAGCAGAGGGCTGCAATGGTCTCGAGCGTGTTATGATTCACGAACCCATCGGCTACAAAACAGTGCCTTGGATTATCCACCTCAATGTCGGCCAGTTGCTCGACACTCTCAGTGATATCAACAATGGGATCATAGAAGAAATGACGATCAAGAATCTCTCTGACAGCATTGCAAGCTGGATGATCCTTCGGAACCCCCATCCCCAGGGATACCTTGAGTAGTTTATCGAGAAACTGATAGGTAGGATTGCGACCGTAGTTTCGGATGTTGTTCAGGGTCTTCTCAAAGGAGATCCCAAACTGTTTGATACCGCTACCTTTACGAATCTCATTCGATCCTCGTTTGGATGAACGGGCCAGGATCTCGCTCCGAAGAACATCTACCATGTCCTTGGCGTAGGGAACCACATCCAGATTTGGATTCGACTGAAGATCAATCAGTTCATCGAGGGCTGCTTGTTTCCGAGGGGTCAATAGTCCAATGGATTCCCGAAAACTACGTGCATCATCACCACACAAAGACAGACGCCAATAGACGTGCGATCTACCCTTGACCATTTTTGAACTGCGGGTGGATAGAATTCCGAATCGGAGTAGGAGGATCTGAATTTCTTTCAGCAGTTGTTCCGAAGCGCTGCTTACCTCCAACACCCCGCCCATGACCGAGGCTTCACCATCAAAAAAAGCCCGAAGAAATGCAGTTACGGATTCTTTGGTACCCTGGAAAATCGGCCATGGAACCCTTTTATCTTTGGACAAGACATGATCGATCCCGAGGCCCTCGAGATAGGATCGAAGGTAAACACTGTTCACCCCGGCCCCTTCATTTGAAAGGGCCGGAGGGTAATTTAGCACCTCATCACATAGCCGTTGTATATCCTGATGGACTTCGGAGTTGATAACTGGATCCTGGGAAACATGAAATGCGTACTTGTTATTTGTCCAACCCTCCGACACAAGGTATCCGAGGAAAGTGGCCAAATCCGGGTTCAGTTGGTCAGGTACCTTGTAGAATTTGGTCGGTGATTTGAAATCTTGAATCTTCGGAACCGGAAGGATAGGTTCCTCGGTCGGGAAAACGACATCTGAACGATCTAGGGCCACAAAATCATTCTTTTGCAAATCACTCATTTTCACGAACTGTTCGCCATACGGCAACCGAGTCCACAAGGGGTGAACCTTGGAACCCGTGGTCTCATAACCCCTCCGAGTCTTTATCCGGATCGTTGATTTGGAACCACAATAGTAGAACCTTTTGATCGGAGCCCATTCCCACCCAGTCCATACCTGAGTAGGTTGGTCCAGATCATAAAAGGTATCTGGGATCAAGTTGACACCTCTAGGGGCCAGATCTCCAAGCGAGATCAGACCCTGGTCGGTCAGGATCAAACTGTCTAGCGTCTTGCATTTCCCCAGACCAGTGTCGTCCCCAAGGAGGAACCTGGGCATGACCACCAAGTGCAGGATTCCCTGAACCTGGTAGTAGCGAACATGCAAAGGCTTCTCAATCCCATCGAAATCCGTGAACGTATCCTTGAGGTGCTTCGTGGGGCGCAGTTTCAGGTCTTTCCGATCACGGATGTCTTGCAGCTTTGGGGGGACAGGGGTGATAACAGGAACCGCCATGGGCACCTCCAAACATCCCTGATTCTTACCCTTGGAAACTAGAGAGCGACCTACTCAATTAAATCGAAGATGGATCTCAAGAGGGCGCTATGAACAAAACCCCAGGGGTGTTTGGCCAACTCAGAGCGAAACCTGTTATCCAACCAGGAGGGGCCTTTTCGTTTCATGTCTTCAGGAAGACTCTTGACACCATTCGCAACAATCCGATCCCAATCTCTTTTTAGGGCAGGACCCAGAACATCCGAACCCCAATTGGCCAAACTCACGATGGCCTTATCCAGGAGGTTCTCCTCGTCTATCGGGGGGACTTCGAGGTTCCTTGAGTAGTTTGGAACCCCCCCCGCATTTGCAGCGATAACAATGCAATCGGCCAACGCCCGGGTTAAGCTCGGACCCATGTTGGGCCAGGATTTTCGATTCTCAAAAACAACCCAGAACATATACTGGATTCCGGCCCCGGAAAGACCGAACTTGTTGGCTTCAATGGCAATCTGCCGGTAAAAGGGACGGGCATGTTTCCAAGAGGCCCTGTTCAACTCAAGGTCCATGTTTTTCAGGACCGGATATTCAGGGCTACCAGTGTTTTTGTAGAGGGTGTTGTAGATGTCAGTGTAGGTCAGGTCTGAGGTTCTTTCCGAATGCATGAAAACCCTCCTTCAAAGAAAGGAGGATAGACGATCTACCGGGAGGGTAGATCAACGATCTTGGCCCAGTCGAAATCCGGATTCTCATTCCCCCCAGCGTAACCGAAAGGATTCCCGATGACACGGGTGTATCCAATGGGGTAATCCACCGAGTGATGAGAGTGCCCATGAACCCATAGGGCGGGGCTCTTGGCCATGATCTCCTTCTGCATATCGCAAACGTAGAAAGCGTTGAGCGGAGACTCCCGGAATTCTGGATCGATGCTTTGCGGTGACGGGAGGTGATGCGTGACGATCACATCCCCGGTCTGCATGTTGTGCCGAAGGAACTCAACGTTCTTCTTGTTCTCGTTAAAAACCCAGGGGACGAATCCTGGAATCACATGAAAATCGTTCATGTTTTGGCGAGCCCCGAACGACAGGGGGTCATCCTTGAACCACAGGGTGGTCCCGAGGAACCGCTGGCCGTCGATCTCTACCGAGGTTCGATTCAACCAGTGCAGGTTGGGGCGATCCGCCACGAACTTGCCGATGGTATCGTGAACCTCTTTGGTGGACCGGCACTGGTAGTACTCATGGTTCCCCAGGACAAAAACTACTTCCTTGAAGGTGTCACTCAGATGCCCCAGGGCTTCCGTCACGATGGGAAGACCCCTACGGGTACGCCTCAGTGTTCCGGTGTCCCCAGCGATAACCAGGACGTCCACATCCTTGCCTTCCAGATGTTTGGCAAAGGTTTTGCCTGCATCCACATGGAATTCAGCATGGATGTCTGAAACCACGAAAACCCTCATAACCTGAACCTCCTATCGAAACAACCCAGAACGTACGCTATCTAAACCCAAAACCGATAGATAGTCTATCTGATTTCCTGGATGAGGCGGCTCCTTGAAAGAGATTTATCAATGACTCGAATCTCAAAAACGGTATCGGATTCCGATTTCCTGATCTTGTTCAACAACTACATGGCCCAATGGAAGGCCCTCCGTGATGTCAAGTCTTTCTCTCCATGGACTCAGTCCACCTTCTGGGTCAACTTCATTCATGCCGGTGAAAAACTAGCGACCGTCATCCTGGGGTCTAGAGAGATCCCATACTCCCGGGCAGATGAGTTTGCCGAGGCTGCCAAGCTTTTCATCTCGGCTGCTAGAACCCCCCCCGATATCGGAAAGTGGTACGACCGGCATCTGAAGAAATTTCAACTTCTCGAGTACGCAGCCAAGAATTGGAAAGCCAAACCAGAGGCGACGGGGGATACAAGTCAGAGTTCTTTCAAAATCGGACCTTTCATCGTTCACAACACGTTCGGTCTTCTGGGTGAGGATCTCAAAGGCCCCATCCGGGCGGTCAAAGAGGCCATTCAGTCAGTGAGTCTTGAATTGTCCCTGGTGCCAGGATTTGAGAAAGTTTTGTACGGTAATCTTTTCCTAGTAGGGCAACTTAAGCAGCCCAAGACCCTCGCCTGGTACGACATCGTTGAGGACGAACTCTACATCCGAACCGATGCCCATGGTGGCCATAGCAATCTCCACAGCATCATTCATGAGTTATCTCATCGCTACTGGAGGAAGTTCGCATCCCCCATGATGAAACGGAAGTTCGAGGAGAGGAACTCGTACTGTCAGTTCGAGGCCCCCCGAAAATTGGCAATCCCCCCGACGCCTAAAGTCGGAGATCCCATTGGATTCCCCGTCAGGGGAAGGAAAGGGATTCCCAAGGTCGTGAGCACCGACGGCTATCGTCTGACCATCGAAGGCGGGGGGTCGTTCACGATCACCGATTGGGTCAAATATCATCAGCAAATGAGAACCCAAAGTTGTTTCCCCACTCTTTACGCCTCGAAGAATGTGGAGGAACACTTCTGCGACATCATGGGTCTCAAAGCAACCGGTTTGCTGAAAGGGGACCACTTGGAAGCATTCGAGCAAATCATCGAGGGGAAAGGGATGAAAACCCAGGAACAAGCTGTAGCGAGGGTGGCCGCACGCTACAGGACTTCGATGGCCTTCGTTCCCATCACCCGAGACATGCTCGAGACTTGGCTCAACACCATCCCGCACCTTTCCGAGAAGTGGCATCTTCAGCCGGGGCGGGCGGGCGTGTACCTCCTCCCCCTGTCCAGGACTGTAGCCATCAAACTGGGATCCACGGTCAGTGGGAAAAACGAGGTGATAGGGGTCGGTCAGGGATCGATGCAACTTGCCCTCGTATCCCGAATCACGGGTCAAGTCATCAACAAAAAGGCCCAAGGGCAGAACTACTTCGCCCGTACAACCAATTGGGAGAAAACCTGGAGGGACGGCATCGAACGGATGCGGGATGCCTACATGAAAGCTCAGGGTTTCTACGATGCTCTTGCAGGGATCACGGATCGCCGCAAATACAAAGTGGACCTCCTAGAGAAAATTCAATCGGTTCCATATTGGGAACATGATTCCCGCTTGTCTGACTGGTATCGAAGGGTCTTCTCCGATGGGATCCTCACGGAGGCCCAAGTTGCATACATCGAGGATAGAAAAAACGAAACCCCTAAATCGAGAATGAACAAGCAAGACGAGGAAACCCTTGGCATCCTCAAAGAGCTTTGGAAAAAGGCCAAGGCGGCAGGAGATGACTACCTCATGGGTTTCTGCAAAGATGTTGCAGACAAACGGGTCAAGCAAGGCCTCCCGCTTTCATCCGGGCAACAGGGTTACTTCGACAAGATGCGTCAGAAATACCGGGTCTAGGCAGTTGCCCCCATCCGATCCATCTTCGCCCCACGAGCTTTCCTCCGAATTGGTTCCGCCGGTGGCGGTTCGGGTTTCTTGGCCGGAACAGGAGGGGTCTTTCGCGGGATCGACTTGACCACCTTCGGGGGGGTGCTGATCTTGGGCTTGGACTCATTGTTGACCAGAGCGGAGATATCGTGGGGACTACCGCCCACCTTGTAGATGGCGATGATCTTCTCGGCGGTCTGCCGCAGACGAACAAAGATCCTGATCTCCTGGATTCCGATGTGACCGACGACGTTGAATCCTTCCTCCCCCTCGCTGGTTGCCGCCCGGATCTGAAGACGCGGGACGGGAGGCCGATTCTTGATCACCATCTCCGTCTT
>Ga0265297_10011506_pt1 | contig 10819 bp, 11 predicted proteins | sample Munlanlwell13791_FD_192502 | JGI IMG/M metagenome (GOLD analysis project Ga0265297, IMG submission 192502) | Leachate microbial communities from a municipal landfill in Southern Ontario, Canada - Leachate well 137-91 | ecosystem: Engineered > Solid waste > Landfill > Unclassified | place...
TCGTGGTGCGGGGCTTCTTCGTCGGAAAGCGCAGTTTGGCAGCGCGGGCACCAGTTGATGATCTTATCGTCCTGATAAATTAATCCGTCGGGCTTTTTGCTCCAGAGGCTGACAAAAGCCTGTCTTATTGCCCGGGAATATTCTTCATCCATGGTAAAACGCAGGCGGCTCCAGTCGCAGGAAGCTCCCAGTTTTTTAAGCTGGCGGATAATAGTTGAGCCGTATTGTTCTTTCCAGGCCCACACGCGTTCAATAAATTTTTCCCGGCCCAGGTCCTGGCGTTTTAACCCTTCTTTGGCAATTGATTTTTCAACTACATTCTGCGTGGCTATGCCGGCGTGGTCAACTCCCGGCATCCAAAGAGTTTCAAAACCTTTCATCCGGTGGTAACGGATAAGTATGTCCTGGATACTGTTATTCAGGGCGTGGCCCATATGTAAAATGCCGGTTACATTGGGCGGAGGGATGACTATAGTATATGATTTTTTCGGGGGATTTACTTTGGCGGCGAATAGATTATTTTCTTCCCAAAACTTATACCATTTATCTTCTGTATCTTTGGGGTTATATTGCTTAGGAATTTCATCTATCATTTCAGGTTATCTTTTAAAAGTTTGTATTCTACGCTGTCCACCAGGGCCTGCCAGCTGGCCTCAATGATATTCTCCGAAACGCCGATAGTATTCCAGGAATCCAGTTCATCCTGTGATTGGATCAGGACCCTTACCGGGCTGGCTGTCCCGGCTTTCTCATCCAATACCCGCACCTTAAAGTCAGATAAGTGCATCTTGGCCAGGGTCGGATAAAAATCTTTCAAGGCTTTGCGCAAGGCATTATCCAGGGCATTGACCGGGCCGTCGCCATCGGCGGCAGTGTGTTCTTTTACGCCCTTGACTTTAAGCCGGATGATCGCTTCAGTAGTGATCTTATTATCGGTTTTCTTTTCGATGACCACGCGGAAGCCCTCTAAATCGAAAAATTTCTTGTATTTCTTGAACGCGCGTTTCATTAAAAGTTCAAAAGAGGCTTCGGCTGCCTCAAAATGGTACCCCTGGTGCTCTAACTTCTGGACCAACTGTAGAATTTTTTTGGTTTTTGGGTCTTCTTTTCCCAAATCCAGGTTTAAATCCTTTGCCCTGATCAGGACACCGGTTTTACCGGCAAGTTCCGAAACCAGGATCCGGCGGTGATTTCCCACCAAAGAAGGATCAATGTGTTCATAAGTCCGGGGGTTCTTCATTACGGCATTAATATGCATCCCGCCCTTATGCGCAAAACTGGAGGCGCCCACATAGGGCTGGCTGACTGACTGCCGCATATTGCTGATCTCGCTGACAAAATGCGAAACATGGGTTAATTCTTTTAATTTATCATCCGGCAGGCAGTCAATGCCCATTTTCAATTTCAGATTGGCGATGATCGGGATCAAATCCGCGTTTCCGCAGCGTTCGCCGATACCGTTGATCGTCCCCTGGACCATATCCGCCCCTGCTTCTACTGCCGCCAGGGAGTTAGCCACTGCCAGGTCCGCGTCATTATGGCAATGGATCCCTAAGCTAACCTGGATCTTGGTTCTTACCTCCGTTACGATCCGGAAAACTTCCGAGGTGAGCGTTCCGCCGTTAGTATCGCAAAGGCAGACTGCTTTTGCCCCTGCTTCCTGCGCAGTAAGCAGGGTTTTCAAGGCGTAATCCTGGTTGGATTTATAGGCATCAAAAAAATGCTCGGCATCATAGAAAACAATCAAGCCTTTAGAGGCCAGGAAACTTACCGTATCACTGATCATTTCCAGGTTCTCGGCAAGCGAGGCCCTTAAAACGTCGGTGACGTGCAAATCCCAGGTTTTTCCCACAATGGTAATGACCTTAGCCTGGGATTTGACCAGGGATCTTATATTCGGATCCAGGCTGGCCTTGGTATTTAAGCGCCGGGTCATGCTAAAGGCCGTAAGCTGGCTGTTTTTCAGCCGGAGCTTGGACATCTTCAGGTAAAACTCCATATCCTTAGGGTTTGAGCCTGGCCAGCCTCCTTCGATATATTGCACGCCCAGCAGGTCCAGCTCTTTGGCGATACTTACCTTGTCCATCACCGAATAAGAGATGCCTTCGCCTTGAGCGCCGTCGCGTAACGTGGTATCGTAAAGTTTTACTTTAGGCATATTCAACCTCTTTATTTTCCTAAACCGAATTTTTCATGCAGCGCCTTTACCGCTGTCTCGGCAAATTTCTTCTGGATTATGCAGGAGATGCTGATATCGGAAGTAGAGATCATTTCAATGTTGATCTTTTTATCGGCTAAAACTTCGAACATCTTGGCGGCTACGCCCGGATGGGATTTCATGCCTACTCCGACGATGGAGACGCGGGCTATGTCATTATCCTCTAAAACTTCCCCCGCGCCTATCCCCTTAGAAACTTTTTTGGTAATTTTGAGCGTCTTGGCTGATTCGGCCTTATTAATGGTAAAAGATATATCGGTTGAGCGCAGATGGCTGACGTTTTGCACGATCATATCCACGCTTACGCCTTTAGTAGCCAGTTCATTGAATATCCTGGCGGCGACCCCGGGGTGGTCAGGGACATCACAAACAGTAATTTTAGCTTCTCCCTTGTTTAAAGTTATGGCTGAAACAACTACATCTTCCATGTTTTTAACCTCCTTAACGATCAGCGTTCCGGTTGCGTTTTCAAAACTTGAACGCACATGAATCGGCACATCAAATTTTTTCGCTACTTCTATAGAACGCGCCTGCATTACCTGGGCGCCCAGGGAAGCCATCTCCAGCATTTCATCATAAGTGACCGCTTCTATCTTCCTGGCTTTTGGCTCGATCCTCGGGTCAGTGGTATAAATGCCTTTTACATCGGTATAGATCTCGCATTCATCCGCCTTTAATTCTTTGGCCAGCGCAACGGCGGTTAAATCCGATCCGCCGCGGCCCAGGGTAGTAATATCCTGGTTGATGGTCACTCCTTGGAATCCGGCGACGATCACGATCTTACCCTGTTTTAAGGCTTCTTTGATCTTATCGGCGTTGATCTTAATGATCCTGGCCCGGGTGTGGCTGGTATCGGTAATAATGCCGACCTGGGCGCCGGTAAAAGATATGGCCTCAAAACCTAACTTATGGATCGCCATAGCCAGGAGCGCGACCGATATCTGTTCTCCTGTAGATAGTAACATATCCATCTCGCGTTCGGAAGGATCGGGGTTTATTTTATCCGCCAGCTCGATCAATTCATCGGTAGTGTCTCCTAAAGCCGAGACCACGACCACCAGGTTATGCCCTTTTTTACCGTAGCTGACTACTCTCTCGGCTACCCGCTGGATCCTTTCGACATTGGCAACGGAAGAGCCGCCAAATTTCTGCACGATCAATTTCTTGCTCATTTATTTATTTTTCTCCGTTTAAAAAGTTCAACTCGCGTTCTTGATGAAATAATCCATTAATTCATGGCCCTTTTCAAAATAAAGATCGGATTTCTGGGCCTCTTTTTCACTGTAATTTAAGAATCCCCGGGCAATAATGTCCTGGCCAAAGATACCGAAAGGCACAGGGTCGGCAACGTGAGTTTTCAGGGCAACCGGAGTAGCATGGTCCGGCATAACCAGGATCCTGAAATTACGTTTGCCTTTATAAGCTTTTAATAGCGTGCCTACGACCATCTGGTCAAACCTTTCAATAGCGGTAATTTTTTCCCGCAGGTCTCCATTATGGCCGGCTTCATCAGCCGCTTCTAAGTGCACAAATACAAAATCATCTTTTTCCAGCACTTTGACTGCCGCCTTGGCCTTGCCGGAGTAATCCGTGTCGTAGTACCCTGTTGCTCCGGGAACGTTGATCACCTCCAGGCCCAAGAGCCTGCCGATACCTTTGATCAGGTCAACCGCAGAAATAACACTGCCGGTTAAGCCGTATTTATCCAGGAATTTCGGCATGGCCGGCTTTTTCCCCTGGCCCCAGAGCCAGATCATATTAGCCGGGTTTTCCTTCAGGTCAATGCGCACGAGGTTTATTTCATGTTTGGCCAGGATATTGCGCGATTCTTCCATCAATTTAACCAGGATATCGGCGCCGTCACCCTTAGGCAAATTTTTGGCAATACTTTTACCGGTAATATCATGCGGGGCAAGGCAGCGGACAGCTTCCAGGTGCTCTTCAGCGCCGCGCTTGACCACCATCAGATGGCGATAGCTTATTCCGGGATAAAATTTAACGCGGTTAGTCCCCAAATGCTGGTCGATAAATTTAACCAGGATCGCCGCTTCCTTGGTGCTGATATGCCCGGCGCTGTAATCCGTAAGTTTATCTGCCGAGGTCGTAATAAGGTTACAGCGAAAAGCCACATCATCATCTTCCAGCTCTACTCCCAGGTTAGCTGCCTCCAGCGGCCCTCTTCCGCTGTAGTATTTTTTAGGGTCATAGCCGAAAATACTCATTTGGGCTACGTCTGAACCCGGGATAAAACCGGCAGGTACGGTCTTGACCCTCCCGATCCGGCCATGCTTGGCAATATAATCCAGATTAGGGGTTTTTGCCGCTTCCAACGGAGTGCGCTCGCCTAATTCCGGAAGCGGATAGTCACTCATTCCGTCGCAAACCAAAACAATATATTTCATATCAACCTAACCAGGTTTTTAACCATCTTATCCTTGGAAGAAAATGGGCCATCTTGTTTTTTCGCAGCTACCAGATACGCAACATATTGTTTATTGCAGATACTGTTAGCTACCGCCAAGTCTAACTTTGCTCTTTGGACCAGGAGCCGGGCCTTCCGGATCAACTTATTCCCTTTTAACTCCGGCTCAAATTTAAATCCAATCAAGAATGAACCCGGGCTTATTTTGCGCAGAGAATCAATTATTTTGGGAGTAGGCTTAAGCTCCAGCCTTAGGGCCTTGAGTTCCGAACTTATCTTCTTACGGGCCTTTCGGATTCGCGGCGCATAATCCGAAACCGCGGCCGTATGGATTACGGCAGCGTAATATGTTTTCTTAAGCTCACTTTTTAACAAAGAGCGTAATTCATCGAAAAATCTGAAATTTATTACCCTTACCGTTTTATTTTTATAAACTCTCTCTACCGGCCCGAGCATAAGCGTAACCCTGGCGCCCTGTTCGGCTAATTTTTGCGCTAATAAAATACCGGTTGAGCCGCTGGCGGTATTGCTGATCACTCTAACCGCGTCAATAGGGACCCAGGTTGGTCCGGCGGTAATCAAAACCCTTTTGCCTTTTAAATTAGTAGCCAATCTCTTGCAGCAGCGCCTTTATTTCGGGCTGGATTAATTTTGGTTCTTTTACGCTTTTTATCGCCCTGTCCGGGTCCTTCAAGCCATGCCCGGTCAATATGCAGGTTATTTTTGCCGGAGCGGATTTTTTAAAGTAGCCGTTGTTGTTGAGTTTGACTAACCCGGCGATAGATGCCGCCGAAGCCGGTTCAACAAATACTCCGTCATGAGCAGCCAGCATTTTATAAGCAGCCAGTATTTCATCATCCGAAACCATATCGATCAGCCCTTGAGATTCATCCCTGGCTTCTTCCGCCTGCTTCCAGCTTGCCGGATTACCGATGCGGATAGCGGTAGCGATCGTTTCAGGTTTTTTAACCGGATGGCCCCGGACAATGGGAGCTGCGCCTTCTGCCTGAAAACCCAGCATTTTCGGTAATTTTTTAGCTAATCCCGCGGAACGGTATTCTTTATATCCTTTCCAGTAAGCAGTGATATTTCCGGCGTTCCCTACGGGCATAACCTGGAAATCCGGGGCGTCCCCGAGAAAATCGCAAATCTCGAAACTGGCGGTTTTCTGCCCTTCGATCCGGAAAGGATTAAGCGAATTAACCAGGGTGATCGGATACTTTGCAGTGATCTCCCGCACTAAATTCAAGGCATCGTCAAAATTTCCCTCTACCGCTAAAACCTGGGCTCCGTGGATCAACGCCTGGCTCAATTTACCCAGGGCAATTGCTCCGCTGGGTATAAGCACTATGCATTTTATTCCGGCCCGGGCAGCATAGGCTGCTGCCGACGCAGAGGTATTTCCGGTTGAAGCGCACATTACCGCGCCGCTTCCCTGTTCGCAGGCCTTGGATATCGCCATGGTCATTCCGCGGTCTTTGAAAGAACCGGTAGGGTTAAGCCCTTCGTATTTTAAATAAACTTCCAGTCCTTTTCCTAAAAGTCTACTTAAATACGCCGAATAGATCAAAGGCGTATTGCCTTCATTCAGGGTAATTACCGGGGTTTTTTCGGTTACCGGAAGGTATTTTCTATACTTATCAATTAACCCCTGATATCTCACAGTTCCTCCATCCGGATCGCTACCGATTTTTCTTTTAGCGCATCCAGCCGGTCAATTATACTCAAGGCCTGGCGCATATTCTTCTCTTTTGCTTCATGTATCAGCATGACTATCGGGACAAGCTGGGTTTTGCTGCGTTCTTTCTGGGTGACCGAAGCAATACTGATGCCGAACTTGGCCAATATACCGGATATTTTAGCCAATACGCCCGGCAGGTCCCGGGCCATAAAGCGGATGTAATAGCGGCTTTCAAAATCGTCGATCTTGCGTATCCTCTTGACGGTCTTATCCGCTACGATATTCAGAGTAGGCCTGAAGAACCCGGCCTTAATATCCTGGGTTAAATCCACCAGATCCGAAACTACGGCCGAAGCTGCCGAAGACTGGCCTGCGCCGGGACCGTAAAATAAAAGGTTTCCCGCCAGGTCGCTGGAAACGTAAATAGCATTGAATACTCCGTCAACCGAAGATAGCAAATGGTCTTCAGGGATAAGCGTAGGATGCACTCTTACTTCCAGGTCCGCTCCTTCCTTTTTGGCAATGGCCAGTAATTTTATTTCAAAGCCCATCTCTTTTGCGTAATTTACATCAGCCAGGGAAATACGTGAAATCCCCTCGGTAAACACATCTTTTAGCTCCACGAACCTGCCAAAAGCCAGGTAGGTAAGCAGGATCAACTTATGCGCCGAATCCATCCCTTCTATATCCAGGGTCGGGTCTTTTTCCGCAAAACCTTTTATGCGCGCTTCCTTTAGAGCCTCCGGAAAGCTGCAGTTATTTTTAGACATCGAAGACAGGATATAATTAGAGGTTCCGTTGACAATACCCAGGATTCCGTTAAACCTGTTGGCGACTAATCCTTCGCGTAAGGATTTAATGATCGGGATACCCGCTCCCACGGATGCCTCAAAATAGATATTCTTTCCCCGGTCAGCTGCTTCGCTGAATAATTCCTGCCCGTGCAGCGCCAGGAGAGCCTTATTGGCGGTAACCACATTCTTGCCTTTCTTCAAGGCTTCGATAATAAGCTCTTTGGCCGGATGTATGCCTCCCATCAATTCAATTAAAATATCTATTTGCGGGTCATTGATGATATCCCGGGCATCCCTGGTCAGCATTGCTTTGTCTACATTGACATTACGTTTGGAAACTATATCCTGGTCGCAAACCTTTTTGATGTTTATTTCCAGTCCGGTTTTCTCGCAGAGCAGCGCTTTGCGGTCGCGGAGTATCTTGACTACCCCTGAGCCGACATTACCAAACCCCACTAAGCCCACGTTAATTCTTTTCATCATTCTTCCTTTTCTTTCTTGACATAATAACCTACGGTTTCACCGATGATCCTTTTATGTTTTTCGTCAACCGCCAGGAACTCAATGCGCGTGTCATAGATCATATCTTTCATTATCTCGCGGGACTCCAGGACCTTGCCGATCAGCATAATAGGGTGCGGATCAAAAGGAAGCCGGATCTCCAGGGCCAGGTTCACCCCGGGCTCAAAATTCCGGTTAGTAGTCAGCAGCATTCCGCCCAGGCTGATATTCTTGGTCTGGCTTATATCCAGATTATCGATTTCATTCATTATGCGGTAGGATACGATAAAACGCCCCATAACTCTCGGATAATTCCTTCTTTCCGGGCCGCGGTAGCTCATTTTTTACCTCCGTCTTTTACCAGGCACCACGCGACATATTCGTGGATCAATTTTTTTTGTTCCTCCTTCAAGTCTAAAAAGAACACCCTGATCATCGGGAGGTCATACTCGGTAGTCTCTCTTTTTACCTTGGGCGCTTCAACGCTTACTACTTTACCGCTGACTTCAAACCATTCAAAAGGCCGAAGGGGTATCTTGATCAGCATATGTATGATCGCGCCTACAGGTATGTTTTCGGCAGCCCGGAAACTTACTCCTGTTTCGCTGATATCCTTAATGGAAGAAACATCCCATTTTCGGGTCAAAGGGTCGCCGGTTTCAATGGAAAATTGAATGATCAGGGTCTTACGTATGCGCTCGGCTTTTCGTTTTTCCTGCTGATTATTTGTATTTTCCATAGTTTAAATTACCGGCTCCTCTTAGCCTATTTTAAAATTGGTCGGGGCGGACAGACTTGAACTGTCGACCTCTTGAACCCCATTCAAGCGCTCTAGCCAAACTGAGCCACGCCCCGTATAGTCTATTTTACTCTTCTTTTTTCTCCCGGGCCATTAAATCTTTAAACGCCTTAAGCGCGGGCTTATTCTTATAAAGTATGTTGTAAACTTCTTTAGTAATAGGCATATCCACCTTATACTTTAAACTCAAAGCCCGGGCGGATCTTGCCGTAGGCACTCCTTCGGCGATCATCTGCATATGGCTGGTAACCTGTTTCATGCTTTTACCTTGGCCAATCTTCTCACCGACCAATCTGTTCCGGCTATAAGGGCTGATGCAGGTAGTTACCAGATCGCCTAAACCGCTTATCCCGCTGAAAGTCCTGCTCCCGGCGCCCATAGCCGCGCCTAACCTGGAGATTTCCGCCAATCCGCGCGCCAGGATCGCGGCCTTAGTATTTGCCCCGAAACCCAGGCCGTCAGAGATCCCGCAGGCAATAGCAATGATATTTTTCAAACTTCCGCCCAGTTCTACCCCGATTACGTCTTTATTGGTGTATATCCTGAACCTGTCCGTCATAAAGATATCCTGCAGGAATTTATTTATTTTCCGGTCCGCCGAAGCAATTACCGCTACCGTGGGTACGCCCTTAGCGACTTCGTGGGCGATAGTCGGACCGGAGAGTACCGCTAATTTTACGGTTTCCAGTTCGCTGCGGATCACTTCGGATATCCTTTTTAACGTGCCTATCTCTATTCCTTTGGTTACGCTTAAATATATTGCCTTACGCGGATAATCCAACTGCTTAACTTTCTTGAGGACTGAACGCATATACTGTGACGGGACCGCTAAAACAATAAGGCCTTTATTCCTGACCGCCTCTTTAAGGCTGCTGGTTAGATTTATTCCCCTGGGTATTTTGATTCCGGGCAGGAATTTTTTGTTTTCCCTGTTCTTGTCCATATAGGAAATGTTTCCGGGGAATGCGCCCCAGATAGTCACCTTAAACCCTTTATGCGCAAGAAGTATAGCTAGGGTCGTTCCCCATCCGCCATCGCCTAAAATAACTATATCCGGTTTATTTTTCATCTGCACCCAGCGTCTCTTTAACCAGGTTTTTATCTTCCCGGGTAAGGAATCTTATCCCCACGTCATAATTATCGTAACCTTTTGTTTCAACCCTGACTACTTTGCCGATAATTCCGTTCTGGTAGATAAAAACCCTTTTTTCCATTTCTGCGCATAAGCTTAATACTCCCCGGTCAAAAGAAAGCCAGAGCACATCATCAGGGTTAACTGTTTCCCTGACATTGCAAAGAAGCCCGGCTGAGCTGATATTGGAGGTATAGCCATTAAGTAATTTACCGAGGGTCTCCTGTTTGCATACTTTGTAAGCTAAGGGTGTAGCGCAATCAAACCTGGTGAATTCCCTGCGCTCTTCAGTGCCGCGTATATTTTCCATATTATTTTATAGCCAAATTAAGTTTATTGGTCCTCAGTTTAGCTAAATCCCAGGCATAATCATAAAGGTGCAAACCTTTGCTTACGGCGATGATCTCGCCGTCATCAACCCCGATCTCTTCGGCCATATACTGTTTAACCAGCTGCAGCCCGCCGAGATTGGAAGGAAAACCTCCCCATAAATCCCAGGAGCGAAAATATAGAATAAAATGCAGCTTGCCGTAACGCACCCGGGTATCAATGATTCTCAGGCAGGGCGGGTCAATTAATTTTATATCCGAAGGCATGCCGATCTCCATTACTGCCTGGTTGGTCCCGAACCCTTTCTCTTTATAAAGCTTGATTACCTCTTCTATCTGGTTGACATTCAGGGGCAGCTCTCTAACCATGTCCTTTCCGTCTATATTTTGCTTTAATTTGACCCTTGGGTCAACCAGCCGTTCTCCGTAGGTATAATCTTCGGTTTCGGTTTTTGTGCCCGTAAGAAGGTAACTTAAATATCCCTGGACATAATCCATATCCGTAGGCGCGGGAATGCTCATTCCTTCAGGGATGATCGGAATGATCTGGTGTGCCGGTTTTTTTATGCGGATGGTAACAAAATCAAACTCCAGGCGTTTCTGGCCTTCATAGCTTCCCTTGGTTATGGTATAGACGTGGCCATGATCAAGTATTTCAGAGAGGCACTGGAACCAGGCATCATCTACGTCAAAAGCATCCACGAAAACCGGTTTCAATAATTCTTCGCTCATAATGTATTTAGCTGCTTTCCTTTCTTTTTTTGGAGCGGGAGAGGGGAATCGAACCCCCATATATAGCTTGGAAGGCTATTGTTCTACCACTGAACTACTCCCGCAATACCTCTTTGCGTCGGGTGCTGCGATACCTACAACGTTGGGTACCGCTTGGTAAAATTAATGGGCAGGAAAGGATTCGAACCTTTGAAGCGCAAGCGCAACAGAT
>Ga0265297_10011507_pt1 | contig 10819 bp, 9 predicted proteins | sample Munlanlwell13791_FD_192502 | JGI IMG/M metagenome (GOLD analysis project Ga0265297, IMG submission 192502) | Leachate microbial communities from a municipal landfill in Southern Ontario, Canada - Leachate well 137-91 | ecosystem: Engineered > Solid waste > Landfill > Unclassified | place...
GCGGCGGCGGCAGGTTCGGGGGTGACGGCGCGGAACGGGAAAATCTGGGCCATGGCTGGGAGCTCCTGCCTGCAAGTGGACATGCAAAAGGCGGCAATATAATCCGTGGATTATCCGGCTGAAGCCTTGCCTGGCGCGGGACCCGGGGGGCCGCTGTAGCCGCGGCTGTGCCAGCCGCGCGGGGGTTACCCATTTGGGGGCGCCTGGCACAGGCGCCGCTACAGAAAACTTAAGTCTCGCACGCTAGTCCAGCGCGGTTTGTTCGGCGGTGCGGACGGCGTCGAGCAGTTCGCCCGGGGTGCCCGCGTGGTGCAGCCGGTCTTCCACGAAATCGCTGTCCAGCATGCGGGCGATGCGGGCCAGGAACAGCTGGTGAATGCGGGGGGTTTGCTTCGGGGTCAGCAGCAGGAACAGCAGATGGATGGTTTCGCCCTGGACCGGGGCCGGGATCGGTTCGCGGAGGCGCAGGATGGCGACGTACGGCTTCTGGAGGTCGTCCAGGCGCGCGTGGGGAATGGCCAGGCGTCGTCCCACATAGCTGCTCATCAGTTTTTCTCGCTCTTCCACCGCCCGCACCAGGGTGGCGGCGGGCAGCGGCAGATCTTCGGCGGGAATCCGCTTCAAGCCCTGGCGCACGGCGTCGAGAATGCTCCGGGCATCGATGTCCAGGATCACGCGGCAGGGGGCCAGGGCGTCCGAGAGATAAACCGGCACCTCGACCGGGAACTCCTCCTCGATGGCGCCGATGACTTCCTCCAGCACATCCTCCAGGGTGATGATGCCGGACCATTTGTCCGTGGCGTCATAGACCAGGGCCAGGTGGTTGCCGCGGCGTTGCATGACGGCCAGCAGCGGTTCCAGCGGATCGCCCTCCCTGGCCTTCAGGCAGGGGCGGGCCAGGCTCTTCAGGTCGGGTGCCGGCTGGCCGCCGTGCTCGGCCAGGAACCAGCTTTTGACATGCACAAAACCGATGGGGTTGTCCGGATCCTCCGCCAGCAGCGGATAGCGCGAATACCGGGTGTCGCGGATCAGCGCCTCGTTGTCCGCCGTGGCCGCCAGGGTGGAAAGGGTTTTCACCTGGTTCCGCGGGCGCATGGCGTTGCGCACGGTCAGGCCGCCGAAATCCAGCACGTTTTCGATGTAAAGCAGGCGCCGGAACGACATCATGCCGTTGCTTTGCGACTGGTCCAGGATGATGCGGATCTCGTCCTCGGAATGGGTTTCCCGGAGCGAAATCGAACGGATGCCGAACAGGCGCAGCACCCCGTTGACGCTGACGTTCAGCAGCCACAGCGGCAGAAAGAGGACGCGGTAGCAGATTTTGAGCCATTTGGCGGTGTACAGCGCGGAGGCGTCGGTGTAGCGGATGGCCAGGGCCTTGGGCACTTGTTCGCCGATCACGATGTGCAGGTAGGACACCAGCACATAGGCGACGGAAATCGCCACCCCGTGGGCCACGGCGCTGCTGGCGCCGCCCAGCCCGGCCCAGGCCACCACCGGCTTGACCAGGCTGGCCACGGCCGGCTCGCCGACAAACCCCAGGCCGATGCTGGCAAAGGTGATGCCGACCTGGCAGAGCGACAGGAACTGGTCCAGGTGGGCCTGGATGTACTGGACGATGCGGGCCCGTTTGTCGCCGGCCTCCTCCAGTTCCTCGATGCGGGTCGGCCGCGCCTTGACGATGGCGAATTCGACCAGCACGAAGAAGGCGTTCAGCAGCAGTAGCAGGCCAGCCAACAGGAGAAACAGCAGGGTATGCATGGGGTCAGGACGGCTCGGGTTCCGATGCGAGGGGGACGGCGGTGAAGGCCGGCGGGGCGAACAGGCCGGCGAGCACCGGGCGGGGCGGGGCGCCGGCGGCCGGCTCGGCCGCCAGGGTCCAGGCGGGGCCGAGGGTTTGGCGGGTCCATTCCGCGAAATCAAGGATGCCGGTGATGTCCCAGTGCGCCAGGCCGTTGGGGTTCTGCCGGTCCACGTGGGCCGGATCCCAGCACGGGGCCGGATCCAGCCCGCGGAACACCAGGGTGCCGGCGGTGCCGCCGCGGCCGGCCAGCTGGCGGATCAGGCGGCGGGCGCGTTTTTGGACCACGCCCGACTCCCAGCACAGCCCCGGGCCGCGTTCGCCCCGGCAGTAGGCGGCCGGGGACGGCGCGTGGTGCGCCTCGGCCGGCAGGCCGGGCATGGCCGTGAAGTCAACCAGGTAACACGGGGGCGGCGGGGGCGCCGCCGGTTTTTTGGCGGGGCGCCTGCGCCGGCCGGGGGCGGGGGTGCCGGGCAGCACGGCGTCGCCGTTGTCGCGGAAGCGCAGCCGTTCCAGGCCGGCGGGGATTGGGGGGGGCGGGACGGCGGCTTCGGCGGCGGTCTGCCAGGCGGCGTACCAGCTGAACCGGTAGTCGCGGCCGGCGGGGGCGAACTCCGCGGCGGGGGCGAGCGGCACCCGCTCGAGGCGCAGGCCGCCGGCGTCCTGGAACAGCGCGAAGCGGCCGGTGCCGGCCCCGGCGCCCAAGGCGGCTTCCCAGCGCCACAGGTCGACGCCGGTGCCGATCTCCAGCCGGGTGCCGTCGGGCCGTTCAAAAACCAGGGCCAGCGGCGGCCGGGGCCAAAGCGCCAGCCGGACCTCCCCGGTCCCGGCGGCGGCCGGGAGCGGCTGCCAGGCCGGGGCCGGCGTTCCGGCGGCGGGCGGGCCGGAGGGCAGCACCAGCAGGCGGGCCCACGGTCCGGGCAGCCGCAGGCTGTCCAGGTCGAACTGCCGGCGCACCACGGCGCCGCCGGGCCACCGCACGTCCACCACCCGGCGCAGGTGCCGGGCACCGTGGAAGGTATTGGCACGGAAGCTGATCTGCCGCCCGAAGGGATAGTAGCCCGCCTGGGTGACCAGCGCGGTGACGCCGCGGCGGCGGCAACGTGCCTCGGTGGCGATGCCGGCGGCGTCGGCGAGGTCGTCCACCCGGCAGCCGCAGTCCCGCAACAGTTCGTCCGTGCCGAGCCGGAAGGACAGCGGCCCGCCCGGGTGTGACGCCGGGTAGAGCAACGTCCAGGAGTCGTCCGGCGGGGCGACGCACAGGGTGTCGGCGGCGGGCGCGGAGAGAAGGTTCATGGGGAGAGTCACCGTTCGGCCACCAAATCGCACAGTTCCCGGCGGGCGAAGGGGCGCGGTTCGCCCTGGGGCCAGCCGACCGGTGTCAGGGCGACTGTTTCCCATTCCGGGGCGAGGCCGAGTTTCTGGTGCAGCAGCGCCTGGTCAAAGGCGCAGATCCAGCAGGTGGCCAGCCCTTCGGCGGTGGCGGCCAGCACCAGATGCTCCATGGCAATGGTGGCGTCAATGACGTGGGCGCTGCTGCCGTCCACCCGTTTCCAGGCCTGTTCGCGGTTGCCGAGGGCGACCACGATCAGCGGCGCCTGCCGCAGCCAAGTTCCCCGGGGATAGCAAGAGCAGACCAGCTCGCGCTGTTCCGGCGAACGCACCAGCAGGAACTTGACCGGCTGCAGGTTGCAGGCCGAGGGGGCCAGGCGCACCGCCTCCAGCATGCGCCCCAGCGCCGCTTCGGGAATCGGATCGGACGTAAAACCGCGGATGCTGCGGCGTTTTTGAATGACTTCATAGAAGTCCATAGGGATGTGCCTCCAACGGCCGGGGCGGGCCCTGCGGGGGGCCGGCCACCGTGCCATGGGCCAATATACCGCCGTTACAGAGGCCGCGGCGGCGGATGGTTTCGCCGGATGCATGACATAACTGTTGGTTGATCCGGTTCCCCGGAGATTTCCTACTTGATCATTGATCTATAGGGGTCCATACGATACCGATACCGACCCCGAGAACAGCCGGAGGAGTCATTATCGGTAGCGCTGCGGCCAGTTCGTATTCCATGCATGCCTGGCAATCGATTTTTCTGGCAGGGTGCCATCCACCATCCGACATCATCCACCCTTTTCGCCGGCCGCCGGGGTGAGGGGGCGGCGCGAAACCCGGGGCCGTCCTCAAAAACCCCCCGCAGCAGCGGTTGCCAGTGGGCCGCCCGCCGCTTATGGTACCCCGCATTTGTCGCTGTTCTTCGGGGTGGCGCGGCCGCATGGCGGCCGGGCCGGGTGTGAACTCTGCTGGTCTTCCGAGGGTCTCCATGATCATCTCCCAAGTCAATCGTCTGTGCCAAAAGCATTCGCGGGCCGCCTTTCTGATCATCGGCGTGCTGATCATCATCCCCTTTGTTTTCCTGTGGGGCAGCCCGGGCGACCTGCTGCGGGGCGGCAGCCGTGCCAACCAGGTTGGGCGGATGTACGGCAAGACCATTCCGGTCAGCACGTTCATCCAGGACATGCGCAGCACGGAAGTGGCGATATTCATGAAGTACGGCCAGTTGATCGGGCAGGACGGCCGGACGCAGACCCTGTGGACCCAGGAGACGCTGCGGCGGATCCGCGCCCTGCGGGAGGCGCACAAGCGCGGCCTGGACCAGGTTGGTCCCGCGGAGATTGCCAAGGCGATCCAGGACTGCTGGGTGTTCCAAAAGGACGGCGTGTTTGATCCGGCGGCCTTTGCGGGCTTCTCCCAAAACGTCTTGCGGTCGCGCGGCTTTGACGGCAGCAGCTTTGACCGCATTGTGGCCGAGAACATCGCCATCGACCGGCTGGACCGGCAGGTGCGCGGCGGCCTGTTCGTGTCGCCGGCCGAGGCGCGGCAGGAGTTCAACCGGCAGAACGAGAGCCTCAGCCTCGCCAGCAGTCCGTTCAAGGCGGCCGACTATCTGAAGGCGGCCCAGGCGGAATACAGCGGGGCGAAGCTGGACGCCGCCGTGGCCGACTTCTACAAGCGCAACGTCGAGGTCTACCGTGCCGAGCTGGCCCAGGGCAAGCCCTTGGCGGAGCTGGCCAACGATCCGCGGGCGGTGGCCTACCTGGCGCCCTATTTCGTGCCGGAGCAGAAGCAGCTCCGGGTGGCGGTGTTCCCGCTGGCCAAGTATGCCGCCGCGGCGGCCGCGGCCGTCACGGACGCCAAGATCCAGGCCTACTACAAGGAACACCAAGCTGAATATCAGCGTGAAGAAGTGCAGGCGCGCCACATCCTGATCCAGGTGCCCGAAGACGCCGCCGACACGGTCAAGGCCGCCAAGCGGAAAATGGCCGAGGGGCTGCTGAAGCAGCTGCAGGGCGGTGCCAATTTTGCCGCGCTGGCCAAGCGCGTGTCCGAGGACCCCGGCAGCCGCGAGCAGGGCGGCGATTTGGGCTGGTTCGGCCGCAAGGAGATGGTGCAACCCTTTGAGGAGGCGGTGTTCGCCCTCAAGAAGGGGCAGCTCAGCGGCGTGATTGAAACCCCCTTCGGCTTCCATCTTGCGCAGCTGCAGGACCGGCGTACCGGGCGCGCCCTGGACACCGTCAAGGGCGAGATCCGTGCCGCCCTGGTGGAGGCCAACAAGCTGGCCCTGGCGGAAGCGGCCGCCGGCGCCTTTTGCGACACCGTCAGCAACCTGATCGAGGCCGCCCCGGAGAAGGGGCCGGCGCCCGCCGACCAGCTCAAAAAATACGCCATCGAGCAGAAGGTGGAGTTCCATGACACCGCGTGGTTCCGCGCCGGCGGCGATCCGGCGCCGTTCTCGGCGGTGCGCGGGCTGGCGGTGGCCGGCTTCAAGCTGTCGGCCACCCAGCCGGTGGGGGACGTGACGGTGGGTCCGGACGCCTGTTACGTGTCCTGCTGGCTGGGCAGCAAGAAACCGTATCTGCCGGCCCTCAGCGAGCCGGGCCTGGCGGAGCGGGTGAAGGCGCAGATGTTCCACGACCGCGCCCTCGATCTGGCCCGGAAGGCCGCCCAGGAACGTTACACGCAGGTCCAGAAAAAACTGGCGGCCGGCGCCACCCTGGCGGCGGCGGCGGAGAACCTGGTCTTTGTCGATCTTCCGGCCTTCTCCCGGCAGAAATTGCCGGATGGCCAGCCGGCGGCCCGCCTCATGGTGGAGGCGGTTGGCGAGCGCCCGGCGCCCAGCCTGCTGCCGCCCGTGAACACGCCTGACGGCGCCCTGCTGGTCTACCTGAAAAAGCGCACCCTGCCGACCGATGCGGAGTTCACCGCGCAAAGCGGCCAGGTCATGGAGCAGTTGCGCAAGCAGAAGGAAGCGGCGGCGCTGAAAGCCTTCTACCAGCAGTTGGAAAGCGAATCGAACACCACTCTGAACGAAGGCTGGCGGCCGCGCTGACGGGCGGCGCCTGGAGGGCGGAACATGGTTCGGCGCAACGGGACGGCTCCGGTTGAGGTGCGGGAAAAGATGCGCGGCGGTGCCGGCAGCGTCCGGGTGGAACACCTGTGGCGGCCGGAGGAGATGACGGCCAAGACCCGCCTGTTCGCCCGCCTGACGCTCGCCCCCGGTTCCGGCATCGGCTTTCATGAGCATGTCGGCGAAGACGAGGTCTATGTCATCTTGAGCGGCAGCGGGGTGCTGGCCGACGGCGCGGAACGCGTCACCGTCGGACCCGGCGACACCATCCTGACCGGCAACGGCGCCGGACATGCCCTTGAAGCCGTGGGCTCCGAGCCGCTGGAATTGCTGGCCGTGATCATGAAGTATTGAGGCATCCATGATTTCCCGGCTTACCGGCAAAATGGTGGTCTGCGAACCGACCGAAGTGGTGGTGGACGTGGGCGGGGTGGGGTACGCGGTGACCATTCCCATGAGCACCTTCGACCGCCTGCCGGGCGTGGGGGGGGACGTGCTGCTGCACACCCACCTCAATGTGCGCGAGGACGCCCTGCAGCTCTACGGCTTCGCCACGCTTGACGAACGCCGCCTGTTTCTGCTGCTGATGACCGTCTCCGGCGTGGGGCCGCGGCTGGCGCTCAACGCCCTGAGCAGCCTGCCGGTGGACGCCCTGTGCCGCGCCATCGCTGCCGGCGACCTCAAGGCGCTGTCCCGCGTCAACGGCATTGGCAAGCGCACCGCCGAACGGCTGGTGCTCGAGTTGCGCGAGAAGGTGGCGGAGATCGCGCCGGCCGCGGCCGTGGCCGGTGCCCCGGTCCGCTCTGTTGCCAGCCGGGCCGCCCAGGATGCCGTCCACGCCTTGGAAACCCTCGGGTTCAAGGGGGATGCCGCCCACCAGGCGGTGGCCCGGTTGCAGGAGGAGTTGCCCGCCTCCGAACAGACCGCCGAAAACCTTATCCGGAAAGCGTTGCAGGCGCTGAACTCCTGATTCCGCCATGGCCGAAGAACGGTTCATCACATCCCAGCTGGCCAAACGCGAAGAGGCGTTCGAGGTCTCCTTGCGCCCCCAGCAGTTTGCCGACTTTCCCGGCCAGGAGCGGGTCAAGGAGCGGCTGCAGATCATGGTGCAGGCGGCCAAGGAGCGCAACGAGCCGCTCGGGCATTTGCTGCTGTGCGGGCCGCCGGGGCTGGGCAAGACCACGCTGGCCTTCATCATTGCCAACACCCGCGGGGTCGCCATCAAGGCCACCAGCGGCCCGATCATCGAGAAACCCGGCGACCTGGCTGGCCTGCTGACCGGCCTGTCCGAGGGCGATGTGCTGTTCATTGACGAGATCCACCGCCTGCCGATGGCCATTGAGGAGTATCTCTACAGCGCGATGGAGGACTTCGTCATCGACATCATGCTCGACCAGGGGGCGGGTAGCCGCTCGATCCGGCTCAACCTGCCGCACTTCACCCTGGTCGGCGCCACCACCCGCCAGGGGCGGATCTCGGCGCCGCTGCGTTCCCGTTTCACCCTGGCCTGCCGTCTGGACTATTACGGCGCCGCCGACTTGGAAACGATCCTGACCCGCTCGGCGGGGCTGCTCAAGATCGCCGCCGAACCGGCCGGCCTCCGCGAGGTCGCCCGGCGCAGCCGCGGCACGCCGCGCATCGCCAACAACCTGCTGCGCTGGGTGCGCGACTTCGTCCAGGTCAAAGGGGGGCGGACCATCACCGGCGAACTGGCCGATGCCGCCCTCCGGATGCTCGACATCGACGAGACCGGCCTGGACGAGATGGACAACCGGCTGCTGGAGGCGCTGCTGTTCAAGTTCAAAGGCGGCCCGGTGGGCGTGAAAAACCTGGCGGTGGCCCTTGGCGAGGAGGAGTCCACCCTCGAAGATGTCTATGAACCGTACCTGATCCAGGAAGGCTACCTGATGCGGACGCCGCAGGGGCGGGTCGCCACCGACAAGGCTGCCGGCCGTTTCGGCGCCTCCCTGCCGGCGCGGCACCGCCAGGGGCAGGCGGGACTGTTTCCCGGCCGGCCGGAGGACGTGGACGCACTGTGATCTTCAGGGCGGGCAGAGGCGCCCGCTTCATATCCCCGGGCAGGCAGAGCCGCCTGCCCCTACCCAAACATTTTTCCCAACCGACCATTATTCTTCGGCCATGTTGTATTATCTCGCACCGTTCCTGACCCAGCTGTGGGGCCCGTTCCGTCTTTTGGGGTCCTATCTTGTCCTCATGGGGGTGGGCGCCCTGCTGGCGGCCTTCCTCACCGGCCTGCTGTTGCCCAAAATGTGGAACCGGCTGCCGCGGGACCGGGGCCGCCAGCATGCCCAAAACGCCCAGGCGGCCAAGGGCAAACCGACCGGGGCCGGGGTTTTCAATGTGCTGCTGCTGCTGCCGGTGGTGGCGCTGGTGCTGCCGCTGAGCCTGCGGCTGGGCTGCGTGCTGGGGTGCCTGATCCTGGCGATGCTGACCGGCTGGCTGGACGACCGCAGTGCCAATCCTTGGGGCGACTATTTCAAGGGCACCCTCGACCTGGGGGTGGCCTTTCTGGCCAGCCTGGCGGTTTGCCAGGGGCATCCGGTCGCCTTCTGGGTGCCGCTGGTCAAGGGGGAGCTGCTGGTTCCGCTGTGGGTGTTTCTGCCGCTCGGGACGCTGCTGCTGTGGATGACCATCAACGCCACCAACTGCAGTGACGGCGTTGACGGCTTGGCCGGCACCCTGACCCTGCTGTCGCTGTTCTATCTGGCCGGGTTCCTGTACGTGGTGGTCGGCCACAAGGAGATGGCCGCCTACCTGCTGGTCAAGCACAACCCGGAGGGGGCGCGCTGGGCGTTGCTGCTGTTCACCACCGCCGGCGGGCTGGCGGGCTATTTGTGGCACAATGCCGAGCCGAGCAAGGTGCTGATGGGGGATGCCGGCTCGCGCTTTCTCGGCCTGCTGGTCGGCACGGCGGCCCTGGCGGCCGGCAACCCGTTCCTGATCCTGGTGGTGGCGCCGGTGGTGCTGGTCAACGGCGGCACCGGCATTGTCAAGATCGCCCTGCTGCGGCTGTTCCGGCTGCTCGGTTTCGACGTGCGCACGCCGCTGGCCTTGGCGGAGGCGCGCAAGGCGGCGGCGGCCAACGGCGGCCCCCATCCCGACGAGCAGCACGCCGTGGTCCGCCTGCTGCACACCGTGCGCTTCCCGCTCCATGACCATTGCCGCAAGACCCTGGGCTGGTCGAACCAGCAGGTGCTGCTGCGCTTCTTCATCATCCAGGCGTTCCTCACCCCGATCCTGTTCGGTTTCCTGGTCAAGGTCCGGTGACACGCTGCCGGCCGGTGGCGTGCCGGGCCGCGTGCCATTCCGAACCGGCGCCGGCGCGCGGGCATGGCCCTTGCCGGCAAGAGGGAAAGGTGATTGTTATGGGAGCACGGACGGCAAGCGGCACGGCGGGGCACGGCTGCGCGGTAATCCATTTTGAGGCCCTGGGGCCGGAGGCGGGGCACCTCCGGCAAGAGACCGCCCGGGCCATCCGGCGCGGCGAGCTGCCCCAGGGGCACCGGTGTCTGATAACCCCGGACACCGTCCAGCGTTTTTTGCAGGAAAACCCGGACACCGTCCTTCCGGAGATCATCACGACCAAGACCCATTCCGTGATTCCGGACGGTTATTTCTCCGGGCGCCGGAAAAGCGTGGTCACGCGAAGCGCCGGGTATGACCATTTTGAGCATCTGGCCCGGAAGGCCAACATCGCCTCGCTCCGCGACTATTGCGTGAACGCCGTCGCCCAGACGGCGATGAAATTCCTTTATGCGGCGGCCGGCCAACTCAACCATTACACGAAGGCGGCGGAGACCTTTGAGCGAAAAAACGCCGAGGCCTTCCTGGAGCTGGGCAAGCATCGGGTCCTGACCGTGTTCGGGGTGGGTCGGATCGGGCGGAAAATTTACGAGCTTGCCGCGGCGAACGGATTGACCGTCCAGGGCGTCGACGTGCGGGCCGCCGAGCTGGATGACGCCTATGGCGGCAGCGTGCGCTTCGTCTCCCGGGACGCCGCCCTGGCGTCCAGCGACCTGATCGTCAACGCGATGAACCTGACGAAGAACCGGCGCAGCCGTTTCTTCAATGTCGGGTATTTCTCCCGGGAGCGTCTGGCAACGGCCCGGAAAGGGCTGATCTTCATCAATGTCACGCGCGGGGAAATCGCGCCGGAATCGGGGTTGCTGGAACTCTACCGGTCGGGCCGGATATCGGGGATCGGCCTGGATGTGTTTTCGCACGAGTCCGAGTTCGCGGCGGTGCTTGCGGGGGCTCCGGCCGGGGGGGCGGATCTTCAGGCGGCCCAGGCTCTGGTCGCGCTGGCGTTGGCGCGCAGCGGCAATATTTATGTGCAACCCCATCAGGGGTTCAATTCCGACCTCGCGGCCAAGGCCAAGGCGGTTGAGGCGGTCAGGCACGTTGCGGCCTGGTATCGGAACAACGGGACAGGTTTTGACGAGCAGTTACCCTATTATTCATAACAGGTGCCGGCGGCATCGCTGCCGCCTGGAGTTTGGCAAAAGTACGAGGTTTAGGAGCTGTCAAAAAATAAATTGGACGAATTGGTCTTTGTGTGGCATATTCCGCTGGCATGCATACAGAAACTCTGTTGG
>Ga0265297_10011508_pt1 | contig 10818 bp, 12 predicted proteins | sample Munlanlwell13791_FD_192502 | JGI IMG/M metagenome (GOLD analysis project Ga0265297, IMG submission 192502) | Leachate microbial communities from a municipal landfill in Southern Ontario, Canada - Leachate well 137-91 | ecosystem: Engineered > Solid waste > Landfill > Unclassified | place...
ATTGGTAAAGGCAGTCAGCGGACCTTGCAAATTCCATTGCATGGCCAGCCATGCAGGAGCCAAATTGCTAATCGTTTTGGGAATAACAAAAGGAGAAACACGCTTAGGACCGTGCACATCAAATTCATGCGCCGCTTCATGCAGTGATTGCAAACCACCAAATCCAATACCCATGTAGACGCCAAAGCGTTCACGGTTTTCAGAAACTGATTGATTGATAAATCCTGCATTGCGCATCGCCTCATGCCCAGCAATCAAGCCCAGATGCATAAAGCGATCGGTTCGTTGATGAAGCTTCTTGGGCAACACCGACTCGAGCAGCTCTTGCTCGCCGGTCACGGTGCCTGCGACAGACACCGGATAGTCGCCAAGGTTAAGCGTTGACGGAAGTTTTTTGATTCCAGAATGCCCTGCAACCAAACCCTGCCAGGTGGCATCAGTTGAATTGCCAAGCGGTGTTACCATACCGATACCGGTAATGACAACACGATGTCGTGCATGCTGCGGCATGATTACTTAGTACGAGCGGCATGAATCAGATCGACAGCCTGCCCCACACTGTGAATCTTTTCGGCATCTTCATCTTTGATTTCAATGCCAAAAATTTCTTCAAAATTCATGATTATTTCGACGATATCAAGTGAATCAGCGCCCAAATCTTTGAACGTTGATGTTGTAGAAATATTTTCAGTAGGAATGCTCAATTTTTCAGCGATAATTGCAACAACTTTTTGATTCGAATCTTCTCTAGTAAAAGCCATGGTTCAATCTCCCATAATTTAGTATCTGTATGAACGCTAATTTTTACACCGTTCGTATGGTTCGATACAGCCGCCTACGGCGTCCACTCACCACGAACGGATTTCACCCCGTTCGCCCTGAGTGATTTGCGCAGCAAATCGTATCGAAGGGTGCGAACCTGAACATTCGCACATAATACCCAAATTTCAAAAATTTGCTACATTCCGCCAGTGACTTCAATTATCTGCCCAGTAACATAGTCAGCAGCACCTGAGGTCAAAAACGCGGCAATAGCGGCCACATCCTGCGGACTGCCAAAGCGTTTGAGAGGGATATAGTCCATAATTTTTTGTTTCACACTGTCAGGAAGAGACCTCGTCATTGCCGTATCAATAAAGCCGGGGGCTATGGCGTTAACCAGCACGTTACGGCGCGCGTACTCTACGGCTAAGGTTTTGGTCAGCGAAATGAGTCCCGCTTTGCTAGCGGCATAATTGGCCTGCCCAGGGTTACCCAGACGACCAACAACGGAGCTCATGTTGATTATGTAACTTTTTGGCTGCTTAATCATAATGGCCAGTGCCTGTTGGCTGCAAAAAAATGCGCCTTTCAAGTTGACCGCCATCACGCGATCCCAGGCGTCTTCTGATAGGCGCAACGAAAGCATATCGCTGGTAATGCCAGCATTATTAATCAGAATATCGAGAGAAGAAAGAGAAAGGCTTGCAAAACCCTGCTTGATAGACGCAACCGAGGCCAGATCAACCTGCACATAGCGCATGCCGCTTGCAACAACAGCTTGTGCTCGAACATCGGTTGGCTCGGCGCAATCAAAAATAATGATTTGGTCCCCACGCGCATGAAACGTGGTCACAAGAGCTTGTCCTATGCCCCCTAATCCCCCAGTAATTAAGGTTGTTTTGCTCATAGCGTTGATGTTTGTATTTGAGAATCTGATGATGGTTGTTCAGAAGCCGGCTCAACGGCCTCAGCAACTGGTTGCGGCTCACTTACCGCAACTTCTGCTGGAGTTACAACGGCTTCTTGTGCGGCAGCCTTTTCTTGCTGCGCAATTTCTAGATCGATCGCAAGTTCTGTTTTTTCTACTTCTTTGCCAAAGAAGGTAAGAATTTTTTCCAGATCTGCCGGCGTATTGAGTGCGAAGACCGTTTTGTCAGGCCAGGTTCGTCGTACAATTTTAGCAAACTTATTGCCCGGACCCACTTCAATAATCACATCGCAATCGGCAAAATGTTGCATCGATGGCCACCACAACACATGTGATGACATTTGCTGAGTCAACGAATGTTTAATTTCTTCATTGGTCGTTATCTGACGAGCCTGAATATTATTGATCAGTGGAATAGATAAATCTTTGAAATCGACTTTGGCCATGTACAGGGCAAACAACTTTTCGGCTTCGGCCATCAGGCGTGAGTGAAAAGCACCAGCAACATTAAGCTGAATCACTTTACCGTCAAGCGCACGAATATCATTGGCAACAGCCTCAAGCTCTGGAACCGTACCAGAAACCACCAACTGTGTTGGCGTATTGTAGTTAACAATTTCTGCAACACGTTCGTTACCTGAAGGATCATCATAACGTTTGCAAATGGTCAGCAATGTTTCGTATGGAACACCAAGAACGGCTATCATACTGCCAGGATATTGTACGGTGGCTTCTTCCATAAATGCTGCACGCTTTTTGAGCAAATACAGCGCATCAGGGAACGTCATGCCGTCTGCAGCGAAAATGGCTGCGTATTCGCCAGAACTGTGTCCGGCAACAACAGCGGGCACAATCTCATACTTCTTACTCAGCAACGCATAAAACGCTGCACTGATAAGAAATATAGACGTCTGTGCATTGACCGTATCACGCAGTTCGCGTTCTGACGATGCAAAGCACAATCGAACAAAATTCTGATCTAAACAATTTGACGCTTCCTCAAAGTACTCTTGTACAATGCGTTCGCGGTCATAAATATCTTTTCCCATGCCAAGGACTTGTGATCCCTGCCCAGGGAAAATCATGCCGATTTTCATGCAAAATCCTTTGGACTGATAACCTCACTTAGACTGATAACCTACCAAATAACTCTGCAGAGGGTTTTACCACTCTGCGCTAATCAATTTCAATTTTGGTTTTACAAGTTCTGCAAAACCGGATTGTTGCTTGATATCTTTAGAACCGTATTTGACCATTAATTGTTGCCAGTAATTTTTTGTTTGTGCATAGTCTTTTTGATTCCAGAAATAATAGCCCAGATAATATAATCCTGCTTCGTGAGCATAATTACCGGTCTCTGTCGCTATTTTTTTCAAAGCCAACAAACCTTCTTTTTGAACAGCATCTTTGTCGCTATCCATTTTCATTAACGATAATTTCAATGCATAAAAATTTTTCATTGCTGGACTTGGCAACCGACCAATTGCTGATTCTAATAATGTAATTGCTGCTTCGGTTTTACCTTGCTGAGCAAGCGCTTCGGCTTGATATGCCTGAAACATTGGTGCAATTCCTGCACTGGAATGCTTGCTGTAGCAACGTCCACATACTTCTTCAACTTTTTTCCATTTGTCGGTATCGCTACCAAATTCAATGGTCTGATCAGTAATAACAGTTTTGCCTGATGCTACGGGTGCGTCGTAGTAACGCAACGCTTCGATCAAATCTTTGTACGCTGCCGCTTGCACCCATTCTCGATAATAGCTGTACCCAATAAGCCCCACAATGGCAACAATCAGTGCCAAAACCCCAATGAGAACTTGTTTTTTGTAACGAACGATCTTTTCAATAACGATATCAAACCATGTTGAGACTTTTGTATGTAATGCGTCCATGCTACTCTCCTGCGCTAGTACATTTTAGTGGGTAAACCATACTGTTTTCTAGTTTTTCTATTGTACCTGAAATAAATCTTTTGTATATCATAAAGCCCTTTTGCTGCATATTCCAGCGAAATTTTGTGTTACATATTGTATTTGTTTCTACACGAAATGTTCCATGCATATGTGATCGCACTTTCTATGTCAGATGCGCATGAATTTCCATGACACACAAGCACGGGACGCTTGACGCCTAACAGTAACGCGCCCTGTGTTTTGACTTGTTGTAACGATGCACACGATTGTGCTGGCATAACCTTTTCTGATTGTGTTAACGCCGAAACAGCCTCCATCGTCTTGAGCAATATATTGCCAACAAAGCCGTCGCAAACGACAATATCAGCCTTACCATCAAATACGTCATATGGCTCAACATTGCCCATAAAATTGAGCGTTGCATCATTGCGCAGCAACTGATATGCCTCTTTGACTACCTGAGGACCTTTGCCTTCCTCCGTACCATTACTCAGCAATCCGACCGTTGGATGCGTGTGCAAACCAGTTGTTGTCACATAGGTAACCCCCATGTGCGCAAACTGCAGTAAATGGCCTGGACGACATTCGGTATTGGCACCCAAATCAAGAATTAAGACATGAGAACGTTTTTTTGACGCAATGAACCCAGCAATTGCAGGCCGCTGAACGCCTTCTTTTTTGCCAATCATCAAGCTTGACGCAACCATAAGTGCGCCGGTGCTGCCGGCAGAAAGCACAACATCGCTCTTACCATCAGCCACCAAGGCTACTGCCTTGCATAGTGATGATTCTTTTTTGCTACGAACAGCCACAACAGGTTCATCACCCATTGCAATTACCTCCTGTGCATCCACAACGGTAATTGCAAGGTTTTGCCAGTCTTCATTGTGGCAGTCTAGCCATTGGCAGATAAACTCACGCGGGCCGCAGAGTTTGATTGGAATTGACTTTTGAGCTGCAGCCAAAGCGCCTTCTAGCACCGCATGGGGTGCATGGTCACCGCCCATTACATCAACTGCAACCATTTCACAACCTTTCCAAAAAAGAGAACCCGTTCATTCTGGCTATCAGAACGAACGGATACCATTTTGTCAGAACAAAAACTGCAGACAGCTTTTATTCGTTGTTTGACTCATTTTTTTCTTTAACGGCACCCTGTGCTGCGCCTTGTTTAGCTGCTTTTGCTTCACGGGCTTGGCCGCGTGAATACATACGATCGGTTTTGGTACGAAGGATCTTTTTTCCTTTGTAATAGCCACATTCTTTACAAACTTGATGAGGCATGATCGGTGCTTGGCAGGTTTGGCAGCCGGTGATCGCTTTTGGTTTAATACCTTTATTAGCAGAACGCTGATCACGTCGTTTGCGGGATAATTTCCGTTTTGGTACTGGCATAGTGTCTCCTAGAATTGCATCGGTGCTAAGCACTGTTTTTATAGATTTCTCACGAAAGAAAACGCATAATAGCGTAATTTTTAACCTCATTTTTGTCAAAGATTAGATCTCAACTGTTGTAAAATTGAACAATTTTGGCAGACTATGGTCGTCCCCTTCGCTTAAAACACGATGTCATCGCACCATACGAAGGAACAAATCAACGTAACAAAGATCTTCTCACCACTCAAAGCCTTACATAGGAGTGTATACATGAGTACAATCAGCATGGATCTGGTAAAAAAGCTACGTGACCAAACACAAGTTGGCATGATGGACTGCAAAAAAGCGCTCGAACAAGCTGACGGCGACTTTGAACAAGCTGTTGAAATTTTACGCAAAAAAGGCGCTGCTGTTTCCGCCAAACGCGCAGAGAACGCCACCAACCACGGCCGCATTGAAGGCTTTGTTGACGCAAATGGCGCTACCGGCGCATTGATCGAAATGGCTTGCGAGACTGACTTCGCCGCCAAAACCGAAGCGATGCAACACTTTACCAACGAACTGGCCGAACATATTGCCCAACACAATCCATCTGATGTTGACGCCCTCATGAGCCAAAAATTGGCCAAAGCTGGTGTTTCTGTTCAACAACATCTTGATGGCTTGATTGCTAAAATTTGTGAAAAAATTAAAATCAACCGTTTCGCTCGTTTCAACGTAACAGCCAACGGTTTAGTCAACATCTATATTCACCCAGGCTCCACCGTAGCCGTCATGGTTGCATTGACCACCGACAAAGCAGCCACAGCACACCTTGACGAGCTTAAAGCAGCCGCCAAAGACATTTGCATGCAAATTGCCGTCACCAACCCTGTGTGCATCAAACCAGCAGATATGGATCAACAAATTCTTGAAAAAGAACGTGCACTAGCCCGCGAACAACTCAAAGACAGCAACAAGCCTGCCAACGTCATTGAAAAAATTGTTGAAGGCAAATTGGGCAAATTTTACCAAGATGCTTGCCTCAACAACCAACCATTCATCAAAAATGATAAGTTGACGGTTGAACAATATCTTGCTGAAGCATCAAAAAAAACTGGCATTGCCACCACGATCAAGCAATTTAAACGCTTTGCCATTGGCCGCTAAACTGTGTCAGGGAGCACCATGAAAACGGTGTTACTTAAACTGAGTGGCGAGCTACTGGCTCCGCCCCAATTTGCACGCATCGACGGCAGTCTCGTCCGCACCATCGCCCAACACATTAAGCAGTTACGCACGAGCCATCACGTCAACATTGTCATTGGCGGTGGCAACTTTTTTCGCGGCTGCAAAGAAGGCAAACAGCTAGGCCTGGCGCAACCAACGGCCGATGCTGCTGGTATGCTGGCCACGGTTATGAATGGGTTGATCGTGCACGATTTATTTAAGCAAGAAGGCTTGGAATCGATTGTACTCAATGCGTATGCAATTCCTGGCGTTGTTGGGCAGGTCAACCAAGAAATCATTGATAACGCCCTTGCGACCAAAACCATGATTATTTTTACCGGCGGCACGGGCAATCCATATTTCAGCACCGACACCGCTGCGGTTTTACGCGCACTGCAAACCAGGGCAACCATGCTCTGGAAAGCATCAAACATTGATCACGTCTACGATGCCGATCCTAAACAAAACAAAAATGCGCGTCCGCTTAAGCAAATCAGTTACACCGAAGTCTTGGCACAAAAGCTTGCTGTTATGGATCTACCAGCCATAGCACTCGCTCAAGAGCACAAAATCACGATTAAAGTGTTTAGCATTTTTCAACCAAACGCGTTGCTGTGCTGCGCACACGATCCCGATTTTGGAAGTACAATCCAATAACCTAAGGATGTTCTATGATTGAAATAGCATTTAAAGAAGGCGATTCAAAAAGTTTCGAAACGCTTCTCAAGCTACAACTCGAACCACCACTGAAACATTACGAAAAAGAACTGGCCTCCATTCGCACCGGCCGCGCTTCCGTCGCGTTGCTTGAAAATATCAAAGTTGACGCTTATGGCCAGTTGATGGCGCTCAAAGAAGTTGCAACCCTCGGCGCTCCAGAGCCACGATTGCTCACCATCCAACCATGGGATAAAACAATCATCGGCGAGATTGAAAAAGCAGTACAAACATCCGACATTGGCGCCTCACCAATCAACGATGGCTCCATCATTCGGATTCAACTGCCACAAATGAGCACCTCACGTCGTGAAGAGCTGCTCAAGCTTCTGGGCAAAAAAACAGAAGATTGCAAGGTTACCGTGCGCAACGTTCGCAAAGATTTTCATAATGAAGTACGCGATGCTGACAAAAAGCACATCATTTCAGAAGACTTTGCCAAACGGTTGGCTGACCTTTTGCAAAAAGTTACGGATCAATGGATTGAAAAAATTGATCAGATTCATAACAAGAAAGCTGCTGAGATCGGGCACATTTAAATTTGCTACGTTGTAAACAAATAAGTCGGGGCCGCAGAAAAATCTGCGGCCTCTTCTCTTTTTATTGCCTATTTTTTCTTACCATTTTGTTTTGCACAAAATCAAAAATCTTATTTGCCATAGCAATAGCATCAGCGAGATCTTTTTGATTTACAGAAAAAGAGTCATTTGGATAGCGCGAATTAAACCCGTATGGATCAAGGAACTTGCACTCATTCTGCAAGAGCATGAATTCCCAATCAAATTTTGTGCTTTCATCCAAAAGAACGCCTAAATCATGGGTTTTTGGAATGGTTTTGCCATTAAAAACAAAGACTGTTTTAAGTGCTTTCTCTGCACATTGATGCGTAAGATAAACAGCTGGATCAAGCGTCTCATCGTCACCAATTGATTTTGTAGCCAATTTCAGATCAGCGGATGACTTTCGCAACCAATCTTTAACCCCTGGCATAAATAATCTTGCCTCTGTTTTTTATTTCATAGGTACTGGAATTTGAATCCTGCGTATAGGTATCAAATTCTTCTTTGGTAAAAACAATTACATTTTTGGGAATCTCTAATCCGAGTAATGCTTCGAATGCCGTATATCCGCGTTTGATAATTCTTTCATTGGATGATTCAACAATAATTAAAATATCAACCGTGCTTTCTTCGTTGGGAGTGCCCCATACATAGTCACCATACAAATAAATTTGTAACGGATTATAGGCTTTGACAAGCCGCCTTATCGCTTCATCGATAGTAGTTTGTGAAACCATAAACTCCTCACATACACTTGATTCAAAAATCTTCGCCTACCACAAAACATCATTTCCAGGCATCTTCATGAGAAACTATCGTAACATTTTCATGGTCACGAAGACGAGCCATTTCTGACAATACCACATCTTCATCTTCTCGACGTTCCATCACTACTCTTCGACGTTTTAGTTTTAATTTTTTTACCGAAGATGGTTTAATTCTGGGCATCACCTGAGTCCTCCGTAGTAAAGTTTTTGCAAATTGTAACATCTTACGCGAGAAAAATACCTACCAATCAAGAAAAATATTTTATAAAGAGAATGCGCTTACGCCAAAAAAGTGTTTTTAGGCTCAAGCATCAAAAATCTTGTTCGTCCTCAACATTTGCCAAAACTTTAGCTACACTCTGGGAAAAATTCTAAACAATTGGGCAGGACGATGGCACAAGATTTTACGCAACTTCACATCCATACCGAATTTTCACTTTTGGACGGGGCAATACGTATCAATGACCTTCTCACCTTTGCCAAAGAACAACAATGGAAATCAATCGGCATTTCCGATCACGGCAACATTTTTGGCGCCGTAAAATTTTTCCAGCAAGCCAAGAAAATGGGCATCAAGCCGGTACTCGGCGTCGAAATGTATTTTACCCCCGACGTCAGTATCAAAGACGCGAACAAACGGTACCATCACCTCCTGCTCCTGGTTCAAAATCGTGAAGGCTACAAAAATCTCTGCCGCCTCATCGCCCTTTCCTACCAGCAGGGATACTACTTTAAACCACGCATCGACTACGCAATGCTCGAAAAATATTCTGCAGGGCTGATTGCCACAACCGCTTGCTACGGCGGCCACATTCCCACTCTGCTATGTGAAGGAAACATTGAACACGCCAAAGAGCGCACACAATGGTTTGTTGATCGCTTTGGCGCTGACCGATTTTTCTTTGAACTGCAGCCCTCTGTTTCTGAACAGGGTATTATTCAAGAGCAAGTACAACTCAATACGCTTTTGACACAGTACTCCAAAGAATGGGGCATCCGATGCATCGGCACCACCGATGCACATTACCTGAAAAAACAGGACCGCGATGCGCATGAAGTCATGCTCTCGGTACAAACCAAAGATCAGCTCACCAATCCAGATCGCTTTTCATTCGGTCAATATCAACCCTACGTTCGCACAACGCAAGAAATGCTTGACGTGTTTCCTGACAACCCTGAAGCAATCTGGAACACTGGTGCACTGGCAGAGCAATGCGAATTTGCGTTTGAATTTGGCAAATTGTTCTTCCCCCTGTTCCCAGTTCCCGAGCCACACACCCAAACATCATATTTTGAAGAACTGTGCCGCAATGGGCTTGAAACGCTCAAAGCGCTTGGACTCATTCCAGCCGACCAATACGACGTGTACAGTCAACGCCTCCAGCTTGAAATTGACTTGATTATAAAAATGGGATTCGTCGGCTACTTTTTGGTCGTCAGTGATTTTATTCAATGGGCAAAAAAACAATCCATTCCCGTTGGTCCTGGTCGAGGCTCCGCCGCCGGCTCACTGGTCGCTTGGTCGCTGCAAATTACTAACATTGACCCAATCAAATACAATCTGCTGTTTGAACGGTTTTTGAATCCCGAACGTGTCAGCATGCCCGATATCGATATTGATTTTTGCATCGAACGCCGCGAAGAAGTCATCACCTACGTCAAAAACAAATACGGCCATAACTGCGTGTGCCAAATCATCACCTTCGGCACCATGATGGCCAAAGGCGTCATCAAAGACGTCGCTCGCGTGCTTGGGTTCCCGTTCCAAGATGCCAACGCCATCACCGATCTGATTCCCGAACAACTTAAAATTACGCTTGAAGAAGCCATCAAGCAAGAACCACGTCTCAATCAACTCATTGAAAGCAATCCAAAAGTTAAACACTTGTTTGATATTTGTTTCAAACTTGAGGGCCTCACGCGCCACGCATCCAAACATGCGGCCGGCGTTGTCATCTCGCCAGAAAATCTTTCCGATTGCTTACCACTGTACGTCCCCTCCAAAGGTACCGACCTTGTTTCGCAGTATGCCATGACCGAGCTTGAGGCCATTGGCTTTCTAAAAATGGATTTTCTTGGGCTGCAAAACTTAACCGTCATCGACCGTGCACTCAAGGCCATCAAAAAGAATCACGGCATCGATGTGAATTTGGACACATTGGCACTTGATGATGCAAAAACGTTCAAATTGCTCTGCGACGGCAACACCAAAGGCGTGTTCCAGTTTGAATCGGAAGGCATTCAAGAAGTTTTACGCAAGCTGCAACCGGATAAATTTGAAGATCTGATCGCCGTCAACGCGCTCTACCGACCAGGACCGCTCGGATCTGGCATGGTGGACGATTTTATAGACCGCCGTCACGGCCGAAAAAAGACAACCTATGTGTTTGAGCCCCTTGAACCAATTTTGTCAGAAACATACGGTATTATTGTCTACCAAGAGCAGGTCATGAAGATCGCTTCCGCCATCGGCGGTTATACGCTGGGCGGCGCCGATATTTTGCGACGCGCCATGGGTAAGAAAAAAGCTGAAGTCATGGCTGAACAAAAAGCGTTGTTTGTGCAAGGTGCCATCACCAATG
>Ga0265297_10011509_pt1 | contig 10818 bp, 6 predicted proteins | sample Munlanlwell13791_FD_192502 | JGI IMG/M metagenome (GOLD analysis project Ga0265297, IMG submission 192502) | Leachate microbial communities from a municipal landfill in Southern Ontario, Canada - Leachate well 137-91 | ecosystem: Engineered > Solid waste > Landfill > Unclassified | place...
CCACCGTCTTCAGGTCAAGCAATGTATAGGGCGTAAATTTATTTTGCTGTGCACTTGCAGGTTTAAGGCTTGCAAGCAACATGATGGCAATAAGTATGCTTTTTAACAACGTCTTTGTTTTCATATTCTATCGTTTATTCATTTCAAAAAATATTCATGTTCTGTGATTTAAATGATCAAATCCGGCTGTAAAAATAAACAAAAAATAAAATCAAATGTGGTTTACGCTATATTCTTGCCTGTAATGTTTTAAATTTGTCCTGAATTCCACGATGCAAATTGAAGAGCACATATCGTTAAAAGGGTTCCATACATTTGGGGTAGAAGCGTATGCACGATATTTTTGCCGGATTCAAAATCTTGGTGAGCTGCAGCAGATTCTGAAAAATCAAAAGATGATGACCATGCCGCGGATACTCCTCGGAAAGGGCAGCGACATCCTTTTTACCAAAGATTTTGATGGATTGGTGCTTAAAGATGAATTAAAAGGGATTGAATTGGTGCATGAAAATGAAGATTCTGTTTGGATAAAAGCAGCCTCTGGTGAAAAATGGCATGATTTCGTTGCCTATTGCGTATCCCAAAACTGGGGAGGGATTGAAAATCTGGCGCTGATACCCGGTACGGTTGGCGCTTCTCCTGTCCAGAATATCGGTGCTTATGGCGCGGAGTTGAAGGACAGCATGCATTCCCTCGAAGCAGTGGACTTGCAGACAGGCAAATCGTTGATTCTGATGAACAACGAATGCCAATTCTCTTACCGCTGGAGCATTTTTAAAGAAAAGGAAAAACGAAACAAGTATTACATCACTTCCGTGACCTTCAGACTGAAAAAAAATCCGCAACCCAATATCTCCTATGCAGATTTGCAGGCAGAAATGCATGACAAAGAAGTAACGATACAAAACATTTTTAATGCAGTGGTGGCCGTCAGAAAAAGGAAATTGCCCGATCCTGCAGATTTTGGCAATGCTGGAAGTTTCTTTAAAAATCCTGTGGTGGATATGAAGCATTACGAAACTCTTCTCCAACAATTTCCCGATCTGAAATCATTTCCTCACGAACAGGGTATAAAACTGGCAGCTGCCCAATTGATTGACCTATGCGGATGGAAAGGTATAATTGAAAAGCAGGTTGGTGTTTATAAAAATCAAGCTTTGGTAATCGTCAATTTTGGCGGTGCCAGCGGAAAAGATATTCTCGACTTTTCAAAAAAAATTCAGGATTCCGTTTATCGGAAATTTGGTGTCAAGCTGGAGACGGAAGTGAATATTTTGTAAACTGAATACATTTCCCTATTATGAATTCTTTTTAAAATATAGTTTTTCAATTCCTGGCACTGCATTTCATTGTTTTCATTTATTTATTAAATTTGGGAATTATAAAAACGTACCAAACATGAAAAAAATAATCTTTTCAGGTATTTTGATCTGTTCGTGTTTTTTCTCTTTTGCACAGACTTTGGAAAATGTTTTCTCAGAGCAGGACGGGGATAAAATCATTATTTATTATACCATAAGTGATGCAAAACCAGGCCAAACATTTGATATCAGCGTTTCATGTTCCACGGAAAATAAAAGATTCGTTTTAAAAAGTGTTTCCGGAGATGTCGGTCCGAATATAACTCCGGGTGCCAACAAAAAAATTATCTGGGATGTACTTAAAGATGTTGACCAATTGGGTAGTGCGAAATTTTTTGTTAAAATTGAAAAAATCAATGAAGCGGTTGCTATTCAGAAAGAGCCTGAAATCGTTGAAAAGAAAGAGCCTGTGCCAGTGGTTGAGGAAAAGAAGAAAGAAGAACCGGCAAAACCGGAAGTAAAAAAAGAGGATAAGAAAGCGGATAAAGAAAAGAAAGAAAACATTCCCGAAAAGTTGGAACAGAAAATATATCTGGCTTACAGCCCCGGTATCCAATCTGCATTGGGGTATCAAATGGGCAGTCTTGGTAGATTTGGGTTTTATTCCTCAATCCGTTTATATAACTTATCATACAATAATAACAAAGGTTTTTCGATTATGATAGGCCCTCAAATAAGGATTTTTAAAAGATTCTATCTTTATGCCGGTTTTGGAAGTGGTCGTTTAAGCAATTTGATTCCGAAAGGAGACTACGACTTTCAGGGAAATTATGTGGGCTATCAAATGGGAGAATATGCGTATCAGTATTCCCTGACTTATGTAGGCATGGGTGATGGCGACCTGGATGAAAATGGAAATTATGTGGGTGCCGGAATGGGCGCTTATTCCAATCAATATACCTTGTCCCTTATCGGATCCGAAAAAATAAGCTTTTCCGCATTCGCCATTGATGGAGGAGCATTTGTCCGGTTAAAACGTCTGACCTTGGGTTTGGGTGTTTCGAATGTGGGAACAGATATTTTATCTCCTCATTTATCAATTGGATTTACATTTTAATACGATTATGAAAAAACTTATCATTTTCTTCTTTTGCTGCATGGTCTGGACAATTGCCGATGCGCAGATCGAAGGCAGTTCAAATACGACTGAATTCAATATTGGTAGTCCAAAGAAAGTAGTGGTCAACGATACTGTTAAAAAGGATACGTTGATCATTCAAAAATCAGATGAGATTGAATTTTCCATTGGGAAAAAAGCAGATGCTCAGGAAATGACGAAAACGTTGCCGGAAATAAAGTGGTTATCACCGGAAAGCAGCGTAACTAAAACCTCTGTTGATCAAATTAACATAAACATTTGCATAAAATCAGCTAAACCTATTCTTAAAGTAAGCCTTTATCAGGGGGACAAATTGATCGAAGAAATTACATCAGGAGAGCAGTCTTTCCGGGCGGATTGCGACTTGATTCTGACTAAAAAAGCCACCTTGCAAGCAGGAGAAAATAACTTCAGGGTGATTGCGATTAATGCTGACGGATCTTCCAGCTCAAATATTTCAGTGAATTACAACGTATTGATTGGAAAATACTATGCACTTATCATTGGGGTTCAGGATTATATTGACGAAAGTATTCAGGATCTGGACGAACCTATAAAGGATGCACAGAATTTCTATGAGGTGTTGACAACTGATTATCTTTTTGAACCTGAAAATGTGATTTTTTTAAAAAATCCCTCCAAGTCACAAATTGTTCAAACTTTATATCAGTACCGTTCCAAAGTGACCCCAGAGGACAACCTGCTGATCTTTTACGCTGGTCATGGTTTTTGGGACGAAGGCATGCAAACCGGATACTGGCTACCTGCCGATGCTGAAAAAAACAATCCTGTTAACTGGTTTTCAAACACGGAACTCAGAGCTTATATAAAAGCAATAACATCGAAGCATACATTACTTGTTGCAGATGCCTGTTTTAGCGGGGGAATATTTAAAACCCGTGCTGCTTTTTCCGATGCTCCCGCAGCGATCAGTGAATTAATGAAACTGCCCAGCCGTAAAGCCATGACCAGCGGAGCCATGAATGTTGTACCCGACAACAGCGTTTTTATGGAATATCTTGTTAAAAGGTTAAAAGAAAATCAGGAACCCTTTCTTTCCACAGAAAAACTATTTATCAGTTTCAAAGATGCCGTCATCAATAATAGTTCAATCTCTCAAATACCGCAATTCGGAGAAATTAAAGAAGCCGGAGACGAAGGTGGCGATTTTATTTTTATGAGAAGATAACGCCATTTTCCTTTTTAGTATTTTACCAATTCACTTGTTTTTACTACAAACTCATCATTTTTTAAAACAGATGCATCCCTTATAAAAACCGAACAATGGTCGAAAACAGCATCGGTAGTAATACTGATGCCCCAATCGTTCCCCACGGCAAAAATGTCGTTATCCAGTTCAAGTGTACCTTTCGAAAAAGGCTCAAAAGTCCATGAATTCCAGATTTCATCCGGATTTTCGGAGTGATACAGATGTATTTCAACAAAATAATCCAGATCATTGACGATTGTGACCGGTGCTGTTTTAATTTCCTTTTCTGATTGAAACGCAATCACTCTTGCCGCATTAAAAAAAGTACATTCCCCATCACCCTCAATCCGTTTACCGGAAGCATTAATCAGAAAATAATCTTTATTTATTGTCACTTCAAAAGCGCGACCGTCAAATACATCTATATGATCGTAAACGCAAGGGATCATTACACCACTTAGGTACCATAAAACGCCCCATTTTTGGTCTTTCATCAGTTTGCAGTAATTGCTCCTGAAAACAATACTATCATAGCTTGACAAGCTTCGCCAATTCCGGTCAAAGATTTCCTTTTTACCCTGTATCTCTATAACAGTAATTGGAAGTTCATTCCCTTCGTCAACAAACACATTGTAGAACGTATCTATTACAAAAGGAATTATTGTTTTTCCTGTTGAATCAATCAGGCTGTATTTTTCGTTTGCATGAGCCAAAATACCTGTTCCGGTGAAATGATAGAAATCAGCAATGGCCGGTAACACCAGTTTCCCGTTTGTCAGTGCAAAGCCCCGGGTAATGCCCGGCATTTTTTCGTAATATTTATTGGCATAATCCCATTCTTTCCATTGGTCTGCTTCCTCCTCAATTTTCCCTTTGACCAGTTGCCATCCGTAGGTTACAAACTCGATAGCATCATATTCACAAGGGAGAATAAGTTCTCCCTGGTTACTCATCAATCCCCAATACCCATCCTTTTTAATTTTAATAATACCCTCAGCAATATACGAATAGGTTTCAAACATCAATTCATCTTCGTTGTGCGGATAATTGTTCCTGTTGGATACTTGTTCATAATAATCATTGGATACCAGGGTATAATCCGAATGACTGATTTTAACTAATTGCCAAAGATGGTCATCAAGCATTGCATATATGCCCGACAGAAAAACGATAGAGTCATATTTGAAGGGCATTATTTCATTGCCGGTACTGTCAATGATTCCAAATTTGGGATCAGTTATATTGGGATCATCAGGGCGAACAATAGCGTAACCGTTACTGAAATCAACCGCTTCATCAGGATTGATGGGGTAATAGATTTTCCCTTTGCTAGTTATTAATCCATAAGTAGTCGTCCAGGTTTCATTATTATACTTGGTAAAATCAAAGAGATCCGGGTAGTTCTGTTTTTCGGTCAGTGAGGCAAAATACTGATCGGTCAGATAATTGCCGAAACGGTCGGCAAGATAATAGACAAATGACTCATAATTAAAATCATCGGAACCATACGTTTCAATGATCATGGGCGTTTTCAGGAATTCATTATTTTCTTCGTAGATCCATTTGTAAAATTTTTGGATCTCCTTATCTCCCTTTAACAATACCCATATTTCATCACTTGAGAAATAGAAAAAAGGATTATCTGCATAAATCGCCTGCACGGTTCCTTCGTCATTCCAGACACATTCACCGGGCAGGAGGGCATACGGGGCAAAGGAAAAAATGCTGCTTTTCGGATACCGGAAACGCTCTTCATCACTGATGTATTTGTTGAACACATCCATCCAAGTTATTTTATGTGTATAATCAATCGGTGCTGCAGAAAATTGGCCGCTGCATGTATCCCTCAATTTTACCTCAGGAGTGAGTGTAAACGGGGTAGTCAGTTGTTCGTCCCGATAAACACTGATTTTCCCCTCCAAAGCAAGCTGTATCAGGCGTTTCATCATATTCCTGATCATGGTGGAATCAACATCATCCAGCAAATATGTGGAAGGCAGGTACCTGATGTGTTTGTTGTTATTGCAAATGCTGAGTGCCGTGTCATAAGAAAATCGGGATAAGAGTTTACCCTCCTTATCATATTTGAAAATTAGTGGTCCATCGGAAGCAAGGTAAACTAGGTCATCATGTTCTTTTACCGCTTGTATGGATTTATACAGGACCGGAATAATTGTTTTCCCCTCAAAAGAAATGGCCCCCCACCTGTTGTTTTTCGAAACCAACACAGGATAGGTGGTCTCACTCTGGTCAAAATTGGATAAGCTATAATACGAAGTTGTAGTCCCATTCGAGTCTGCCTCCTTAAACGGATAATCTTCAAAAAGATCTGCATATTCCGGCATTACTTTCTGGTTCGGATCGTAGATATAACTTACCTCGACAGGCAGTTTGATCCTATCGTATTCTTCTCCTATCCATACTCCGTCAGAGGTGATGATTTTGGCTTTTCCGCCAATAAAATATCGCCATAACCTATAGTCGAACACAGCGCTTTCTCCATTTTCCATTCCAGTTTCAGGATCCATCATTACAAAAAATTCTATATTTTTTAAAAATTTTTTCTCTGTCATTAACCCTCCGGTATTGATTATAAAATAGGTCGTATCCGTATGTTCCGGATCGCTGAATTCAACCATGTGATCAAAATAAAAGAGTTCTTTTCCCTCCCTGTTCAGGATCATGGATTTTCCCTCCTTTGCTCCAAGAAAAACATGGTTAACATTAATAAGTGTATCGTATTTTGCAGGAATAATCACCTTTTTATCCGCATCTATTACGCCCCATTTTCCCACGCTTTTGAATATCACCAAATTCGAGTCAACATATTCGATAAATTCATAATCCGTTTCCAGGGTTCTTCCATCGCTGAATCGCACTCCACATAATCCATCTTTGACCAGGAGCAGATCGGGAGCAGGATAGGTCAGTATTTTAATTTCGTCATATATAAAATCCAAAATGACATCCCCGTTTAAATGAATTAAGCCCCATTTTCCGTTTTTCTTTGCCAAGTGTTCATTATACCAAGAAGGATTGTACAAAGGCTCCAGTGAATCATACAGGAGGGGAATTAATTCAAGTCCCATCCGGTCATAAATACCCCATAAACCATCTCTTTTTGCATAAATATGCCAATTTAATACGATTTCATCATATACAACAGGTAAAATCGTAAATTTTTTAAAAATTTCAGTAAAAGCGATCAATCCTTTTTTTGAATGATCTGTCACAATAAAGTATTCTGCGTTTTCCGAAAAATTAGTATAATCTTTATCTATATCCTCATACAAACCGGTGATTTTTCGGCCATAGCGGTCTGTCATATATTTTTTATCCTTTTCTTCAACAATGAACAGGGCATTATTCTGAAGATTCTCACTGTTACTGTAAAAAATACTAACATCAGAAAGTGGGATGATAAATGTACCTCTTAGGTTGATCAATCCCCTTTTCCCTTTTTTCGTCACCAAAGCCATCCCGTTGCTAAAACTCGAAATGTCATCAAATTGAACAGGAATGATTTCTTTTCCGGATCTGTCGTAATATCCCCATTTTTTACCTTTTCTCACTCCGACCAAACCGTTGGTCATGTCCGATATCTCATCAAAAATACAGGGAAGCACTTCATTGCCTGAAAAATCAATCAGCCCGCGTTTCCCTGATTTCTCGACTTTTATCAAACCTTCCGATTCATAATAGGAAATATTATCATAAATAGCCAGAGTGATTATATCTCCATCAGGAATAGAACATCCCCATTTTATACTCTCCCCTTCATATGCAACGTAGGTCTCAAAACGAAAATCAAATTCAAGATCTCCCGGATGAGGCAATACCACTTTGTTGCCCATCATGTCAATAATATCCGTTTTTACACCCTTGCGGCACTGGTAAAATCTGTATGCGGTATAATAAATCAGAGTATCGTAGATGGCGGGAATCAAACTATTTCCAAAATAATCTATAGTTCCGCACTGGCCATTGGTTTTTATAATCGCTGCCCCGTTTTGAAATTCACCGACAGCATCATAAATAAAATCCGTGATTTGTTTTCCTGCGCTGTTTAACAAGGCTATTTTATCCTGACGATAAGCAAGATTATAATCTCCACACCACATAAAATTACTGCAAGTGGCTTTCATCAGAATCTTGCCGCTGGTGTCAATCAATCCTTGCTGATCTTCCGCAGTGCGAACCAAAAAGAAGCCGTTTACCTCGCGAATTAATGCATAATTAAAAGGAATAAGCAATTTCCCTCTATCGTTCCATACAGCCATTTTCGAAATATCCGCTATGGTTTTGGACGCATAAATAAAGTTACCTTGCCGGTAAAGGTCATCATAATGATCAGCGGGAACAAGTTCTTTTCCCACATGGTCAATGCCGGTTAATTTATCATCCAAATAAACGATGGCCATTCCTTCATTAAAAGGCAAGGCATCCGTATATTTGTAATCAATGGCTAATGTTCCAGTGCAGCTATCCCTGTAGCCCCATAATTCCCCTTTTTGTTCCGGTTTCAGACAGGATTTGGTAAAGGTTTGAGCGGCAATTGGTAAAGATAAAACATGAAAAATAAGAAGAGCGATAACAACACTTTTTTTCATACCTTATTGATTTTGCATTTTTTGATATTCTTTAATCGCTTCTTCCTTTGAATTATACGTGCAGGGCACAACAATGCCCTTGTTCAATTCACAGACTCCGTATTTCTTATCCTTGACAATGATGTAATCCAGATCATCATATTGTTCAATTTTCTCATATTCCACATCAACCACCCATTTAAGTTGGCCCTCTTCGATCCTGGCCATTCCCTTTTTCCCTCCGGTCTCTATGAAAAAAGGATATCCTTGCGGGTTGGCATTTTCATAAGGATAGGTGATCTTGTCATAAGTACAGGGAAGTAATTCCTGAATGGTATTGCCTTGCTTTGTTACAATTCCGAATTTGCCTTTCTGGCTGACGATGAGATAATACGGGGAATATTGAACGATATTTTCCATGCCGAACTGGTCGCTTTTAAGTATCCTGTATGTCAATGTAGCCTCATAGCCCTTCATGTCATAAATACAATAATTGGCTAAAAAGAGGTTTCCCTCCAGAACTTTGAAGCCTCCTGAAAAATCAATATCTTCCTTTTTACTGAAAACACAAGGGCAAACCAATCCCTGGTCTGTATTGCATACTCCGTATTTGCCATTTTTCTTCACGTAATAATAGGGGTGGTCATAGGATTCAACGGATTCAAACTCAAGAGGCAATACCCATTTCAGGCTATCTTCCGACATTTTGACCATACCCGCAGCTTTTCCCTGGTACACTATAAAAGGAAAGCGGTACCAATCATAGTATTCCACAGGATAAGTGATTTTCGAATAGGTACAGGGAAGCAATTCTTTCAAGGTGTCCTTTGTCCTGAGTAAAAGCCCGTATTTGCCATTTTGTTTAACGATTATGCCAAAAGGCACCATGTTGATGATATCACTTATTTCGATACTCCCTGCAATAGCCTCATATTTTTTTTCGACTCCATTCGAACTGATCTGACAGATGAAATTCCCATCAAAGAAATAACTCTTTCCGATCAGGGCAATTTCGCCATAATTGTCAACCATGGGTATTTTGGATCTGTACACTTCCTTGCCGGAACCATCTGCCACGACATAGGTAAAATCTGTGAACGAGACAAAAACAGTGTGGTTATAATTCATGGCATAAGCCATCACGGTTAAGTAATCAGTTATAATGGATTTCCCTGCTCTGTAATCAAAAAGGATCATTTTTTCGCCTCCTTCATCCCTGAAAAAGCCCAATGCAGAACTGATCAGATTAAAGTCTGAAAATTCATTAGGAGGAACCGGAAACTCTTCTCCTGCAGAATTCACCACGATGGATTGTTTGTTGTTTTTTGCATGAAAAGTATAGTGTTTATAATCAGGCGTACAGAAAATACCTGAAAGCAGGGTGTCGTATTTAAACGGGATCATTTCCTTGTTTCCGGAAAGCGACCATACACCCCATTTTCCGTTAATCCGGGCAATACAGGCATCTTTATAAATTACCGTGACCGTGTCAAAAAGATAATTTACATTGAAATTATTTCCTTTGCCGGCAATGCCCCATTTCCCTCCGGATTGCACCAAAATCCACTGCAAGGGCGAATAAATAACACAATAGGTGTAGCTGGGTCTTAATATTTGAAATACATCATCCTGTACTTTAAATAATCCGATGGATGAATACATGCAGGGCAACACTTCCCCTTCGCCAATGGAATAAAGGCCTTGTCCCCCTTGTTTACTTACCAGGTAATAGGCTTTTTCTTCAGATAAAACAGAGGACTGCGTTGTCTGAACTTTTTGAATATAATTGTATTCCAAAGGAATGACAAATTCCCCTTTTCTGTTCGCCATACCCACCAGGTCGTTTAATTTGACCAACACATAATGGGAATCCATGGGATACATAGTGCTGTATTCGCAAGGAAGAAGAATGTTGCCCGTTTCATCATTTAGTCCAGCTTTTCCGCTTTTAGAATCAAAGAATATATTCCAGCCTTGGCTGAATGCCATAAAGGTCTGCAGCAATATGCAGATCATATACAAATACCTGCTCATCCTATGAGTTTTATTACTTCATTAAAAGAAGAACCTGTTGAACGACAACCTGTCTTAAAGTTTTTACCAGAGTTTACGAAAAGTCATAAAAAAGTTAAATGCTTCAATGAAAGTCAATAAAATGGCTTCATTAAAGAAATTCAGCTTTTTCACCGGATTTTCCGTCTTAAAGGCACGATAGAAAAATACAGGAATATAAATGATCAGTAAGATGTGGGAAACAATGAGACCGACACCGCCTCCTGGCCAATGCTGAATTTTGAACAAGGCGGAAAGGGGAATGAGGATCATGGGTATTAGCACAAGGATGTTAAAAATCTTTTGTAAATTATTTTCTGCCAGTTTGTTCTTATCCAAAAACAACAGCGGGGCATAACCGATTACAAACACTGCAAAGCCAAAGGTGATCATTGCGCCCGCACCCGGCCAATGTTGTACTTTGAACATGCAGCCAACGAAAAAAACAATTGCTGCAACAAAGCCAAGAATCATGGTGATTTTTTTCATATCAATAAAAATTTATCT
>Ga0265297_10011511_pt1 | contig 10816 bp, 14 predicted proteins | sample Munlanlwell13791_FD_192502 | JGI IMG/M metagenome (GOLD analysis project Ga0265297, IMG submission 192502) | Leachate microbial communities from a municipal landfill in Southern Ontario, Canada - Leachate well 137-91 | ecosystem: Engineered > Solid waste > Landfill > Unclassified | place...
ATAGATCATCCCCCCTCCGATCACGAAAGCCTCCGTCTCGCCCGAAGCACGAGCCGTTTCGATCGCCTGCTGCGGCGAACCCACCACCGTGCACCCATCGATCTTCAGATCCGGAATATTCGAGACGACGATATTGAGACGCTTGGGGAGCGGGCGACCGATGGACTCATACGTGCGCTGCCCCATGATCACCGCATGCCCCTGCGTCGTCTCGCGAAAGTGCTGCATGTCGCGCGGCAGATCCCAGAGGAGAGCATTTTTCGCTCCGATGGCCCCGTTTTCCGCCACGGCGACGATGAGGGAGATGATCATGCTGGAAATTATCTGTCATCTTTGCCCGATACAGCAACCCATAATACACGCCTCTTGTGGACGAACCTCAGTAGCAGATATCCTCTCTCGGCCGTTCTTCACAACATCTCATGCACATGAATTTGCTCGACTATGCAAAAAACAGGTATTCACAAGCCGGGCAGGATGGAATCATCGAACAGATTTTCCGTGTTTTGGGGATGACGAAAGGTCACTTTGTGGAATTTGGAGCATATGATGGCATCACCTTCAGTAATTGCAAAAAATTATTGGAGGAGGGTTGGACCGGCGTCTTCATTGAGTCCCATGCAAGACGATTCTCTACGTTGAGAAGAAACTACCGTCATACACCACAGGTAACGTGTATACACAAACTGATTGAGATCAGTGGTCCGAATAGCTTTGACAATGTGATGGAGAAATATGCTCCACTCAAGCCCATCACATTTCTATCGATAGACGTCGACGGCATTGATCTGGAGATTTTTGAAAGTATTGAAAAATTTTTACCGTTAGTCGCCTGCGTTGAAGGCGGACAGGGAGCCCATCCCTTTGATCAAAGAATGCCAACGGATCGTCTTCGCAATGTCGGACAAAGCCTGAGTGTCATAAGAAATGTGGCAGAGAAGAAGGGCTATAAAATCCTCTGTTCATTTCAAGATACCATCCTGATTAAGCGGGAATTGTACGCAAACTTTCACACTCCGTCAGATGTAATGCAATTATACGCGAATGGACTCATGGCGCAGAAACTCCGCCACATACCGATGTTTGCCAACAGACTGCGGAAGCTTCACCGACATAATAAAATACTCGATTCCCTCTTGGAAGAAACCCATTACAGTGATTATTGGATTACTAAAAACTGGGAGAAAGAGAATAGAGAGCGGATCATCACCCTTCTGACATCAGTACCGCAACACTGGTACACCCCGTGAAGCTTCATGATGCGGAAAAGGAACCTGAAAAATCTTCATCGAAAGCAGAGTAGTCGACCGTCAGCTCTTCATGCGGCGCAATATCGCGTGCTGCGATGTCTGGACCGTCATCCTGCGCAATGCGCACCGCCGGGTGCTCCGAGTGATTCATGAACCGGGCATCATCCGCAGGCAAGATGTAGGTATCGATTTTGGGGATCCTGTAGGCATATTTCAGCATGGTTTCTCTCATGGGAGAGCGGAGTTTCCGAATGGACTCTCCGGGAATTTCCAGATCGAAACCCTTCGTAAATTCCCAGATGGGAGTTCCTTTTTTGATGCGCTCCGCTGCAAAGACGCCAATGCCCTGGATCGGACTTACGCCGATGGTTGTGGGCACAAGAAGCATGAAAAATTGGAAGAAGACCCGTAGTCACACCGCAATCGGAGCTTTAATCGCCGGATGCGGATCGTAATTGAGGATCTGAAAGTCACCGAACGTGAACCCGAAGATGGATTGCACATCCAGATTGAGTTGAAGCTGCGGAAGCGCACGCGGTGAACGTGTTAATTGCTCACGCGCCTGCTCAAGATGATTGGAATACAAGTGCAAATCACCGAATGTGTGGACGAAATCCCCCACTTGAAGACCCGTCACCTGCGCAACCATGTGCGTGAGGAAGCTGTAGGAAGCGATGTTAAAGGGCACGCCGAGAAAGAGATCCGCGCTGCGCTGGTACAATTGACAACTGAGCGCGGGCGTTCCCGCCCGCGGATGGCGCGCAACATAAAATTGAAAGAGGCAGTGGCACGGGGCAAGCGCCATCTTGCCGCGCTTTACGTTCTCCTGCGGCTTGATGAGGCCGTCGGGAATCAGCGGCGGATTCCACGCCGAAACGATGAGGCGGCGGGAATCGGGATTACGCTTGATCTCGTCCACGACCCACTGAATCTGATCGATCCCGTTGAAATCCCGCCACTGCTTGCCGTAGAGCGGACCCAAATCCCCCTTCTCATCCGCCCACTCGTCCCAGATGGATACGCCGTTGTCCTTGAGGGAACGGATGTTCGTCTCGCCCCGGAGGAACCACAGGAGTTCATGGATGATGGAACGCGTGTGGAGCTTCTTTGTGGTGAGGAGCGGAAAGCCCTGAGAGAGATCAAACCGCATCTGCGCCCCGAACACCGAAATCGTTCCGGTACCGGTGCGATCACTTTTCCGCACTCCGTGCTCAAGCACATGGCCGAGAAGATTGAGGTACTGACGCATGGGCAACCATTCTACAGCTACCAGCTACCAGCTACCAGCTACCAGCTACAAGCTACAAGCTCTTGGCATACCGCCACGCCATCTCAAAAACCTGTTTCTGCGTCTCGGCCACTTCAACACTCTCGATAACCACCCCAAAGACGTGATCGGCCGAGCCGAAGGAGCAGATTGCCACCTTGTGATCGTAGATGTTGATTTCGTTCTGGAAATCGAAATCTTTGGAGGGAACAAGCCGGATTTCACGAAGGCGTTTGCGATCTTCGCCATGCACCTTGCGACCCGCCTCGTCGTTGGGAGCGATACCCCGAAGCCGGATCCTGCGGCGCACGCGCTCCGCCACGTATTCCTCGTCATAGTTGGGCCAGAAACGCCGTACGACCGCGGAGTTGGCGAAGTTGAGGAGCTCGCTGCGAGCTATGAGCGTGTCTTCGTACACACGACGCACGCCCTCCCAGCCCTCAAAGAAGCGGATGACGGGGCGTCGCCGATCCTGCCCCTGCAGACTTCTCAATTCCGGAAGCACGCGCTGCAGCGCATCGGCATTCTTGCGCGCTTCGATGGCCAAATGCTCCGGCGGGACAGGCAGGTACCATTTGGCACGCACCTTGCGCGAAACAGTCAGGAGCCCGCGGCGCGCCAGCCCCTCCAGCGTGTTGTACGCGGTGATGCGATTGAGTTTCGTGGCTTTGGCATAGGCCGAAGCGGGCGCTGACCCGAGCGACAACCCCGCGAAATAGAGCGCGGATTCCTTCTCATCGAGCCCGATCAATCGGAGGATGTGCAGCAGGTCTGCGGCCATGCGCAGAGAGTATCAGTGTTGTCTAAAAAAACAACAAACAATCCCCACTTACCCGATGTTCTCCCAGAAGCATTTCTGGCAGTAGACGACATACGGGGACTCAGCAGGATAGACCGAGAGCATGGACTGCCCGCACTTGTCACACGGACGCCGGTATAGCTGCCGCTCGCTCCGCAGAGCCATGCGCTGACGGTGACGGCAGGCGGGACAGTGGTCGGGCAGCGGAAGTTTCTTCTGCTCATAGAACTTCGCCTCGGCCGAAACCACGAGAAATTCCTTGCCGCAGGCCGGCTCTTTGCAGACGAGTTTTGTGCCTTCAGAAAGAGGAATGACAGTCGCCATACGAGAGAGGGGGAAGGGTTTGGATCACACTGTCTGTTTCCGTCGCCAATCTCTTCTTCTCGTAACCGGTGAAGAGGTACGGGAGCAGGTTGTACTGTCCGGCTTCCTGCAATTCCCGCTCGATGCGCGCGACTTCCTTCACATAGTCCTCCGGCGAGTAAGGCTTGTTCAGAATGTGGTACTGCTTGTTCTGCAGGTACACACAGCCGAAGCAATCCTTGAGATTTTTGGACCACGCGCAGAATTCACAGTTCGAGGAATTGTCGCACTGGAAGCAGTAATTCAGGTTGTACCCTTGCGGGCAGTGAACACACTGATAGCAGAGCTCATCTTCGACGCAGATTGTGAGATCACAGCTGGATTTGTTCCCGTTCGTTTCGATACAGTAGAGGCAGTCTTCGTTCGAGAAGGAGTCGTGGCAGCGGTAACAGCTTTTGCACTCGGTGAGGTGGTTACCGATGCAATCTTCGCAGTTGAATTGGTGAACCCCCAGGTTCGGCACCTTCTTGCGGACTTCCTCCACGCGCCGATGGATGGCATCGCGATGCGCGGCGCTCTCCAAGTTCAACATGGCAATGCGCTTTTGATACTCCTCTTTGGTAAGCTGCTCGTTGAACATGCAGTACTTCTTCTGGTACAGACCCGCGCAGCCGAAACAATCCGAGCAGCCGAAACAATCCTTGCAGAAACGGCAGTCCCGGCAATTGCCGCAATCCTGGCAATAGTCACACATGTAGCATCCCGCACAGTCGATGCACTCCGCGCACCACTCGCAATTCGCGCAGAACGTGAGGCCGGATGAGCTCACGCACTTGCGGGAGTAGCGGCTGTAATACACGTCCTCGCAGTAGAAGACGCCGAAGCAGTAGTAGCAGTTCCTGGATTTCACCGCGACGTCCGCGAAGTCGCAATTCTCCGCCCCCACCTGCTTCACGTTGAAGCGGGGCTTTTCGAGGAGGAGCCGCTGGAAGTCGGAGAAGAAAGACATGAGCTGACCCTCACGGTATGCCGTATGCGTAATTATGTCTATTTATGTGAGACATATCATTCTCTATATCATAAATATATATGTTATAGCCTTTTTCAAACGAATTAATTTGGAGTATAATAGTGTTGAATATTACTCCACATTTCTATGCTTCCGGCCGCAGAACAGCGTCGTGTCACCTCCCTCCTCCGGCAATTCGACTGTAATGAGTTGGAAGCGACGATCTACCTTCAGTGCCTCTCTCTGGATCCCTCCAGCGTGCAGGAAATCGCGAGAAAGATGGGGCGAAACCGCTTCACGATCCACTCCGCCGTGGAACAATTGATCAAGAGGGGTCTCCTGTGCGAAACGCGAAGGGGAAAGCGAAGATTGATCGCCGCAGAGGGTCCCGAGGCGCTCTTTACGCTCTTGGAGAAAAAGAAGAGTGAGATCGAACAGCTTTCCGCAAACGTGGAGTATGCGACAAAAATCCTGAGAACGCTTCTGCCAGAAGAACAGGGTCGCCCGAACGTGCGCTTCTACGAAGGATCGGAAGGATACGGGCGCATGCTGCAGGAAACACTTTCCGCCAAGGGTGACGTGCTGGTCTTCAGTAACGTTCAACTCCTCTCCGAGCTCGTGGGAACGGCGAACCTTGAGCGTTACCTCCTCAAGCGCGGAAAGAAAGGGATTCGCTCCCGTCTGATCTTCCCCGTCTGCCCATTCGCCGAGAAGGCGCAGAAACGCGCGGATGAATACCGTATGACGATCCGCTACCTGCCGGAAGGGATCTTCTGGCATTCGGGATTCTTCTGTTGGAACGACTGCGTGGCACTCCTCTCGTACACACAAAACCGGCTCACGACGACCATCATCGAGAACCACGACATCGCGGAATTCTTCGCAACGCTCATCTTCGAAATGTGCTGGAAGCAGGCGACGGCGAAGACCGCATAGCAGCTGGGATTCGCGAATCCCAGCTACGAATCTGCCAAATCCCTCTTCCCCGTCACAAGCGACGACGGACACCCCCGCTTGAACACGCACTGTTCACACTTCCTCCTCTGCCCCGTACACACCGCTCTCCCGTGACTGATGAAGAGCGCATTCATTCTCCCCCACTCCTTGCGCGGAAAGAGCTTCATCAGATCCTGCTCCACCCGCTCCGACGTCTTTCCTTTTGAAAGCCCCAGACGTCGCGCCACGCGGAACACGTGCGTATCCACCGCGATTCCCTCGTTCTTCCCGAAAGCCCCATAGAGGACGATGCAGGCGGTCTTGCGGCCGACCCCCGGGAGTGATGTGAGCGCTTCCATGGTTTGCGGCACACGACCCCGATGCTCCGCCCGTAACTTTCTGCAGAGTGCGTGGATGTACTTCGCCTTGCTCCGGAATGTCCCGCAGGAATGGATGAGCCGTTCCAATCCCCCGCGTGAAAGCGCGAGGTAATCCTGCACGGTTCGGCACCGGCGAAAGAGCTCCGGCGTCACACGGTTCACCTGCGCATCGGTGCAACGAGCGCTTAAGATAGTGGCGATCAGAAGATCCAAAGGAGTACGCCAGCACAGAAAGGATTTCGGTGGACGGTAGAGCTTCTTGAGAGCCCTCAACACATCAAGAGGACGAAGAACATTGCATTTCATGAAGACGACAGGAAATAACTCTTACCGCGACATCGCAAAATACTGCTTGAAGGTTTTGTAGAACGGCTCAAGCTCTTTCTTCACAACAGGCAGAGAAACAATGCGCATTTTCTCATCCATTTTTGCCTCGGCCTGATCGAGACAATCTTTAAAGTTACTGAGCCTCTTGCCCAGCACAGAGAGATATAGAAAGACACCTTTCGGGTGGATGAATTTATAGCAATCGGCATTCGCGCAAATCTCTGCCTCTATCGATTGAAAAGGAATATCTCCGTGATGTGCTTCAACAGCATTGAAGATAGTGGCTTCAACTTCCGTCGGAAGATGAAAAGGGGAAAGGAATTGTCTGGCCGCGAGCAAGCTCATCGCTATGTGCTCTTGCACTCTTTTCTCCTGAAATGCCTGTCCAAGTTTCACATCCATCATTGCCACTCCAATCGAAACAAGATCGACATCGGCACCGAGCACATCAGCAAGCCATTTTGCTTTTTCGAGTGAGAACTCAAAATGCAGCATGTCCGGCACTCCATATGCTTCAATTTCTTTCTTCGCATACAGAATGGCTTCGTCCGCTACTGATGGAAGGTTCTTCGGCATGATCATGTCATGATTGGCTATGTGGCCGACTGCATCATCGTAGCAACGGTGACCGGAGTGAACCATTGCTTTTCGTAAGAGAAAGGTTGCCGTCTCCCTGCTCTACCATGTCAAGCATACCCTCTGGATTGAGAGATGGCTCGCGCATATAGTCGGCTTCCATGCTTCCTGCATTCACCGTATTTGACGTGGAGACCACCGGCTTGGATCCTTATCAGGGTCATCGGATTTTGGAAATCGCCGGCGTGCGCGTGGAGGAAGGAAGGATTGTGGAGGAACAGACGTTTGCGCAATTGGTGAATCCCGAACGACCGATTCCATGGGAGGCGAAAAGCATCAATAAAATCAGTGATGAAGATGTTCTCACCGCCCCCACGATCGACGCGGTGCTGCCTGAATTTTTGCGATTCGCGCAGAATTCCGTGCTGGTCGCACACAATGCGGAATTCGACATGGGGTTCCTCCGCCGCGAGAAGGAATGTTGCTGGGGATACATCGATCTGCCGGAATGCTTCTGTACCATGCGCTTAAGCCAAGCACTCTTTCCGCACGAATTCAGGCACAATCTGGACATTGTCTCCCTGAGACTCGGTCTGACCATTCCCACACAGCGCCACCGCGCGCTCCCGGATGTGCTGTTGACGGCGCAGGCACTGCTTAAAATGCTCGAAACCGGAAAAATCCAAAGCATTGAGGAGTTGCGTAAAAGCGCCAGCATCCGCCAATTGGTGGCTTAATGCGTGTACTCTGCGCCGTGCTGCCCTATACTGGGAGCACTGCTTGGCAATGAACAATTCCTAATTCTTCATTCTTCATTCCTAATTCTTGTCTACTCTTCCAATTGAAAAAGGCGCCGACAACCCAATCCTCCGCAAAAAGGGGGCGAAGGTGCACGAGGTGACAAAAGCCCTCAAAAAACTGATCAAAGACATGCGTGAGACGGTCAAAGCCGAAGATGGAGCCGGACTCGCTGCCCCGCAGGTGGGAAAGTCGCTGCAGCTGTGCCTCGCGCTCGTCGAAGGCAAGATGACCGTGTTCATCAACCCCGAAATCGTATGGAAGAGCAAAGAGACGAAGACGGAGGAAGAGGGCTGCCTAAGCCTGCCGTGCCTGCAAGTGGCGGTGACCCGACCGATGACCATCACCGTAAAGTATCTGAATGAAAAAGGTCTGCGCGAGGAGCGCAAGCTCTCCGATTTCTCCGCGCGCACCGTGCAGCACGAGGTGGATCATCTGAATGGCGTACTGATCTCGGACTACCTCATGCCGAGTCTTTCTCCGACAGGGATGGAGCCAGCGCAGTGATTGCGCTCTTGAACCGCCTGCGCGCGGTATGGAGCAGACGTTTGACCGTTCCCACGGGGATACCTTCCGGATGGCGATCATCCCTGATCGTGTTTGCGATTCCCACGAGACTCATGCCATCGATATAAAAGTATGTCAGGACTTCGATGTCTATTGGCAAAAGATTCTTCAGAGCCACACGAACCAGTGAACGCCGTTCGGCGAGCAGGAAATACTGTTGGGGATCGCTATCCGGCGCAACAATGGAGAACAATTCTGTTCTTTCCAGATTCGATGCCATTTTTCGCCCTCGCCCATGGTTCATCGCAACACTATGCATCACCCGATAGAGCCACCGACGGAACGATTCTCTCCTGCGAATCGCGTGGCCTCTGGTCAATACCCTACCCCACACTTCCTGCGCCAGATCCTCGGCAGTATGGGAGTCACAGTGAGACAATCCCATCGTAAAATACCTGAGGATCATGGGCTGGAATCTCTCTACCAGACCTGCCACATCCCCGCTGAGAAAATCCGTGAGAAGCTTGGCATCTTGTTCCCACACGCTCTGTTGCTCTGCTGGCCGGTCAGTCATTTCACAGACTGGAGACATTGCGTATAAACTATGATGTTTCACCTTCTAGTCAAGAAATCTCCTTTCATTTGCGCACAGGCATTTTCGACCGCTACTCTGCTCCCATGCCGCAATTGGAAGTTGTCATTGGATTGGAAGTGCACGCGCAGATGAACACGAAGACGAAGATGTTCTGTGGGTGCGACAACGACGCCTTCGGCAAGGCGCCAAATACGACCGTGTGCCCCATCTGCATGGGGTTTCCGGGTACGCTGCCCGTGCCGAATGAGGAGGCGATTGCCAAGGCAGTGAAGGCTTCGCTCGCGATCGGGTGCGCCGTGGCACCCGCATGTCACTTCGACCGCAAGCACTACTTCTATCCTGACCTGCCTGCGGGATTTCAGATTTCGCAGTATGACTTTCCGCTCTCAAAGGGAGGAAACGTGGCATACGACCTCACCGATGCGAGTGGAAATACGATCGGAGAACGTTCGTGCCGCATCACGCGGCTGCACATGGAGAATGACGCGGGCAAACTGAGTCACTACGGCAATAACACGCTCTGCGACTACAACCGCGCGGGCACGCCGCTCATGGAAATCGTCACGGAACCGGATTTGAAATCCGCGGAAGATGCCGTCGCTTTCGCGCAGGAACTCCGCCGCATTTTGATTTCTGTGGGAGCGAGCGACGCCGATATGTTCAAGGGCATGATGCGATTCGATGCCAGCATCTCGCTCAAAGAGAAGGGAACGACCAAGCTCAACCCCCGAAGCGAAATCAAGAACCTGAATTCCTTCAAGGCACTCGAAAAAGCGCTGCAGTATGAGGAGAAACGCCTGCGCGATCTGTGGGAGAAAGACAAAGGACCGCTGCCCAACGACATCACCGTCGGCTGGCTGGATGAAGAGGAAAAGACCCATGTCCTCCGCGACAAAGAAACCGCCGGCGACTACCGCTACTTCCCCGAACCTGACCTCCCGCCCCTCTCGTTCGATGCGGGGGAACTCAAGAAAATTCAAGCCGCTCTGCCGCCGCTGCCCCGCGCGGAGAAGAAGAAACTCTCGAACCTTGGACTCACGGATGCCGAAGCCGAGCAACTCAATGCCGATCCCGACCTAAAGAAACTGTATGAAGCCGTTTTGGAGCGACTGAATGACCCCAAGCGCGCTTCGGGCATCGTGATCACGCAACTCACGGGATTCCTGAAAGCTGCCGGCAAGACCGTGCGGCAGGGCCCCGGCACGCAAGCCATGCTGGATCTGGTGGACGCAATTGAAAGCGGAAAAATATCCGGCAGCAAGGGGAAAGAGGTGCTCGGCAAGATGGTGGAAACCGGCAAGTCCGCCCCCGAAATCATCGCAGACGAGGGGATTTCGCAGATCACGGACGAGGGCGCGCTGGCTTCGCTCGTGGAGAAGGCCATCGCCGCGAATCCCAAAGCCGTCGAGTCGTACAAAAACGGAAAAATTCAGGCCCTCGGCGCGATTGTCGGCTGGGTGATGAAAGAGACGAAGGGACAGGCCAGCCCGGAGAAGGTGAATGAGATCCTGACAAGGAAGATTTCTTAACGTCTCATCAACGATTTTCCTTTTGCATGCCTTCGAATTCCGGCTGCCAGACCATTTGTGTTTGACCCTCTGGCATCGTGACCGGCCGAAAGGCATTGCACTCATAGAATGACTGTTCGCCTTGATGGTGGAGCACGGCAGATATCTTTTCGTGGATGGAATTTCCAGCGGCAGCAACGACAAAACTCTTGAGTTCATCCAAGAGCACACGGTACATCAACATGCGGAATGGGGAATCTGCATCCACAGCGATTGAGCGGATGTGCAATTCATCAAATGCCTCTGTCCAAAGGACATGCCCAACGGCAGGTGCTTCGAAGTAACCTTTATAGAATGAATCTCCGATATCTTCCGTTGGGTGATAGCACATTCCATTAGCCGACGTTCTCCCTTTGCCAAGGAAAGTATCGAATCTCTTGATGTATAGCTGATTCATAATAATTTGGCATAATATCAGACATACGAAAACAGCTCTGTAGTGCCACATCGCAATTTCTTCCTGATGGATTTTGCTTGTGCCCACTTCTTCTCAATGGGATT
>Ga0265297_10011512_pt1 | contig 10816 bp, 8 predicted proteins | sample Munlanlwell13791_FD_192502 | JGI IMG/M metagenome (GOLD analysis project Ga0265297, IMG submission 192502) | Leachate microbial communities from a municipal landfill in Southern Ontario, Canada - Leachate well 137-91 | ecosystem: Engineered > Solid waste > Landfill > Unclassified | place...
AGCTCTTGGGCGTATCCAGATCGGGGATAACCGCCACGGCCCGGCCCACATAAGACGCACCGGCGCCCGCCTGGGCCTGGGAGACGAACCCTCCCAACCCTTGTTCCCGGAGGATGCGGTCCACTTCGGCCCGCACCATTTCCTGGAGCTTATCCGGGGGAATCGTTTTGCCCGCGTACTTGGCCTGCTCTTTGGTGATGGCTTTGGCCATGGATTGCATCAAATATTGCTGGGCGGTCACAAACTCTTTGCCCTTTTCCACGTAGAGATATTCAGGCTGTTCCGGGTAGGTGAGCCAGTAGGGGTTTTTACTGCGGACGTAAGGCTTGCCGTCGATCATCACGGTTTCTTGCTGGGCCTCGGGAGGCACGAGATCTTCTTCTTCGTCGTTGACTCCATATCCCGCCCACTTCTTTACGGTCGAGCAACCACCCACCAGCAGGGCGGCCATGACCAACAGGACGACTCCCCACCGCAACGCCCCTCGGAAATCCTTTGGCATCTCTTACTCCGTTTTTCGTTTTTGGTTTTTCGTTTTTCGCAAAAAAGAGACTATCCCAGGCTTAGGGATAATTTTTTGAGCATTTTCATTATTCTATTCAGAGTGATCAAAAGTCCGTTATTCCCGTCAGCAGATAGGTAGCCTATTTCCCGGGCAATAATTAACTGAGTTTCTCATTCCGCGGCCGATCCCAGGGCGACAGATAGGAATTGCTTGAATTCTCTTGAGGAATTCCTGAATTGACCTTCGGCTATGTTGGATGGAATGGAAACTGCGGCTCTTCTTATCTGTTGGGTTAATCCATAATTTTCTGATGATGGGAAATTGCCGGTAACTCGATAAACGTCCTTGACAAGTTCTATTGCTAATTTCCAAACTTCCAGATCCTTATACGATCTTGATTTCCTTACCTCAACCATTTTAAGCCAAAATCGAAAACCGAAAAGTGACTCTCAACCTCAGCAATCTTAACCCAAAACTACGAAAAACGATAAACCAAAAACGTTGAACGATAAAAAAATCCTTCAGGTATCTATATACACCCTGATTCCTTGGATCCGTTAGCTTTTCTTACGAAAAACGATAAACCACTAACCAAAAACGAATTAAAAAGCCCACAGGGATATTACCCTGTGGGCTGTTTGAAGTCAACCGGTTTTGAGGTTAGAAGTAGAAGAACCCGACGAACTCCACCCGGTGAGCGTCACCAAAATTCGAGGTGTTAACCGGGGCCGCGTTAAAGGCAACGGGAGTGGCGGCAGCCTGCGAAGCGCCGGTGCTCTGGAACCAGGCGGTGGCGCCATAAGCATATTCCAGGCCGAACTTGATAGCCTGGACGGGCCGGAACCATAAGGCCACTTCCGCCTGCTGCATGGTCCTCGCCGGATCAGCAGTAAAGGCATAGATAGAGCCGACAGGGTTGGCGACGGTGACCGCAGCGCCGTCTGTCTGATTGTTGACCCCGAAGCTCTTGTTGATACCGTAAGCCGCGGTGAGAAACCACTGGTTGGTGAAGTAGTACTGGCCCTGGACAAAACCGCCCCAGCGCTTCTGCAACTCGTAGTTGTAGGTAAGGACGCCGCCGTTTCGCTGGTCAAACCGCAAAGCGTTGGTCAAACCCGCAAACCCGAAGGAATCCAGCCCCTGACCGATAAACCACTGGGTCAGGATCGAGGCGGTGCCGGCCAGATTGGCGCTGTGGGTGGGAATAACCGGGATAAACGTGGAGAACATGGCCAGCCAGGGATCCAAAGTCTGGTGATTGACACTGACAAGCTGCTGATTGGACCAGGTATCATTACCGAATGAGAAAACGGGCAGGGCACCGTTTTGCTGGTAATGAGACCGCTGCCAACCCAACACGATCTGGGCGGTAAAGGGGATGGGCCGGCCGTAAAACGCCGCCTTACCCCAGAGGTCTTGCTGATACTGCAATTTCCCCTGGATCTGCGGGACCGCGGCAGACTCACCGGTAGTGGAGACAACGCCGTTATAATTCTGGCCCAGAGCCGAATTGCTGGCCTCACCGATCAACAGGGAGGCAGTGCCCCAACCCAGGAATTTCTGGGTTAAGCGGATCTGCGCCAGACGGGCGGTGGGCATGCCGGTCGCCTGGAACGGGCCGTCTTCAACCAGTTCCGGGTACCATTCGCAGAACATGGAAAAGTACTGGCCCAACAGCAGTTCGGTTTCAGGCCAGTTGAACCGGAACATGGCATGCCGCAGACGCGGGATATAGCTGTGAGAAGCGGTTCCAGAGGTGGCTTCATTCTGGTTGGTGGATGAGTCAAAGTCCATTTCGATGAAGCCGGTGGTCTGCGCGCCGAAGACCTTAGGTCCCTTGATGGTGAAGTTGAAACGGGACCCCTGGGCGGTGAACACCGTCCGGCCATGATGGAACATGCCGACGTTGTTGCGCTGGATGGTGCCGTTCATGTTTTTGCCTTGCTGGGTGGAATCCCAGAAGGTGTCCAATTTGATGAAACCGCCCAAGCTGAATTCCGCTGCCGCAAAAGCCAGCGACGGCACCAGCAGGGCCACAGCTACCGCAAAAACTATAAACTTTTTCATCGTTCCCCCCTTAAGTTAGGAAAGTTGGTTACCAGTTTCTCCTTTCCATTTTCACCTAACTACTGATTTTTATTGACTTCTCTCCCACCTCCTTTCTCTTTCCGGTTTTACCCACGGCCATATTAAATTGGGTCAAGGAGTTTGTCAATAAAAAATTGCAAAAAAATGCACGGTCAGCGGGGATTGGCTGACGTTCCGAGAGTAGCGGCTGAATTGCCTCTTTACCTGCCTGAACCACCCCGGGGCGGGGCCGCCCCGTCCCAGGAAATCATCCTGATACTCTCATACTTTTGAAGGATATATCCGGGACGACGTACCAAACTTTCAGGCTATGAAGGGATGTGGGCGGAGTTGGGAGAGAGAGGCGCCAAGCCTCGATGGGGTGGCGGACTAGGCCCGCCCATGAGCTGCCCCGGCGGGTCCCGAGGGTCGGTTGAAGGCTCGCCACCGGCCGCGGGGCCAGCCCTCAGATGATGATGTTATATGGGTCCCAGATAAAGGCGAGGATCCCGGCCAGGATCATGTTGCCTTCCACCATGGACTCCAGCAGCAGGCTCGACTCCATCATAAACCGGCGGTAGAGGAGCAGATAGCTCAGCATATAGACGCCGGACAGACTGAGGATGTAGCCCAGCGAAGGGATGACCCCGCCCCAGGCGGCCCCCAGCAGCATGGCGATAAACATCAAGGAACCGATGCATAAGAGGTTTAAGGTGCGCTCCTTGCCCAGGGCGATGGCCAGGGTTTCCTTGCCCACCACCCGGTCCCCTTCGATGGCCATGATTTCGAAGAGGCCGGAACGGATAAAGATCATGCCCGCCACGAAGAAAAAGGCGATGGCGGTGGCGCCCGAAGATCCCTGGTCGGAGCAGACCACCGGAATGAGCGCGGCCAGCACCCCCCAGGCCACCGCGGTGAACATGGTCTTGGAGCCGGGAATCTCCTTGAGCCGGGTGATCCCGGTAACCTGGGCCAGGCGGTCCGGAATGATCTTGAAGCTGTACGTCAGGCCGATACCGCTCATGACCAGGACGAAGATGAACGGCAACAGCCCCAGATAGGCCCCCAGGGCCAGGGCCATGAAGGCCGACAGTCCGCCGGTGACCAAAAGAAATCGCCGGTGGCGGCCATAGAACATGGTCTGCACCGGATCGTTGAGTTTGGAGGCCTTGTCGGTAAAATGGTTGAGCAGGTGCATGGCATAGACATAGAAAAACGCCACGAAGAAATAGGTGAACTGGGGCTCCACCTGCTGCAGCAAAGAAGAGGTGTAGCTGAGGGAACCGGCGCCGGTGGCCACGTATAAGTTGGATTTGAGGAAAAAGCGCCAGGCGCGATACAGGTAATTGGTCCAGGAGCCGGGACGGAAGGCCCAGGCATGCTTCAAGGTGTTTACCACGTTGCTGATGAGCCAGTGCGGCGTGGAGGCGCCGGCGGTCACGCCCACGGTCTGATACCGGCTCATCTCCACCAGATCCAGTTCCTGCTCGGTCTCCACCTGGTAGGTGGGGATGCCGGTGGCCTGGGAGATCTCCACCAGCCTCTGGGTGTTGCCGCTGTTGCGGCCGCCCACCACCACCAGGGCTTCAGCTTGCCGGGCCAATTCCTGGACTTCGGCCTGGCGGGAGGCAGTGGCGTCGCAGATGGTGTTGAAGATATGGGCCTGGGGAAATCGGGAGGTAATGTCCCGGACCCGGGCCTCGAACTGGCATTCGCTCTGGGTGGTTTGGGCCACCACGATCAGGTCTTGCAGCTCAGGCAAGGCCGCCACGTCCTGGGAGTTCGAGACCACGTAGCCCCGCCCCTCGGTATAACCGAGCAAACCCCGGACCTCCGGGTGATCGGCATCCCCCACGATCAAGGTGGCGCAGCCCCTGGCGGCCCAGCGCCGGATGATGGCCTGGACCTTGGCCACCCGGGGGCAGGTGGCGTCGATGATCGGTCCACCGCCCCCTTCCAGCAGACCGCGTTCCTGGGGCGGGATGCCGTGGGCCCGGATCACCACCAGGCCCGGCGGCACGTCTTCCCCGGGGTTCAAGATTTTAATGCCCCGTTCCCCCAATAAATCCAACACCTGGGGATTATGAATCAGGGGACCATAGGTGTAGATCTTGGCATGGTTTTCGTTGATGGCCTTGAGGACCAATTCCAATGCCCGTTTAACGCCGATACAAAACCCGGCGGTCCGTGCCAAAACCACCTTCACCGCGCCCTTCCTCCCCATGCCGCAGCCGCGGCAACTTCACTCCTGAACTGCCGATGGTTATTATGATACCCTTTTTCCGCCCTTTCGACAAATCCCCGGGCAACCCCGGCGCGTCCTGAGGCCCGGCCACGCCGTTGACCCCTACGCCGGCTTTATGATAAGGTGGGAACCCATTCGGACGAGGGAAAGAAATTATGCTTCATGTCCTCGGGCTCCTGGCGGGCACCGTCTGGCTCCGGCCCTATGTGTTCATTTTTTTAGGGGTTTACCTGCTGCTGGCCACCTGGCGCCTGGGGGCCGGCCGGGCTCTGGCCTTTCTGGTTTTGGGCTATCTGATCTCCTGGGCCGCGGAGTTCTGGTCCATTCACTTCGGCTTTCCCTTCGGCGAATATATCTATATCCCCGCCACGGTGGACCAGGAGCTCTGGGTGGCCGGGGTGCCGTTCATGGATTCCCTGTCCTATGTCTTCCTGGCTTATGCCAGCTATTCCCTGGCCCTGGCCGCGCTGGCGCCGGGACGCTGGCAGGGCAAAGGGTTCTATCTCATTGAGACAGCCGCACTGGAGGGCTCGTGGCGCCCCCTCGTCCTGGGCGCGGTGCTCATGGTGGCCCTGGATATCGTCATCGACCCGGTGGCCCTCCGGGGGTACCGCTGGTTCCTGGGGCAAATTTACGGCTACCCCGAGTCCGGGACCTATTTCGGCATCACCCTGAGCAACTTCGGCGGCTGGTTCCTGGTGGCCCTGGTGCTCATCCGGGTGTTGCAGCGCCTGGCCACCCGCATCCCCCCTTCTCCCTGGTGGGATTGGGGGCGGCGGGACTTCCCCTCCCAGGCCCTGCTGGGGCCGGGTCTCTATCTGGGCATCCTGGGATTCAACCTGGCCATGACCTTCAGCATCGGGGAGACCTGCCTGGGCTGGGTGGGGATCTTCATCTATCTCCCCTTCTTAACCTGGCTGGTTCTCAAGATCGCGCCCGGCGGCCAGCAGTAAAGGCCAGAGGGCCGTCAAGGCCCCGGCCAGGGCCCGGCCGGCGAGGCGGCTGCGGCCCCAAAGGCGCACCAGATCCCGCGCCCGCCTAAAGTCTCCGGCCAGCCACCTGAGGGCCGCCCCCACCCCCGCACTCGCCTGCCGGTCCCCCACCGCCTGGAGAAATCCGGGAATCTCCTCCTCTCCCGTGTCCGTAATGGCCCGGAGGCTGAGAAAGAGGCAATCGAAGGCCGCGGCCACCTCGGCCAGGATCGAGGTCTCCAGATCCAGCACCGGCCGGGGCAAACCGGCCAGGGGGAGGCCCTCCCGCCCTTTATGAATGATACGGGTGGTAGTGACCACGCTTCCGGGGGCCGCGGTAAACCCCGCGGCCTCAAGGGCGCGGCAGTAAACCGGCAGAGGCTCGGGGGGAGCCGGGGTGGGTCCTGCGGTGAGTTCCCCGGTGTCCGGGTTATAGTGCCGGAAGGTCTCGCCCAGAACCAGGTCCCCGGGCGACAGCTCCGGGGTCAGGGCGCCGCCGAAGCCGATGGAGACCAATAGCCGCGGTCTCAAACCCGCTACCAGGGTCTCCCCGGCCCACCGCACCGCGGCCTGGCCCATGCCGGACAGGGCTGCCACCACCGCGCCGTTCGCCACTTCCCAGGCCGGCAGCCCCAGGTCGCGGCGCGGCCGCGCCGGCATTTGGCGCAAAAAAGGCCGCACTTCCTGGGGCAGCGCGGCCATGAGCAGGATCCGACAGGCCCGGGTGGGGCTTTCAGCCCCCCGGCCCATATCCGTTAGGGACATCAGGGTTTGGGCAACGGCAACTGGTTCGGGTTGGGCGGCTCCGGAGGATACAATTCCGGCTGGTCGGGGGCGTTGCCTACCTGCTTGGGCCCCCGGAAGCGGCGGCCCCGCACCAGGAGATTGCCGTTCTTATGGAGCACGGTGTGATCGTCCAGGATGATGAGCCCGTGCCGTGCGGAAATATCTGAATAATACTGATATTTCATGTGCTTATGGTTAAGACGGTACTTAAAGAAGAGGAAGAACAGCATGTAAATGACGACGATGACTCCCAGTCCGGCCAGGACATAGCTCAGGAAACGGAAGGTGTTATAGCCCAGGGAACCCAGCCAGGCCATGATATGGTTCATGTTGTAGAGGGCGAAGACGGTCACCAGGAGCAGAAAGAGGATGCTCAAGTAGGGCAGACGCTTGATCTGGCCGATCAGCACGTCCATCTGGTTGACCGGATTATCATCCCCGTCGGCCTTCACTTCGGCTTCGCCGCCCAGGAAATAATTGAAACCGGTGATGATTACGCCCATCAGGAAGGTGAAGACAATGGGGAAGGCAAAGGCCACGAAGACGTATTCCCGCCACGGAAACGCGGACTGCACCCGGTGATACTTATCATCGGAAGCCCACAGGACCACCACGATAAAGATGAGAATCTCAAGGATCCCGATGAGCTTGAGATAGTCGAAAAAGAGCTTCTTGCGGTCAGCCTTGGTGAAATAATTGGCAAGTTTGGACATACAAAAGACCCCTGGCGCTTTTACCTTTGTACGTACAAGATAACCATAAAAGCAGCGCCGGTCAATCCTTTTCTGGCGGCCAGGTCTTTGAGAGCGGGGTTGAGGCGGTTAATCGGCAGAGCCCCGGAGGAGCCGCCCGGTTTCGGAGAATTCCCCCGGGCGGCCGTAGCCGGCACTGCAAGCCCCCTTGCGGCGCCGGATAGTGCAGTAGCGCGGCTCTGAGGTTCCGGGACCCCCAGCCGCGCCCGGTTACCCCCTAACGCCCAAGTTTGACGACGTTCTGGGCCTGGAGTCCTTTGTTGCCCTGGACTACTTCGAATTCTACCTCCTGGTTCTCCTGCAGAGACTTGAACCCTTCTCCCTGGATGGCGGTATGATGCACGAACACATCGGTGCCGTCCTCCTGAGAGATGAAGCCATAACCCTTGGCATCATTAAACCACTTTACCTTTCCCGTCACTTTCATGCTTAAACCTTCCTCCTGAAAATTGGCAACCATGCCGTCCGCGGCACTGGACCTCAAAAGCCGGCAGATATTATACGGCGCCGCAATGGATCCCGCTCCGATTCGGTTCCATGACCGCGGGCCGTCTCAAGTCTGTCACGCTTTATTGTCCTTTTTAGTTATCTATCCCGGGGATGTCAAGGCAAAATCACGTCCAGCGCAAGATTTCGACCACCCGCCCCTGATTCCGCCGGATGGCGGCGGCACAATTTTCAGGAAAGAACTCAGTAAAAAAGGGCAGGAGCCTTTACCTGCTCCTGCCCTTGTCCTGCGCCCCGCTCCGCTGTGGTTCCCCGGGGAGCGCAGGGCCGTCCCCTCAGTCCGTGGCGGTTACCCTCCGCCGGGCTCAAGCATTCGGCAAAGACACCACGAAGTTGGAGCCGTCACTTTTGGCTTCATACCAGATATCGCCGCCCTGGTTTTGGATGATGTCCCGGCTCAAGGACAGCCCCAGACCCATACCCCGGCGGCCCTTCCTGGACCTCCGCATCTCCGGGCCGGACGAGAAGAGCATGGAACGGAATTCCTCTGGAATCGCCTGGCCGGTATTGTACACATTCAGGCGGCAACTGGACCCCTGGTTCTCAAAATCGATCATGATCGTGCAGCCGCGGCCGCCATGCCTGATACCGTTATTGATGAGATTGCGAAAGACGCTCTTCAGCCACAATCTGCTGCCCCTGACCGTGATTGCCCCTTCCTGGCGGTTATGCAGCCGGTTCACCAGGGTGATATCGTGGTCTCGAATCTCCGGGGCCAGTTCGGTCAAGACCGGTTCGACAATGTCTTCCGTCAAATCGAGGACGTCCCGTTCTTTTTTGGACGGCCGCGGCTCCGACAGGGTCTTGCCGATGAAATCCTCCGTCAGGTGGATCATACCCTTGACCCGGTCGGAAACCTCATGCAGTTTGGCGACGACGTTCTCGCTCATTTCAGCTTTCGAGCCCCGGGCCAGGAGCTTCAAGGCCGCCGCGGTTGAGACCATCGAATTCCTGATGTCGTGGAGCATCAGCATCATCTGGGGCCGGGCCGGGTTGCCGTCCACGGCCATTTCAGCCGGAACCCGCACGGGTTCGAGGTCCACCACCTCCCGCCCCGCCAGACATTGGTTCACCCGCCGCCACAGCTCTGTGGGGCTCACCGGCATCAGGATGTAGTCATCGACTTCCACCTCGTAGGCCTCTATGGGGAAGATCATTTCATTATTGCCGCTGATCACCACGACCTTGACTTCCGGGTTGAGCCGCTTGGCCCGCTTCAATATGTCCAGCCCATCCAAATTTCCCGTGGTGAGCTTGGCAATTACCAGATCATAATTCTTTATTACCAGGGCTTCGAGCGCGGCCTCAGGGCTGGCCGTAGTCTTGACCGTAAAACCTTTATATTCCAAAACCCAGCCGATCGTCCGCAACAGGTTAGTGCCATCGCTAATCAGGAGAATGTCATATCTGGCCATCTGTTTGCTCCTTTTCCTCAGGTGACTGAGGTAAGACCGGAAACTCTCAGGTGAACGAATGAAGCGATTTGGGTCACGGTGCCATTAAACTCGATATCCCGTAATTGGGTCAATCCGCGAAACTGCCTATTTCACCCTAGGTAAAACTACCTAGCGGTTGTTTGACCAGGCCGGCCCATTCTCCGGCCTTCTCCGAAACGGCTCCGGGAAAGCCGGACCCTTTGATCGGTAAATAGATTTTTCCCTGGCGCACCTTGGCGATGGCCCGGAAGATGTGGCCCGCCACGTGCTGTTTCGGCAAGACCCCTTCGGCTCCGGCCGCCAGCCCGTGGAACAGGTATTCCAGTTCATGATTCATAACCGTGATCAAGACCTTGGTCTTGGGGTATAGTGACTTAATAAGTTTGGTGCCTTCCTCAGCCCGGAGATCGGGGATGAATAGATCCAGAATCACCATTTCCGGGGCATGTAGTTCCAGAAGGTCGAGGAGTTCTTGACGATTTCCGGCCTCTCCCGCAATTTCGATGTCGGGAATCTCTTCGAGGATCTTACGCATCTCTCGACGAAACCGGATGTGGTCATCAGCTAAGACAATATAATAAGGGCGACCCATGGATTTTCTCCAGCAGGTGTCTGAGCCGGGGGCTCAGACCGGATACTTGCTGGATATGAAGGTAACGGATCGGCCAGGGGAAATAAATCTGCATTAATACCCATTTAACTATGGGCAAAAATACCTATTGTTGCCTCCCGGAGACTCCGGCCAGAATATCTTCCCGGCTGGAGATCCCTGGCGCTGGCGCAGTTTCGCGCCCCGCCTCTTAAATAACCGCGTCCCTCTCCCCTTCCCGCCGGGGCGAAAGAGTTTATCTCGGGAAACTTCATTTCCACGTTTACGAAGGGTTTCCCCCAAATTTATTCTTAAAGAATCGGCAAAAAATACCTGGACATGAATTTCGGCGGCGTTGCCCCTATTTCGTGAAATAGGCGCCGCGATCGGCAGATGGTAGGCCCGGACTAATCGGCAGCGCCAACCACCGGGGCAAGGTGAGGAATGATCCAGAAAATAATATAGACTCCGAAGCAAATTTGAGACTATGCCAGGATAGAATGAAACCCGTTTAGGTTCTATAATGGGATTGTCCATTTCCCTATGATCATTGTGACCATTTGGCGCGGGAAAGGTTGACCCGGCTCAGGGGCCGGCGCTTGGAGGATAGGGGGCGAGAGTTAGGATTGGTCTTAAGGAGGCCGGCGGCCCTCAGGGAGCCGCGGTCAGGATATAACCCTTCTGGATGGCGTACTTCACCAGGTCGGCGGTCTTCTTGACGTTCAACTTTCTCATGATATTGGCGCGGTGATGCTGGACCGTCCGGCTGCTGATAAAGAGCAGTTCGCCGATCTCCTTGCTGGATTTCCCTTCGGCAATCAGCTTGATGATTTCCCGTTCCCGGACGGTGAGAGGTTCTTCCGGGGCGGTCAGGGGCTCGCCGCCGGGGCGAAATTTATCCACAAAGATATCCGCCATCTGGGTGGACAACAGCGGCGAGATGAAGGTGCCGCCCTTG
>Ga0265297_10011513_pt1 | contig 10816 bp, 9 predicted proteins | sample Munlanlwell13791_FD_192502 | JGI IMG/M metagenome (GOLD analysis project Ga0265297, IMG submission 192502) | Leachate microbial communities from a municipal landfill in Southern Ontario, Canada - Leachate well 137-91 | ecosystem: Engineered > Solid waste > Landfill > Unclassified | place...
CTTGCTTTGGCAGGCCTCGTATGCCGAGCTTTACGTTACTGAGACCCTTTGGCCTGACTTCGACGAGAGCGAGATGGCAAAGGCATTGAGGGCTTACGCACAACGTATCAGAAGACTGGGCGGAATCCCGGCTGAAGAAGAGGCCAACTGAGAATGTTGTTCAGGACAATTACCACATTGGTGGCACTTGCGGTCTTAGCTGGGGCCACAACAGCCTGCCTTGTACTCCATACCCCGTTCTTTCTGTATGCACTCTCCACGATTGTGCTGTTGCTGAGCTTTCTGGAGGCTGTCCGGTTGATTCAGGGCATGCACTACGCCAAGGTGACGCTTCTTTGCGCTTGCGTTTCCTCGGCACTCGCCGTGACACTTTTCGATGTTCCACCTTCTGTCGTAACAGTCGAACACTTCGTGTCACTGCCCATTGCAGCTTTGCTGGCCTTTTGCGCAGGGATGACGCTCCTGTTTCTTTCCGTGGCCATGACGTGGAGAAAGACGTCCTTCCCATCGGCCGCAATGACCGCCGGCTGGTTTTTCGTGATATTCATCTACTTCGGGATAGCAGCACCAGCCACCTTGCGCATTCTGATCTGGCCGCAATATGTGATTCCGGATCTTGATCGCCCCTTGGGTGCTAGCGCAAATCTAGCGAATGCAGGTGTCTATTTCTTCGTGGTTGCCGTCCTTACGGCCAAGGCTGCCGACATTGCCGCTCTTCTCGGAGGCAGGCTGTTTGGGAAGATCTGGTTCAAGGGCAAGCCCCTGTCGCCGCGCATCTCGCCAAAGAAGACCGTCGCTGGTTTCGTGATTGGCGTTGGAGCTTCTTCTGTGCTTGGATTTCTGGCCCTGTGGTACAATCCCTTCGGTGAAGTCAATGAAATGATCGCTGTCGCGTTTGGATTACTGGTTGCGTTGGCCTCGGTCGGAGGTGACCTTTTCGAATCGGTCGCGAAGAGGTCATTTAGCTTGAAAGACTCCGGCAGAGCGCTTCCTGGCATTGGAGGTTGGTTCGACTTGACAGACTCCCTTTTCTGGTCAGGCCCGGTCGCTTATGCTCTCCTGCTTCTGAACTTCTACATCGTCGGAAGCAGATGAAAGAGATCCTCCATTTCGAAGACTCCCGGCAGCTTCAGTCCTTTCTTGGCACAGGAGACAGGACATTGCGGCAACTGCGCAGAGCGTTTGGAGTATCGATAGCAGTGAGGGCAAGCTCCATATCGATTGAGGGCGAAGAATCACAAGTAACCCGGGCCCTGACCGCGTCGCGCTCGATACTCATGAAGCTAAGCGCAGAGGGGTTCTCGCACGAGGAAATCGACTCCATAATTGGCGAACAAGATGACCATCCAGGGCAAGACGATCCCGAAGCTCTTCCGGTCTTTCCGCGCGGTCGCTTCATCGCGCCCAAAACCGCCGGGCAACGCAAGTTCGTACAGTCCCTGATGGAGAATACAATCACCTTCGGAATTGGCCCTGCCGGCACCGGAAAGACATACCTATCAGTTGCTGCCGCCGTCTCAGGTCTGCGCAAAGGCTCTGTAAGGAGGATCGTACTCGTCCGTCCCGCTGTCGAAGCTGGTGAGAAGCTCGGTTTTCTTCCCGGAGACTTGCGAGAGAAAGTGGACCCGTATCTGCGTCCCCTTTATGACTCGATGAACGACATGCTGGAGGCTGATCAGATGACTCGCCTCATGGCGAGCGACGTAATTGAGGTCGCTCCTCTCGCGTTCATGCGTGGACGCACGCTCAACAAGTGTTTTGTGATTCTGGACGAAGCCCAGAACTGCTCAATCGCACAAATGAAGATGTTCCTGACGAGGCTTGGCTTCGGATCAAAGGCGGCCGTAACCGGCGACATTACCCAGTCGGATCTTCCCGATTCCGTGACAAGCGGTCTTCTGCATGCTTCCCGGATTCTGCGGGATATCCCAGGAATAAACTTCTGCAACCTCGGACAGGATGACATCGTACGGCACCCGCTGGTTCAGCGCATTGTTGATGCCTACGGGAAGTACGAGGAGAAGAACCGCAAGTCGCGGGCAAGGTCGGACCAGAGATCAGCCAGGGAAAATCCATGACATCGCGCATCGATAATATCAAAACCAGGCTTCATGGTGGCGGCGCCGGAGGAGAATCCGGTGACTCAAGATCGGATGTCGGGTATCACATCGTATTCTGGGTAATCGCTTGCCTGATGACCGCCATCCTATTCGTTCCTGAGAACCCTTTGATGCGATTTTCGCAGAACATGGCGGCTCCCGAGGACTATTTCGCTCGCGTGGACTTCACTTTTTCTCCTACGGGGGAAGCCAGACAGGTCTTTTCAGCAGGAACCAGGCTCGTATCCAAGAATCAGCTTGTTACGCCGATCGAGTACCGGAAGCTCGTCAGCGAAAACGAGGAATGGAGCAATCAGTATGGGGGTCTGAGCGGATACGCTACCCGTGCGATTTCCCTGATCTTCATCGTCATCATTTCCATCGCACTTTTTGCACTTTTCCTGGCCCGATTGCGACCGGAGAATTTCAATGCTAAGAAGATGCTGGCACTTGGCTCGCTCTTCGCTGCGGCGGTGCTTTGCGGGAAACTTCTAAGTCTGTTCCTTTCGTCGTCGCTCTGGATGTTCGCTCCCGTTGCCATGGTGTCGATAATCTGCGGCATCGCTTTTGGGGAGACAATTGCCGCGATGGCTGCGGCCTTCTCGTTTCCGATTCTGGTTTTTGCGTGCTGGCCAGCCATACACATCCCATTGGCAATAACCTGTGGCGCGGTCATTGCTCCTTTCATCGCGGCGAAAGTCCGCAAGCGTGCTCATCTTCTCAGGGCAGGTTTGATAATCGGCATGATCCACTTCCTGGTCATTCTCTCTGTAGGCCTTTTCGGCAATATGAGTCTGCCAGAGGTCACTGTTCTTGGGCTCGTCGGGTTACTGAGCGGTCTTGCAACGGGTGCAGCGGTCACGTTCCTCATGCCGATCATCGAATGGCTCTTCGGCGTCGTGACCGACATCTCTCTGATCGAATTGTCCGACCTGAATCATCCGTTGCTGAAGGAAATGCTGCTCAAGTCCTCCGGCACATATCAACACTCTCTCCTTGTCGCCACACTGTCGGAAAATGCCGCCGAAGCTATCGGAGCGAACGCTCTCATGTGCAAAGTCGGTTCTCTGTTCCATGATATCGGGAAGATGCTGCGCCCCCAGTACTTCGTAGAAAACAATCCTGACTCGGCTGAACTGCACGCTCGTCTCAAGCCCAGCCTGAGTGCAATGCTCATTATCTCGCATACGAAGGATGGCGCTGAGCTTGCTCACGAGTACGACCTTCCGCAGCCAATTGTCGACATTATTGAACAACATCAGGGCACGACCCTGGTCGAGTACTTCTACAAGAAGGCAACCGGAGTTGGCGGGACTCTGGAAGAACCTGATCGGCAGTTGTTCCAATACCCCGGTCCGCGGCCCCTCTCTCGTGAAGCTGCGATAGTAATGATCGCGGATACCGTCGAGGCTGCTTCGCGCACCCTGAGGAATCCATCGCCCAAGCGCATCGAGGAGATGGTCCACGCCCTGGTGCAGAAGAAGCTGAATGATGGACAATTCAACACCTGCAGCATCACCATGGCCGAATTGCACACCGTTGAGCACCGACTGTCTTACATGCTCCAAAGCATGTTCCACCAGAGAATTGAGTACACGGTTCCGACCATCGGGGAAAAACCCTCGCAGGGCGCCCTGTCAGAGTTCGTCAAGGATGGCTAATGAAATATTCGATTGATCGGCTGGAAGACTCGGACCTCCCGGGCGACAAAGATATCGCTCAGGCAGCGGATGCTCTGCTCTGTTTGGACTCAGTCAGTCTCCCTGAAGGTGTTATTGAGATCCAGTTCTGTGGCGACGATGAAATGGTCGCCCTGAACCGTGAGTTTCGTAAGGAAAGCACGATTACTGATGTTCTGTCCTTCGAAATGCTCGAGGAAGAAGCCACTTCCGGCGATCTCATAATTGGCTGCATCGCCATAAACTGCCAACTTGCCTTGCGAAGAGCGAAGGAGTGGCAGACCAGCTCCGCATCGCCGGTTTCCGTCGAATCGATAGCATCAACGGAGTCCATCCTCTACATTCTTCATGGGATACTTCACCTGGCAGGCTATGAAGATGACCTGCCTGAGGACCGCAAGGAGATGTTCGACATCGCAGCCTCCGTTCTGAGTAGCCTTCATCAAACAGTCATCCCCTACGATTCGGATAGGCAGGAGGATTAGGCATTGGATATCTCTCAATACGCGGCGATATCCTGCCAGGCTGTCGGCTTGGTTTTATCGTATTTGTTCGGGCTGATCATCTACGCGATCCAGAACTACTCCACGAGTAAAATCGAGGAACTGATCAAGGGGCTTCCGGAGGAGCCCAGGGCCAGGATAACGCGCCTCGATGCGAGATGGCAGGAATTGTACGACACGACGATTTTCTTCCGCTTGGTTGCCAACATGATGGTCGTTGTGCCGCTTTTCAGCTATGGCTTCGCTTTCTCAAGTCTTCGCAAATCACTCGTCGCATTCGCGGCGATAATCGGCGTACTGGTCGTTCTTGCTGTAGTTGGCTACATCATACCAAGAGGGGTATCTCGCCTCGGTGAAGAGGCTATATTCATGAGATTCGCCCCGATGGTCAACTATGCTTCCTACCTCATGTATCCGTTCACTGCCGCTTCCAGGGGTGCCGAACGTCTCGTGGGCAGGCTCGCGGGAGGAAAGCGGCAACCCATGGACTCGCTTTCGGAAGAGGAAATCCTCGATATTGTTTCCGACGGAGAAGCCCAAGGGGTGATTGAGGAGCAGGAAAGGGATATGATCGAGAAGATTTTCCGCTTCGATGATGTCCCCGTCGGTGAAGTGATGACCCAGAGGACAGGACTGACCGTGATTCCGGCCAGTGCTTCTCTGGAAGAAGCCACGCGCCTGGCCGTGGACGATGGCCATTCGAGATTCCCGGTTGTCGATGGCGACCGCGACAATGTCATCGGCATCCTCTATGTAAAGGATCTGCTCAAACACTGGGGCGACGCGTCAGTTCGAGCCAAGGATGTTCGTTCAATCATGAGGCCGCCGTTCTTCGTGCCTGAGACGAAGGGAGTCGCGGAGCTATTCGCAGATTTTAAGACGAAGCAAATCCACTTCGCAGTGGTCCTCGACGAGTATGGGGGCACCGCAGGTGTCATCACTGTCGAGGACATTGTTGAGGAAATCGTTGGCGAGATCGTCGATGAGTACGATTACAACGAGAAGGAAATGGAGATCCGCAGGCGCGCGGACAATGTTTTCGAAATCAACGCCAAGGTGGAAATCGGTAAGATCAACGCAGAGCTTGGGCTGGAAATGCCTATCGGCGAGAGCTATGGCACTATTGGGGGGCTGTTGTTGGAAAAGCTGGGCCATATTCCCATTCCTGGCGAAACCGCCGCAGTTGGTAACTGCACCCTCAAGGTGTTGGATGCTGATGCAAGAAGCGTCAAGATGATTGAACTGACCGTTGCCTCTCGGCCTGGCATGCCGGAAGCATGATATGGGGCTCGAGACCGTCAGAGCCTTGGTGATAAACACTGTCAAGTTCTCTGACACGAGCTTGATCATTGTGGCCTTGACCCCAAGCGATGGCGTGCTTCATTTCTTCGGAAGGGGCTTCCGCAAGCTTCCCAAAAAATCCTACCTTGGCCGCGATGCAGTTGAGACTTTCAGCGAGATGGAACTCACGTTCTACCGAACTTCCGGAGATCTTCAGCCACTTCGTCATTCCTACTCGATTGACGGATTTGAGGGTATTAGGACAGAGTACTCGCGGCTTCTTCTGGCATCTTTTGGAGCCGGACTCGCATTGGATCTTTCCTCAGGCGGCATATCGGGTGAATATGAGTGTCTTCAGGAGTACTGGCACGCCATTTCGACCGGTAGAAGGACAGTGCTGGCAACCTTGACATTCTGGTTATCCATGCTTCATGAAGGTGGTTTCCTTCCACCCACATCCCGCTGTTCCGCGTGCGGAGGAGAGTTGACACAGCCCTTCTTCCTTCCGGGTAAGGGCTTTCTGTGCCAGGCATGCCGTTTGCCCGGCGCGGAGGCCATGAGTGTTGGAGACATGCGCTATGTCCGGCACATTCTGGGAAGAGATCAGGGCTTGGACCGGCTGATTATTCCTCAATCGACGTTGCATCGACTGCTCGGACTGCTGACGGACATAACCGAGTTTGAAGTAGGCAGGCGCCCACGGCTTCTTGACCAAATACGTAAAATCTGCGAGAATTAGCCTTTTAACAGAGGGTAGAGATGCATATTCAGAGGACCGTCGTGACTCTTGCTGCCGCCATCGCGCTTGTCTTTACTTTGGCGGAGAGGAATGCCCTTGCCGACTGGATTTGGCGCCCTGATGTCGGCTGGATAAACAGCCGGGAAATCGTCAAGGCATCTCCTGAGGAACAGTTCGCTTACGCCAGTAAGCTTGCTGAAGATGGCAGTTACAAGGAAGCAGCTTCCGCGTATCGGATGCTAATCAACAATTACCCCGACTCGCCTCTCGTGGGAAAATCCGCGTTCGAGGGCGGACGATGCATGTATCTTGCAGGTTACTACTACACGGCGTTTCTTGGCGTTAAGAAGGCTGTTCGATCATACGCCGATTCCATCGATTTGGGCGAGGCAGTGAAACTCCTGTACGACATCGGCCTGAAGTTTCTGGCTGGCGCTAAGCGAGAGTTCATGGGCGTTCATATCTTCAGCGGGAAAAGCTCCGCAGTCGAAGTGTTTGAGGAAATTGTCGCTCTGGACCCATGGGGTGAATGGGGCGACGATGCGCGTTTGGGAATCGGCGACGCTCATTTTCAGATGAAGGAGTATGATCCCGCCATAAAGGGCTATCAAGACCTGATTGACCTCTATCCTGACAGTCCCCTTGTTGGGCGGGCTCGCCTCCAGCAAGCCAAGTGCTATGACATAAAATCTCACGGATGGTCTTACGACCAGTTGTCACTAAGCAAGGCCGTGGAGGTACTCAGAGAAATTCGCCCCGACGCCGATGTCGCGGAGCAGGCCGAGGCGCTCAAGGAGGTCATAGAGGATCGCCTTGCGCGCAAGTATTTCGAGATTGGCAAATTCTACCTTCGCAGAGACAAGCCACTTTCGGCTGAACTGTACTTCCTGAAAGTGATCCGGGAACTGCCCAATACCGTGTGGGCCGAAAAAGCAAAATCCGAAGTCGAATCTCTTGCCCCTAAGCTTGAGAATGTCAGGCCAAAAGCAGAGCCCCCCTCCTCCACTAAGGAGGAACCGGACACCAAGACGCCATGATGAGAGTTGCCTCGCTTATCGTTTTCGTCCTTTCCTTGTCATTTGCCGGGTGCTATCGTGTTTCGCTTTCTGACCTCCCTTCGGGAACGGTGTACGTAAAGACGTTTTCGAACGAAACGTTTTATCGGGAATTCGATGAGCTTCTTAACACGGCACTGGCTGAGGTGCTTTCGCGCAGGTCGCGTCTTCGGCGAGTCTCTGATGAGCAGGCTGCCGACTACGTTCTTTCCGGAGGCATAACATCGATTGTGAAGCGCGTGCTTCGCACCGGTGAATCGGATACTCCTCTGGAATACTCATTTTCGTGTACACTTGAGTACCGGCTGGTCCGACGCGGCGAAACAAAGGATGCGAGCAGGCGGAAGATAGACCGGTCGCACCGTGACGTGCCCTCCTTGAACGAGACCCAGGCTTCAACGCTTGACCAGTTGGCTGTCTACATGGCTGAAGAACTGGTCCGGGACATGCAAAACTCTTGGTAGTAGGTAAAAGTGGAACCAGACAAAAGCAATAATCAGAATACAGTGCCCGGAGGCTTCGGGAGATTCCTGACGCCCTTTCTGCTCTTCGTCCTGGGCTTGTTGGCCATTCTCTATCTCACGGGCATCAACTCGACGACCGTCGACCTTGACACATCGAAGTTCCTTGAACTCCTCAACGCAGGAAAGATTGAGAGCATTGTCCGTACCGGGTCTGACATCGAGTGCACCATGGGCGGGAAAGGGGTCGACCAGACAGTTGACGGACGCAAGTACACCAAGTTCCGCCTCCATATGTCCGAGGAAGAATGGGCGCAAAACTACAGCAACGAAGTCAAGAAGGCCTACGAGGAAGGGCACCTGAAGTCATACACATCCGCCGAGCCCAGCAAGTGGCCGGAGATCATTATGCAGATCGCCATATTCGGTGGAGCAATCCTCCTGATATGGTTCCTTTTCTTCCGCCGCCTCTCCGGGAGCGGCGCCGGTGGGATCGCCTGGTTCGGCAAGGCTAAGGCTCAACTGATTCCAAAGGGACAGATCAAGAACACGTTCGATGACGTTGCTGGAATCGACGAAGCAAAAGAGGAAGTCCAGGAGATCATCTCGTTCCTCAAATGCCCGGACAAGTTCAAAAGCCTGGGCGGACGGATTCCTCATGGAGTTCTGTTGATCGGTCCTCCTGGGACCGGAAAAACACTGTTGGCGAAGGCAATTGCCGGCGAAGCCGATGTCCCCTTCTATGCAATCTCCGGATCCGATTTCGTTGAGCTGTTTGTTGGCGTGGGCGCGAGCCGAGTACGGGATCTGTTCGGACAAGCCAAGGCAAGCGCTCCCTGCATCATATTTCTGGATGAGATTGACGCGGTCGGTCGCAGGCGAGGTCCCGCGACTTCGAGTGGCGGAGTAGAAGAGCGCGAGCAGACTCTGAATGCTATCCTCGTCGAAATGCAGGGGTTGTCATCGAATGAGAATGTCATTGTCATCGCTGCAACGAATCGTCCTGATATGCTCGACCCGGCACTGCTCCGACCCGGCAGATTTGACCGGCGCGTCTTCGTGGACTTGCCGGACGTGAAGGGACGTGAGGCGATCCTCAAGATCCATGCACGAGTAATCACGATGGCACCTGACGTTGACCTAATGGTAATCGCACGTAGTACTCCGACTTTTAGTGGAGCCGAATTGGAAAGTCTTCTCAACGAAGCCGCCCTCATAGCGGTACGCAAAGACAAGAAGGCAGTGGAGATGTCCGACGTTGAGGAGGCTCGCGACAAGGTTCGGTTCGGTAGAGAACTGAAGAGTCGCCAGATGTCCGAAGAAGATCGAAAGCGTACAGCTTTCCACGAAGCGGGACACGCTCTCGTCACCGCGCTTTCACCTGAAGCTGACCCTCTTCACAAGGTAAGTATTATCCCAAGGGGCCGCTCGCTTGGGTCGACACTCATGTTGCCCACCAAGGACGAGTTGCAGCTTACCTCCGGAAAAGCACAGGCAATAATCACTACTTTGCTGGCGGGCAGAGCAACGGAAAAGAGATTCCTCGGAGACTGGTCCACCGGTGCGTCAAACGACATCGAACGAGCTACAGAGTTGGCTCGTCGGATGGTCACCGAATGGGGCATGTCCGAGAGGCTTGGCCCCGTGAATTATTCGAAGGAGGAATACGTCCTCGGTCTGGATGAAGGTGGAGCAACAAACAGAGTCAGTGCAAAAACTGCCGAGATCATCGACGAAGAGATAACCAGAATTATCCGGGAGGCTGAGCATCGGGTCAACGAATTCGTCGTGGCCTACGCAACGGTCATCGAGAGAATTGCCATCGAGCTTTGCGAAAAGGAGACACTTACTGCAGAGGAAGTAGCACATATCGTTCGGGACACCGCCGCGAAGAATGGGTTTTCCGCTCCTGCCGTGAACATCTCCGGTCAACCCGGCGAAGCAGACTGACTCCGTCCATGACCTGTTTCCAGATATTCGGGAGCGCCGAACAGACACGTTCGGCGCTTTCCGATTTTCAGCTTGTACTACCTTCTAAACCGACCAGCTATGGCTCTTGTGCGTTCGGAATCTTCCGCGATATCTCCCCTTCCCTGTCCCTCGCGGTCGAGTCAGAGTTGCGAAATCTGGGGGCCAATTTTACGAGTTCCACATCGGAGAAGTGTGCTTGCACGGTTGCATGTGCGTCTGTTGGAGTCTTCCACACGCTGGCGAGATCTCCCGTCTTGGCGCAATCCGGGCTTGCTGCGAGCATCGCCGCAGAGTTGGCTCGATTTGCACCAAAAGTTATCTGGCGGGTTCGGGGTAGACACATCGAGATCGGAGCCCGTCCACTTGTAATGGGCATCCTCAATGTAACGCCGGACTCGTTTTCGGATGCAGGGCAGTTTCTCCAACGTGATGCGGCCATTGCTCGAGCGCTCTCAATGATCGAAGAACGCGCCGATATCATTGACATTGGAGGTCAATCCTCAAGGCCCGGAGCTGTCCCGATATCTGAGCAAGAGGAGGAAGAACGCGTCTTACCGGTGCTTTCTGAGATTAGGGGAAAGTGCAGTATCCCGATCTCGGTCGACACATTCTATGCGTCTTCGGCGGCCCGCTACCTTGATGCCGGAGCCGAAATTGTCAACGATATCTCTGCGATGCGCCATCCGAGCGAAATGGCTCGTGTGATCTCCGCAAGCGGAGCTGGCGTCATACTGATGCATATGCGCGGCGAGCCCCGCACCATGCAATCAGACCCAACCTATGCCGATGTAGTACAGGAAGTGCGAACGTTCCTGGACGAGCGGATAACTTGCGCCGAGTCGGCAGGGATACCACTTGAGTGTATTGCCGTTGATCCCGGGATCGGCTTCGGTAAGATGCTTGAGCACAACTTGCAGATTGTAAGAAGCCTTGGTGGATTCGCTGCCCGCGGACGCCCGGTGGTCTTAGGACACTCCCGCAAGGGGTTCATTGGGATGTTGTCAGGGCGCCCAATAGCGGATCGCGAT
>Ga0265297_10011514_pt1 | contig 10813 bp, 14 predicted proteins | sample Munlanlwell13791_FD_192502 | JGI IMG/M metagenome (GOLD analysis project Ga0265297, IMG submission 192502) | Leachate microbial communities from a municipal landfill in Southern Ontario, Canada - Leachate well 137-91 | ecosystem: Engineered > Solid waste > Landfill > Unclassified | place...
TGGGAAATTGCGGATGATAAGAGTTGTGCGGGGTGCGGCTCTCCCGCTGAGGTGCCCGCCCTTCTGAGAGAATCTCCGTAAGAGCCCGCAATAAGCTCCACCGCAGGTCATCTTTTTTTATTGCGTAACAGCTAAACTGCGTTCCATGCAGGATCCATCCACCCCGCCAAAGGCCGCGCTCACCTGCCCTGCCTGCCACCGTCCCATCAGTCCCGGCGACAAGTTCTGCGAGGAGTGCGGGGCGAAGATACCGGCACTGTTCACCTGCAGCCGGTGCGGCACGCAGTTCATCCATGCATCGGAATACTGCGAGTTGTGCGGGGGCCCGATGGTCCTTATGGAGGTTGCTGAGCCGACAAGCCCGGCAAAAGAGACGGTCACGGTAAGGAGCAGGACCGCAGGTCAGCAGGTCACGGGACCTGACGCTGGTGAGGCGCCGGACGAGACGGGAGAGGAGGTTGTTGTCCCGGTCAGGAAGAAGGCTTCACACCAGTATCCGGAGGAGACCGGTGAGCGGGACGGTGGAGATGAGACGGAAGAGACGGATGAGGTAAAACCCGTCCCGCCAAAGAAAAAAGCTCATCACCAGTATTCTCAGGAGATACAGGAGCCGGATACCGAGGCGTTGCTGGAAGAGTTCGGGAAGGAGTACGATCCGGAGGAGACTCTGGAATCGCACCGGAAGGCAAAGTCAAAACCCCCGAAGAGGCCAGATACCCCATCCGCCGGAGCGAAACCGTCGCACCGTACCCGTGGGTCATCCGCGACAGTCGATGACGCGCTGCTCCTCTCCCCGGAAAAACCGGATGTCAAAAAACCAAAGCCGCCGGGTGACCATACAAAAATAATCGCCGGGGGAATCGCGCTGCTCGTCATTGTCGCGGCCCTGGTTCTCTTCGGCTTGCCGATCCTTGTCGGTACCGGCAGCCCGGGCGACCAGAGCAGCGTAACTATCATTAACGATACCCCCACTCCAACGCAGAACCCGGCCGGGACTTCAACACCAACGGTAAAGGCAACCCCCGCCGGGGTTTCCGGGGCACTCGTCCCCCAGCCGACCCAGACCCCTGCCTCGGGCCAGAAACTGTATTTCCAGGTCCAGAAGAGCCCGATCACGGCACGGATCCTGGTGACGTTCGCCGGCAGCGCCGGGCATGGCAGTATCAAAAGCGCCGACGTCACGGTCACCCACCCGGACGGATCGGTGGCAACGGGGATGATCCTGCCCTTGAAGGGCATCACCGAGATCATCCTTGACGGGTCGAAAGAGACCGACCGCGTTGAGATCATCGCACAGATGTCCGATGGCGAAACGTACCGGGTCTATGACGAGCTGGTTCCCCTTTTGGCATAGGATCCGGGCCGGTTTTTCCGGGACAACGTAATGTCGAAGATTGTCGCTTAAGCAAGGGGGAAAATTCAGAAACCTGACTGTGACAGGTGCGAAACATTGGTAAAACAAGTGCGAGGGATGGGATTCGAACCCAAGAACTCCTACGAGACTAGGCCCTCAACCTAGCGCCTTTGACCTGGCTTGGCTACCCTCGCCCGTGCCATAACAAAGAGGTTGTCTATCTAATAAAAACTTGTGCAAGTTCGTTCCAGGCTGACAGGTGGTGCACAGGGCCGGCGGGCACTGGACGCAACGGGTGCACAAGGAGTGCCCCTGCCGGAAACCGCAGAAAAACCGGTAACCGTGACCCGGCACTGATGTCACCGGACAAGCATCGCTGTATATTTATACGCGCCGAGCCCGATCCTTAAGTATGTGGTCTGACATCATCCATGAGTTTTCAGACTCGCCGTCGCAGAGCCGCGTGGTGCGGTTCCTGCTCGAGAACGGGTTCGGGGTAACGGAAGACGGGCGGATCAGCTGCAACGGGATCGAGATGCCGGCAACCGCGGTGGCAAAGGCCATCGGCTCGGACCGCCGGGTTGTCGATTCCACCGCGCGACACATCCTTGATCGCCCGATGCTCCGCGAGATCTTCCTCAACATGCGGGCAACGCCGGACCTCTCCCGGGTGGCTGAGACGCTCGGGTATACCGTGATCACCGTCATGCCAAGGGATGCAAACGAGAAGGGCATCGTGGGGGCAGCGGTCCGTATCCTCTCCGACCACAACATCTCGATCCGGCAGATCTTCGTCACCGACCCCCAGTTCTCCGAGGAGCCCAAGCTGGTCATCATCATCGAAGACGAGCTCCCGGTAGGGACGATCGAGGCGATCCGTTCCCTCCCGCAGGTGAAACAGGTCATCATCTAAAAACAGGAAATGCACCAGTGCAAGACTGGGTCCGTTTCTTCTTTTGCAGCGATAGTATCTCTGCCCTCATTTCGAAGAACGCTTCGCGTTCTTCTCTAGTCTCGGGTCTGATGACCCTCGACACAGAGCGATTCCACTTCCTGCGAGAGCCGGTACATCCGCTGGCGCACTTCTTCGGGAAGGTGGGCTGCAGAGGCGAGGCTCTCCTCAATGGTCACGCGGGTGGTGCCGGCAATGAGATTATCGGCATGCGTGACAATCTTCTCTTCGATCGTGCGGGGCATGCAGTCCCGGGCATCAAGGCCGAGTGCAACGCATTCGTCAGCCGTGAGACCGGCGCCCAGGTGGCACTCGACAATCCGGGCAACCGGTTCGGGAATACCCCATGAACGCAGCAGATCCGCACCGGCCTGTGCATGCCGGATGGAGTGATCGATGCTCCTCCCGATATCGTGCAACCAGGCACCGGTCTCGACAAGAGAATAGTCTGCCTCCGGGCAGCGGGCCGCGTATTCGCAGGCACAGTCCCGGACAGCCCGGCAGTGGGCGATGACTTTTCTGCTGCAGCCGGCGTCCTGCAGCAGTTCTTCAGGCGACCGTTTTGTCCAGTCAGGCATGGCCCAGCGATTTCTTGATCGCGTCGATGCGTGCCTGCAGGGACTTTAAGAGGACCTCGTTATCGAAGTGGCCCAGCGGCTGGTCGCAGTCCGGGCACTTGAAATCGGTGTTCATGGCCTGCGGGAAGGTCATGATCTGGTGGCAGTCCTTACAGATGTAGAAGTCGTTCTCTTCCTCGTACTTCTCCCGGCGCGAGAGTTTGTCGAGCACGACTTCCATGTCTTCCCGGATTGCATCGTAGATGTGGTCGGTCCGGAGCTGCCAGAGGTAGGTGAGCCAGCCGGTCTCGTTGTTCTTGATCCGGTGGTACTCGGCAAGCCTCCGCTCGTACAGGGTATAGAGGGTGTGGCGGACCGAGTTCAAGTTGATCCCGGTGCTTGCTGCAAGGTCCTCGTCACTGTGCTCGCCTTCGCGGGGAAATCGTTCGAGAAGGTCGAGGCCTTCGTCGCCGACAAGGCGGTGGAGGTAGGCGCGGACGGCCGGGTCGTTCAGCGTTTCTTCGGTTGGATCCATCAGCGCATATATTGTCGGACGGTGGTAATATGCTTATCCAGCATAGCCAGCGCACTTGTGCGGTCCGGGCCCCACCCACAGACACTCACGATTGCCTGCTCTTCTTCAAAAAAGGTCCCTGGCCACGGGATGTCCGAGACGAATTCCCGGAGGCCCGATAAGTCGGTACTGATCGTGATATCCCGGTCGGCAAAGAGGATCTTCCGGGCTGCCACCTGCCGGGCCTGCGGCCGTGCTGGCGGCAGGATGCCCCGGCAGGCATCCATGTGGAGGTCGAAGAGGCTGCATCCGCAGGCCATCTCCACGGTATCGGCCGTGCCCTGGAACCGGGGGTTCACCTCGATGGCAACCGGCCCGGTATCGCCGATCACGAAATCGATGCCGATCGTGCCGACACCGCCACTGGCCGCTGCAATGCGTTCGGCAAGGACAGTCATCTCCGCGGCGCACGGGTGGCTGAAGGGGGTGACGGAGCCAGCGAACCCGAATGCGGACTCCCCGCTCCCGCCCCGGAGGACCTGTTCGTTGGTGGTCACGGCCAATGCACGGGAACCGGTGGCAAGACAGCAGACGCTTGCGGCAATGCCCTTCACCATCTCCTGCCGGATGTGCGGCACCTGCTCATAGAGTTCCCGCCAAGCAACCATCTCACGGTCATTGCTGATGACGGCATTGCGCCAGCCGCCGGCGCCGGAGCGGGGCTTGACCATGGCCGGGAATTCCCCGTCGGGAATGATCCGGGGTACGGGAACATCCAGCGATTCAAAAAAATGCTGGGTTTCGAGCTTGTCCATCAGTTTCCGGATGGCCGCTGGGGGTGTCCCCATCAGCGGGACCGGGGTTGTCAGGAGTTCCGCGCCGGAGGTGGGGACAAAAAAGTCAAACGTGTGGCGCCGGCAGATCCGGTCGATGGCCCCGGGAAGGTCGGCAAGGTCCTCGAACTTCTCCCGGTCCTTTGTGTGCCAGAGGAGATCCTGGTCGCAGAAATGGTCGACCGTGCAGACCTCGTAGCCGGCACGGGAGGCGGACTGTGCTACGTGCCGGGTCGCGAACCCGGCAACGAGGACTCGCCCCTTCACAACTCCTCCGTCTGCTTGCCGGCCTTTGAAGGGATGATCCGGATCTGCGCCCCGGGGAACTCGTTCTTCAGTTCCGTGCCGGCAAAGAGGTGGTCGAGGAAGAGGGCAAGGCTCGATATCTCCGAGTGGGGCTGGCCGGTGACCGCGACATTGTAATCAGCAAGACCATAGATCTCGCCCGGCACCTTCTCGGCGCCGACAATCACGAGGATCTTCTTGTTCGGCCGGACCTCCCCGATAACATCGGGCAGGTTCAGGCCGTACATCGTGAGGTGGACAACAATGCCCCCGGCCGCTTTCCATTCCTTGATACAGGATCGCCACTTCACGTTGTCCTCGCAGAAATATTCCCCTCCCCAGCGTTCGGTCACGTCCGCGATGCTCTGCACAACGCCCTTGTCCGACGCTGCAAGGTACATACCCTTTGCTCCCAGCGCCCGACCGGTGAGTCCCACGTGGGTGGTGACCCGCTGGTCGCGCTCGGGGCGGTGGCCGATCCTGAGAATGGCAACTTCTTTTCCGGTCATACTATCGTTTCCGCTCCTTTATCACGCCGTTCTCGATGACAAACGGGAGGTCTTCTTCGTATTTGAACTGGTTTTTAATGAGGGCTTCGCCGAACGTGAGCATCCTGACCTCCGGGCCGGTCCGCTCGATGAGGCAGTACCGTTCGAGCCGGGCAAGCGAGTCTTCGACAACTGAGGGCTCAAGACCGCACCGGCCGGCGAGCGCTGCAACCGCGATCGGTTCGGAGGGAGGGATCTGGTGGTACACCAGCCAGTCGGCATCCTCTTGTTTCACCTGTATTCATCTCCCCGGGATCGGAATAAGGGTTGCGGCCAGATGACCGGCGTCCTGCCCGGCGTTTTTTTCAATTCCCCGCACCCATATAGCTGCATGGAAGCTGCAGGAACCGGGCGGCCGTACCAGGAACTCATCGACATCGTGGATGCAATCCTTGACGAGTGCGATGAAGATGTGCCCTGCATTGCAAAGAAACTGGACAGGCTCGACGAGGTGAGCCGCAACGAGCTGCTGCTCTCGGACCTGCTCAACGCGTACCAGGTCTTTTACTGGTTCTTCCGGAAGGAGCCGGACCTCCTGACTATGGAACGGATGGACTTAGAGCCAGCCTCCTCGCTCAGGAACGGCCTCCTCATTGAGGAGACCGACCTGCTGGAGATGTACTTTGCTGTCCACAATTCGGCGCCGGTCATCGTTGTCCACGACGGGGACAAGGCGGTCGCCACCTTCACCGGGAAAACGGCATATGAACAGGGCCGGACCATGATGGAGAGCCCGGAGTACCTGTGAATGAGACCGGCAGGGATACAGGTTCCCCGGTCCCTGCAAAAAACAAAACCGCCTGTTTTTATTATTTGTCAGAAAAAATGATATTCACGCAATGCCCTCACCATGCAGGGTTTCATTTACCGGCCGGCAGTCCCCCTGCCGGCGATCCGGTCACGATGTGAGTTGACCGGGCAATGAAACCGGCCCGGTGATTGCGAGAGGTACCGTGAAGCTCCCTGCCATCCAGCTCAGCAGCCGTGACAAGTTTGTTGTCGGGCTCGCATCGTACTGCATTGTTGCCGCCGTTATTGCCGTTATCATGTTCGCGGTCCAGATGCGGGCCGGAACCTGGACAGACCTCGACGCCGGGCGGTTCCACGACATGGCGCGGATGATCATCAACGGGTTCGAACCCTATGTCAGTTATATCGACCCGAAGCCGCCCCTCCTCTTCTTCACGGTTGCCGCAATGGACATCATCTCACCGGCAGGTTCGCTGGATATCCTCTTCATGACAACCATCAACGTTGCCTGCGCTCTCCTGATTTGGAAGATCGGCTGGGATGACTACGGCTGCCTTGCCGGGTACACGGCCGGGATCCTCTTTCTTATCACCTCAGTCTTCTGCGAGGGGTATTTCCTCTTCTCCGAACAGTTCGCGATCCTCTTCATCCTCCTTGCCTTCATCATGGCGCGACGGTCGGACTTTATCATGGCCGGGCTCCTCCTCGGCCTTGCCTGCGGGTTCAAGCAGTACGCCCTCCTCGCTGCTGTCCCGCTGCTGTACCTGATGCGGGCAGAAGGCGAACGGCGCTATTACCGCTTCCTGCTCCCGCTCATCGGGATAGCCGTGGCGATGTTTGCAGCCCTCTATCTCGCGTACGGCACGGAGGTCGGCAACAGTGCGGTCTATTACACGTTCCTCATTGCACCGGGCTACTATACCGGCAATGTCACGACGTTTGCGACATACGTGCCCGAGACCCCGATCGCCTATGCGGCCAATGTCCTCTTCAGCTTCGCCATCGTCGTTCCCGTCCTCGTATTCGCGCTGGCAGGCGCTGCCCACAAAGGGTTCCGTACGCACCGCGAGACGGTGCTCGGCCTCTTTGTCCTTGTGCTCTTCTCGACCCTGCTGATACGCCAGTACCTCCATTACTGGATCCTGCTGATGCCCTTTTTGACGCTGCTGGCATGCAGGGAATTTGAGGACCGGGAGCCGGTTGTGGATCCATCCGAATCGACACGATGAACGGGCCGGATATTTCCGGGGATTGTGAACGACCGGGCATCAGCGAGTTCTTGTTATGCGTAATTATGCAGGAACTACAACAGCCCATGGAGTTTTCAGTTCCTATCATGGAACGATTGTGCATGAGTAGCCGGATAGCGAAATAAAACCGGTCACAAACAGGCTTATTGCCAAAAAAGGACAAAAGGTACATTCAGCCTGAAAACGGAGAGAACAAATGCCGAAGAACACACCCCCGCTGACGGAAAAAGTGCTTGTCTCCTATGACACAAAACAGGCGCTGATGTCCATCAGGGAACCCGGCGAACGGTACGGTGACGTTGTTGCACGTGTCCTGCAGGACCGCCGGCGCCAGGACTTTATTGCCCATCTCGACAGGATTGCAGGCGAAGGCGATTTTGTTGCTCTCGACAGCGATCCGGAATTCGCTGCAATGAAACGCAGGAAGCACCGTGAACATAGAAATTGAGAAGCGGGCCCTGGCGTACATCAACAGCCTGCCGGAGAAAGACCGTAAGATCATCAAGCAGCACCTGTTGTATCTTGAGGATCCGTACGCGGCTCCGGATGTCGAGCTGCTGAAAAATGGTCACTGCCGTATGCACATCGCCCACTCATATACTACATTCTTCGATGTGCTACCGGGAGGCACCATCAGGATCCTTGCCGTCATGACCATTGAAGAAGCTCACAAACGGTACAAACGATTCGGCAGGTAAGCCATTTATTTGCAACGCCGATCGGGTCACCGGTCCCCGGCACTGATCAGCTGCTCGTCAACCACGGCTTTGACGACCGGGGGGACGTTCCCCCACGTCACAGTATCATCACCCATGATGGCAAAGACCCCGCCGACTTCTGCCGGGTCCACCCGGTCGAGCACGCTCCTGTCCGCCGGGCGGATCTGGTTGCAGACCGAAGTTGCCCAGGCATCGGCAAGCGCGACATCCTGCGAGAAGACCGTGACGGCATCGGCAATCCCGAACGAGATCGAGAACCCGACCGTTGCCGATGATGTGCAGACCCCGAGGATCGTATCCCGGGGGGGAACGACAAACGCGATCCGGTCCGAGAGCGCAGCCTCGCCGGCATGGACCCCCACCCGGACCGGGCGGTCGGCAAGCAGCGCAATGTCGCCGCCATTGTCGATCACGCCAAACAATGCCCCCGCTTCCTGCATTGCTTCGACACCAACCCATGCAACCGCCCCGGCAACGGCGGCCATCGGCCCGACCCCGGCCTTCCGGGCTGCATCAGCCATCCGGACAATGACTGGTTCATCGGAGTCCGGCTCGTACGGGTCGAAGGTTGCGGCAAAAAAAGGGTCGCGGGCGATGTATGCCTCGATGTCCTGCCGGGCCGCAAGGATCCCGGCCTTTGCGGCCTCAACGTGCACCGGATCATCCGCAAGGATCGTTGCGAAGGTCTGGCGGAACCGGAACGGGACCCGGATCATAGCGGCAGGGTGAGCGCCCGGTGCGGGCAGGCATCGATGCACTTGCCGCAGAGGATGCACTTCTCGTCCTCGAACCGGAGTTTCCATTCTTTGTCGAAACTGAAGACCTCGCGAGGGCAGACGCTGATACAGGCCCCGCAGTCAACGCACTCGCTCTCATTGTAGATGACCCCGTGCTCGAGGATCCGCACCCGGGCACCGAGTCCCGACATCGAGTCGCGGACCAGCTGGCACTGGTCATCCGGCACATCGATGAGCGCTTCGCCCTCGGACGAGTCGATGTTCGCCCGTTCGACATTGATCAGGACGCCGGTGTCCCGGACCACCTGCGCGATGATGGGCTTCCTGCCCTTGCCCCGGGAGAAGGTGACGAGGAGCTTCATTTCAGCCACCTCCCGCCCAGCAGTTTACCCAGGTTCATTGCCGTAAGCAGGGCGATGACATGGTTCTCCGTATCCACGACAGGCAGGGCGCTGATGTTGTTCTGCTCCAGTTTCTGGATGGCGATATCCACCGATTCGTCCGGCGCCGCCGTTACTACCTTGGTCTTCATGATGTCCTTAACGAGGTGCGCCTTGCCGGGGTTTGCCACCGCTTTCGAGACATCGAACGTGGTGACGATCCCGACCAGCACACCTTCCTCGTTGACCACCGGCAGGTGGTTGGTCTCTCCCTTGAGGAGCTTCTTTGCCGCGGTCCGGATCTCCTCGGTTTCGCCAATCGTGATGACGCCACGGTCCATGATGTCCAGTACCCGCGGCCCTTTTGCGGTCTGGTGCATGGGCCGGGCCTGCCGGGCCGGATCGATCGGGCGGGTCGGGAGAGCAAGCTGCATCTTCCCCTGCTCAACCCAGGTCTTCAGCTCGCCCGCGACCTTCCGTGCCCGCCGGAAACTGGAGAGCGAAGACGTGCGGACCTCCTCGCCATTGATCTCGACCGAGCCCGAGCGGAGTTCCGCGTACGTGGCCTTCCGCACGGTCGGCCGCGACCGGCTCGGGACCCCGTAATCCAGGATGTCGACAGTGATATCCTCGTCGCGCACCGCAGTTGCCCGGACAACATCGAGGTCGAGCACCGGCAGCGGGATGCCGAGGCCCACGTAGAGCGTCACGCCATAGCCGGTCATGGTTGCCGCCCGGAGATACTCCTGCGACATCTGCTTCATGTCCCCGGTCACCATCAGTGTCCCAAACCCTCCTGCAGGCGAGTGCTGGGTGCCTTCCCCGATCACCATGCCCGGTGCCCCGCAGAGGAAGATCGGCACGCCGCTCCCGATCAGCCGTAGTTTTGGATCGTTCGATATCGGGTTCAAGAGTCCCGCTCCCGAGAATGTCACGTTGCCGCTGCCCGGGAGGAGCGCTCCCATGTACGTGTGCAGGACGCGGTCGGTGGTATTGGTGGCCGCGTTGTAGCGCTGGTAGGCGTTCCGGGGGTTACACATGATCGCCTGGTTCAGGTTCTCGAGCAGGAGGTCGGTCGTAATCGTGCGCCGCGGGTAGCAGTCCGTTCCCCGGGAACTGGCCCGGAGCTCGACTGACTTGCCCGCAACCAGATCCTCGATGACATGCGCCCCGCCGTATTCGGCCTGGAGGGTGTCGGACTGCTGGGTTGCCCCGATGAAGGTGTCGACTGCCGCAAGCCCGCCATAAGCCTCGACATTGTTCAGCCAGATCCGCTCCATCCGGATGGGGGGTTCGGCATGGCCGAAGTTGAGGAAGGCCCCGGACGAGCACATGGCACCGAAGGTCCCCGTTGTGACAACGTCAACCTCCTTCAGCGCTCCCTCTTCCCCGAGTTCGGCAACAATACCGGGCATCTCCTCAGCGGTGACAACCCGGGCACTGCCCTCGCGGATGCGTTCATTGATCTGGCCGATGGTCTTGTGCATGCCCTAAAATATGCTTTAATGCATATTTAAACTAATTGCTATTACTAACAGTAATAAATGCCCTTTAATCCCGGAACGGCGATGATCCTGTATGGATGTGAAGGCATTTGCTCTCGACATGGAACGGCTCGCCCCGCCCGATCTTGCCGAAGAGTTCGATGCAGGAAGGATCGGGTTGATCGTTGAAGGGGCACCGGAATTTGAGACCGTCTGCTGTGCCCTTGACGCAACACCGGCGGTCGTGCGGGAGGCCGTCCGGCAGAAGGCCGGTATGCTGGTCGTCCACCACACGCCGCTCTGGGCACCGGTCACGTCCCTGACGGGGCCGCTGGCGTCCCTGATGCGCGAGGTCCTATCGGCACGGATGAATGTCTGGGTCATGCACACCAACTACGATCATGCCGAGGAGGGGGTGAACGATGCGCTGGCCGAACTCCTGTCGCTGAA
>Ga0265297_10011515_pt1 | contig 10813 bp, 5 predicted proteins | sample Munlanlwell13791_FD_192502 | JGI IMG/M metagenome (GOLD analysis project Ga0265297, IMG submission 192502) | Leachate microbial communities from a municipal landfill in Southern Ontario, Canada - Leachate well 137-91 | ecosystem: Engineered > Solid waste > Landfill > Unclassified | place...
TTCTACCCCTTCAGCATTAAAGGGGCCTTGGTTTTTCCAGTCAGAGTCTTGTGATAAGGTTTCGCTTCGCAGCAATGTTATCTTTTCGCCGGTAGCCAATAAAGGCAGGCCCGACGCTACTGTCGGATAAACAACATGGCTGGCTCCGACGTCAACCGTATAGTCACTGGTGATCTCGGTTATAGTACCGTCGGTAGCAGTTTTGTATAACTTAATATCGCTGCCATCGTCGGTATAAATGGGAAAAGTAAAATCCCAATTCCGCGTAACTCCGTTTCCGTTGTAAACATGCTTTATTGAACCAGCTGGTACTGTCATGAGATCCTCCTTATTGTCAAAAATCCATTGGCATTAAGCTCTACAATGCCTGTTTTTAGTAGGTTTATTGGGGCGAATTTTGAAAAACTATTGCTTAAAGCACTAATTATTGGATAAATCCAATTTTGTGGAAGTAAATTGACCAATATGGAATAGGGTGGAAATGGTAGGCGATTTTTAGCCCCGTAGAGCCACGATTCCTGATTTTGTCGACGAGAGCCATTTTTGATTTTTATATGTCTTTTTGTCATATATTTCCTCAAAAAAATTAATGCTTCTCCTTCTCTTTGATAAATCTACCTCTTAGCTTCTTAATCTTCTTTTCTGCTTGCTCCTTAGTTAACTCACCGGCTTTCAGTTTTTTCCGAATTTCGCTTCGGCCTTCATAGAAATCTCTCTGTAGCCATTGTCTAACCTTCTGACGATAAGCAGAAGTATCGGGAACAACCTTTATTCCAAAAAGCTCCCCTAATAGAGCCTTCTTAATCCCTATCTGCCGACCATATTTATCTGGCTTAGTAGACCTTATTAACCTACCAGGTGTATTTGTTAGGATTTGAGGTGCTAAGTTTTTCAAGATATACTTCCCTTTCTCTATGATTCGCTCATCTTCACTCAGATAATCCGGGGCTATTTTGTCATCCGTAAATGAATCGTAGTTTAATACAAAGGCATTATATAAAATCGGCAGGATCCCACCCATCGTCAAAGTCTGAGGCATTGCCAACTTACCTTTTTCTATCGGCAACCAATTTCCCCAAGGTAGAAAATAAGTAAAATCTACCCAGTTCAAGTCTCCGTTTACATCTCTTCCTGGAAGCAATAAAACTGATTTTCCGCGGATATAATCTGGCTTCAACTTTTCTTCATCATCTCTATCTATGCCTAATAGACTTCTTGATAAAGCATTTAACGTTGCCATAGTAGCGGCGAACAACACAAATTTCTCAGGCTTACGTATGGCAAATTCAACCAAACGCGGAAGTACCTTAGCTGACCAAGTAATGAAGGGGAAAAAACTCTGCCTTGCATAACCCACTACTTCAGAGGTTTGCGAATAATCAAAAAGCAATTTATCTGCGAATTTTACCGCTTCCTCTGGCGTTCCGCCTTGGTCCAACACGTAGCGGGCTATAACCGTCTTTGAGGCGTCTTCTATCGCGCCGTATAAGACTGCGGGAGAATGTATCGCTTCAGCCAAATTATTAGCCCAGATCTGAATTTGTTTATAGGGATTATTCGGATCTTCATCTATATGGAAGGCTAAATCTTTTAGTTCCTGCTCAGAATAAGTATTATGATAAAGCCCCCTATCGCGAAACAGCTTATAAACTTCATCTTTTGTTATGAATGATTTGACTCCTTTCACTGCTACTGCGGGATTATAAACAGGAACATCTCCCATCCAAGCCATAAGAGCATTAGTAACTATGTTTCGGGAAACTGCTGCAGGATTATAAGGCACTTTAAATAGCTTCCATACACTATTGGCATCCATCCACATCTTGCCAAATTCTGAACGCAACGCTCCCCACTTAGAAACTTCCCTCACGAGTTCAACCGGCACATACTGTTCAGCCAAAACGCCATATTTCTTTCCAGATGGCATTTTGTCAAAACCCTCTACACCTTTATGGCCTATGATCCCCGGAAGCGTAGCAATGGTGTTAAACGCTTTAACCGTATAGACCATTTCTATCATCCCGAAAAGACGCTTCTGCAAAGGATAAGCAGCGGTTTTAATAAGGCCCAACTCTTCCCTGGCGTTTCTGCCTAATTCAATCAATTCTTCTTGAGAATACTCAGCTATCTTCTTTTTACCCGAGGGCCATGTGCCGTATTGGGCCTCTAAGACCTTACGGCCAAATTCTTCATCGGTCATTTTATGCTTTAAGCTCTCAAACCTTGCACGGATAGCTTTTGACGGGAAATAACCAAAATTCCTTTTGTTCTTCTCAAATTCCTTAGTTTCATAGAAAAATGGGAAATACTGCCCTACATTATTCCAGAATATCTCATCATTAAGAAGACCTAACTTCCTGGCTTCATTACCCCATGTCGCAAGCTCTTTCCGCGCACCTTCAGTAAGCTTATCCAATTCGGTGTCTTTCATCGCCTCACCAAATCTCTGCAAGCTCTCAGCAATATACTGCTGATCTTCTTTGCCTAATTCGCTAATTGGCTCAATAAGCTCTTCTCTTAATTTCTGCTGCTGTCCTTGGATGAGCTTCCGTCTTTGCCTTAATATCTCCATTACTGCGTCATTTAGCCCGCCTTTTTCAAAGAATGCGGTGGCATGGAGTTTTTTGCCTAAGTTCTCTATGGCCTTGCTATAAACATCCCAGACCTTATCTCCAACGTTATCACGCCAAAGTTGCTGCAGGAGATTGCCTTTTTCAACCCACTCCTTCAGGTCTTTATTGAAATCGGGGATTTTACGCAAAGCATTTACGTATTCCTTCAGCGGCTTCATCGCTTCTTCAAATTCACGAAGCTTAGAGATTACATACTGCCATTCTTTATCTTGGCCTATTGTATTCTCTATCTCTGCGGTGAAGTTAGGAGCTAAACGCCGGCAGATCTCTGGGTCCATGGTATAAGCGGTCACATAATCGGCAAAAAGTTCTGGTTTGCTGTGGCGGTATGACTTATAGGATTTTGATACAGAGGCGGGATCAAACGGCCTCATTTGCTGAGACACCGCTTTTAGTTCATCCCGGACAGCCTTCTTCTTGGATATTTGGTAGTCTCCCAGAACATCATCAAGAAAATGCCCTGTTTCGTGGAATAAAGTCTTTTCATCGGCAACGCTTCTTACCCTGATAAGCCCGTTTGGTCCAAGCATAGGATAATATACGCCAAGCCATTTCTTGAGACGCTTAGAGACTTGGAGCTTTGGGCCTATCTCACGCTCAAAGACGCCAGTAATATCCCTGCCTTGGTTTACTTTCCAAGCCTCATTCTGCTCCCATTCCATTTTTCCGGTAGCAGTCGCAGGCGGAACAGTCTTTGAAGTAACGCCTAATTTACCTGATACGGATGCTTTAGATTCTTCTTCTGGGGATACTGAAAGGAAAGCGGCAGGTTGTGTTTCTGAGAGGATATAACTTACTTCTATTCCTTCGGCGGATACATGGACAATCTGGGCTTGTCCGCCTTTATCTTCTATTTCGGTAACAAACTCTTCGGCCTCAGCATTAGTTTTAAATAATTTGCTGCCTGTTAATCCAGCATCTCCAAAATCTTCAGTAATCTCTTTGCCTTGAGATAACTGATTTGTCTCTCTAATAATAGCTTCAATTTCGGATTCGCTATAACCTTCTTTAACAAGTCTTTTCCTGAAATCGTCTTCTTGCTTTGTTTTTTCATAGGATTCTACCTCCTGCTTTAATCGCTCTTTATAACCAGAGAATAAATCATTGAAAATTGCCTGCTGCTTTTCAGTAACAGGCTGGCCATTTAAAACCTTATCTATTATAGCAAGGGTTTTCTTCTTGGTATAGCCTTTATCTCTGAAATAATCCGGGAACGTTGAGGCAACCCCTATCCACTCTCCGCTCTCTGTCGGCATGCGCTTACCGGCTTCTCCCGCGGCAATCTCCTCGCGCATTACCTCAACCTTTTTCACATCTTCAGCCAAGACCTCAACTACGCTCTTGATAATCTTGGCCTTAACAATCTTCTTGACCTGCATCAGAGGAGTCTCGCTTCCCTCTGTAGGCAGTTCAACGTGAACGTGATAAGGAGTCTGCTCTATATCCTCAACGGCCAAGCCTAAATCTTGAGCGACTTTGACTACTTCATCATGGGTTAGGCCGGTGCCTTTTATCTTGATGTCTGCTGCGCGGCCAGTAAGATGAACACTATTCTCAGCCGGCTTATACCCGCGTTTCTTCAAATCCTCATTATATTCTTTAGTCCTGTATCCGCTGCTAATAGTAATTTGCTTTCCCAGTATTGCCTGAAGCTGATTCATCTTGTAGAGCAACTCTTCATCAACCTTAATTTGTTCAGGAGGCAATGGATTCTTAAGCTGGTTAAAATCTTCTCTTGTGATAGGCTTCAGCCCCTGTTCTTCTATGGCTTTATTGGTCTCAGCAGTAAGCTCGTTGTTTTTCCTCTCAATAAACTGGTCCTGCAGATCCCCCTGGCGTTTATTTATCTCCTCTAATCTGGATTTAACTTCCGGGGTTTGCTTTTCTTTTTTAAGTGAGAGCGCCTCTTGCTCTAACTGTTCGTATTCCTTTCCTTCATTCTCAAGCCAATCCTCTTCGGATAAATCAGATTCTTCTGGCTGCGCAACCGGCTTTCCTTCTTCTATCAACTTTCTGGCTTTATCCAATACTTCCTTCGGCACTTCCGGCAGGGTATCTAACGGAGCGCCGCCTTTACTGTCAGGAAGTTTAATGGCCTGATACTTACCTTCTGTGTCCATAACACCTACATCTTGGACATCGTCGGGATTTATGCCCTTATTAGTTACGATATCGGAGTGCATATTGGCAGACTCATCGGTAATAACCGTGCCGTCTTTAAGACGAATAGCAAGGGGAATAGGAGATTTTTCCTCTTCAATCCCTATCGTTCTATCTATAACTTCATCAACCTTATCTATCGTCTGGCTTATTTCTTCTTCAGTTAACCCCTGCTTCATTCCTTCATTGATAACTTGGTTATGTAAGTCATAGCGGATATCATCTATATTCGGGGCCTGAAATACACCCAAGGCACCACCGGACACTGCACCGGCCAAGATGCTTTCAGCAAGGCCATCGGTTAATCTATCCCATAGCGGACGGGGTTCTTTCCAGTTAAGAGCTTTTAGGGAGTTCTCAAAGACCTGTTGAGTTCCCTCTTCAATAAGTCCTTCTTGGAGAGCCGTCCTGAATACGCGTTTAATAATATGGCCGCCTTTCATCCAGCCAGCCAAAGGAATGGTTTCGAGCGCCGTCTGGACAGTGCCGTCTATTACTGCTAAGTCCGTAGCTTTTAAAGGATCAACTCCTTTTTTAATTGCTTCTTCGTACATATCTCCTGCGATAGCCGGAAAGAATATCGCTGCACCGGCTGTAGGTGATCTTGTGACTGCGGTAACACCGGCAGCCAACCCAAGTAGAGGAAAATTCTCCGCGGCTAAACTTACTGTCTTTCTAAAGGGATGTTTCCAACCCAACAATACCGCGGGATTAGGGCTTTCTATGCCTTTATTGGCTGCTTCAGTATAGAAATTCTTTGTCGTTTGCCCTATCTCAGCCAATGTATCGCCAAATTTGAGGAAGAAGTTATCTATTGCATCGCCTAATTTGCTGTTTTTTCCTTTTGGTATGCGGAGCCAAGGGATACTCTTTAGTCCTGGGAATGGCACTATAGGGATTGTCTCTGACTTTGTTTCAGCCACGATATCCCTGCCCAAGAATTCCATACCAGAACCCAGTCCTGCCGGTATTCTTTCTACTCCTCTAAATAATGCCTTTGCGGTATCCATCCATACATTAGACCTGTCTAAGAATTGAAAGGTTGCCTCTTCCGGTAAAGATACCGGCTCTGCAGAAGAAATATCAAAACCAAAATCCAATTCCTCTGCTCCTTTTTCATTCTCTCTTACTGGAATGGCGCTCGCAATGTCAAACGGCATTATTTTTCCTCTGGCTGTTCTCTTTTTCTTTGTTCTTTGTGCTTAAATTCGCCTGTCTTACTCATCACCTCTTCATAACTTCCATCCGGGTAGACTATTGCTTTGTTGCCGTATCTATCCATCAGTAAACGCCCTTTAGCAGGAAGAGTCGCAATAACCGGATTATCCTTTATCCGTTGCTTTCTGATCTCATCATTGGCAATATTCAGAATCTGCTCGCCTTGGGCGTTTTCCGCCTTTGCTCTGCCGACAGTGCTCATTAAGACAAACGGCGCAGTAAGCGGATTAGATAACATGATCGCATCCCAAGCGCTATCCCAGAAACTACGTTTTGGGCTTACTGCTTTTTGCCCCTTAACTGATAAAGGTAATTCCTTGGCTCTTTCCCTGGCCGCATCTACCAATATGGCTAACCTGTCTCGGCTTATATTTTTGTTCTCTTTTAAGGCCCGGATTAAGAATTTACTGATGCTTTCAGTATCTTTTGCTTTAAAAATGTCGTTTGCTAAATTCTGAAATCCTTCATTGCCTATTTCTTCCGCGTAATAGCCTCCTTTTGATTCAAAAACTTTCTTCATTGCTTCGGCTAACTCGGGATCCTTAGTAGCAACGTCCCGTATCGTTTCCGTAGCATTCTCCCAATTTAATGAACCATCCCCTATCTGGGCAATATATTTAAACCTATCAGCTACTCTATTTTCTAAGCTAACTCTCTCTGCTTCTGCCTGCATAGCATCAAATTCTTTAGCTATTCTGCTTTTAATTTCTATATACTTCTCATCCCCAGTCATCCTATCCTTTGCGCTATCCAGTAGTGACTGCGCTTGTTCTAAGTTTCCGGTGGTCCGTAGTGTTGATACAACAGAAGATTCAACCATATCACCGATAATTTTTTGGTTGTTTATCTTCCTGATTGCTTCATGAAATCTACTATTGTATGGTTTTGCAGCTTCAATCGCACCATCAATAGCCAAACCTAAAGATTTTGGGTCTCTTATCGTAGAAGCCTCTGAGATTTTCTGCGCGACATTGGCTTTTGTAACTGCTTCAAAATCTTTTTTTAACTCCGCTGCTTCATGACTTATAATGTTACCCCTTAATGACGTAGCATAGTTATCAAGCACGGGTCCTAATTTGTCTACTTGATATTTGGATAAACCAGCAAGATACTGATCGCGAATGTTCTTGAGATAGAGCTGATCAAATTCTTGAGTCACTCCCTTCGCTTGCCCTAATTGCCTACTAAGGAATCCCTTTGGACGCTGCACATCCTGCCCCGCGATTTTAATTGTTTCTACATCATCGTTAAATGCACGGTTTTGCATATCCTGTCTAAAAGCCGTCTCTCGGCGGATCACTTCTTTGTCTTGTTCTTCCTGTTGAAGAGTAAGGCCATGTTTTGCAATAGCACCGGCGATTTTCTGACCAGTCTGTCCAAGGCTCTCTACTGCTTCAGCAACATCTATTCCGAAGGCCGCAACCGGAGGACGTAAATACTGCGGAGTAGAGACTTCTGGCATTATTCTGTTTGTTTGCCTTTCGTAAGTTGGTACCTTCATAAAATTCTCCTAAGTTAACTTATAGGGTGACCAAGTCGTCCCAAACTGCTGAGTCTGAATAGTCTGTCCACCTTGTCCGCCGGTAATCATTGAACCCGAACTCTTACCAGCGCCAAACCCACTTAATGCTCCTATCGAAACTATTGACGAAGCGGTGCCTAATAAAGTATTTGTCATGTTTAATTTCGCGGCCTTCATTGCATTCTTACCAGAGAATCTATAAAGACTCGCTTGATTCCTTAATGCCCAGCCTTTCTCTACCGCTTCTTTGTTGGCTGACCAAGAAGCGATGTCGGCATTGTAACGTATATTAGCCTCGTCGAGCTTTGCTCTGTTTGTCGTATCGGTTAAGATATCGTCGGCAGTTACTCCATAAATTCCCATAGCGGCCATTGCCGCCTTTTGCGCGCCTTTTACTTTCGAAACATCGCCTTTTAGCTCTTTAGCTCTCTGCGCGGCTTCGTTTTGGGCTATGGTTGACTGCTGCTCCGCGGTCTTTTGAGCAGCTTCCGCTTCACGCTCGTTTTGCTCGGCCAAATAGTTATAATATTTATCCTGCGCTTTTCCGGATTGGTACTGACCGTAAGCAGTTACACCTCCAGCTGCAGCGGCTAATACTACTCCGGTTACCGTAAGACTGACAGGGTCGCACATTAATTGTTCCTCCTGAATGAAAAATGATGAAAGGGCAGTTTTTCTGCGCCTATCGGTTTTGCTTCTTCTATTTCCGCACCGCACCACTTAAGCCAGCGTATCGAAAGCTTATTGCGGGCATCTACATAATTCTCTAATATTGGGTATTCTTTAAGCATTACATCTATAAATTTCCGGCATTGCTTCGCAAAAGACTTACGCACTTTGAGTATTCCATTGGTGGCTAAGAACCACACATTTGCTCTATCGCTTAACAGAGTCTGCGGTGATATTCCGAACATCGCCACTGGCATGCCTTTTATATCTATAGTCAAACATAGCGTTGACATCTCAAAAGATAGCCTCAATGCTTCTTCAGGCGTATGGTGGTGGCTGGCCCAGACCTCATTAATATCTGATCTGCGCAGCTTGCTCTTCATCATCTCTATGTCGAGCTCGTTACTTGTGCGCACCATTCCCTCTTTTCCGTCATAATAAATCATTTATCCACCTACGCTCACTGTTGGAATTACGGCCAATATTGTCACCGGCAATGGGTCAATCTGCCTGTAGAACACCCTCCCGCCTTCGGAATAATTTCCGGTTATCGGCTGCTTATAAAATCCGGATTGAAGCTCTATCGGCGAACCCATAGGCTCGTTTGTACGCTGGGTTATCTCATCAAGATGATCTTCATCCGGGCCTATCCATCCGCCTCTTGAATTTAAGAACCGAAATTGAACACTTGAAACCTTCAACAGTTTTCCTTGTGTAGTACCTGCGGCCAAGTTCAACTCTAAGTCCAAAGTCTCTAAATCGGATATGTAAGGAAGACCTGCGTGAACCCTTGACGCTGGGGTAGTCAAGGTTATTGCTCCGCTTGCTACTACTAAGCCGTCTACCACGTTGCCATCAGCTAATACAGCAAGCGTCTTGCCTTCAAGATGATCAAGGCCGGATATTGTAGTTACGGCCTTGCGCACCTTACCGCCTGATAAATAAGCTTCATACGCGCTTGAATCTATATAAGTATCATCCTCAGCGTCTTTAAGTTTAAAGGTATGGGTTGTCTTATCGGATACCTTGAATCTTAAACCATTTACCTCGGTCATGCCTTCAACATCCGAGATATCTACCAAATCACCGTTAACAAATCCATGGTCTGCGGCAGTCACTACCGCTTCGGCAGCTTGAGTTATGCCGGTTATGTCTACAGGAACGTCATAACTCAGCCCGCAGTCTACAAAGAATTGGTCCCGGGGATCAGTAGATGCCATACGCTGAACCATGCGTTCAATAAATCTCTCATTGCCGCGCTTAATTACAAACCAGACCTCATCATAGGTTTCTCCAGGGATAGACCAGACAGATTCGAATTCTCCATCTGTATCATGCCAAGCCCAAGCCACTACTTCTTGCTCTCTTAAATAAGTCAATGACAGCAAAATTCCGTCATCTCTTACGCACCAGAGCACGCTATCCGGCTCTGCTTGGTAAGCCATGTCTGTTATCTGATGGTTTTGGAATAAGTGGTTCGATAAGAGGCTTAAGGGATCACCGCCGTAACTGTCTGATGCCCAGTCAAAGACCAGATCTCTTACGATTGAGCCTTTGGGCTGTACGAATATCATCCTGTTGCCTATTACAACAGGGGTAACTTCCGAACATCCTCTGTATCCCTGCAGTTTCTGACTCACGGATGTCGGAGTTATAGATGCATTAGATCCCGGGCCTATGCTCCATTCACTGGAAGAGGTAAAAGCAAGAATTTCGCCTAAAGGAATAAGATGCCTTATGGCATTCATCTTGCGGCTGGGAAGATTTACAGTTATACCGTCTGAATCGATAAGAGGATCACTGCGTCCAAAATTTATATAATTGCTGGTTTTAGTAGTCCAAGTCGTCTGAGGCTCGTGCTTGGTAGAAGCAAATACCAGCCTATCTTGATAGAATCCTACCGTAGCCGGATATCCCCTATAGTCTGACCACGCTCCTTCTGACCAATCGGAAGTAGCTGCTGTTGCGCCCATATCCGTCAACACTGTTGCGGTAACGCTGGTAGGGTTTGAATAGGCGGTTATCTTTACAATGCCAATATGGGTATAAGCATCGGTGGTTAAATCAACATTAATCGTGCCGCTTGTATAGCTATGGCAAGTTACCCTGACTAAAAACGGCCTTTCTTCGTCTTCTTCACCATAAGTGTTGGGATTATAATCATCGGCAGAGCTGAATACCCTGATGGTTGTCCAAGTCGTTCCGCCATCTATTGACTTCTCAACCTTTATCTTTCCTGTCCAAGTGCCATGGGTAATGATGCGCCATGTTCCGCCACATTTTAAAGACGTACCTGATCCGGTGCCGGTAAAGGCACCCGTGTATGCCTGACCTTCAATATAGTGCTCAAGCTTAAATAATGCTCCTACGTGGAGTGCATTGAATAATGCTGACGCTGCAGTTAAGGTTATAGTGCCGGTTGCAGCAGATGGGGTTAAAGTTAACGCCTCGATAACATTTTGCTGCATGAATGGGCCATCTTCAAACGGGTATAACTCAAGGCGCCAGCTTATGTGTGAATACCTGGTAAGAGTCCGGGGATAATAATCGCGGTGAGTAATGTATAGGACATCCGCTGATTGCGTGAATTTTAAATCATCAAGATCATCCT
>Ga0265297_10011516_pt1 | contig 10812 bp, 7 predicted proteins | sample Munlanlwell13791_FD_192502 | JGI IMG/M metagenome (GOLD analysis project Ga0265297, IMG submission 192502) | Leachate microbial communities from a municipal landfill in Southern Ontario, Canada - Leachate well 137-91 | ecosystem: Engineered > Solid waste > Landfill > Unclassified | place...
GCCGCCAGACTTTTCAAATAATTGATAGTAACTACAAAGAAGGATTTGCCAATTTTACGCACGACGGAAATGGGGGCCGTGCGGGGAAAATATTTTCCCCGAGACCCATTTGTCAAAGTTGGGCTAGCCGGACTTCGCCGCCACGGAAAATTCGGTTGGGGTTTCGCGCGGCGGCCATGGCGAGCGCGGCGGGGGAAGGGTTTTCCACCGTGGATGGCCCTGCTTTATTTCAAATGAAAAAGCGGCCGGCATGTCCCCGTCCCGGCGGGACGGGGGGGGCAATAGGCCAAGGCAACGCCCCGGCAGTGGCTAAAGAATTTGTGCTTTCGTGTGTTTCGTGGGCAAAAAAGGTTCTGGGCTCTCCTGCCAATCCGTGGGAGTCCGCGGCCCGCTTCAGTCCAGGATGCCGCCGGTGATCCGCAGCCGCTCCTGGACAGCTTTCACCGGCACCTGGGCCATGGCGCAGCCGCGTTGCGCGGCCAGCGCCGCGGTCACGCCGGCGGCCTCGCCGGTGGCCATCACCGAAGGGGCGACCCGGAAGGAGGACATCGCCTCGTGCGTTCCGGAGATGCAGCGGCCGCCGACGATGAGGTTTGGCGGGCCTTCCCGCGGCACCAGGCAGCGCCAGGGGATGTCATAGTGCCCCGTGCCGCGGATGCGCTGGAGCGTGGTCTGTTCGGAACCGGGCTCGTGAATGTCCACGGGATAGGCGCATTGCGCGATCACGTCGTCGAACTGCCGCCCCTCCACCACCTCCTGGCCGGTGAGGGTGCAAAGCCCGGAGATCTGCCGGGTCTCGCGCACCCCGATCTGCCGCGCCAGCTCCACCAGGCTGGCGTTCTCGAAGCCCGGCAGATAGGTGCGGAAAAAGCGGACCGCCTCGTCCACCTGTCTTTTCCCCTCGGCTTCGGCCGCCGCCAGCAGCGCCGGATTCGTCGGATCCTGGCAAAAGACCCGGCCGAAGTTGACGGTGCCATACTCCCGGCGGCCCGGAATGCTGGTGATGGAGACGATGTCCTTGCGCGGAATGGTCAGCTCGCCGCGGTCACGGGCCCGCCGAATCCATTCGCCGATCCGGGGTTCGCTCCAATTGACAAAGACCACCTCGTCGCCCGTGGCCGGGTCAACGCGGAAGCCCAGCGGCATTTCCTGCTTCACCTTTCCGATGTTGATCGGGCCGACGGTGAAGCAGTAGGTGAGCGGCATGACGGCGTGGTCGCCGGGGCGGCCGAAGGCGCAGGGGACGCCCGCCTGGGCGGCGACCACGGCGTCGCCCGTGGCGTCCACCACCGCGCGGGCGGCCAGCGTCTCGCCGCCGGCCAGCTCCAGCTCGGCGGCGGCGGCGGCCTGGAAGCGGCCGGCGTGGAAGTTGCGCCCCAGCAGGACGGTCACCCCCGCTTCCCGGCAGAGCGCGGTGGCTTCCTCGACAAAGGCGTCAGGATTGTAGGGCTCCATCCAGTCGTCGGTTTCCAGTCCCGTGAAATAGATGGCCTTCCGCGCCATCAGCCGCCGGCGCAATTCGCCGAAGACGCCGCCGATGACAATTCGGCGCACGACGTTGCGCGTGCCGATCTCCTCCCCGACGTTGGCCTTGTGCGCGTGGCAGAAGTTGTTGACCAGCCCGGCGGTGCCCATGCCGCCCAGGAGCGGATGCCGCTCGACCAGCGCCACGCGCAACCCCATCCGGCCGGCGGCGACCGCCGCGCCAATGCCCGTCGGCCCGCCACCCACGACGGCAATGTCAAAGGCTTGCGATTTCTCCATCGGTTTTGATTTTCCCATTGCCCGCGATTTTTTTGTCCCCGAATCCAGACGATTTTTATTCGTGACAATTCGTGAAGATTCGTGGATAAACGCTTTCGTGTATTTCGTGGACTATTTCTCGAGCTTTTCCACGGTCACGCTCTGGAGATAATAGTTGTTGAGCTTGTTGCCCCCCGAGTCGAGGGAGAAGCTGTACCCATACATGCCGACGAACTGCGCGTCGGCGATCTCCCAACTCTTCGTGTGCCACCGCTGGTTGTCCGGCACGGTGAACCAGCCGTTGGCGGTTTTATAGCCGCCGCGGACAGGCGCTTCATACATGAGCTTGAACCCGGCGTTGTCATTGGCTTCGTTCCGGCGGACAACCACCGTGATCCGGATCGGCGTGGGCGTGGAGGAAAGGAAATTCGGATCCACCATGAACATGTTCCCGCCGGGAATCTCGCCGGCGCGCGCCGAGCCGCCGTAGGCGAGGACATCCGCGGCCACGGCATCGCCCGCCTGGGTATGCAGACCATTTTCCACCGTCTTTTCTCCGAAGGTGATGGAAACCGATTCCGCATTCGCGTAATCCCCCTCCCACGGCAGGGGGTTATTCTTGTTCGCCTTGGCCTGCGCCACCAGATTGGCCGGCGCGTTGACGACGATGACCGGGGCCTTGGTCAGCTCAAGCTTGCCCGCGTCAAAGGCCTTGCCCGTCAGGGGATCGCCGAGCGAGACCATCTGGCCAAAATCAACTTGGTCGGGGATGCCCTTGTACGCCCAGGTGACCAACACGGTCCCTTGGGCGCCCTGAAAGACGAAGCCGTAGTGCTTGCCGTTCAGCAAGACCCAGCCCAGATAGGCGGGCTGCGGTCCGAGATGCCGGATCATCTGTTGCATGGCCGTGTACGTCAGGCGCGGTTTGCCGCTGGCATCCAGCAGGCCCATCGCGCCGCTGTCGCCGTCCATCCCCTCGAACCAGTTGATGCAGGCGACGCCCTGGGCGAGGCCCATGGTGTAGGCTTTGACCAGGCCCTGGGCCGCGATGTCGGCGCCCATGCCGTAGTCCTTGCCCACGGGGCTGGAATCCACGCCCAGTTCCGTGAACCAGACCGGCGCGTCCACCTTGGCCGGATTCACCCGGGCCAGCATTTTCCGGACCGTGGGGACGATGTTCATGTAGAGCGCCTCGGTCCCCTGGTTGCGCAGCACGCCGCCGAGAACCTCGTACGGATGCAGCGTGAGGTAGTCGAAATGATCCCTGGCCCCGGCCTGGATCGCCTGCTCCAGATAATTGATGTGGGCGGACTTGGCCGCCAGCCCCACCATGCAGTCGGGGTCGGCCGCCTTGGCGGCATCGTAGGTGGCCACCATGAGTTTGGCGTAGTCCGCCGCCGTCTGCTCCTTGCCGGTGAAATTGGGCGGCTCGTTCCAGACCTCCCAGTATTTCACCTGCCCCTTGCAGTGCCCGACCACCGCCGTGACATATCGCGACCATCCCGCCAGATTGTTGACGGGCAGCGTGCCGGGCAGGTCGGCCTTGTTCCACGAAGGACTGCCGATGAAGACGCCGCCGGTTTCGATTCCGTTGGCGGCCAGGCATTGCAGCCGCCGGTCCACCGCCGTCCAATCCCACTCCCCTTCCCGCGGCTCGACCGATTGCCAGTGGACGCGGCAGTTCCGGTTGACCTTGATGCCGATCGCCGCCATCTGCGGAATCCACTTTTCAGGTGTTTGCGCGGTCTTGTAGTCCCCGCCAATGCCGAAGGGGCTCGCGGGCGCGGCGGGCGCGGTGGCCGGGGAGGTGGCGGGGGCGGCGCCAAGCGTGGCGGCAAACGCCAGCGCCAGGGGGAGGGAGAGCGTCCGGTCCATCAGTGAGTGCCCCTTGCTTTTTTTTGTCCGCGAACGGCGCGAACGGCGCCGTGAAAAGATTCGGATTCGTTCGTGGGTTTAGTGGGCTTAGTGGGCTAAAAGTCTAGGGGAACCAGGTCGGCGGAGAAGAACCGGCGGGGCTTTGTCGCCGTGTCCCGATAGAGTTCCGCGGCGGTGGCGGCCGCGGCATGCCCGTCGTAATAAGAATGCACCGCCCGGTTGCCGTGGATGGTCTGGATGCGGGCACCATAGGGCGGGTTGGAAAACGGCTGGCCCCTGGCCTGGAAAACCCCGATCATGTGCCCCAACTCCGCCGCGCCGGCGAAAGACGGGTGAACCGAGGCGGTGTCCGCCAGCATGACCAGGCTGGCGGCCTTTTCGATCCTGGCAAAGAGCACCGGCCGCCAGCCGAGGCCAGAAGGAACTGCCGGATCGAAGGGGATCCAAGGATTGAACCCCAGGCTTTGGTCGTCCATGTACATCCCATAGCCCCGCATGGTGGTGGAACTGCCCGGCCAGCCCAGCCAGGTGGAATAGTCCCTGAAGTCCTTGGCGTAATACTTGTTGGCGGGGCAGCCCAGTGCCCCCGGGCTTTCCATGTACCGCGGCCCATTCGCGCAGTAGGCGCCGGTTCCGGAAATGAACTCCAGCCAGAAGCGGTAGAAACTTGCATCGCCCTTGCCCCAATAGGCGGGAATCTTGTCGTCGAAGTCGGCGGCATAGGTGAAAATCCCGACCGCGCACTGCTTCTGGTTGCTGAGGCAGGCGGCCTGCTTGGCGGCGTCCTTCGCCTTTTGCAGCGCTGGCAGCAGCAGGGCGGCCAGGATTGCGATGATCGCAATCACCACCAGCAGCTCGATCAGGGTGAATTGGGAACGCCGGGGCATGCTATCCACCAATTGCACGAATTTCCACGATTTTTTTCCCCACGGTGCCGCAAAGGCGGCCCTTGGGATCGGTCATTGGTCCCATGGGACTCATGAGACTCATGGAACCCATGACGGTGGCGGAAGTGGGTGGCACCGTCCCCGGTGCCACCCTGGCTCTTCCTTCAGGCACCATCTACCGCCCGGCGAGTTTTTTTGCCTGGACGGCAAATCCCTGGCCGGCAGGTCTACCGCCCGGCGAAGACTGCCTGGACGGCAGGTCCCCGGCGGCGGCGGAGGAGCCCGACCGCGCCGAGGCAAAGCAGCGCCAAGGCCGCCGGCTCCGGGACGACCTTGATCGCCAGGTCGTTGCCGCCGGTGAAGGAGGAGCCGTCGTGGTTCGCCGCATAGGTGATCTGCCAATCCTGCGAGTTCCAGGAGAAGAGGCTGCCCTCGTTGAGGGTGGTGTCGGTGCCGTTGAGCTTGGTGAACTCGCCGGTAATCACATCCGAACCGTCGTTGCTGATCAGGTAGAAGATGTCGCCCACCTCCGGGTTGGTGAGCCCGGCGTAGAGCGTCAGCTTCAGGTCGGCGCCGCTGGTGATCCCGACCGTGCCGGTGACGTTGGTGCGGTCGCTCGTCGGCGTGCCGGTGTCGCGCCCCAGCTCGACGTCCAGCGCGCCGGTCGCGCCGATGCCGAGGTCGCCGGTGTTGATCGTGCCGATGCTGTTGCCGGGCGCCAGGCTGCCGTTGACCGTCACCGCGCCGCCGATGGTGCCGGAGCCGCCGAGGCTGGCACCGCTGGCAACCGTCACCGCGCCGGTGGCCGTGGACTGGTTGCCGTTGACCACCAGCTTGCCCTCGTTGACGTCCGTCGCGCCGGTGTAGCTGTTGTTGGCGGAGATGGTCAATGTGCCGCTGCCGGTCTTGGTCAGGCCGCCATTGCTCAGGAGGCCGGAGAGGATGGCGTCGGAGCCGGTGCCGGGATTGGTCGCGCCGGCATCCACCTGGATGGTGCGGGCGGCCGCGTTCAAGTCGATGGCATTTTCGAAGGTCACCGTGCCGTTCGAAACGGTATTGCCGAAAATAAGGGTCTGGCCGGACTGGACGAAGTTGGCCTGTCCCCAGGCCAACGCCGCGCCGCTTCCTCCGAAGTTGACGGTCAGATTGTTTGCCGCGTTCCCCCACGTGCCGTTGGTGCCGTAGGCGAACAAGCCTCCTCCGAGAGAGGTGCCCGCGGCCCATCTCACGCCCTCGGTGGCACCGAGCGCGCCGGTCATGCTGCCGTTGCGTCCGAGGACAGCGGTCGTTGCGCTGGTGGTGCTGCCCAAAGTAGCCACCGTGTTCACATTCCACGTGCCGCCAACGGCCAGCGCGCCATTGGCGATTGTGAAGGTGTTAGCGCTGCCACGCGTGAAGTTCCCCGTGACGATCATCGCGCCCGTCCCGCTCTTCGTGAATGTCCCCCCGGTCGCCGAGTAGCTGGAGAAGGTGGTTTTCGCGTTGTTTATCGTAATGACGTGCCCAACGGCGGTTTGGGCAAGGCCGCCGAAGGTCAGGTTGCCGGTAGTCGTAGTCGTCGAGCCAAACCTCAGATCATTCTCGGCGATGCTGAGGTCGTTCGTGAGAACCCGGTCGGTGGCGTCGGCGGCCTGAACCGTGACCGCTCCGGTGGTGGAGTTCAGAGTCACGAGACCGCTGCCGAGGGCGGTGTCGCTTCCGAGCACCAAGACAAAGGTGTTGGCATCCACCCACTCAAATCCACCGCTGAAGGAATTGTTGCCCAGCAGCCTGAGAGTCCCCGCTCCCGTCTTGACCAGCTTCGTGGCGCCCCCGCCGGACTGGGTCAGATCGCCCGAGAGGATCGCCGAGCCCGTTCCGCTGATATTTCGGGTCACCGCGCTGGCGGAATCGTTCAGGTCGATCGAGTTCTTGATGTCAACGGTGTTTACCGTTCCCCCATTGAGAATGAACGAACCGGTGCCCGTGGACGGCGAGAAGAACTCCGATCCCCAGACGAGCGTCGTGGGCGAGCCGGTTCCCCCGATGGCGATGGTTTTGAGCGTGTTGGCCGTCGAGGCAAATCCGGTGCTGGCATTCGCGCCGCTGGCGACAAGCTGCACTTGGTTCGTTCCCGAGCCCAGCGAGCGGACGAACGCCGTTGTGGTATTGGGATCGTAGGCGCCGCCCGACAGCAGGAGGTTCTGGCTGTTCAAGCCGGTGCCATCCAATGCCCGCAGGATACCCCCGGCGACCGTTGTCGTGCCGGTGTAGGTGTTCGCCCCGCCGAGCGAGAGGATCCCCGTGCCGGTCTTCGTCAATCCCGCGCTGCCCGAAATCTTCGCGCTGATCGTGGCGACGCCGGTCGCCAGCAGGCTGGTCGTGATCGTCGGCGTGGTGCCGTCGAGGTTCAGAAATGAGCTCGCGTTCCCCTGCTGAATGGTGTAACCGGACGTCGTAAAGTTCACGGCGTTGGCATTCACCGTCAAACCACTCAGGATCGTGACGGCGCCCGCCGTCCCGCCGAAATTCGCCGTCATGTCGCCCACGGTGTTCGTGTAGGTCTGGAGCGATCCCACATCGCTGTCGAGCCGCCACAAGGAGGAGGTCGTATCCCAGGTGCCGACTCCGCCGGTTCCCCCGGTTTCGCCGTTGGCGTCCCAGAACAGGTTGGCCGCGAGCGCGGCGGGGGTGGCGAGCAGGGCGGCGAGGCCGGCGGCGGCGGTCAGGGCGAGGGGACGGTTGACAGGGTGGTGGCGGTGGTTGCGCTTCCGCATTGGGGGGCTCCTTCTTTTCATTAGCTTTGGCTTGTCCTGCTGCCCTCTCCTGCTGGCCGGCCAGTTGCCCCGGCGGGGCGAGGGTGGGCATGACATGGATTGTTGATTACCATAGGGGCTGGGGGCGTGGTTGACAAGTTTTTCGGCGGGCGAGTTTGCTTAACATTAAGCAACTGGACGGCCCACTTTCCGCCCTGCGAGGGATCGCCTGGACGGCAGGTCCCACACTGAAGTGTGAACTCCAGCGGGGGCGGCTCGGGTTGGAGTTCACGCTTCAGCGTGGGCTGTTTGGGGCCGCGGTGTTTCCTCTGGACGGCCCACTTTCCGCCCTGCGAGGGATCGCCTGGACGGCAGATCCCACGCTTCAGCGTGCGGCTGTTCTGGGCGGCGGTGTTTCCTCTGGACGGCCCACTTTCCGCCCTGCGAGGGATCGCCTGGACGGCAGGTCCCACGCTTCAGCGTGTGGCTGTTCTGGGCGGGGCTTCCTTTCCGTCCGCCTACTTTCTTTTCGCCGCCCGCGGAAGTAGGTGGCACCGTCCCCGGTGCCACAAATCCTTTAGCCCACAGCGCCGCAAAGCGGTGCTGTGGGCTAAAGGAGGGCGCGGGGGAGGAGCAGGGTGCGGCCCGGATGCCAGGTGCCGCGGATGAGCAGGTCCGCGGCCACGGCGGGCACGCCGAACTGGCGGCTGCGCATGAGGGCGACGACCTGTTCCACGGCGGTGGCGCCGATCTGCCGGCGGTTGGAGCAGATGCCCGCCCAGTCGGCCACGTCGTCGTCGGTGGCCAGGAGGACGACGCCAATCTCCTCGGGCACGCGATGGCCGGCCGCCGCGAGGCACTCCACGAGTCGGCTATCGAGGCCCACGACCACCTCGGGGCGGGTGGCGGCGACCCAGGCGGCGATCAGCGGCTTCGCCAGCCGCCACGTCTTGGCGGCGAGGCCGGCATAGAAGAGCGGCGGCACCTGCTCGGCCGTCGGGGTGGTGGCGCCAAAATGGCTGATGGCGGAGCGGAGGGGGGACTGGCGGTCCAGTCCCTTTTCGAGGCAGACGCCGATGCGGCGGTAGCCGGCGCGGCGCAGCATCTTGATGGCGAGGAAGAAATTGTAATGGTTGTCCTTCATGATCCGGCAGAGGCGGGGGGCGAGCAAGTCGCTTTCCAGGGAGACGCCGGCCAGGTGCCGCCAGTCGAGGTGGATATGCTTGGCGGGATAGGTGATGATAGCCCCTTCGATGCCGCGCCGGTCGAGCATCCGGGCCAGGCGCGCCTCGGTCAGGCCGGGTTCATGGATCCAGATTTCCTCGAGGCGGTAGCCCAGCTCCCAGGCCCGGGCGTGGGCGCCCTCCAGGTAGGGGAGATGGAACTGGTACTTCCGCCAACTGTCCTCTTCCTCCGAGGCGTTCAGCCAGGCGATGGGCAGCAAGTCCTTGGCCTTGGCATCCCGGACAGTCGCCATCTGGGCGGCGATCCGGGGGTCGGGGGCGTAGCCGAGCCGGTTGGCGATGGCGAGGATGCGCTGCCGGGTGGCGGCGCTGACGCCTGGGGAGTGGCGCAGGGCGTAGCAGACGGCCGCCCGGGAGACGGCCGCCGCGCGGGCGATGTCGCCCAAACTGACGTTGGCAGCCTTCTTGTCCCTTTTGGCCATGGCGGGCGTCTCCGGGGGCGGCTCCAGCCTCACCACTCCAGCCGCACCTTGACGCCGGCGGCGTGCAGGCTGCGCTTGAGGTCGGCGATCCGGTAGCCGCCGAAGTGGACCATCGAGGCGACCAGCGCCGCGTCGGCGCAGCCGGTGGTCAGCACCGCGGCCAGGTGTTCCGGCTTGCCGGCGCCGCCGGAGGCGATGACCGGGATGCCGACCTGGGTGGAAACCAGCCGGGTGAGGTGGAGTTCGTAGCCGTCCTGGGTGCCGTCGGCATCAATGGAGTTCAGGCAGATCTCGCCGGCGCCGAGCCGTTCGGCGGCCTGGGCCCAGGCCAGGGCGTCCAGCCCCGTTGGCTGGCGGCCGCCGTGGATCACCACCTCGTAGCCGCTGGGGAAGCGTTCCGAGACGCCGGCCCGCTTCGCGTCCAGCCCCAGGACGATGCACTGCCGGCCAAAGGCCTTGGCCCCTTGGCGGAGGAGGTCGGGGTTCTTCACCGCGCCACTGTTGACGCTGACCTTCTCGGCGCCGGCCAGGAGCACGGCGCGCAGGTCCGCCAGCGAGGCCAGGCCGCCGCCGACGCTGAAGGGGATGAAGATTTCCGCCGCCACCCGCCGGACCACTTCGAGGAAGATGCCGCGCCCCTCGTGGGAGGCGGTGATGTCGTAGAACACCAGCTCGTCGGCGCCCTCCTCGTAATAGTGGCGGGCCATGGCCACGGGGTCGCCGATGTCGCGGTTCTCCTGGAACTTGACGCCCTTGGTGGTGCGGCCGTCGCGCACGTCCAGGCAGGGGATGATGCGTTTGCTCAGCATGGCTGGGCCTTCCGTCCGCAATTTTTTTCCCGCAACTCCACACAAACCAAAACCATTTTCAGCCCACTAAACACACTAAACCACACGAACGCTCAAGCCGTTGGGAGTTCCACCGCCGCTCCGCGGCGCTCGTGGGCTAAGGGTTTTTGCTTGCATTTGTGTGGATTTGCGCGGATTCGTGGGGAGAAAACCGGGATTTTTTCGTGGGTTTCGTGGGCTGAAACGGTTCGGAGCTTTCGTGGTGGCACAATCAAGGCTGGGGATTCCAGGCGCAGAAATTGGCCAGCAGCCGCAGGCCGGGGCGGCCGCTCTTTTCCGGATGGAATTGGAAGCCCACCAGCGCGCCGGCGGCGGCGCCGGAGGTGAATTCCAGGCCGTAGTCGGTGGCCGTCAAGGCGGCGGCGGCGGGCACGGCGGTGGGATGGTAGGAGTGGACGAAATAGAATTCGCTCTCCGCCGGGATCCCCGCCAGCACCGGATGTGACTGGAGGGGCCGGGCCGCGTTCCAGCCCATGTGCGGGATCTTGAGCGGCCGCTCCTGGTGCGGACTCCGCAGCGGCTCGGGGAAGCGCACGACCCGGCCGGGGAGCAGCCCGAGGCACTCGACGCCGCCATCCTCGGCGCTCCATTCGAAGAGGATCTGGTAGCCGAGGCAGATGCCGAGGAACGGCTTGCCGGCGGCGACGGCGGCCCGCAGCGCCGGCGCCAGCTTGAGTTCCCCCAGGTGGCGCATGGCCTCGCCGGCGGCGCCGACGCCGGGGAAGATGATCCGTTCGGCGGCGGCAATGGCCTGGGGCTCGGCCGTGACCAGCGCGGCATGGCCCAAGGCGGCCAGCGCCCGCTGGACGCTGGTCAGGTTCCCGGCCCGGTAATCCACGATCGCAATCATCGCCCGCCTCGTCGCGCCATGGGGTGAAAGCGAACAATGTAACGCCCTGCGGAAATTATGCCGCCATGGGGCGGGTTCGGAGCTGGAGTTCACGCTTCAGCGAAGCCACCGGCACGGCGGCCTGAAACCATAGGGAGAGACTTGATTTATTGCCCTGGCGTGCTTGGCTATAGGCGTGACACCCGCCGCCGGCATCTTGTGCTCGTCT
>Ga0265297_10011517_pt1 | contig 10811 bp, 7 predicted proteins | sample Munlanlwell13791_FD_192502 | JGI IMG/M metagenome (GOLD analysis project Ga0265297, IMG submission 192502) | Leachate microbial communities from a municipal landfill in Southern Ontario, Canada - Leachate well 137-91 | ecosystem: Engineered > Solid waste > Landfill > Unclassified | place...
CAATCCGCAATTTTCCGTTCCGTTCCGCTCGACCGGCGCGGCAAAGCGATCCTGAATTTTCGCGGGCCATCCGGAACTCATCAGCGCTTTAGCGCGGCGGCTGTCATTCAGTCGGAACTGACACTTCAGACAAACGGGATTCCACCCATCACCGACACCAAGGCTTTCAAGGACTGTTACGTGTTGGTGGGTTGTAACGCGCCGGGACTTCTCGACTTGCGGCCGGCGCCGGTCGGGCGCATTTATACCGGCGTGGAAATCCACGCCACCCTGCTCGATAATTTACTGGCCGGCGACTTTATCCGGGACACCCCCTGGCCGGCGACCGCCGCCTTGACGCTCCTGCTGGGCGTGCTTTGGGGTATGGCGATCCTGTATTGCCGCAATGCCCGCGACACGATCATCGCGTTTGGGGCGGCCTTGCCCATTCCGGCGATCCTGTGCGCGATCGCTTATACCAAGGGTTTCTGGCTGCCGTTCCTGGCGCTGGAAACGGCGACGGCTTTTGCCATCGTGGGCGCCGTGCTGGCGAATTATGCCACCGAAGGACGGCAGAAGCGTTTCATCCGCGGCGCCTTCAAACAATACCTGAGCGAGGACGTGATCGAACAAATCGTCCAGCACCCCGAGCGTCTGCAACTGGGCGGGGAACAGCGCGCGCTTTCGATTCTATTTTCCGATTTGCAGGGCTTTACCACGATCTCCGAAGGGCTCAATCCCCAGGAGCTGACCGCTCTGCTCAACGAGTATCTGACCGCGATGACCGACATCATCCAGGACGAAGGCGGCACGGTGGATAAGTATGAAGGCGACGCCATCATCGCTTTCTGGAACGCGCCTCTGGCGCAGGACGATCACGCCGTGCGCGCCGTGCGCGCGGCCCTGCGTTGCCAGGCGGCGCTCGCCGAAATGCGCCCCGCCGTGCATGCGCGCATCGGCAAAGACCTGTTCATGCGCATCGGACTCAACACCGGGCCGGTGGTGGTGGGCAACATGGGCTCGCGCAATCGATTTAACTACACCATTTTGGGCGACGCCGCCAACCTGGCCTCGCGCCTGGAGGGCATCAACAAGCAGTTCGGCACCTACACCATGATTTCGGAAACCACTTTCGCCGGCATGGGCCAAGCCTTTGCCGCGCGCGAGCTATCGCGAGTGGCCGTGGTTGGACGCAAAACGCCGGTGCGGGTGTTCGAGCCCATGCGGCCGGAAATTTTGGCGGCGCACGCCGCAGACTTCGCCCAATTCGCAAAGGGCTTGAGCGCGTTTTATCAGGGCCGGTTCGCCGAAGCCGTCGCCGCCTTCGAGCCGCTCCGCGAAAAAGACCCCGCCGCCTCCGCCTACTTGCGCAAGTGCCAAGCCCTGCAAGCCGCGCCGCCCGCGGCCTGGGACGGTGTCTGGGTCATGACCGAAAAATAGCCGTGTTCCGGACATGGCCGGCAACACCGCGATTACAGATTGAACATTCACAAGGAAAAACGTCATGAAACTGATCCGATTTGGAGCGGCGGGCGCGGAACGGCCCGGTGTTTGGTTGGAGCGCGTGACGCCGGAATCTAAACCGATGCTTTTGGATGTCCGCGCCATGGCATTCGATATTGAGGACTATAACGAACATTTCTTTGCCCATTTTGGGCTGGAGCGCGTGGCCAATCTGCTCCGGGAGCCCGGGCGCAAGCTGGTTCCGGCTGAAGGCGCGCGCCTGGGGCCGCCCATCGCCCGTCCGGGCAAAATCATCTGCCTGGGCAAAAATTATGCCGCGCATGCCCGGGAGTTCGACGCCCAAATTCCGGAGAGCCCCATCCTGTTTTCCAAGGCTGCTTCCGCAATGAGCGGACCGACCGATCCGATCGTCCTGCCCAAAGGCGTGACCTGCGTGGATGGCGAGGTGGAGCTGGCCGTGGTAATCGGCCGCGCCGCGCGCCGCGTGGCCGAACGCGACGCCCTGGATTATGTGGCCGGTTATACCGTGCTGAACGATGTCACCGACCGTGAGGCCCAGCGCGCGGCAAGCCAATGGTTCCGGGGTAAAAGCTCCGACACTTTTTGTCCGTTAGGCCCGTTTCTGGTCACCAAGGACGAGATTCCCGATGCGCATCGCCTCCAATTGACATCCGGCATTAATGGGCAGGTTTTCCAAAACGGAACGACGGCCGACCTGATTTTCAATATCCCGTTTCTGATCGCCTTTATCAGCGCGACGATCACGCTCCTGCCCGGCGACGTAATCGCCACCGGCACGCCCGCCGGCATCGGTTCCGCGCGCATCCCGCCGGTCTATCTCAAACCCGGCGACCGCATCGAATGCGCCGTGGAAGGACTTGGGCGGCAGAATAATCCGGTCATCAAGGGCCGGCCGTAGCGGCGCCCGGCATGCCGCCGGCCATGTAATCATGCGCCAGGCATTGGTGTGGCGGGGCTTTCCGCCTATATCCGCAGACTTGCAAGCATGTCCGGCGTAACCGGCAAGACGGCCAGCGTGTGCATGCCTTGGGGGGCTTGGACTTCCATGACCACCGGCTGGCCGGGGGGGAAGTCGCTGTAGTGCGCGCCGATGGCGGCGGCCTGCTGAAGTTCGTCGGCCGTGGCGCCGGAAGGCAGGATGACACTGGGGCCGGGAATGTCCTTGGGCTTCAGCAGGTATTCGTCGGCCTGGCGCTCTTTTTCAAGCTGTTCGTTCTCCGCCTGGTTGCGTCCCACGATCACCCGCAGTGCGCCCACCCGAAAATGGCGGCCCAGGCGCAGGCGCAGAATCTGGGCGATATCAAGTCCTTCGTGGGTTTTCAAATCCTTGAGGCGTTTGCCGTAGGCGGGATCGGTCAGCAGACAACCGCCGGCCGGCTGGGGGTAGTCCGTGATGCCGAACTCGCGGGCCAATGCCATCTGGGGCTTGCGGTTGCGGCCTTCGAGCGCCAATAACCGGGCGCGGTCCACCCAGTTCCGTTTTTCCGGTTCGGTCTCCGGCAAAAGTTTGGCGCTCAGCGGCCGCAGGAGATAATCGCCGACACCCGATTCCGCCGCCACCTGCTCGAGCGCCTGGCGGTGCTGGGACATAGGGCGCTGGTTCAGCACCTCACCGGTGCCGATAAACTGAAAGCCGCGTTTGCGCATCAGTTCGCCCGCCCGCCGGACCATGGCGATGTGACAGTCAATGCACGGGTTCATCCCGGCCCCGAAGCCATGCCTGGGGTTGGCAAGGAGTGGTAAAATAATCGGCGTAAAATCTTCAATCAACAGAGGAACATTAAGTTTACGGGCCGCCCGCTCCGCCGCCCCTGCGCCGAAGAAAATGCTTTTGAACGTCAGCCCCTGAACTTCGATGCCCTGCTCCCGTAGCAGTCGTACGGCCAACTGACTGTCTAATCCGCCGGAAAACAGGCAGAGGGCGCGGATCGAAGAATGGACGACGGACTGGGGAGGAAAAGAAGCGTTGTCCGTGAAATCGGTGGCGGTAATGTGGGCCATAGATTGATCTGCCTGAGAAGGACGAGAAACAGTTGCCGAAGATCTAATTTAATGTTAAGGAATTTCAAGCCACACGGCGGCAAGCGGTTCTATCGAACCGCAACTACACCGGCTCGTTGTAGCGCCGTTCGAGAGAACGGCAAAGTCGCGGCCTTTGGCCGCCTAACTCGATGTATAGGAAATCCAAACCCGCCGGGTCAGGGGACCCGGCCTACAATACTGTAGGCCCGGTGCCCTCACCGGGCGTTATGAAAAAGCCGCCCCGCTGCGGGGCTTAATTTACGAACGGACGAACCACCTCGGCGAAACCGGCGGCCGTCACCTCCGGCTTTACCGGACCCGGCGTTCCCATCCCGTAGGTCACAAAGATATTATGAATGCCCGCGCGGTGCGCGGCGACGATGTCGGTGTGATTATCGCCGACCATCCAGGCATCCGCGCGTTCGCCGCCAACGGCCCGCAGAATGGCAAAGATCGCCTCCGGGTTGGGTTTTAAGGGCAGGCCGCTGTCGCCGCCGATAATATTGGCGAAAAGCGTTTCGATCTTGAAATGGCGCAGGATTTCCCGGCTGGCGGCCTCCGATTTATTGCTTAGCAATGCCAACGCATGGCCGGCGGCCGCCAGGCGCGCAAGCCCTTCCCGTACGCCGGGATACAGCGTGGTCGCATCATGGATGTGCTGACGGTAAAACTCGCTGTCCAGCCGTACGGCTTCATCGAGATCCACCTTGAGCGGGGCGTCCGCCAGCGAACGCTCCACCAGGTTGCGAATGCCTTCGCCCACAAAACCGACCACAGTTTCGACCGGCAGGGGGTCCAAGCCATAATGCCGGCGCATCAAATTAATGCCGGTGGCGAGATCCTGGCGCGAATCGATCAGTGTGCCATCGAGGTCGAAAATGAGAATCTGGCGCTTCATTTGATGCAACTCGGCGTGGCGGCCCGCGCGTAGCTGAACACGTAGTCGCCGGCCGGAGCGGGCTTGGCATCCAGCGGCTCCAGTTTGGCGGCCAGTTCGGGAATATCCCGGATCCTTCCTTTCAAGTAATCGTCAATCCGGCTGATCAGGCCATCCAGCCGGGCCTGCAGGCCGCCGTAGCGGCACTCGAGCACTTCCAGGCCGAACGGTTTGTAAAGGCTCAACCAGAGGGCGCAGTGTTCGTCGCGCAGTTTGGCCACCGCCTGGCCCAGGGCCTTGATATCCTTGATCAACTGCCACAGACGGGTATGGTTCCCGGCCCGGTAGGCCAGGGCCAGTTCGCGGCGCAAATTGCATTTCAACGCCACGGTGCGCGCCACGAGGGCGGGGAACATGAGCCGCCGGTTGGCGGGCGAACGCCGGGTCGCGCGCAGCAGGGTTTCCGCCAGTTTTTCGTAGTGCGCCTGCAAGGCGGGCGGATTCTTGATCAGCGGATCGAAAATACTCAGGAGAGGATCCTGCCATAGCAGCCATTTGCCGGCATTGCCTTCGCTCGTTTTGGGATCGCTGATTTCCGGGATCTGGTCCAAATCACAGGCTTTGACCCAGGTATCGAACTCGGCGTTGCAGATGCCGCGGAAATTGGCGCGCAACAGCGTGTCGTCCACGCGGTCGGCATAGCCGTGTTCCGCGAAAAACTGGAGGCCGGGAAGCGCCGAAAAGAGATCGCACTCCATGCCGTCATCGCCCCACATGGTCGCGAACGCCTGGCGCAGTTTCTTGTTTTTACAGGCGCGCATGGCGGCCTCGGTCCTGGCGAAGGATAACGGCAACGCCGCCCAGAAACGGTTCCAGGTCCATATCCCGCCGGCCATGATCGGCTCCGAGCCCAAAGCGCGATGGCGGTCGATCCATTCCTCGTAAAATTCGACGTCGGCGTGACAATAATCCCAATACACCAGGTCCACGTCGCGGGGAATGCCGGAGACGACCTTGCGCGGAATCCGGCTGTCGCGGTCGTAGTAGTCGTTGGTCTTGGAGCCCAGCCGGAAATACATGTCGCTCCAGATCATCGGCCGCAGTCCCAGCTTGCGGCACAGACTGCGCACGCGCCGCAAATGCCGGTTGATGATGGTGAAGGGGCTTTCCTCGCCGAACCGCGCGCGGTAGCCTCCGCTGCCGATGCCGTGGGCCTCATCCATGCCGACGTGGATGCGCCGCGAATGAAACGGCGCTGTGGCGGCGGCGATCATTTTTTCGAGCAGGGCATAGGTCTTGTCGTCATTGGCCAGGATGACACCGGCGGTATCGCGATAGCTCGCGTAGGCCGGCCATTGCAGCATCTGTTCCAGATGCCCCAGTGTCTGGATGCAAGGGACCATTTCGATGCCCAGGGCATCGGCGTAGGCATCAAGGTCCTTCAACTCCTCCCACGTATAGCGGCCGCGCAGGTAGCCGAAAAACGGCTCGTCGGGCACTTCGTAGGTGTCCTCGGTGTAGAGCATGCACGTATTCAGGCCCATCAACGCCAGGCGGCGCAACAGCACCTTGACCGCGTCCGGCCGCAGAACCCCGTTGCGCGAGCAGTCCAGCATGACCCCCAGCATGTCGAACTGCGGGGTTTCGGTGAAGTCGGCCTTGAGGACGGCCGGCCCTTCTTCGCCCATCAGGCGGCCCAGCGCGCGGAACGCGTCCGTTTTGCGCCCGTATTTCACGACCATGCGCGAGGGCGACTTCACGACCGTCAGGCCGCCTTGCTCCCGCGCTGCGTCCTTGATGAAAGTCACCTGCTGGGCACGGCTGGAGGCCGTAAAGCGGTTGGGGTAATCGGCCTGGATTTCGCCCAGGCCCCGCCGCAGTTCCATGGGGCAGGAATTCAGATCGAGTGTGAACGAATGCATGTTTTTTACTCCTTGTTAATATTTAAAGCTACTGGCGCCGATAAACTCCCTGAGAATGGAAGTGGGCGGCACGTCGTATTTCGGAATCGCGAGGAAGTTTAGTAGAAATTCCTGAAGCCGTCGAGCCTCGGCGTATTCGGGGTCCGCGGGTTTAATGTCCATCAGGAGCGGTTCGACCAGGGGCTTGAGCACGGCCAATTCGTAATCCAGGGCCGAGTTGAAGGTGGCGTCCGCCTTGGCCTGGTACGGGAAAATCCAGGTTTTTTCCCCGCGTCGCACGGATGGCCACATGCGCAAGGTGGCCAGCGCGGAATTGCCCCGGTAGGCATGGTCGCGCACCAGCCGGCGCATCAGGCGGTTATCCGTCGTGGAAATGCGGTTGCCGGCATCGATGGCCAACTGGGTCAGGGCGCTGATGTAAATCGTGAATTTCTGGCGCTCCGGAATCCGGTGCGTAAAGCGCGGGTTGAGGCCGTGGATGCCTTCCACGATCACGACCTGGCCGGGCGCCAACCGCAGGCGCGCGCCGCCGCTTTCGCGCCGCTTGCGCTCGAAATTGAAGCGCGGCAGTTCCACAATTTTGCCCGCAAAGAGCTTCAGCAAATGCTGGTTGAAGAGTTCCACATCCACGGCCTCGATATGCTCGTAGTCCGGTCTGCCGGCCGCGTCGCGCGGGGTCTCGGCATCGTCCACGTAATAATTGTCCAACGAAATCATGACGGGGCGCAGTCCGTTGACTTCGAGTTGGACGGCCAGGCGTTTGGCGAACGTGGTTTTTCCGGCGGAGGACGGCCCGGCCGCCAGGATCAGCCGGACTTGGCGGCGCAGCGCGCCGATCCGGTCGGCAATCCGGACAATTTTCTTTTCGTGGAAGGCCTCCTCGATGCGCATGAATTCGCGGACATCGCCGTTCATAATCAACTCGTTGAGCCGCCCGACGTTCGTCACGCCGAGGATGCGGCCCCAAGTCTTGTGCTCATGGAAGATTTGGAAGAGTTGCGGCTGGTCCCGGAAGGGCGTTACGCGCCGCGGGGCTTCGCCGGAAGGCAGTTGGAGCACCAAGCCCGGCGGGTAGTGGATCAGCTTGAAATAGCCCAGCGCGCCGGTGGCGGGCGCCAGCGGGCCATGAGCCAGGTCCACAAAGCGGTCGCATTCGTAAACCACGATTTTGGGCGGGTTACGGAAGCGCAACAGGTTAACCTTGTCCTGCATGCCGGCCTTTTGAAAGCGCTCCAAAGCGTCGGCAAACGACAGCTTGCGGCGCCGGATCGGGAGGTTGCGGGCAATGATCCGCCGCATGGCCGCCTCGAGCGCGGCCACCTGGCGGGCGCTGAGCGCGCCGCCCTGTCCGCCACGCTGAAGCCTGGCGACTGCGGGCGAGGCCCGCCCGCCGGCCATGGCCTCGAAGCGGCAGAACAACCCGGCGCCCAGCGAATGTTCGACCGAAAACCGGCCGTCCGGGAACAACGCCGCCGCCGTTTTCGCCAACAGGAAAGACAGCGAGTCGCGATAAATCCGCATACCCTGCGGGTCGGTCATGGTCAGGAAGCGGAGTTCGGCGTTGATTTCCAGCGGGTAGGTCAGCGAAACGATGTCGTTGTTCACGCGGGCGCCGATGAAGGGCAGGCCGCGCGCGTCATGCGGCTTTTTGAGCAGCGTGCCGGCCGGCGTGTGCGGCCGGCACTTCCGGCATGTGCCGTCTTCCAACGTTATGCGAATCAGGTTCATGGGTGGGAGTTTTAGGAATGGTTCCCGGTTCAACGGTTCACGGTTATAGGGTTGCCGGGTTCCGCGGCTCGACTGAGCTCGCCGAAGTCCGGGACGCTACGCCCAAGCAAGCCGGATTTCAGGCGACAACCCGGCCGTGAGCCGCTGAACTATACCGAAAGTTTAATCCGGGTAGCTGCATTCGTGAGGGCGTGTTTCAATGCTAAGGAATTCCAATCTTGTAGCCGCGCCGGTGACGGCGCGGATTCCTTCGGCGGCCCCGGCGTCATCGCCGCGGCTACATGAAACTTGGCGTAAAATAATTTTAATTTTGGAAGGGCGCGCTCATCGAGCGCGCCGCACTGGACCAAGAACGGCGGTTTCGGCGCAACCGCCCTACCCATGAAACGGTACCCGCCTTGCTGGACTTAATTTCGGAACGGCAGGGAATGGTCAAGCCTTTCGGCCGGCCACGCCCTTGGTGCCCTTGGTAATCGCCCGGGCCGCCTCCCGCGGGCGCAACGCGCGCACGGCCTTGCCGGCGCGCCACATTTCCGAATTCCCCATGGCGTTCAATTCCCTGGTCAGCCCTTTCTGGTAGTCGGGTTTGCCGCAGGTGGCGATCACGCGCCGGGTTTCCCGTCCGGACTTGACGGCATCGTACAGGCGCTTGAAAACCGGCAGGGTGGCCGCCTTGAAGCGCGGTTTCCAATCCAACGCGCCGCGCTGGGCCGTGGCCGAGCAGTTGGAGAACATCCAGTCCATGCCGTTCTCGTCCACCAGCCGGATCAGGCTCTGGGTCAGCTCTTCCACCGTCTCATTGAAGGCCTCGCTGGGCGTGTGGCCATGCATGCGGAGCACGTCGTACTGCGCTTCCATCACGCCCGCCAGCGCGCCCATCAGGACGCCGCGCTCGCCGGTAAGGTCGCTGACCACCTCATGCTTGAACGTGGTCGGGAACAGGTAGCCGGACCCGATGCCGATGCCGACGGCCAGGCAACGGTCCTGGGCGTGACCGGTGGCGTCCTGGAACACGGCGAAACTGGAATTGATGCCGGCGCCGGAAAGGAAATTGCGGCGCACGGAAGTGCCCGACCCCTTGGGGGCCACCATGATGACGTCCACGTTTTTGGGCGGGACCACCTTGGTCTGGTCGCCGAAGACAATGGAAAAGCCGTGCGAGAAATACAGCGCCGCGCCGGGTTGCAGGTTGCGCTTGACCATCGGCCAGATCTGTTTTTGGGCGGCGTCGGACACGAGCATCTGGATAATGGTTCCGCGCCGGACGGCTTCCTCGATATCGAACAACGTTTTGCCGGGCACCCAGCCGTCGCGGCGGGCGCGGTCCCAGTCGCGCGGGAAGGACGGCGACTGGCCGATGATGACGTTGAAGCCATTGTCCTTCAGGTTGAGCGCCTGGGCCGGGCCCTGAACGCCGTAGCCGATCACGGCGATGGTTTCATTGCGCAGGATGCGCTTGGCCTTGGCCATTGGAAATTCTTTGCGAGTCACGACCGTTTCCTTGACGCCGCCGAAATCAATGCGAGCCATAACGATTCCTCCTTGTGTTTAGTCACTTTCAGCAGAACTGGACGTTTATACTATCCGGCCGGCCGCCGAAATCAACACCAAATATGGCATGGTTCAATGGTTCACGGTTATGAGGTTCACGTTTTGAAAATTCGCCAGAAAAATCAGGTAACCGCTGAACCGTTGAACCGTTGAACGTTGAACCATGCCAGGGGTTATCCCCTTGCGGCCTGAAACACCAATGCGGCACAGCCGACCAGGCCGGCATCCGCGCCCAGCACCGCCGGGATTACGCGGATGCGCTCGGCAAAAAAAGGATGCAGGCGTTCCCGCAAATGGCGGCGCAAAGGCTCGAACAGGACGCGGCCGCTCTGGGCCACACCGCCGCCGACAATAATGACTTCCGGCTGCAGGAGATAGGTTACCGAGGCGAACGTTGTGGCCAAGCAATCGGCCATCGTATCGAAGATGTCGAGCGCCAGCGGATCGCCGCGCCGGGCGGCCCGGGCCATGATTTCCGGGGTCAGACGCCGCATGTCGTTGTTGACCAGGCTGCGCAGCAACGAGCGGCGCCCCGCGCGCAGGGCCCGCGCGGCGGCGGCCACCAGCCGCGTGTTGCCCACATACGTTTCCAGACCGCCACGGCCTTCGGGGGTGCGCCGGCCATGTAGGTCGATGGACATATGGCCGATTTCGCCGGCCATGGAATAGGCGCCGCGATACAGGCGTCCGTCAATGACCACCGCGCCGCCCACTCCCGTGCCCAAGGTGGCGAACACGGCCTGGGAAAAGCGGCGCCCGGCGCCGTAAACGCATTCACCGAGGGCGAAAGCATTGACATCGTTATCCACGAAGACATTCAGGCCGAACCGTTTTTTGATCATTCCGGCCAGCGGCACACGCGTCCAGCCGGGCACATTGGTCAGGTTATAAATAAAGCCGCGCTTGAAATCCACGAACCCCGGCACACCCACGCCGATGCCCGCCGGGCGGCGGCGTCCGGTGCCAAACCGGCGCAGGCACTGCCCGACGAAATCCAGCCACGCCGGGCGGGCGCAAATGTCGGCGGTCGCCGCCTGGACCCGGTCAAGGACCGCGCCGGTTTCGTCCACCAGCCCGGCCTTGACGGTCGTCCCGCCGAAGTCGATGCCGATGGCTGTGCGTTGGCGATGGGGCTTCATGCGATTCGAATCGTTAACGTAAAAAGGTCCTTCCGGGTTTAGCGTGGGATTTCGTATTGAGTGCCATCCTCGGCGAGATTCTACCGCTCCGCCCCTGCCGTCATCCCG
>Ga0265297_10011518_pt1 | contig 10811 bp, 11 predicted proteins | sample Munlanlwell13791_FD_192502 | JGI IMG/M metagenome (GOLD analysis project Ga0265297, IMG submission 192502) | Leachate microbial communities from a municipal landfill in Southern Ontario, Canada - Leachate well 137-91 | ecosystem: Engineered > Solid waste > Landfill > Unclassified | place...
GCATCGGGCAAAACGCATATTCATCGAAGGATTTGGAGACGAAAGCAAGTTCGATTTGTTTAGCGGACAAAAAGCACAGATGCAAGCTTTTAATAAATTATTAAATAATCTCGGTCTTGATATTTCTATTTTCTGGCATGATTACAAAGAATGGCAGGTTATCAAGATGATGATTGAGGATCATCCCGAGCTTTTAAAAGCGACGAACAGTTGTTTTTCCTATCCGCTTCTGAAAAAGAAGATGAGAGAGAAACATATATTGCCAAAATTTAAGAAGTTTCCGTTCTTTGAATCGCAGTGTGGCGGGTGTCTCAAGTGTTACATTATCAATCTAGCTAGAATCGTGTTTGATAAAAAATTAAAATGTGACAAGGCTACATTGCGAAAATATGTTGAACGCGCAGAACTTTGGCAGAAAAAGAAATCGAGAACTAAAGGATCTCACTATGATGATCCAACACTTCTCTATCTTCTTTCTGAAGCAAAGAAAAAAGTTCAATTTTAATTAATTTAAAATAAAAAAATCCCCCGCCAATTGGCGGGGTTTTTGTTATAAGCTATCAAGCATTCCAGATGCTCCAGCAAGGAGAGCCCAAACTTCCTTGTTATCAAGTTTTAATTTGGTTTCAAGTTTCCCCACTACATCAGTGAGAATTGAATCCTGATATTGTGATTGAAGCAACTTCAAATTCGGGCTATTAATTAGGGCCTCGACCGAAATACCGTTTTGTTTTGCAATTATAGTATTGATGCTTTTTTCATCATCGGGAAGTCTGTCTTTTAACTCGGCTTTTATTTCTTCGCCGACTTTTTTAAGTTTTTTGACAGAAATTTTCTTCTCAATACCGATAAGTGTGGTAAGTAATTCAATTTTGTTATATGGGAGTTTTATCATCTTCTCTCCTTTTAAGTTATGAAAGAATGATAAAATAATACCACTCAAAAGGTTATATTGTCAATGCTAATTTCATAAATACATCCTATGCGCAGACTTTTGGGATTTAGTCTGCATATAGGATGTATTTATTCATTTCAAAGGTGGGGGTATATCTACCAATTAAGAATAGTGACTGAAATTTGGAGCACTGTTGCGATACAAACCCACACAAGATATGGAATATTCATAATTGCTACCCAACGGGCGCGAGGCCAAATGGTTTTCATTGCCCAGATGAGTGTTCCTAAAACCAAAAGTATATCTAATGTTGCGAGAATATTATTTTTCAATCCAAATTGAATTGGTGTGAATAGTATATTAAATAATGCGTTCAGAAAGAATGGCATAAATATGCCTGTTTTATATTCTTTCTTCATATATTTTACCAGCACATATCCAAAAGAAATGATGATGAGGATATAAAGAAACGTCCACACGGGTCCGAAAACTGATGCAGATGGTGCCCATGCTGGTTTTATTAGTTCACTGTAATATGTGTAGTTATCCATATGTTTATTATAACGAAATTGACCAGTATCCTATTTGCTGGTATTTTGTGTGTAACATTAAAAAATTGTGGAGGGTGTATGAATCCAATTAAAAGCTTGTGGAATAAGCTTAAGGGCTTAAGATTGAAGAAGCAGCAAGACGTTGATCAAGAGGAAGAACTTCGTCAGCTTTCTGATGGACTAAAAGAACTCATCCCGAAGATATTGGAAATGAGTCATATCAAGGAATCAAAATACACTGGTGTGTTTGTGAGTATCTTTGATAAAAAATCAGGAGATCTCCTGTTGGGAAAAACGTTTGGATTGCTTACCTTGGATGAAATGGAAAAAGAACGAGCTCTTTCTCATCAAGGTGCTCGCTGGCTTATAGAGCATCCAGATGTACATACTTCGTTTGAAAGTAATAATGAAGTTTTGGCGGGCGGGGTCTCTGGAAGAAAATATATCGTTTTCGTTTCAGCAATTGAACCAATGGATGCTTCGGCGCTCGCAATTCTCACTCTCACGTGGCTCGAGTATACAGAAGAAGATTATTTTCTTAGAGATAAATATATCCGCAGAGCCGAATGTTGGGATCAACTATATGATATTCTCGATTTTCTTGATACAATTTATAAAATTGATTTTTTTGATCGATTTGATGCATTTTAAACCCCCGAAGGGGGTTTTATAATACTAATTCTTGACTAAATATAGATTTATTGTTATATTAATTGGGCATTATTAATAACTCAATAATCTCATTTGGAGGAATAATGGATATCGAACAGAAGGGAAAAGTGGTTGCAAAAATTGTCTCAATCGTTTCAATGGTTCAGGCTCCCATACCTGGACGTAGAGTATTTGTTGAGATCTTCAACAAAAAAGAAAACAAAACTTTTTGCAGCATGATCATAGGAAAAGGCAGAAAAAACGACGGCTTTGATTTTAAAAGAAAAGCCATCGAATGGTTAAAAGCTAATACCGATGCGCTTGTTTCTGCAGAGAGTGATGATGCATTTATTAAAAACGTCGGAGCTATTTCGGGGCGGAACTATATTGTTTCCGTTTCTGGAGGATTTCCAAAAGACAACTTGGCGTTGGCAATTATATTGCTTGCCGAGGTTGAAAACGAACCGGTCGATTTAGTTAACCGTGATGCGTATATAGAAAAAGCTCAATGCAAGAATGAATTTAACGCACTCTTCAACTATCTTTCACCGAATTTCAATTATGATTTCTTGAATGTTATGACAGATTAATTTTTAACCGCGCTCTGCGCGGTTTATTTTATGGAACAAGAAGTTCTGCACACACAAACGCACAATAAAAAAGAATAAGAAAAATTGCCTCCTTTTTTGTAAGTTCTCGATCGGTTTTCATAAAATGAATAAGCAAAATAATGGCGAGGATCATCGCAATTCCTGTTATATAAATAATGCGCGGGTTAAATGAAAACGGGGTTATCATTGCCACAATACCAATCACAATAGTTGCGTCCGCTACCACAGTTCCCAAGATGTCCCCTAATGCGAGTCCATCGTGATCTTTCTTTGCTGCCTTTATTGAAAAGAAAAGTTCTGGGAGTGTTGTTCCTAATCCTACGACAAACATACCAATAAGGATGGGATGAATTTTTAATACATTAGCTAAATTAACACCGAATTCCACAGTAAAATGCGCGCCGAGGAGCAAAAAACCCATATTTAATAAAAGTAAGAACAGTCCGCGATATGAAAATTTCTCTCTTGTTTTTGGGGGCTCGCTCATACTTTTTCGAAGCACAAAAAAATAGAAAAGAACACCTAGTACGACAAGAATAATACCCTCGTTCCTAGTGTATTCGCCGTTTAATCCAAATAGGATAGGAACGATAAGTATACTCACATAAAAAAACCGTTCTCGTATTGTTTTACTTTCAACTTTTAGATTGTGTTTTGAAAAGAGAATGACAATTGCGAAGACCAAAGAAAGATCTGCGACATTTGAACCGAATAATGTTCCCAATCCAAACGAAGGGACACCTTCAAGCGCCGAATTGATTGCGATAAATGTTTCAGGAAGTATAGAAATGACTGCAACGATTAAAAATCCAATAACATAATTTGGAAGATTGAGCCATTCTGCAAGCCGAGTTGAATGAATTATTGCATATCCCGCGCTTTTTATAACGATAAAAAGTGAAATCGCGAGTGCTACTGATAGCGTGATTATTTCTAGCATGACAAGTATATTGTTTGTATTCCCCTATTATAACGGGAAGTAAGAAAAACCAAAACTATTTTTTTGCAATATTGAGAATTTTGTTAATGTATTTAATTTTTTGTTCATAATATTCACGCGTGGAAAGCCCCCTCCCCTGTTCTTTTAGCTTTTTATATCGCACGAGCTCTTTGGGATGAGTCTTCAAATAGGTTTCAAATATAATATGATTTTTCCAATTCGCTTTTCGTTTGTTGATTAAAAATACATCAATTCGTTTGTTTTGTTTTTTAAATGTAAATCGTACTCTATCCCCTTCATAGATACTTTTAGGGTCCCCAAATAATTGGGAAAATTCCTTTATATATTTTTTGAACTGGTTATTTAAAATAGGAACAAAAATATCAATTTCGTCTTGTCCAGAAATTTTGAGTGCGGTCGCACCCGCGTGAATCACCTCTTCTATGTCGGTATTTTTTTGGATTATTTTTTTAACACGTTGGAATATCCCTTCCGCATTCTTATCAAACGGAACGATAACAATTTTATTTTCGTTTGAGAGATGATCAATCCACTTCTTCTGTTTTGCGGTCAAAGACATTGTTTCTATTATAGTTGAATTTATATCGATTTTTTTGTATTATTGTTTGGCAAATGCGGGATCGTCTAATGGTAGGACAGCGGACTCTGAATCCGTCAATCTTGGTTCGAATCCAGGTCCCGCAGCCAAGTTGAGATAGGTTACTCCGCTCGAGATGCTCTAAAGCTACACAATAAATCATTCAGTATAAACAAACCTACTGAACAGAGTATTATCATATGCAAACTATTAGGGAAAAAATTGGAGAAGAAGCATATAGCCGTTTAGAAGCTGAAGCAGAAAAAGAAGTTGCCTTAGCAATGCAATTCGGGATTATTGATCAATATCACCAAGAACGTTATTACTCTATGAGGCCACTTCTAACTCCTTTGCTTAAGGAGTTTCAGATTTTTCAAGAGAAAGGACTTAAATTCACTCCGATTGATATTGTTTGTATTCTATTTTACTCAAAACTACTCTATCCATGTCAGACTGAAAAAGAATACATGCAACGTTCAGGTAGCAGTCATTTTATGGAAGAGTCGCCTTTTGTATTTCAATGGGAAGAACGCAACCAAACAATTGACGTTGTAATACATAACCATCTTGAACAACTTAATCCAACTATTATCCAACGAACTTTAGCATCTGAAATTACAAACTTTAAAACACTTCCAACCATGGGCAATGCTTCTGAGTTTTTGGCTCAGCTGTTTAGTATTTTAAACTTACCATTTAGTTTTCATATTGATGAAAACATTCCATCAGAAGAAACTACTGATAACAGCAATAAACCAGAAACAGGAAGGATTGCTTTTACTGCCACAGGAACATATTCCTATGTTCACCTTTATGCCCAAGCACAATTGAGAACATTTTTAAATATTTTACGGATTGCCGGATTTCTTTACAGAGGTCAAATAGATTTTGGTATGTGGGGAGTTGAGATGATGGCTCCTAGCGGACCATGGTTTTTGAATACCAATGAAATAGGTGGAGGATATTCTTGGGAAGAAGATAAAAAGAAACCTTGGGAAAAAATACCAGATGGGTGCCTATTTCTCTCATTTGGCTACAGGGGTTTATCAACTTTATTTTTAGATAATAGGACATTTGCTGGAATAGAAAACATTTTTAAGGAAAACTTATCTGTTTTTCAAGAACTTTCAAACCCATGGAGTGAGAGATGTACGGGAGACATTGCAACGTCATTAGATATTTTAAGCACAGCCACTCAAATGCCAGACTTAGGAGCAAAAATTCTTCAAATTTACTGCTGTTTAGAACATTTATTTGTTCCTAAAAAAGTACAAAAAGATAACATCAAATATATTGTGGGGGCTATACATGTTTTAAGACCAGATTTTTTGTCATGGTTTGATAAGTTATACAAACTTCGTTGTGACTACGCACATAAGGGATACATACAGAAAGATGATAAAACTCTTTCTCTTATATTTGAATCTATAGGAAATACAATGACATTACTTACAGCAAAATTGAAAAAATATTAAAGCAATTGAAGTGTTATTCTTTTATTTTTCAACAATATTTTGCTTCGTAAACACCCCAACAATTCTCTTTTTTCAATATCTTGACCCTCCCTTAAAATGTATTTGGCATAGGAGTAAACATCAATATTTTTGACTTTGATATCTTCTTTTTTGTTAAGAAGTATGTTGTTGAATTTTTTAATCCGTTCAATCTCAGTTTTAGCTTTTTCTTTTATCTCAATTTCATTTATATCTATCTTTTCTATAAGTTCTTCAAACTGTTTTAGTAAGTCCTTCTCATTAACATATCCGCACTTACAATTCCTATCTCTCACTTTTGTACATCCATAGTAGACATAGCGGTGAACATTTCCATTTTTCTGTTTTTTGAATTTCTCATCGGCAGTTATTCCTGATCCACATAAGCCACAAGTCATTAGTTTTGTAAATGCGAACTCCTTTCCTTCTGAGCGTATATACTGACTTTTAATTTGATTTTGAACTGCCTCAAACAGCTCCTTAGTTATGATTGCCTCATGCTTTCCTGTGTACCAATTACCGCTTTTCTTTGGATATTCAAAGACTCCATAATAGAAATGGCTTTGTAAAATCATATATATGTTTCCTAATGTGAGGTTCTTATTTCCTGTTGCCGTTTTAAAATTAAGATCAAATTTTAACCAGTTATATACTTTTCTTCCTGACCATTTTTCATAAGCTACTTTCTCAAACATTTGTTTAATGACAGGTGCTCTTAGTGGATCAATTAAAGTTTCACATTTTCTATCCATTCGTTTTTCTTTCAAATATCCAGTTGGTGCAGGTGCGGGCCATAACCCCATTTCAACTCGCGTACGCAGTCCCCTTTTTACGTTGATACTTTTGTTATCGTTTTCTAATTTTGCCTGACTACAGAGAATCATTAAAAGAAACTTTTCATTTGGAGAATTAATAAAACTTTGTCCATACGTTTTAATTTGAATTAATAATTTTTGATCCATTAAATCAACAAGCGATCCAAGATCGCCTGCATTTCTACTTAATCTATCGGGAGCCCATGTGAGAATTCCGTTATATCTCCCCCTTCTAATATCTTCTAATAATTCTTTAAATACTGGTCGTTGTCCTGAGTCTTTCGCAGAGTGAGCTTCTCTTCGTATATCAATTATTTCAAGTTCATCACGTTCCGCAATTGCAAGCATTTCTTTTACTTGAGATTCGATTGATAAAGCTTGTTTTTCATCCTGTTCGGTTGACTTACGAGCATAAAGACAATATTTGACCTTTTGCACTGGTGCTATTTCAGGACTACCAATTTGTGCTGAAACATACTGTTTTTCCATACTCCATTGATGACAGACTGGTTGGGGAAGTAAAGGAAAGTTGTCGACAGCTCGGCTTAGCAAAACGAATGATCTGTGATAGGGGTAGAATCAAAGGTCGAAATGAGTTAAAATAAATTTACAACTAAATAGCCTTATGTATGTAAGGCGGGACCTAAACCAATTAATTTTTTTAATGGCATGGTCTTCAAGTCCAAGAAAGGTAAACAGCTCCTCGTCAGAGCGCCTTTCTTGGCTATTCAGGGAAACCTGGGTAGGTGTCGTAAGACATCGCTGGCGGGGGGCTTTTTGTTCCGCGCCAGCACAACAAATAAAATAAAAAATGAATAATTTATTTTTGTTTCTTGTACTAGTTTCAATCGTCGGATTCGTTGTGGGGTTGATAAAACCATCAATCTTTAAAATGGAATCTCGAAAAAAGGTCTCATATATATTTGGTGGATCATTAATTCTTTTCTTTATATTATTCGGAATAACATCACCAAAATCTCAAAATACAAACATTCCAGAAAAGAAAGACGTTAGTGAGATTCCTCAAAAAGTTACTTCAATATTTGATGTCCCCTCTCTCATAGGAAAAGATATTAATGGGGTTATGAATATACTTGGCACACCAAATAAAGATAATGGCGAGCCAACATCTCTACAGATAGAAATGGGAATCAATGAGTGGTCAAAAAGTTATGAAAAAGATGGAAGAGAGTTATTAATAACATATAACTATAAAACCAAAGAAATTATCGACTTCTTTATCCCAAGTACGGATAGTGAATATCAAAATAAGGATAAAGAACATATGTTATTAGTTGGTGGCTTAGAAGATAATAATCGAAATTATTCCGTTGAGTTTGTAAAATCAGTAAAAGATAATACACGATTTACTGGTATTAAAATAACTCCAAATAAATAACTAGGGATCAATTGCATCTAAAATCTCAGTGGGATCTTTCGCATCTTGCTGAGGTTTTTTATTTTCCATCTTTAATTCCTCGGGTTTTATTTCTCTTTCTACCCTATCTCTTCCCACAATAGTGATTCTCATTCCAGGTACCTTTCTTTCATCAGGAAACATACTCGACCAGAAATCTTTTGGCCTTGGTCGTGCATAATTCTTTTTGTTGTTCTCTAACCAAAACTTTATCGCTCGTATATCACTTTTTTGTATCAGACCTACAAGTTTGCTCTCAGATAAGTCATTTACTGATTTGATTCCTAGTTTATAGACAGCGTTTATATTTCGAGCAAAAATGGGATCCTCGTTTTTCCAACGATAAAAGGTATTTCTTGATATCCCCGCTTTTTCACACGCAAGTGAAATGTTGGGAATTTTCTCAAGACTTTCTAATATTTTTTTGACAGTAAGTTCTTTTTTCATATTTTATATATTTTTGCTTTTAATCCAGTGGCGACTTCCCATCGTTTGATAATCAGATCACAGAATATGGGCTCAAGCTCAATTCCATACACCTTTCGTTTTAGATGCTCCCCAGCGATAAGCGTACTTCCTGATCCTAAGAAACTATCTAAGATGATATCGCCGGGCTTCGTACATCTTAGAATCGCTTTCTCATGAAGATTCGGAGGTTTACTGGTTGCGTGCGAATAGTCTTTTCCTGCGAGGCGTTTCACCGCCCAAATGTCCCCCATTTCATTAAGTAAATCATTCCCAGTAGTTGCCTCACGATTCATTACCTCGTTGAGTCCTTGAAAGTTCCCTGAAAGATATGGGGATCCTCGTGTCCCATAGGTACACGGTTCATAACACTTGGAAAATGCAACACTTGGAGTTGGATTTTGACCATTCTTTATCCAAAGACACACTCTTTTGTTTTCGATACCAAGATCTTTGTATAGTGTCTGAATTAACCAAATATATCGTTGGTCTGACCAATAGAATATGTGAACGTCTTTATTAGTAACCGTAAGCGCAGATTCAATACTTTTCTTGATGAATGATTTGTATTCTTCGTCAGTTTTATTATCAGTTACCATTCCTCCATAATTTTGTTTTCCTCCTATGCCACCGTTATATAGGTTATCGACTTTCAGATTATAAATTGGATCCGAATATATCATCGATGCTCGTTCGTTTCCGAATAGCCTTTTTAATACACTCGGATCGGTTGAATCTCCACAAATAACTCTATGTTGTCCAAGAGTGATGATATCGCCAAGTTTTGTTTCTGGATTTTTTATCTTCTTAATCTCTTTCTCCACATTGAAGTCGTCTTCAATGACCTCGAGTTTTTTATCCCAGAACTTTCCAAGTTCAATTTGATCAAATCCAATATCAACGAGAAAATCGAGATCAAAAGCTTTTAGTTTCTCATAATCCCAATCTCCCGTAACCGCATTACTGGTGAGGAGATATCCTTCGTATTCCTCTTGGGTAAGTTTTCGATTGGGTACTCGCACTTCTATCTCTTCGTCTCCCCTGCCTAAAATTTGTAGGACTCGGATTCGTTGATGTCCTGCGCAAATCTTTCCATCCAAATCAACGACAGGAATTTCGACTAAGTTAAACTTCTTTATGCTTTTCTTTAGATCGTTTATTTGTTTTTCCGATATTACTCTTGGATTTTTTGAGTAAGGCAAAAGACTATCAACGACTCGCTTTTCTGTGTGCCAAATAAGTTTTTTCATATTTTTGTTATTTGTTGTGTTTATATTTCGACTTATAAACGACAAAAGGGCCCACATTGCGAGACACCGTGATGTCTGCCTTGTGGGCCCTTGAGCCTAAATTATTTTAATTTGCTAATATTCTATCATATTGGGTTGTGTTCACAAGCAAACATGAAGTTTTGCTTATAAATAAAGGGTTTTTTGTATATACAAACATTTACACGGAGTACTGGCTAAACTAAATTCTCATCTAAGCTTGTTGTATTAATTATTCGGCGCGATAATGATAAACAGAGGTATTTTTTAGATTAAATTCTATAAAAACAAGAAAATCACATTATGTATCTCAAACAAATATATATTAAAAATTTTAGAAAAATTATAGAAACAAATTGTGTATTTAATCCTGGATTAAATCTTATTGTTGGCTCCAATGATTCAGGAAAAACCGCAATTATTGATGTTATAAGAATAGTTCTAAAACAAATAGTAGATGACTATATTAAGTTACAAATTGATGATTTTAATGATAAAACTCAAGAAATAAACGTTAACCTCATATTTTCTTTTGACAACCATTCATCAGAAGACGACCTTGTAGAACAGACGAGTTTTTTTGCTGAATATCTATCATTCGATGAAGATAATAATCCCGAGCTAAAAATTTGGTATACAGTGAAACCTGAAGAGAAAAGTATTAGATTTCCGTCATTTAAAGTGGGCCCCACCAAAGAAGCAGCTATAGATATGGATGTCTATTGTAAAGAAAAATTTAAAGTTGTCTATTTACGCCCATTAAGAGATGCAGAAAATGAACTCAGAGCAAAACAAGGGTCAAGAATTTCTAAGATTCTAAAAGAACATGAGGATATACGAAGTAATGAAGCTGAACTAAGAAAATTTTTAGAAGATTTTGAGAATTCTTCAGAAGGTTTTTTTTCCATTAGTGGGCATGGAAAACGAATTGTTGAAGAAATAAAACGACTTCTAGATTTATTTGATGAACAATCACATTATGGGAAAAAGGAAATAAAATTTGGACCCACTGAGAAAATTGACTATTTAAAAGCATTAGAGAGAATAGCTTTGTACTATGACAAATTAGACAAACCGGGGTTGGGCACTCTGAATATGATATTCATC
>Ga0265297_10011519_pt1 | contig 10810 bp, 14 predicted proteins | sample Munlanlwell13791_FD_192502 | JGI IMG/M metagenome (GOLD analysis project Ga0265297, IMG submission 192502) | Leachate microbial communities from a municipal landfill in Southern Ontario, Canada - Leachate well 137-91 | ecosystem: Engineered > Solid waste > Landfill > Unclassified | place...
ATTCTAATAACGGAAATGTAATAGTGAAATACCAATTCTGATTTAAGAATATGCACCTATCAAAATTGGACATTTCTCCGAGGAGTAAACCTCTCTAAGTAGCAAAAGCAACTTGTTTCTATCTATAATTGTTCTATAATAGGTACCTATATAAACAGAGAGGTCTCCCCTCGGCTCATACGAGAGGGACCCGTTTTCTTCGCAGAAGCGAAGAAAACGTTCCTGCGACGAAGTCCTCCGAAGCCATACCGCAATTTACGGTATGAGTGGCGAAGGAGGAAGCCAGACCCGCGGTTTAAGTAAGCGAATAGCGAAGCAGAACGATATTAAAATGCTTGAGTTTAAAAATAAGAAGGGGATGAATCTATTTTTAGCAAAAATTAGAATCATCCCTTTTATTTATTAGGCAGTAGTTAAGTATCATGTCCCCGGATTTTTTCCCCCCCATTTATCTAGTAATCACTGGCCTAATACTATATTATTTAAGAGACAAGAAGGAAGAGATATGAATAAAAAAAGAATATTTATTATAGCCGCGATTCATTTCGTTGTATCGTTCACTGTTACCTTATTTCCCTCAATTTTGATACCACCATCGTTAGAGCCTGATCCTCTGTGGTTTAGAATTTTATTAATTGTTATTAATTTACCACTAACAATTCCTGCTATTTATATAATCGGCCTGGGAAAAGGGCTCAGTATATATACAATGTTAGGAATTTTAGTGTTGGTAGCTGCACCTTTAAATAGTTTTATTTGGGGGCTAATTGTAAGCAAAATTATTTGTTTAATTAACAAGAAACGATTATCTTCTAACAATTCAATCCAGCGGACGTAAACCGCCGCTCAATTGAACCATGGAACGGTTAACGCTGCTGATTTTTATGACGAAATATTGGTTATGGGGTCGGGTTATACGGACTATCGGAAGGAAAATGCAGAGATAGAAAAAGCGTATAAAAATGGAGAAATAACAAAGGACCAATATTTAAATTTAAGGCGTGGGAACCGACAAGCCTATCTAGAAACTTGGACACAGGAAGCGGAAATAAAGAAGTAAGATTACTACAATGAATGTTAAGGGATGATATGGTCAGGTTTTTCAATTATAATTTCACGGAGGCGTGATGTATATTGTAATAACTAAGAGAAAAATAATGATAGCGATAGCCGTTATAGTTATTCTCGTGATAATGTTTGCTCTTGCTTGGCTGGGGGAGTGTTTGCGTCCAGAATGTTGTGCAATTGATATAGGTTATTATCAGCGCGGTGTATTAACAGACCAGTCCATAGGTTGCCTCTTTTTTAATAAGGCAGATTTTAATAGCCGTATGATTACAAGGATCGGGTTGATACTTTTTTCTTTTTTAATCATTGGCTTTGCTTATGGATTAGGCGGAGATGAAAAGAGGGAATAATGAGGGTTAGATTTTCAGATGCCAGATAAACCTAAATTCCACCTCGTAAGTGAAATGGGGTTTCGTCTAGACCACCGTAAGTTTGTATAAAAATAAAGAGGAAAGGAGTCTTATGAAAAAAATATTTTTTATTCTCTTTTGTTTATGTTTAAACTCTTCTCTTTTCGCGGAAACCATTGTTCTGAAATCAGGGAAAACTGTTGAAGCGAAGATAATTGAGAAAAATAACGATTCTATAAAAGTAGACTTATATGGCACATCATTAACATATTATCTTGAGGATATCGAAAGTATAGATGGTAAATCAATTGATGCTATTGATGGTCAGCCAAAAGTAAACGATCGCAATCAATCCCAATCGTCAAGCACTAAATTTTTCAATGATTCCGCATTTGGATTATCATTTGAATATCCATCTAACTGGGAAATGACACCAAAAGATAAATTAGAAAATGGTATGAATGTTGGTTTGCAGCCAAAAGAAAGGTCAACCGTAAACATAGTATTTCAATATGATTACCTTCCAGAAGAAACAATAAAAGAAAATTCATCGTTAAAAGATTTTCTTGCTGAAATTTTTCCGCCGGAAGGCTTTAAGGTTGGATCAATAACACCGCTTACTTTTGATAAAGTTTCAGGATGCTTGGTGAAACTTCTCCCTGAAAAAAAACTGGCTATTAGTTTTAAAAATATCGAAGGGGCACAAGGAACTGTTCTCAGACCTTTTATAAATTTAGCTGATTACTATTTTTTTACTAATGCTTTTGCTCCAGAAAAAAAAGATAAAAGATTCGTAATGGTTGGAGTAAAATATATAGAATATTTCCCTATGAGTCCTGAAATAGATAATCCAAATAATAGAGAGGCTCTTCGCAATTATGAGTTAAAGATGGGACACAATGATGATAATAAAAAGACTACAAAATATTGTGAGGAAGCAAAAAAAATTATTGATTCATTAAGATTCCCCTGGAGTAGGTAATTAAAAACATCTACCGTCTTCATCTAGTCGACCAATTTTACGCTTCGCACAGTCTTGGTAGCCGACACCGGCGTTAGTGCGAGAATGGAAAATCGCCTGATAGATGTAAAAGCTAATGTTCTTTCTTCAATCATGATTTTGGTCCTACCAATTCTTATCATTATTTTAATTTTCGTTATTTTCCATAAGCCTAAAAACGATTCCGAACTTAAGTAAAATATTAAGTGCCTATCGATTGGATTATTTTTTAATTGGTCACGTATCCAAGTATAAATGTCTGGGCAAAGCAAGGTGGACAATTTTATCTTTTAATCCTTCAATGAGTTATGTAATTTTCAACTCAAAAGAACCGGACAAAACGGACAAGTTAGCGAGGGAATAACCTCTCTAAACTGCTAATTTCTTGATAATCACCCCATTTAGCCCTATAATATATACCTGTAGACAGTGAGAGGTTTACCTTATTGGAATATTAGGGGGATCCTTTTTTTAAATTTCCTTCAGGAAATTTAAAAAAAGCCCCGCAGTCGTTCTTAAAAATATCCTGCTGCCTTGGCAGCGTGGATATTTTTAAGATATATAGCGGCAAGGGGCAGCAAGGTTTTTTAAGATAGAAAATAAATTTAAGGCTATGATTAATAAATTGATCGTAGCCTTTTTTATTTCTTTAAGCTGTTTACAGAGGGGTCATCCCCTTGTTGAATATTTCTACTTGCCTATAGAGCCCACTTCTTTAATTTTGCCTAGCCTGGGAAAGTTTAGGTTCTTCAAAGGTGAAAATTCTTGGCATTTTTGTACTTTCAGCCTATAATTAATTGTAACCTTGCATGATGACACCGGAAATTACGTAAAATGAATCCACGAGAGCATATGAAGAAACATCTAATATTTGTCTTGATAGGTATGATAGTTATGACAACGGTTCCTGCGAGAGCCGCCAGTGTGGGGAGTCCCAAAATACAAGGGCAAGGTAAGATCTCAACAACAGCAGAGTGGTCTTATATTTTTGGCAGAGACTTGGATTTTGAAAAAGCAACACGCCCGCCAGGATATGATAATTATATACCGGAAAATTTTAGGATAGTTAAAGGACGTAATGTCACGGCTAAGGTTTCTTATGGTATATTTAACACTATGGACATATATGCAAAATTAGGGGTTGCGAATTATGATTTCAAAGGGGATGTTTTTGTGGGAGACGCTAAAAGAGTCGAAGAAGATTTATCAACGGGAAATGATTTTCTTTACGGCGGAGGATTAAAATTTGCTTATGAGTTTAAAGAAGGATGGATCATTGGCACTGATGCGCAATATCTTACCTCAGCCCATAATATAAATTTTCGCGCGATCAATAAAATTTCAGGAGCAGTCTCTATCGCAAAATATACTGATTGCAGAATACAAGAGTGGCAGGTGGCTCCTTATATTGCCAAAAAAATTGCAAACTTTACACCATACGTCGGCGTAAGATATTCTGATCTGAGAATGACGCAGGCAAGACCCAACGATTCAAAGCGGTGGGACAATCTAGTATTTAATGCCGATTGCAACGTCGGTGTATTTACAGGACTGGATTTGGACTTTGCAAAGAATTTTACGCTAAACATAGAGGGCAGGTTTGTAGATGAAACAGCGATAAACGTCAGCGCAGGATATAGATTTTAGACTTAATTTCAGGCACTAGTTTAAGGCGCATTTGCGAAATATTTTTTGTTTATCAATTAGAACATAGAGAGTTTTCCCCTCGTGATATACGAGTGGGACCTCATTTTTTAATACGAGAAGCTATGAAAATTATTGCATTGGAAGAAGGTTTTTACACTAAAAACGCATTAAGCCTTAAAGGGGATATGCCCCCTTGGGTTAAATATACGATGCAGACGTCAGCCGAGATCATAGGAGAAGATGTAAATGAGGCAAATTTGGATTTAGGGGAGGGACGTATAGCAGCCATGGATGAGGCCGGAGTAGATATGCAGGTGCTTTCGTTTTCCTTCGCCCAGATCCCGGACCCTAAAACATCCGTTCGAATAATGAGCGAAGCAAATGATGAGGCAGCCAGAGCCATCGAGAAATATCCCTCCAGGTTTGCCGCATTTGCCGCCCTTCCTCTGACAGACCCCAAGGCGGCGGTAAAAGAATTTGAACGTGCGCTAGATAAGTTTAGTTTTGTAGGAGGATTCGTATCTGGGGCTATTAAGGGCGAATTTCTTGATAACGAAAAATACTGGCCGATCCTTGAATGCGCCGAGGCTCACAGCGCGCCGATATATGTACACCCGTATTTTCCACTGCCTTCAATAATGGAGACATATTTTAAGGGAAGAGAGGAACTCGCAGGGCCTGAATGGGGATTCATGATAGATGCAAGCTGCCATTTCATGCGCCTTCTTACGGGAGGCATCTTTGACCGATTTCCGAAACTTACAATAATCCTGGGGCATCTGGGTGAATCGATACCTTATAATCTTGACAGGATAAACAACCGTTTGAGAGCTTATGCTAAAGCCGCAAAACTCAAGAGAGAGCCGGCGGATTATATAAGAGAGAACATGGTCGTAACAACAAGCGGCAATTTTTCGGTGCCATCCTTACAGTGTGCATTGGGTACGATCGGAGTTGAAAATATATTATTTTCGGTTGACTGGCCGAATGAATCGCATAAAGTTGCGGTCGATTTCTTAAAGCATCTGCCGGTGGATAAGCTGGACCTCGAGAAGATAGCCTACAAAAACGCGGCCAGGGTGCTTAATTTAAAGAATGTCTAAATCTCGAAACAATTAGGGATTTTCTCTTTGGAAATAATATGGGGGTTGTGAAGGGATGCGAACCTCTCTGAATTCAAATCTCTTCAGGGACCCCAATAATATCCCTCTCTCAATTGAAAAGAGAGGTTAAATGCCATGATTAGTAAAAACGATCATGGCATTCTTTATGTCTTGAGTTGTCAAAGGCTTAGGACATTAACTTATAGCCAACTTTCCAAAATCGCAGCATTTGGCTTATCCCATCGGATAGAGGCTTCTTAGTAGCCGATATATTTTCAAAAATAGCCCAAAACATCTCTTAGTTTTTGCTCGCTAGTTTATGCCTATTCGTGGAATTGGCGAATATTGGCTGGTCTGATTGTGGCCATAAACTAGAAAGGGGGCCAGTTATTGGAGTATAAACTAGAGAGGTTTCCTGCCTTCCGCGCTGATTAATGTAGATTATTTTTATATTGACAGGAAGTGAATGTTTATGTATATTATTGGCATATGCTAATAATTAAAAGAGGAGTATATGTCAAGGCCGTGTAGGTGCAGAAGGATAAGATGTAACCCGGATACTAACTATTTTAAGCCAAGGGGCATACCATTATTTAATCTTGAAGAGGTTAATCTTGCCTTAGATGAATTGGAAGCAATAAGGCTTGCTGACTTAGAAGGCCTGTATCAGGAAGCTGCAGCGAAAAAGATGAATATCTCTAGGCAAACTTTCGGCAATATTATTAATTCAGCTCACAAGAAAATAGCTGACGCACTTTTAAATGCCAAAGCGCTTAAAATAGAGGGCGGAGTAGTTAAAAAAGTTAAATAAAAAGGAGGAATGAGATGAGAATCTGTATACCAACCGAAACAAAAGATGGCTTGAAAGCTAAAGCATACGGCCATTTCGGCAGTGCGCCGTTTTTTACGGTTTATGATACCGATAAAAAAGAAGTAAAGACTGTCGATAATACCAATGCGCACCATTCGCATGGGATGTGCCATCCCATCGGTGTATTAGGTGCAACATCTATCGATGTGGTAGTTTGCCAGGGTATGGGCATGCGTGCCGTGCAGAAACTAAATGAGGCAAACATCAAGGCTTTTAGAGCGTCGGGAGAGACAGTTTCTGATATCATAAAGAAATATGAAGCCAATGAACTTGAAGAAATAACCGTGCAGAATGCCTGCATCCAGCATGGTTGTCATTAAATTGAAAGGAGAATTTTGAAAAAAGCAATAATTGAAAACCATAAAGCCTACTTACAAAGAAAATCCCTCTACAAAAGTTTCGGCTATAATGTTGATAAAGAGAGAAATTTTATTATTAAACAGGCTGGATCTCTTTGTGGCAAAATATTAGAGGCGGGTACCGGTAAAGGGCATTTCGCGCTTGCCTTAGCGAAAAAAGGATATAAATTTACTACTTTTGATATATCCAAAGCAGAGCAGGCATTTGCCAAGCTTAATCTTAAGTATTTTGGTTTAGACAAACAGGTTAAACTCCGTATTGAAAATGGCGAGAATCTAAACTTTAAGGATAAAAGTTTCGACGTTATTTTTTCCGTTAACACTCTACACCACCTTGCAGATCCCTATAATGTCATAGACGAATTCACCCGTATTCTTTCCCCTAGAGGAAAGATTGTTTTAAGCGATTTTACAAAAGACGGTTTAAAAATAATTGATAAAATCCATAAACTCGAAGGAAAAGTACATGAGGTAAGCAGGGTAAGATTATCAGATGTCAGCCGATATCTGCGGAATAAAGGTTTCAGAGTGCAAAAAAGTAAAAGCAAATACCAGCAAATATTGATTGCTTATCATATTTTCAACTTAGCGAAATAATATGAACGAAATAGTTTTAATCAATGAAGATTTATGTATTGGTTGCGGTAAATGTGTTAAATTGTGTCCCAAGAAGATTCTGTCTATAGATAAAACAAACAAGAAATGCAAAGTTTCAGATGAAATTAAATGCGATAAGCTGGCGGGCTGCCAAAGAATCTGCCCGGTAAAAGCCATAAGGATAATAAAATAATCAATACGTTAGCCCACCCAGAATATTTTAGCGTACCTACCTCTAGTCAAATGTAAGGATTTAATTTTTAAATTTACCAAAAACACTTGACAACATAACATTTCCGTATTACCTTTATATAAAAGGTGTTACCATGAAAAAGATAAAAAGATTCGGCGTATCACTAGAGGAAGAGCTATTTAATGAACTTGACGCTATTGTCAGGAAGCATAAGTTTCCTAACAGAAGCCAGGCTATTCGTTTCCTCATACGCAAGAACGCGACCGAAGAAGCATACGAAGAAGATAAAGAAGTTTCAGGAGCGGTTGTTATCATTTATGACCATCACAAAAGAGAACTTGTCAATAAGTCATTAAATATCCAACACGAGTTTACAAATATAATCTTAGCCAGCCAGCATGTCCACCTAAGCCATCATAATTGCTTAGAGATAATCGCCCTTAAAGGCAAGGCTTCAAGCCTCAAAGCATTAGCCGATAAACTTATAGCCCTAAAAGGAGTAAAACACGGCAAGCTCGTAGTTACCTCAGCGTAAAATTTTTTTTGATTTCTGATAACACGATTTTTAAAAAGGTAACAATGAACAGTAAAGATACAACAACAGAAGACAAAGAGAAACAACACATAGAAAAAGAGATTATGGAAGCTGTGGAGAGTATTAACTATGGAGAGGTAGTTATTGCTATCCACGACCGAAGAGTAGTGCAGATAGAAAAAAGAGACAAGAAGCGTTTTAAATAGTTGCTACTGTACGAGCAGGAGCATAATTACTAAAAAAGCGATTTTCCGACTGGACAACCAGAGGAGGAATTAAAGGAGGTTGTCCAGATGCGGATAAGCATATTTCTAATCGGCATTTGCTTGTTTGCAAATGTCTGTTTCGCCGAAGAGATTTCTGTAAAAGACGAGATTGTTGAACTCAAGGCTCGCCTGGAAGTTCTTGAGCAGAAGTTGGCAGCACAATGTAAAACCATGGATGAGCAAAAGCGGTGTATTTCGGATCAGAACAATAAAATTTCCGAATACGAATCAAAACTAGACCAGTTCAATACGGATTTGCATCGCGAAGAAGGTAAACCCATTCAACTCGTCGAAGGACTTGACATAGCTGCTGACGTTACCACGGTAGTTCAGGGAACAAATAACGTAAATAACGCCTCAGCCGATGCCAATAAGAAAATTGCCAGGACTGATGCCTCATATTCCACGGATATTAAAATAAGTAAAGAATTCAAAGATTTTTACGGTAAAGCATTCCTGCATCTTGAGAACGGCCAGGGCAACGGCCTTGAAGACAGGTTGACACTTTACAGTAATGTCAATCGTGACGCAAACGATGATGTAAACATCAGCGTTACTGAAGGCTGGTATGAACAAATGCTTTTTAAAGACAGAATAGCATTGACCTTTGGAAAACTTGATTCCACGGTCTATTTCGACAACAACGCAGTAGCCAACGATGAAACTACTCAGTTCCTGGGCAGGATATTTCGTAATTCTCCGGCCATCGAATTTCCTGACAATACTGCCGGCGCACGCTTTGCCTATATGCCAACAGAGTGGATTCAGCTAGATTATGGTTTCTTTAACGGTAATAGCGAACACTGGGATAAGATGTTTGACAATCTCTTTAACATCGGCCAGATAACCTTTAAGACCAATTTTTACAATCTTCCTGGTAACTACCGTTTCTATGGTTGGAACAGCAACGTCTATCACACTAAATGGTCAGATGAATCAAAGACCAAAGAAAATGCTTATGGTTTCGGCTTAAGCTTTGACCAGAAGGCCAACGATATCGTGGCTCTCTTTACCCGTTACGGCTGGCAGAATCCGGAAGTCTACAATCCAGATATTACTGCAACCGGTGATTTAAACTACTCTCTCGAACAATCCTGGAGCGCAGGTTTCCAGGTCGAAGGTAAACCCTGGAGAAGAGAAAACGATATAGTTGCTTTTGCTGTAGGTCAGGTATTTCCTTCAGAGGAGTATAAACAATACTATGGTTATGAAGGTAAGCCAGAGGGGCATCTCGAAGCCTTTTACAAGATATACTGCAACAAACACCTTTCCATAAGCCCGGACTTCCAATATATCTGGAATCCTTTCGGTAAAGACATTCCTGGTGATACCAGCGGAGTATTTGTGGGAGGCATGAGGACAGAGGTTGATTTTTAATAAGGAGGTTAAAATGTGGTTAGCAACGACTTCAATCGCGGCTACGGGAGCAACTGTGGCTAATTTTATTTTTCCTAAAAAATACAAATTAGGTTTTTTAGCTTTAATGCTTTGGGGCGCAGCTGCAATGATTCTTGTCGATCATATACTCGGTTATGAAGGCGGAATTTTTTTAGAGAAGACAACCGACGGGATGATAAAAAATAGCACAATGTTAGGAATCACAATGCTGATACCTGTGTTTGTAATCTGGGGAATTTCACTTTTAATATCCAATTTAAAAAGGGGGTAACCAATGGCTTGTTTTCTTGTTCCTACGGCTGCAGCGATAGTAACTACTACTGTAAGCAAAAAAATTCCCGAAAAGTATCATATGAATTGGCTAAACTCAATGTTGTGGGGCGGTGTAACAATGTTGGCAGTTGAGCATCTCGCACACAGAGAAGTTGTCCCCTATCCACCTTTCCTAACTGCCGGGCTTCCTGAAGTTTTGCCAGAAATGATAAGAGTCGGTATCCCGATGACCGTGGCTATTTTTATAATCTGGGGAATAATGCTAATGGCAGTTGTAGTAACGACTAAAAAAATAAAGTATATAGAAACGCGATAGGGAATTATATTAAATAGAACTAAAGCCCACCTTTATTAAGGTGGGCTTTAGTTTATTTTATGTGGGAAAGTTATATTAATATTAGCACGAGACACTTAAGAATTTCTTTATCTGAAGAAAGAAATCTTATTCTGAAAGCTCAGAAAGGTTCAAAGAAAAGCAAAGATGAAATTATTCTTTCTCATATAGATTTCCTAATTTTTAGAATTCGTAGAATCGTTTTTCCTCGTCTTCTCCAACGTTTTGGAGAAGATTTATTAACCGAGACAATATTAATTGTTTATAACAAAATCGAAAACTACGACCTTGATTATCGCGATAAGCATGGTAATCCCAAACCGGTTAAATTTGCTTCTTATATCTGGAAAAGAATCGATGGTTTTATCATTGATTTTTTAAAGAAAGAATTAGTTGAGTCAAATTATTACAGCCAATACAGTGAGTACGGTATTAAAAGTGCGAATTTACCACTAATGTCCAGCCCGACACAGGTGGACAAATTTATCTCTTGATTTATCAAACAGTTACGTCGTTTCAAGCCTAAAATAACCGGACAAAACGGACAAATTAGCGAGGAAATAGCCTCTCTAAACTGCTAATTTCTTGATAATCACCATATTTAGCCCTATAATACATACCTGTAGACATAGAGAGGTTTCCCCTCGTGGAATATGAGTGGGACCCCAGTCTTTTTTGCCGAAGGCAAAAAAGCGCCCCCGAAGCCTTTCCATAAATTTTTCCGGCTGGAAAAATTTATGGATATATAGAGGCGAGGGGGGTGTCTACGAAATTCAGGTTAAAAAGGAGAGGGGATGGATCTATTTTTAGCAAAAT
>Ga0265297_10011520_pt1 | contig 10810 bp, 8 predicted proteins | sample Munlanlwell13791_FD_192502 | JGI IMG/M metagenome (GOLD analysis project Ga0265297, IMG submission 192502) | Leachate microbial communities from a municipal landfill in Southern Ontario, Canada - Leachate well 137-91 | ecosystem: Engineered > Solid waste > Landfill > Unclassified | place...
ACTGTTTAAAAGAATGCCGAGGCGCCGGAAAACGGATGGCCTTGCCCGCGGTTTATGCTGACTCGCGCCTGTACCTGAGCAGCTCGGATGCCAGCGTGGCCCCGCCGTCCGCGGAGTACTGGGTGCGGTCAATCCCGCTGAACCTGATGTTGGTTATTTCCAGGTCCGGATGTGAACTGATGAATGTTGCGAGAGCGTAGGGGTCCCTTGCCGAGCATGCGGCATCCACCTGCGCCTTCAGCCTCCTGCTCTCTTCGGAGTTGAGCCCCTCCACGCTGTAATCAAAGCTCACCCCTATGCGCTCATATCCTGCCCCCGCATGCGCGGTCTCCGCCGCCTCCGCGGGCGCTTCCTCGCGCGGCCTCACGACGGGCCTGCCTGCGACTATCTGCCTAGGCCCCTCAGGCGCCGTTGGCCTCACGGGAGTTGCCGGGGCGCGCGTCTCCTCCCTGGGCGCGGCTTCCTCCGTGCGCGGCTCCTCCCGCCTGCGCTGGGTTTCCGTGCCCACGCCCATCGCCGGGCCGGTGCTGAGTATGCTGCCTAGATTAAGCGCCTCATCAATCTTCCTCGCCTGCTCCGCGCTGATTGTTTCCGGGGCGGCAGATGTCTGAGTTGTTTCTGCTGGCGCCCGTGTGCTTCTCCCGGAAACGGGCTCCAGGAAAGTGCCTGCCCTCATCTGCTCCCTCAGCTCGTCAATCTTCCTTCCCTGCTCCGCCGGAAGCTCCTCGCCGGCCGCGGTGCGCGCGCCTGCCTGCACCTGGGTTTCAGTGGCCGCGGTGGCGGGCCGCTGCTCCCTTGCGCGGCGGCTTGCCGCTATGTCCGAGCCAATAGACTCCATGGTGCCGGTGACGGCGCGGCGGTCTATCTCCTCGCCTATGCCCGCCATGGCGCGCCTGCTGTTCTCGGAATCAACGTAATCCTTAACCGCCTCCAGCACGTCCTGCGAGGTGCCGAAGCTGACCTCCTTGTTGCGCCTGAACATGTATGTGTCGCCGGTTTCCGGGTTGTATGCCGCCCAGAGGTTCCTGTTGAGCCCTCCGGAGAGCTCCTCGCCAGCCCTAAGAATAGTGAATCCCTGGTTGCGGTATTCCGTCTGCAGTTGCGCGACCGTAACCTCGCTGGTTTCCCCACGCCTTAATTCCCTTTCCGGTTGAGCGACTGGAGCTGGCATATAATTACACCTTACTATATGCCTTGCTTTTTGTTTAAATAGGTTTCTGTATGGCGGCGCGGGAGCGGGAAATGGAATATATACCTTCGCCAACGTATGTAGTAATATGGCGAAAATTGGCGGGCAGGCTGAGCGCGAAAAAGAAGTGCCGAAAACTGCGGAGCCTGTGGTGCCGATACCCGCCGTGAAGATGGTCCCTTCCGTGCTTGAGCGGATAGAGGTGGTGCCCGTGCCCAGGGAAAGGTGGGGCGGGCGGCCGAATGCGCAGCGGCGCAACGAGGCGTTTGAATTCACAGATGAGCGGTTCAGCGCCAGCCGGGACGGCGTGGCCGCGGCCACCGGCTTCCTTTTCCCGGCGAATTACGACGGCAGGCAGATATACGGGATGGAATACAAGCTCAAGGACGAGGCGCTGCTGTTCACCTACACCATAACCGGCCGGAACCCGGGGGGCGTGAGAACGGTCATCCCGGGTGCGGAGCATACTGTCGTGATAACCGAGAACACCGCGATACTGGTCACCGGCTGGGCCGCATGGCAGAGGGGGGAGCGCGAGATAGTGGTGGACGGGCAGCCGCAGCGTGATGCGCACGCAATCTCCTTCGGGCTCAACCCGATGTTCCAGGGGGATTCCCTGCTTTCCGCGGGCGCGTCCTACAAAGACGGGATGACAACAATCTTCATGATGAACAGGTACGGCCTGCTCAGCGCGCGCGGGGTGAGCCTGGCTTCAATCCTCTATGCGGACATCCAATTTGAGCCATCGGAGGGGTGGCAGTTGCTTTCCGCTGGCGACGTTGCGCTGCTCGTGAAGGACGGGAGCGCGAACGCATACGTGCTCTCCGCGGATTTCAGCGGCGAACCCAGGATAGATATGCACACCATAGTCATGCCCGAAGCGGTGCGGGGAAGGGCGGAGATAAGGAGGGGCGATGGTGCATACACTATAGTGTATAATGGGGGGGAGGCGGAGATAACTGACTCCGAACTCCATCCGCAGCCCGCACAGGAATAGGGCTACTCCTGCAGGCGGTACAATATCATTGATCCGTTGAGCCGGGTGCCGTTGGAGTCCTGCATCTCTATGAAATTTATGCTGTCCCTGTAATTGGTGAGAAGGTCCTGCAGCGGCGCGTTTATCGGCTCGCCACGCTCCAGTGCGCGCGCAATCCTCTGGAGGTCCACGAGCACCTTCCACGCCTCCAGTTCGTCCGTGGGCAGCGTTATGGTGAAGTAGCCGTCCAGGGTTCCGGTCCTTCCGTCCCTGAGGGAGTAAGTGACTGAGGGGAAGGAAGCCATCACATTATCGCCGGGCGCCGCTATCACCTGTGCGCCGTATTCAGCCGCCCGCTCCGCGACGATTCCGGAGGAAAGTGCCGCCTTGGCGCCGTATGCGGACGGCTCGGCGGTTGCGGCAACCGCGGGCTCAAGCCCGGCCATGGATGCAAGCGTGGTGAGGAACTGCTCCGCAGTGAGCCCGGCGCCCGCGCCCCTGCTGCTCTCCACACTGACATCTGCTATGTTTTCCCTGTACTTCTGCACGAAGCCCATCAGCGCTGTGATGTCGCCCTGCGTTTCCGCGAGCTCCTGCGCGAGCCGCGCCGTGTCCTGCGCCTCGCCTTCGGGGGAGATGAAGTTGAAGTAGATTGCTGTGTAGCCCTCGGTATTGCGCGACCTCCAATAGAAAGTTGCATCAGTCTTGAGCCCGAAGTATTCCCTCTGCAGCTGCACCAGCTCGGAGGGCTGGCTGCGGCTCTGGCTGCCTATCATGGCGGTCTGGTCGCCCCAGATGATGTGGGATGCGTCCTCGGCGTTCGGCTCCCGGGTCAGGTATGGGATGCCCCCTTCGCTGGTTGCCTCCGCCTCCGCGCGCTTTGCGGCAAGCTGCGGCGCGGCGGAAACTGGCGCGGGGCTTGGCGCAGGCCGGTTCCCGAAGTCCCTGCGCTCCACGAATTGCTGCTCAGAATTGAAATCCGGGAATGTGATGTTGCCCTCGGACATCTGGATTGCGTCCCAGTCCATCTTCCGGAATATCTCGCGCACCTCCTCTATTGCGATGTAGGTGCGGTTCGTCTCCCCCGAGCGGAAGAACCTTATGCGCTCGCTGGGGTCGCTCTCGCTTGATTCCGGGAACAGCACGCGGTATGCGTAGTCCCTCAGCTCCTGCGGGGAAACGCATATGTCCTTTGATGCGATATATATTTCGCCATAGTTGGGCAGGTTTACCGGCCCGTAAACAGTGAAGCCCTGCTGGCGCGTGAGCTCAAGTTCGCTCTGCCTGCCCCTTGATGCTTGGGCCCCGCCCACTTCCTGCGTTCCTTGTGGCATGGCATCATTCCTCCTTTTGGCGGCGCGGCGCCTCGGGGTTTGCGTCAATGAGGCGCACCGGAACCAAGTCTTTTATCTGCTCCCACCTTGCTGCAACATCCTCCCGCGCGGGCTTCATCCTTGCTTCCTTTGCCATAAGTCCCACCCATTGCATGATAAACTATACTTCTCTCCCTGCGATGCGGTTTATATCCGTAATTGTAGACCTGGGATCAGCAACATCGACTTCCCTGCCGCGTACCGTAATTTTCTCGATGCTGCTATGATGCCTGTCGATAAAAGTGGATAGTGCATCCTCATCCGGCCTGGGCCCCATCTGTTCCATGTCCTGCCTGAGCGAATCCCTTTCCGCCTGCCTCATGTCGGAAACGTCTATCTCAATCCGCACCGCGCTTCCTTCGTAATTGACGCGGGCAATCACCGTCTCCCTCCGCTCCGTTTCCTCGGCCCGCCTGGCCTCCCTTTGGAAGGGCGGGACTATCTCCACATCCGCCTGCCTAGCTATCTCCCTTGCAAGAAGGTCCTGCTCGCTGCGCGCGCCGTAGCGGTTGTTCAAATCAATGTTGAGGAATTGCACCTTGCTCTTGTCGTGCCTGTTCTCATATACGTAATTCACGTACGCGTCAACCGACTGGAATGAGCCCTGGGGCCTGTCCGTTGCAACATATATCAGCCCCCTCCCGGCTATGGAGTAAGACGTGTCGGAAAGCGTCATGCCCTGTTTTGCCGCCTCTGCCGCATAATCTTTCTCGGCCTGCCTCTGCTGCGCCATAATAGCACCGATTGTATTGCGTTAAGCAGCGTTATATACATTTCCATCAAAACTAGTGCATGGAACTTTACATTTACGGCGGGGCCCATGAGGTCGGAAGGAACTGCTTCATGCTCCACGAGAAAGGAAAATACATAATGCTTGACTGCGGGGTGAAGCTCGGGGAGCAGACCGAGTACCCGCTGATTCCCGACGCGATGGGGAAACATTTGCATGACATAGTGGTCACACACGCGCACCTGGACCATTCGGGATATTTGCCGCACGTTTTCAAGGAGGGGCTTAGGCCGCACATCCATGCGACCAAGCCGACGAAGGACCTGGTCTCCGTGCTGCTGGCGGACTATGCGCGGCTGGGGAAGGCGGTGCGCAAGGGCAGCGAGACCTTCACGCAGAAGGACGTGGACGTGGTGATGAACAACTTCCGCCTGCACGAGTTCAGGCAGCCGTTCCATTCCGGGCACGGGTTCAAGGTGTCGCTCCTGAATGCAGGGCACGTGCTGGGGAGCGCAATGGTGCTTGTGGAGGGGGAGAAGAGGGTGCTTTACACCGGGGACATCTCGGTGCGCGGAACCAAATTATTGGACGGGTGCGACAGGAACTTCCAGTGCGACACGCTCATAATGGAGAGCACCTACGGGAACGAGGAGCTCCCCGCGGTCAAGGAGACGATGAAGAAGCTGGTGCACGAGATAAAAGAGACATTGAAGGAGGGGGGGCATGTGCTCATACCTTCGTTCGCGGTCGGGAGGGGGCAGGAGATACTGCTTTTGCTTGAATCGTACATGAAGTCCGGCGCAATACCCGAAACCAAGATATACATAGAGGGCATGATTGGGACCGGGATGAAGATAACGAGGCAGAACCTCGGCTATGCAAAGGAGGAGATAAAGAACAGGATACTAATGAGCGACGACGACCCGTTCAGGAGCCCGTATTTCCACACGCCGCGCAGGAAGGACAGGGACGACGTGTTTGAGGAGCCGTCCATAGTGGTGAGCACCTCCGGGATGCTCACGGGCGGGCCTGCGCTCGGCTATGTCACTCGCATGGCGCCCGACCCCAAGAACAAGATAATATTCATGGGATACCAGGCGGACGGCACCCGCGGCAGGAAGATACTCAACGGGGACAAGGAAGTGGAGATAGACCATGAGATGGTGAAGATGCGGATGAAGGTGAGGGAGATACGCATCTCCGGGCACTCCGGGAAGAGCGAGCTGATACAATTTGCAAAGGGGATAAAGGGGCTGAAGAAGATCGTGCTCATCCACGGGGAGGAGGACGCCCTCAAATCAATGAAGGAGAGCCTGCAGAGGAGCTACGAGGTAATTGTTCCAAACATCGGTGAGGAGATAAAGGTCTGATTAAGCGTTGCGTGAGGAGTACGAGTAAAGGGTTGCAAAGAGAAGTAGGGGGGAGGTATGATTACCCTAAAGAGATTCGTTCGACGCCCCGTTGTAAAGAGATGGTAAGGAAAAGGGGCGGAGAACGAAGGAGAGGGGGCGCGCCCCCTCTTCCTCTTGGGATTATACGAATTCTTCGCACGGGACCGTGGGGACGTTTAGTTCCGCCCTGCAGGTCGCGTTCCCGTCATCGTAATACACGTTCGCCTCTATGGATACGGTGCCTGATGGGCTGCCGCCGAGCACAGTGATGCGGTAGAAGTCAAGGTCCTCCGAACCGGAGTAGGTGACGTTGCGCGAGAACGAGTCCCACTCAATGGAGCCGCCGCACAGGTCGTCCGGGTTGCCGTCCTTCGGGCAGGTGACGTGGAAGGAGTACGTGTCAAGCGGGAAGCCCGTTTGGAAAGATGGGCTTATGTCGCAGTCGTACTTGCCGCCCTCCTCGGTTATGTTGCCTTCCCCGGGCGGCACGCAATTCAGCCACCTGGTATCAATGTTGTTGGATTCGCCAGCGCCCTCGGGGGTGGTTCCTCCCCCTGCAGGTATGCAATCAACGTTCGCAATGAGCAGGAAGGTCTGGTTCTCCATCGCCGGGGTGCAAGAGAAGCTTATCGGGTCGTGCACCACCGAACCTCCCGGAGGTATAATATCATACGAGTAGCGGATGGGCGAAACGCCGTCCAGGTCGTCAAAAATCCTTACGCCCGGGCCCGGCGGGATTCCTCCCCCTCCGGTGAGCCAGTTGCCGATATTCACGCAGGTCTCGCCAGGGTTGCTGGAGTTCTGCCCGTTGTTCCAGGTGATTATGCTGAAATCAAAATCGTCGCCCGTCTCTATGTCAACCCGGCTCGGGAGTTCCGGGGTGAAGCGGGGCACCAGGTCCGTGATGTTCAGCTCCTCATCCGGCGGGGGCGGGCAGTCAAACGGAACATTCACCGTTGCGGGGGTGCCGCTTATTGTGCCGGTGCATCCCGGGTATGTGTATGCCGCGGTGAATGTGAGCTGCATCGGGCAGTCCGTGTATGCGGGCGCTGTCAGGATTCCGTTGAAAGTTTTTGCCTGCCCAGGATTTACCGTATAATATCCGATTGGGATGAGCATTCCGCCCGTGTCAAAATTGAACCTGAAGCCGTTGCTCGCCGTGACGCCCGTGACTGTTATGGGCTGGCACAGCGGGTCCGATGCAGGGCAGCTGTTCCTTACCGTTATGGTTACGCGCTGCGTGCCTCCCGGCAAAACATTCACCGGGGACGGGATTACGGAAACCACTTCCGCGCTGCCGCGGAGGTCCGCATCGGTTACGACGCGGAGATTCAATGTGGCGGGCCCTACGGTGCCGGAATACTGCGGATCGCTTGTGCCTCCGCTCGCGCTTATCCTGCTGAAAATTTCCTCCCTGCCCACATAATCCGGGGTGGGGCAGGACGGTGTCCTTACGATTGCTGCACACCCGAGTATGTCCATGTTTGCGTTGAACGAATATGAGCCACGGCTCAACGTGGAGCTGTAATCCACCGAGGGGCCGTCAATCACGCCGGAACTGAGAAGCGTGCTGCCGCTGTTGAGGGTAGCGGTCCCCTTGCACACCACGTTGGAGGTTGATTCACGCCCATAAAACCATGTGCCGGTCCTTACAAAATTTGCCGGCTGCGGAATCAGGGACGGCGTCCTGCCCCAGCATGATTCGTCCGCATTACAGGTTTCCTCCGTGTAAAAAAAGTCATAGGTGTCCGAATCCCAGACCACGTTGACATTTTCATTTATGCCGCCGCTGCGCAACGGCGGGTCGCACTGGTAATAGTTCATGTTCTGCTCCAGGTCCCCGCTGGCCCATCTTCCGCGCGTGTCCAGCCGGATGTCCACAGGGCCCTCGCAGACAATGGAGCCAGACTGCAGGTCGGAAGCGGTCCCTGAAATGACGCGCTGGCCTCCTGCCGTGGACACTTGGAGCGTTTCCGTGAATTCAAGGTAGGGCATTACATGCAGGTCAGCCAGATAGCCGGGTGTATAAATCCTGTAAAGCGGCCCGTCATACTCCAATGAAGCTGTCTGTGCGGCGAATGAAAATGAAAGCACGGCCAGCAGCAAAACCAATTCTTTAGAACTCAACACGTATACCACCTTCCCCTCCAAGTACCTCTTCCTGGCCTCCGCCAGGCAGGTTTGCATATTCCCTCAGCAGGAATTCCGGAGCCCAGATAACGTTCTGTTGCGTTATCCTGGCGAAGCCGCTTACGCTCCATACCTGCCTTCCCTCCTCATCCACCTCGCGGACTCCAGCCTGCGCCCCGAGCTGCCAGCCGGTGTACTGGTCGGATTGCCCGGTCACTCCGCCCGTAAGGGCGAACCATGTGCTTATCTCATCGAACTTAAATTTGGCTGTCAAGCCGCCCTCAACGACCCAAGGGGCGGCAGTGGATGTGAATTCGCCCCCGACCGCCTCGGGCGTCCATGTCACTGCGGCACCAACCGAGCCGAGCAGCACGAAATCCTCCCCTGTAACAAGCAGCAGCTGCGTGGCAGCGTCAAACGTAACTTCCGCCACATTCTCCCCGACAAGCTCTACGGATGCCGCGAGCGCGAGGTAAACCTTTCCGCCCATGGGTATGCCCAACGGGTTCCCGGTCTCGTCGGCGTATGCCACATCGAACCTGTTTGCATAAAGCTCACCCACCTCTTCGGCCGATTGAGGCTGGTACTCCGGGGCCCATCCCGTGGCCCATTGCACGGAGAGCGTTCTCCCGGGGGTGACATTCACGCCGCCGGCAAGGGTTACCATGCCGCCGACCTCCGCCTCGGTTGTGACCTCCGGGGAGCCGGAGAACACGAATGTGTTCGTGGCGCCGTCAAATTCCGCGTTCATGCGGTAATTCCTCATAGCGCGAAGGCCGATTAGAAGCCCGATGTCAAGGAACGCGTATCTGTTCTCAAAAAGGCGGTAAGATGCGTTCGCATCAAAGCCTCCCACCTCGAACCGGGTTACGGAACCGTTCATCCCACCCGCAAGCGACTGCTCCAGCGTCCATGCCAGTGGGGTGTTCGGGTAGTGCTCCTTTAGGTCCTCAAGCGCATCAATAGCTTTCCCGTCCCTTATCATCTGTAGGTACCTCAGTATGTCTGCATCTGGGACGCCGAACCTGTCGCGTATGAATTCCGCGGCGTCGCCCCAAAGCCCGCCCGCGAACTGGGACGAGTTGAGGCCAGCCCCGGTCACCGCGTTCACATTGTCAAGTATGTCCTGGTAAAATGCTTCACCGGCACTCCTCGCTTCGGCTTCAAAGCCAGAGTTGATGCTTGCCGCAAAAGAAGCCGCCGCAGCGCGGCCGGCAACATTTTCGCCGGCTTCCCGGGCTTCCTCGGTGCCGTACAGCGGCAGCCATTTCTCGTTGAATTCAATCGCCATGTCCCCGGGGGAGGAAATCCTCATCCTTACCGGCCTGCCCTGCTCCGGCATCTGCATCTCCGAGCCCATGTGGGTGCTTGGCAAGCCCAACTGGACAGGGACTGCGCCTGAACCGGAAAGAACCTGTGTGATGTCCCTGAGTTTCCGGTCCTCGTCTTCGGTCAGGAACGATTCAAAAAGCGTACTGATGCTGTGGAGCCGGCCTGCAAGCGCCTCTGCGTTCTCATGCACGTACTGCGCATCTGCGTCCTCGCCGTTCCAGAAAACCGATATCCGGTCCACCATGGCCAACAGCCAGTTCTTCTGCTCGTTGGTCAGCGCCATTGAGGAACTCTGCTCTGTGGTGCTGATAAAGCCGTCAAGCGCCGGCATCAGCTCATGCACGCGCATATCCGCTGGGTCCGCCATCTCAGAAGCCTGCTTTGCCTGTTGGGGTTGCTTGAATGCCGCCATCATAATCACCTTCCAAGTTCCTGCCTCAGCGAGTCATAATGGACTTCGCTGTCCGGGAGATACGCCTCCATGTTTGTGGACAGCTCCCGCGAGTATTCCGCGAGCCTGTTGTAGCTGTCCGGGTCATACACCACTGCGCCGCTGAGGTGCGTAAGCATCTGCTCGTAAATCTCCCTCCTGCGCAGTATAAGTTCCCAGCCCTGATCGGAGATTTTCGCCTTTTCCTCCGCGTCCTCCGTGGCGTAATACTGCTGGCTGAGGCCGTCGAACTGCGCATGCACCTGCTCCAGCTCCCTCCACAGGGAAGTCATGTAAACAAAGCTGTAATAGTGCTCGCCTTCCGCGAGGTCGCTCCCGGTTATGATTGCGTTGAGCGCCTCTTCGCTCACCTTGCCCATCTCCGCGGCCGCCTTCTGCCTGAAGGATTCCAGCTGCGCCAGCTGCTCTCCGGAAGCGGTGGGAATCATTGCATCCACATCCGCAATCATCTGGGCGTAGATGCCCCTGCGCTCCAGCAGCAGCTCTGCGAGCCGCTTCTCTGCCGCCATCTCCTGCTCGGCGGTCGTTATGGTCTGGAGAGACTGCGCCACCTGAAGGTATTCTGTGTGGATTTCGGCCAGCCTGCCGCTGAACCTTCCCAGCGTGCCCAACGCGCCGGCCTCCCCTGCCACTGGGTAAAACATGGGGGCGATGACGGACGCCATTGCCAGATAGCTCTCATTCGGCGGATACAAACCTTCGTGCGGCACCCGGACTGTGGCGCCGGAATAAACATCAAAGGAAATTGAAACCTCCTGTTCCCCGCTTGCAGCCTCGTGGAGCTGTTCCGCGAGCACTGTCCCGTCCATCCTCGCAAGTATGATTCTGCGCAGCACGTCAGCCTGCGGGGCTCCCGCGCTTGCGGCTTCGGAGCCGGGCTTTATCTCTATGATATAACTATCCAGCTTCTCCCCGCCCTCCGCAAACGTAAATGAATAGCTTCCGACGGCAATCCTCCTCACCTCGTGCCCCTCGGCATCGCGCAGGCTGGGGTCGTATGCGTCCACAATCTTTCCGCTGCTCATGTCCATGTATATGTAGACCTTGCCGTCGCGGAATTCCGCGGTGTGCACAAGGTCGCCCTGGAACAAGTCCCCATATGCGCTGCTGACCTGGTCGGTGCGCACGGAGTAGTATGCATTCTCGCCCGCCCGGGGATGCCTCAACATCGCCCACTCCGCATACGTGTACGGGTTCTCCAGCATTTCGGTCAGCGAAACCGTTCCTGCCGCGGTGCC
>Ga0265297_10011521_pt1 | contig 10809 bp, 10 predicted proteins | sample Munlanlwell13791_FD_192502 | JGI IMG/M metagenome (GOLD analysis project Ga0265297, IMG submission 192502) | Leachate microbial communities from a municipal landfill in Southern Ontario, Canada - Leachate well 137-91 | ecosystem: Engineered > Solid waste > Landfill > Unclassified | place...
CAAAGGTGCGCACGGCGATGGTCAGCAGGTCGTCGGAGCCGTTGCCGGCCAGCACCCAGTCGCGCCCGGGCAGGCCGTAACGCTCGGCGGCCAGCTCGCGCAGGCTGTCCGCGGTCGGATCCGGGTACAGCCGCAGCCGGTCGCCGGTGACCGCCGCGAGCGCCGCCAGCGCCTTGGGCGACGGCGGATAGGGGTTCTCGTTGGTGTTGAGCTTGATGTACCGCCGGTCTTTGGGCTGTTCGCCGGGGGTGTAGCCGGCCATCCGGCCGATGTTGTCACGCCATAACGCCATAAATCACCTGCACCATCCCTTGCCGAACAACCGGAAACGGGACGGCCATCAACATAGCGCCTCCCGGCTGATCGGCCGGAAGGCGGCTTGGATGGCGTGGCGGTGTCATCCGGCACGCCGTCGCCCACGGCGCCGGACTGGAAGCACGTGAAGCAGGCAATCCTGCCTGTCGGCTGCGGCTCGCGTAACGTCACCGTAGCGCCCGGAACCGGGCGGCGCCAAGCTTGGCCCAGCCCCATTTCCAGTGCAGTTCCCGCCACAGCCGGGTGGCGTGCTGCAGGACGGCGTCCTTACGCAGGCAGAGCAGCACGGCCAGCTTTCGCCCGGTCAAGAACGCCTTCCCTGCCCGAGGTCTCGGAATCCGTCCAGCGGCGTTCTGCTGCCTCCGTATTCATATTACTCATGATTTGGGTTGGGATCGCCGGATGGTTTACGGTTATGGACTTGGCCGCGTATATTGAACCTGTCAGCAGTGACGGCCAGGATGCCCCGCATGCCCTGCGGCTGCCGCCGGCGGTGGCGGCGCGCCTGTGGCGCTGGCCGGAAGGCGCGAGGACTAAGGAAAAACCCAAGTGTAAATGCGTCGCGTCTTCCAAGCCGCCCAAGGATGGACATGAAGATCGTTACTTCCAAAGACCGGATGCAAGCGGTGCTTGCCGGAAGGCTGCCAGACCGGGTTCCGTTTTTCCCCACCATTTATATTGATCACGCCTGTCTAGCGTGTGGCAAGAGATTTGAGGATGCGCTGATCAATCCAGCCTTAGGACAAGCGTGCATGCTGGGCGCCGCCCTGCGTTACCAAACCGACGTCGTCCGGTTCTGCATGGGGCCTCCCGCGGCCTGGTACGACGAGAAGGCGGTCGTGGAACAGGACGGAAAGCTCGTGCAGTCCTCGCGGCAAAGTGGCATCGTGGAAGGGCATTACGATGCAGCCGGGGGAGGCGCCTTCATGCCACTGGAAGTGAAACCCCCCATCCTCACCATTCGTGACGCGCGTGGCATTCCGGTGACGGGCGCCGATGACTACCTGGAACAAGGGTGCCTTAAAGATGTGATCCCGCTCGTGCGGACGGCGCACGAACATGGGCTGTTCGTGGTCGGCATGTGCTCTTCACAAACGGTGAATTTCATGGTTGACGTGATGGGAGGTGCCGAGGCTGCGCTGACAGCGTTTTACGATGATCCCAAGCTTGCCTGCGCCCTGATTGAAAAAGCGGTGGAAATCTCGATCGAAAAAGGGAAGGCTTTCGTCAAGTGCGGCGCCGATTGCCTCTACATTGGGGATTCCTATGCCTCGGCGAGCGTCATTTCTCCCGCCATTTACAAGCGGTTCTGCGCTCCGGCCTATGCGGAAGTTGCGCAAGCGTTTCATCGTCAGGGGGTGTTTTGCTACAAGCATTGCTGCGGAAACTATAACCCCTTGCTCGAAGACCTTGCCTCCATCGGCGTGGACGCGATGGACGGCATCGACCCCACCAGCGGCATGAGTGTGCGATTCACAAAAGACCGGATCGGCTCAAGGCTCACGCTGATGGGTGGGCTCAGTTGTCTGACGCTTCTAAATGGCACTCCCCAGAGTGTTTACGAAGAAGCCAAGCAATGTGTTTTGGACGGCAAGGCGGGTGGGCGGTACGTGCTGGGAAGTGCATGCGCCATCCCTCGTCATACCCCGCCGGAAAACATCATGGCTGCCAGAGCGGCGGCAACGGACTGCGGAAGCTATGGCTGAAGCGGTAAACTGGGTGTAAACTGGGGACGTACGCAAAACAACTCACGGCGCCACAAACAATGACCATGAAAATATCGCAACTTATCTTGAGTGCAATGATGGCGGGGCTCTGCGGCTGCAGCACGATGTACTACGGCGCCATGGAGCAATTCGGGGTGCACAAGCGGGACATTTTGATGGACCGGGTGAAGGAAGCCCGGAACAGCCAGGACGAGGCCAAAACGCAGTTCCTCAGCGCCATGGACCAATTCAAGAGCGTGGTGACCTTTTCCGGCGGTGACTTGGAAAAGGAGTACCAGCGCCTGAATGGCGCGCTGCAGAACAGCGAGGCGCGGGCGACGGCGGTGCGTGACCGCATCAAATCGGTTGAGGATGTCTCGCAGTCGTTGTTCAAAGAGTGGCGTGGCGAGATCAAACAGTATTCGAGCGAGGCGTTGCGCAAGGCGAGTCAGCGCAAGTACGACCAGACGGTGGACAAATATGACGACTTGCTGCGGGCCATGAAAAACGCGGAGTCGAAGCTGGAGCCGGTGCTGGCGTCGATGCGCGACCAAGTTTTGTTCCTCAAGCACAATCTCAACGCCCGGGCCATCGCCGGCCTAAGCGGCGAGCTGGCCAGCGTGCAGGGCAATGTGGACAGCCTCGTCCGCGACATGGACACCGCCATTCAGCAGGCCGACCAGTTCATGGCCACGCTCAAGGACGAATAAGCGGCGGGGCCGGCGCACCAGGGTAACCGGTCACTGGTTGGGGGGAAGGCTGGGGATTGACCGAGCCCGGAACGTGAGTGACGGGTCAAATAAACATAGCCATCCCAAGGATGTCATAATTCATTCCGTGCCCGTGCCTTTGCCCGTGCCCGATCTATCATCCATTCTTTCGTGGTCGAAGCCGTTCTGGGCATCCTTACTTTACGCGGGTGTTCGGGCGAAGGCACGGGCACGGAAATGCAAATTATGGGTCAGGATAAAACAAGCCGTCGTTGACCGGTCACTCACGCTCCCTACGGTCGCTACGTTCCCGGCTCGGAAAAACCGCTTCCCGATTACCCCCCCCCCACTCAGTGACCCGTTACGAAGATCCGTTTGGCGGGCTTGATATTGGCCGCTGCCATAATTATAGTACCACCTTCCGGCAGATATGTGTGCGAGCTTGCATGCCCCGTGCCAGAAAGCAAACAAAAAAAGGAGCGGGAAAATGAGATCCATCACCCATCTCGACATCCAGTACGCCCACCGTTTCTATGGTTTCAAGGGCGAGGCCCAGTACCTCCACGGCCACAGCGGCGGCCTCACGATTGAGGTCGAGGACACGGTCAATCCCGGCGTCAACATGGTTTTCCCCTGCAATGAAATCCAGAAGACGGCGTGGAACGTGATCAAGAACTTCGACCACGCGCTGATCCTGCGCGAGGACGATCCGCTGCTCCCGGCGATTCTCGGCGTCTATGAGAAGCAGGGCATCAAGGACGGCGCGCCCACGAACAAGATGAAGGGCGAGGCGTTCAAGACGGAACTCTGCACGGCCTATCCCGACTGCCGCCTGGTGGTCACCAAGGAGACCATGACGACCGAGGGCATGATCAAGATGGTGTACGAGCTGCTCAAGGACAAGCTCGCCATCGCCAAGATCACCTTCACGAGCGGCGTCAACGCGGCTGCGATGGAGTTCAAGCCCGCGAAGTCGATCGACCGCTGCCCGTGCTGCGGCATTGCGCTGAACGAAAAGGGCGTCTGCCCGAAGTGCGGCTACCGGAAGGGGTAAGGGGCTGAAAACGGAGTGCGGCGCCCCGGCGCCGCACTCCATGATTAAACCGTATCGTCTCAATACATTATAAACCATATAGTTAGAGAACAAATCTCATGGATGGCAACAAGCGGCCCGCGACGATGGAGCGGATCACAACCGAAGCGCTGGCGCGTCCTTTTATTGAGCGGCAATTGACGGCCTTGAGGGAGCAGATCGGCGGCAAGAGCGTGTTGCTGGCACTGTCCGGCGGTGTGGATTCCTCGGTGGTTGCCGCGTTGCTGGTCAAAGCCGTTGGCAAACAGCTCGTCTGCGTCCATGTCAACCACGGTTTGATGCGCCGTAGTGAGTCGGAACAGGTCGTGGAGGTGTTCGGCAACCAGCTGAAAGCCAACCTTGTTTATGTGGACGCGGTGGATCGCTTTTTGGACAAGCTGGCCGGCGTTTCCGAACCGGAGCGGAAGCGAAAAATCATCGGTGTGGAGTTTATCCGGGTGTTTGAGGAGGAAGCCCGGAAGCTGGACGGCATCGAATTCCTGGCACAGGGCACCATCTACCCGGATATTCTTGAAAGCGGTCCGGTCAAGGCACACCACAATGTTGGCGGGTTGCCTGAGGACTTGAAGTTTGAGCTGGTTGAGCCGGTCAAACTTCTTTTCAAGGACGAGGTTCGCGTTGTCGGCACGGCGCTTGGCCTGCCGGATGGGATGGTCAATCGCCAACCCTTTCCGGGGCCCGGCCTTGGCGTCCGTTGCCTGGGAGCGATTACCCGTGACCGCTTGGAAGCCGTGAGGGCGTCGGATGCCATCCTGCGCGAAGAGTTCGCCAAAAACGGGCTTGAGGGCAAGGTGTGGCAATACTTCACCGTGGTTCCCGACTTCAAGTCAACCGGGGTGCGCGATGGAAAGCGCAGCTTTGACTGGCCGGTGATCATCCGTGCCGTCAACACCCGGGATGCGATGAGCGCAACCGTTGAAGACATCCCGTTTGCAGTGCTGCAACATATCACCGCCCGCATCACGGCGGAGGTTCCCGGTGTCAACCGTGTTTTGTATGACCTCACGCCGAAACCGACCGGCACGATCGAATGGGAATGAAGCCAAGGAAAGCAACAAGCATGCGATGCAAATGGGTGATGGTGGCGATGATCGCTGGGCTTTGTGCCTGCGCGCAGGGGGACATGCTGACATGCAGGATTGCCGGCACGGGAAGCGGCGCGCTGGACGGCGTGCCTTTTGTCGGCAAGATGTTTCAGTGGGAGCTTACCTATGACACGACAAATTACACCCTGCCGTGGGGCGAGGGAGCGCCGCTTTTTCTGGATGCGGTTTCCGTGATTACGCTGCAAGGTGAAGCGGCCCCGATCCAGGTGACGCAGGAACACGGCCTTTTTGTGAACAAAACCTGGTTCGGTCATTTTCAAGTGGCGCCGATCCAAGTGACCGGCTATACCCCCAAGGCCAACATTTTGACGGTAGGCGGGGAGCCCTTTTGGGACGGGGAGTCGGCATTTGCCGCAACCTTGATTTCCTCGCCCGATTTCGTCCAGTTTGTCGACATTTCAACGGATCAAGGGCTGATGACCATGGATTCTGGCACCGTCAGTTTGCTGGCCGTTGTCATTCCCGAGCCAGCCAGTGCGATGCTGGTATTGCTGGTCTCGGGAGTTGCTATGGCTGTTAACCGTGGTCGCCGTTCCTCCATGCGCCGTTAGGCTAAGGCTTTTGGGCGGCCGGCTGGCGGCATCAGGCTTCCAGCCGTCAGATCCGGCAGGTGCGGATGTCGGTGATGATGATGCCCTTGGCGCCCAGGGCGGCGAGGGCGTCGAGGATGGCATTGACCTGCTGGCGCTTGGCCATGGCCTTGACCGCCACCCAGGCGGGGTCGGAGAGCGGGGCGATGGTCGGCGAGGCGAGCCCGGGGGTCACCTTGCAGGCCGGTTCCAGGGCGGTGCGCGGCACGTCGTACTCGACCATCACGTAGTCGCGCGCCACCACGATGCCGCGCAGCCGTTCCAGGAAGCGGGCGATGGCCGGTTCACGGGCCGCCGCGGGGTCGCGGCCGATGACCACGGCCTCCGAGTTCAGCACCGGCTCGCCGACGATCTTCAGGCCGGCCTGCTCGAGGGTGCGCCCGGACTGCACCACATCGGCCACCGCATCGGCCACGCCGAGGCGGACGGAGATTTCCACCGCGCCGTCCAGCCGCACGGTTTCGGCGGTCAGGCCGCGCCGCCGCAGGTCCTGGGCCACCAGATTCGGGTAGGAGGTGGCGATGCGCAGGCCGCCGAAGCGCTCGGGGGTGAGGGAACTGTCGCGCGGCACGGCGTAGCGGAACACCGAGCGGCCGAAGCCGAGCGGCAGCAGTTCCGTCACCCCGGAGCCGCTGTCCTGGGCCAGGTCGCGGCCGGTGATGCCGACCGGCAGCACGCCGCCGTGGACGTAGACGGGGATGTCGCGGGGGCGCAGGAAGAAGAACTCGACGCCGTTGTCCGGGTCCAGCGCCACCAGTTCCTTCTCGTCGCGCCGGCAGGCGTAGCCGGCGGCGCGCACCAGGCCCACCGCCTCTTCCGACAACGAGCCTTTGTTCGGCAGGGCAATCTGCAGCATGGGGTGAACTCCTCAGCTCAGCCGCTCAACTTCTTTACCACGAAAACACACGGTGCCACGGTAGCCGCGGTTGTGCCAGCCGTGCATGCGGGGCGCCTGGCACAGGCGCCGCTACAGCAAAAACCATCTCCAGCGAGGGGTAAAATGTCATCAAGAAACATTCGGCCCTGGCGTGTTCTCAAAGGTGCTTGTAGACGTCGTCCAGCTCCAGGCCGCAGGCGAGCATCATGACCTGGGCGTGGTAGAGCAGTTGGGAGATCTCTTCCGCGGCCTTCTCGCGCCCCTCGTATTCCGCCGCCATCCAGACTTCGGCCGCCTCTTCGACGACCTTTTTGCCGACGGCATGCTTGCCCTTGGCCAGCAGGGCGCAGGTGCCGGAGCCGGGGTCGTTCCGGGCCGCCTTGGCCTGCAGTTCGGCGAACAGCTGTTCGAACGTCTTCATGGCTGTCTCCCGTTGAAACACAAACGCCCGCGGCGCAGGCCGCGGGCGGTTCATGCTTTAACCGGTTCTGACGAATGGTACCAGAGAAGGGACTCGAACCCATACGCCCTTGCGGGCACTACGACCTGAACGTAGCGCGTCTGCCAGTTCCGCCACTCTGGCGTCAAAACCGAGAAGAACTATACCACGGAGTTGGCCGCCGTCAAGCGGTATCGGAATCGGAAAGAGCAATCCGCAGGTACGCGGCGAATCGCGGCGTACCTACGGCACGCCATCTTTTAATTTCCCGAAACAGGGGCTGAAGCCCCTGCCTATTTTCATTCAGTCCCTCCGGGACGAAGCAGCTCCATCCCCCCCCCGTACTTATGCCCAGGCCAGACACGCTAAAGCGTGAACTCAAACGACCGGCGCCCCGGGTTTGAGTCCAGCCTTCAATCATGGGCTGGCAGCCCTCGTGCCACGGGCTTCATTTTTCGGCCAGGTTGGCCAGCGCCTGGGCGGCGGCATCGCGGAGATCGGCGGCAGTGCCGCTCATGGTGCCGCCGGCCAGGGTTTCCAGCAGGGGGCGGGCATCCGGGTTGTCGACCCGTGCCAGCGCCTCGCACAGCTGCTGGCGGGCCTCGGGGCTGAGGCTGGCGCCGGAGACGGCGGTCAGGGCGGCCACCGCGTCGGGGGTGCCGATCACGCCCAAGGTGTCCCACAGCGCCCGGGCCAGGGTGTCGGGGGCGGTGGTCCGTTCCAGGGCCAGGCGCGTCAGTTCCCCGGTCAATTCGGGATCCTGCGCGTGGCGCAGGGTGTCCGTCAGCGCTTGGCGGGTGGCATCGTCCTTGGCCGCGTCATAATGCCGGACCAGCTCCTCCAGCAAAGCGGCATCGGCTTCCCGGGCCAGGGCGCGTTGGGCGGCGTCGCGCACCGGTTCGGTGGCGGCCGGGTCGAGAATCCGTTCCAGCAGCAGCTCGCGTGAGGCGGTTGCCGGTGTCTGATCGGCCAGGATGGCGGCCAGTTCCCAGGCCGCCGGCGAATCGGCGGGGAGGGTGGCCAAATGGTCAAACAGGGTGGCCAGGGCCTGCGGGGTGCCGATGGCCGCCAGCGCCCGTGCCGCCCAGTGTGCGGTGGCCGGATCGGCACGGTCCAGCCAGCCGGCCAGGGTGGCGAGGTGGCGGTCGCCGGTGGCGGCCAGCCGGCGCAGAGCCTGCTCGGCCGCTTCCGGATCGTTGCCCGGCTGGATGGCCGCCAGCAACCCGGCAACCGGATCCGCCGCGGCGGCCGGGGCTGCGGCACCGGCGGGGGCGCCGGCCTGGCCGGACATGGTCTTGCCGCTTGCGGCGGGGGGCGGGGAACGGCGGCCATGCCCTTGGGGGGCGGCCGGGGACGCCTCGTCGCGGCAACCGGCGTCCAGCAGGCAGAACAGTAACGCTCCGGCCGCCAGGGCCGTCATCGCGCGGATGACGGCCAGCCGGCGGCGGGAGCCCGTCCTCAGGCTTGCTTGTGGCATGGTTTGGCGAGGGCGGCTGACGCTTTCCTGCCGGTTCAGCCCGGACAGGGGGTGTAGGGGACGGTGGCCGCGTTGTTGGTCTCGTCGACTTCCGGCACGGTCTTGCGGGCGTCAATCTCCGCGCGGAACAGCAGTTCGCCCGCCGTGCTGCCGGCGGCGAGCCGGGTGATGGTCACCTTCTTGGTCATGCCGGCGGAGATGGTGCTGACCTTGACGCTCTTGGTCGCCGTCCGTCCGTCCACGTAATTGGTCCACACGTCCAAGTAGCCGGCCGCGGCCCGGCCGCCGTTGTTTTTAATCGTCACATAGGCCGTGTAGGTTCCCCCGCAAACCGGCGCCGCCGGGCTGAAGGTGATTGAAAGGATCGAGAATTCCGGCCGGGCCTGGACGGTGTAGCTGGCGGTCTTTTTGTTGTTGGTCACCACGGTCTCGTTGGCGACGTCGGAGATGGTGGCGGTGGCGGTCTGCCGGCCGGCCAGCTGGCCGGGCACGTCGGTGAACACCACGGTGGTGACGCCCTTGGTGGCCGCCAAGGCCGGCAGGGTTTGGCTCAGGGGGGGGGCACCGACAGCGGGAACCAGGGTCAGCAGGCCGCCGGCGGCGGCGGCACCCCGGCCTTTGTTCTTGACGGTGGCCGTCACGGTGAGCGGCGCGGCGTCATAGGGCTTGGTCGGGGTGACGGTCAGCTTGGTCACGTACAGGTCCGGCGGCGGCAGGGCCGTCAGCGTGTAGCCGGCGGTCTTGCTGTTGTTGGCGAGCACGGTTTCGCCGGTGACCCCGGAAAGGGTGGCGGTCAGGACCTTGGCCCCGACAACCGTCTGGCCGGGCACGGTCACGGTTACCGTGGCGGTGCTGCCCTTGGCGATCGCCGGCAACGCCTGGGTCACCAGGTCGGTGCCGCTGGCGCCGGCGAACGGCGCCACGGTCAGGGTGCCGCCCGTGCTGGCGCCGGTGCCCTGGTTCTTGAGGGTCGCTTTGACGGTGAACGCCGCCCCCACGTAGGGTTTTGTCGTGCTCACGGTCAGGGCGGTGAAATAGAGGTCCGGCGGCGGCCCGGCGGCGGCCACGGTGACGGCCAGGGGGGTGGCCGTGGTGCTGGTGCCACCGGTGCTGTCGACCGCCGCGGCGTACAGGGTGTAGCCGCCGGTGGCGACATTCGGCCAGCTGAAGTCATACAGCGTGGAGTCGCCAGGGCGGACCGTAGCCTGGCCCAGCAGGATTCCCGTCGAATTGGGGTTGCCATTGTAAACGGCCACCGATGAGACGGTGACGGTGTCGATCATCGGCACCACGCGGACCACCACCGGCACGGTGGCCGGCGCGGTGAAGCTGCCGCTGAGCGGCTCGAACGTCACCGTGGTCAGCCCCGGCAATCCGGGCACGGCCCACGCCGTTCCAATTGCCGCCAATAAACACACCAAGCCGATTCCAGGGATCCGTTTCATGGGCGTACACCTTAGTTGTGGAAAACGCTATTACTATAGCCCCAAGGGCCTTGTTTCGCAAATTTTAGAAAACAATTCCCATTCGCACTACCGTCCCCGGCGCACGCACGCCCAGTCTCCCCGCTGCCCTCCCCGCATTCAGGACGGGGAAAGCATTTTCTGTGCCAGGCCGGCGGCCGGTCAGAACCCGATCACACTGCTCTTGGCGTTCTTGCGGATTTCCTTCTCATCGGACCATTCCAGGATGCCGGTGCGCAGGTTTTTCAGGTTCAGGGTGAACTTGTAGTAGACATCGGTGACGCGGCCGGCCGACTGGGTGATCTCGGAGAAGTTGCCGGTCAGGATGTACTCGGCGGCTTCCTGCTGGCCGAAGGCGACGGCCTTGTTCGGATCGGTGAGGCCGCCCGAGTTTTGGGCCTGGAGTTCGGCGACCGTCTCCTGGTCGGTGGTGCGGTCGGTGAAGCGGAACTTGCCGGAGCGCAGCAGTTTGGTGCGGATGGTGTCGGTGATCGACTCGGTGTCAACGTGCTGCATGGTCTTGTTCTTGATCCGCTCGACCTGGATGATTGGGCGGCGGCTGGCGGTCATCTCCATCACCGGCGGGAAGGTCAGCATCGAGTCGACCATCTTGCCGGCAATCATCTGCAGGTCGGTGGAGCTGAATCCGGTGGTCACGCTCTGCACCGCGGTGGCGTCGCCGTAGCTGACGACGGGGGTGGTGGCGCAACCGCTGGCGAGCAGCGCGGCGCCACTGGCGGCGGCCGCCGCCAGCAGGGAGGAACGGAAAGACGGGAGGACGGAAGAACGGAAAGACGGAAGAATGGAAAAACGGAAATCCATGGTGTGATCCTTTCGGAGGGGTTGGGTTTGGCGTTGGATTGGACGGGTGCGGTTTGGGGCGGGAACGGGGACCCGCCCTCACCGCCTACAGTCTAACAGCCTACAGTCTACAGTCTACAGTCTACAGTCTAGTGCGAAGCTTACAGGGCGCGGATGTTGACGCGGAATTCGCGCACGCCGGGGTTGGGCGCGGTGGCGCCGATGGTTTTGG
>Ga0265297_10011522_pt1 | contig 10809 bp, 22 predicted proteins | sample Munlanlwell13791_FD_192502 | JGI IMG/M metagenome (GOLD analysis project Ga0265297, IMG submission 192502) | Leachate microbial communities from a municipal landfill in Southern Ontario, Canada - Leachate well 137-91 | ecosystem: Engineered > Solid waste > Landfill > Unclassified | place...
CGGCGACGGGCGCGGCCTGGGCGACCGCCCTGCGGACGTGGGAGAAGGCGGAGTCCGTCATCGCGGCGATCCTCGCCCTTCTCCCCCCGCCGACCACGGCGCAGATCAACCTCTACGTGCGGAACGGGACGCACGGCGCCGTGCCGGCCGGGTCGAAGTGCCTGGCGATGAGCCTGCCGGATCGCGTGCGGCTGAACGTCGTGTGCCCGGTGGACCAGTGGCTCAGCGTCAACCCCGGCGGCCTGATCGGGATCGCGGCCTGCACGGCGGAGGCCGGAAGCGGCCTGGCGACCATCGTCGTCGGCGCTCCGTTCCTGGTGGGCGCCACCGACCTGGGCCTCTTCGCCCACATCCACAAGGGGACCGAGTCGATCGTGACGCCGATCCTCGCGGTGGACACCGTGGGGAACGCCTACGTGGTCGGGATGACCGACGCGGTGATGCCGATCTGGGTGGATGACGACGGCCTGACCGAGATCGACGTCCTGCAGCCGGACAGCGTCGTGAACGGCGCGTTCACGTTCGCGCCGATCGCGGCTCCCGTCGGCGAGGATGCCGCGGGCGTGGGCGGCGTGGTCGCCCCGAAGTGCTGGTGCGTCGGCATCCGCGCCAACCTGCTCGAGTTCGCGGGGACCGAGGTCGCGGCGGCGGCGTGCACGGCGTACACCGCCGGCGCCGTGGTGCCGGACGGCCAGATCGGGTTCAACGGTCCCGACGGCGTTCGCGGCGCCTACACCTACGAGCTGCAGGGCGGCGTGCCGATGTACCTCGACCCGGCGAAGGCCTTGACGTGGGGCCTGATCGGGACGACCCCCGTCGTCGCGCAGACCTGCGGCTGCTGCTGCGAGGACCTGGGCGTGCTCTCCGGAACCTCGAGCACGTGGAGCGGCCTGTGCGTGGACGAGTTCCTCGCCGGCTCGCAGTCGTACGTCGTCGCCGGCCGGTGCGCGTTCACGTCGGCGACCTTCCGCACGGGGGCCCACGGCTCCATCCACAACTTCCGCGGGCCCGGGACCGGCGCCCATGCGCTCGTCGAGTGCGAGAGCGACGGGGCGTCCGTCGAGGTCGGCTCGTACAACGTGGTCGGCCTGCTCGGCGGGCCCCGCGCGATCTTCGAAGCGGTGGACGGCGGCCAGATCGTCGTGACCGACGCGGTGGCGTGCCTGCAGGCGCTCCTCGACACCGACCTGCCGCTCTACGGGTACTTCGCCAACGGCGGCGAGATCGTCGTCGAGGGTTCCGAGATCCCGGACGACGTGCGCGCGCAGTACCACACCGTCGCGGCCGACCGGATGGGGAAGCTCGACATCCGCGGCAAGATCAACCTCACGACCCCGCGGCCCGGTGGGAACGGTGGCGGCATCGACTTCGCCGACATCAACATCATCAACGGCTCGACGTGCGTGCTGGCGGACGACATCATCAAGGCGGCGCCGAACACCGCGCCCTCCTGCTGCCTCAACGTCGACAACGCTTCGCACTTCATCCAGCGCTCGGGCGACTTCACGTTCGGCAACGCGCCGGCCGACTGGACGGCGGACTACGGCAACCTGGGCCTGATCCACGTCGCCAACGGCTCGGATGCGGTCATCGGCATCCTGCTCGACACCGGCGTCGGGGCCGGGGCGGGGATCGCGATCCAGGTCCGCCGGCGCTCGAGCCTCTGGTTCGTCGGCAACTCGAACCTCACCGGCGCGGCGACGACGAAGGTCGGCGTGAAGGCGGCGGCGGCGTTCCCGGCGGCGGCGGTCCTCAACGACCTTCCGGCTGCTCCGGACGCGGCGGAAGAGCTCTGCGTCGTCGGCGTGCTGGCCTCCCCGTAGTGCGGTGACTGGATGATGCTGCGATGCAGGAGCTAGGGCAGTTCACGAACGTCAGCGTCATCCTCGGCATCGTCGTAGGCATCGTGGTCGGTCTCGTCTGGGCTGTTCCGAAGCTCGCGGGGGCCCTCAAGGGAAACGGCACCAACGGGAAGTCGCTCGACGGCGCGTCGTCCGACGAGAAACACCGGGTTCGCCATGCGGCATCGATCGGACCCGATCCCTGCATCGACTGCCGGACCGAGGTGCACGACATCCTGCACGCCGTTGGCGAGCACCGGAGCGAAGAGCGCCAGTCGAAAGAGCGGCTGTCGGCTGCCTACGACCACCTCTCGGACGTGCTGCAGCACCTCGACCAGACGATGCGCGAGTTCATCGTCGAGCAGCGGGCGATCCGCGTGACGGGCGAGGGGATGCGGATTCCGAGGATGGGTCCCGGCGGGCAGGAGTAGCCGATGCAGTTCATCAAGACCGGGACCGTCGTTGTGGTCCACCGCAACGCCAAGGCCATCAACGGCGGACGTGGTCGTCTCCCGGATGGGAACATCCAGTGCGTCGTGGTCTCCCCGATGCTGGCCTCGTACATCGGACAGGGGTGGACGATCGTCGGGTCTCCGCCTGCGTACGCGAACCTCATCGCGGTGTTCCGTGTGCTCGGGTCTCCGCTCGTGGTGAAGCAGCTGAGACGCGAGAGCGAACCAGCGACGGTGATCGTCAGCGGCGACTTCTCGGTGGTGATGCTCACCGAGTTCGACACCCAGGCGTGAGGTGATCGGTTGCAGAGTTTCAAGCCAGGAGACACGATCTACATCCCGTTGCCGATCGCGGTGAGCGGGACGGGCGACTCCTTCGAGGGGTTCCTGCTCGACCGCGCGGCCGGCGGCAGGTTGTGGGACTTCGTTCGGTGCGTGGTCGCCGCTCCGATCGTGGCGTCGTACCAAGGGGTGATCGACCTTGGCGGAATCGAAGCCGAGCGCTTCGACGAGTACCACGAGTTCATGTGCCAGCAGACCACGATGCTGGTGCGCGTGATGGCGGACGGGCTGGTTGCCAAGCTGCCCGAGGATCGGCTCGAGACGTCGAGCCGCCCTGTGCCCCGCGGGCTGATGGTGCAGTTGTACGGAACGCTCCACCCGTTCTACATGAAGCGAGCGAGGTAGCCATGCACCTGTTGCGTGACCAGACCGTGTTCGTGCCGAAGGGCGGAGTCGTCCAGCGCGCCGGGTCCGGGGAGGACCTGGTGCTCGCGGATTCGGCGACCGGGGTGAACCTGCACGACCAGGAAGTCTTCGTGCTGTCCAACGGCAGCGTGCGATGCCACAACGGGTTGTACCTGCGGCTCGAGCGGTCGGTGACGACGGTAAACTCCCTGGTCATCGAGGCCGGCGAGACGGTGTTCGTGCAGCCGTTCGTGGCCGTGCAGATCATGGCCCTGTCGAAGCAGACGACGGAGAAGTGGCCGGCGGATCCGACCTGGGACGCGATCCTGGGCGCCTCGCTGATCGTGGGGTCGGTGCCGTTCATCGGTTTCGTGTTCAAGAGGTGATCGATGCCAACGACTCGCCCTTTGCGCGCCCGGGACTGCCGCAAGGTGAAGCACCGCGGCAAGACCTGGTACTGCTGCTGCGGTCAGACCAGGAAGCCGATCAAGGGCCGGAGGCGTCCGGCCTGCGCATGCGCACCGATGGTCGGCAAGAAGGTGGACTCCCGGCGGACGGTGAAGTTCTGGATCGACGACAAGGGCAAAGCGCACCGGATGCGCTGACGGGGTAGGCGATGCCGCGCTGGCTCTTCCTTGGTGACAGCATCACGGTCGGGATGACGGAGTCGCTCGGCCGGTCGATGTTGTCGCTCGGGCAGGAGTCGGACATCGTGGCGGCGGTCTCCCTGGACGTCGAGGGGGCCCTGGTCAACCGGCAGTTCCTCGGCTACCTGGCGAAGCGACCCCGTGCGGTGGTGGTGGCGCTCGGGACCAACCCCTACGGCATCGGCGAGGCGGAGCGCTTCCGGTCCGGAGTTGCCGACCTGATGCGGAAAATCTGGACGGTGACGGACGTGGTCGGGTGGATCTCGCCCTGGGCCGGTCCGGCGCACGACCAGCGGCAACTCGACATCCGGGCGTGGGTGCCCGTGCGGTGGGCGGACGGGATGATCCTGGGTCGTGGGCTCGAGCGGGTCGGGGAGGACGACGTGCACTTCTCGACCAGGGCCTACGATGAGCTCGGGCGTCGGGTGGCGGAGTGGTCGGTGCGGGTGGTGGACCCCCGCGTCTTGACGGTGCCCGGGAACGCTGGCAAGGTGGTCTCTGTGCTCGGGATGATGACGGCGTCGTCGATCCCCGTGGCACCGGAGATCGGGAGGATGTTGCGATGAACGGGAACACGGGACTTCGGTTGCGGACGGACTTCTCGAAGCGGGCCGGCGGGAACCGTGGGGTGTACCGTCGCGGGATGAACATGCAGGGGCTCGGTGGGGACGACGCCGTGGAGGGGAACATCCTCACGACGTCCGACCCGGTGGACCTCTACGTGCGGGCGATCCAGGCCTTGATCTCCTCGGTCCCGGAGTACCACACCACCGGCACGACTCCGCCGTCGAAGACGATCGTGTCGAACGGGATCTGGGACTTCCAGACGCACATGGGGCTGCTGGACTTCCTGGCGAGCGTCTACGGTGTCGAGGACATGACCCGCTTCCCGGCGTGGGGCCAGGATCCGGGGTTCATGGGCTACTTCGTCGCCGAAATGTTCTTCGGCGGCTTCGACCTCGGCAGCACCGGCGCCTTCGAGAAGATGCGTCCGTTCTATGAGACCCTCGGCCTTCCGACGACGAGCCTGCGCGATGCGATCTCGTCGTTCACGGCCAAGGAGAACGCGGAACGGATGCGCCAGGTGCTCGACCGCGTCGTCCGCTACGTCATCGGCTGCGAGGGCGGGACGGCCTACGGCTCGCCGGCGGTCCAGACCGAGGGCATCATCGCGTCGGCCGTCGCGTTCGCCGGCTCCGTGGCCGGCATCCTGCTGGTGGGGTGAACCGTGGCGAAGCGCCGCTACCAAGCCCGGGTCTGCGACGGGGACGCCTGCAAGGACGTCGGAAAAGCGACCGCCGACTTCAAGCGGGCCCAGAAGCGCATGGCGCGTGAAATGAAGCGGCTCGCGAAGCGTCGGTTCAAGCGCCTGCCGTCCGGTGACGAGGGCTTCCAGGCCGTCCGCGGCGAGGTGGTGGAGAAGGAAGGCCGGAACGTCGTCGGCGACCGCCCGGTGTACGTGGGCGGGGAGGGGTACGGGTCCCCCCGCTCGAAGCCACCCCGCCGCTCGCGCCGGCCGGCTGCCGACCCCGTCGAGTAGAACCTCCGCCGACCTTCGTCCTTCGACCCTTCAACCGTAACACACCGCGTAGGATGCCCCAGGATGTCCGCAGTCCGCCGGACGGGTCCAGGTGCGTCCGGAAGTGCGATCGTCCAGCCTGGCTTGAACGGCTTGGCGGAGCGGTAGGTATCGTGGCGGTCGCGGGGAGCGATGCCGGTGTCGGTGTGTTACGACTCGTTCCGGATCCTGCCCGGGTGCAGGACGGCGTACTTGGTGGGAGAGGCGTACCCGACCTTGTCGTCGAATCCCTGGCCGGCGAAGCTGGCCTGGTCCTCCTCGACGAGCTCGCACTGCGGCGGGTAGACGAGCATCCCCTGCCATCCCCTACCAGGGTTTCCGATCTTGAACCACCCATGGCACCAGTTCCCAAGCTCGTGGTGCTGGCCGTAGACGGTGAAGATGCGATCCACGCGCTCCCCGTCGTGAGACGACACCAACCAGTTCTTCACCAGGACACGCCTCCCGACGGGCGCCGGGTCTCCGAGGTTGAACGTCTTCCCCATGGTGTCCTCATTCCTTCCTGTCCGGCAGCTGCCGGATCTTCGGCTTCCGTGCGACGACGGACGTCTGGTCGAACACCCCGGGCCACACCGCCATGACCAGCGCGAACAGGTCGCGGTGGACGACCAGGTAGATGTCGAGGGCCCTGTTCGTGGCGTGCAGGCTGTCCCAGATCATCCACAGCATGCGCGGTGCAACCAGGATGCTCATCGGGTGATCCTTTCGACGACGACGGCCCACGCCGCGGTCACGGCGCCGAGGATCGGGTGGTCGATCATCAGCGCGTCGGCGGCCCGCATCAGGTCCGGGACGGCACGGGCCTTCGCGAGATACCTCGCGAAGTTGAGCACGGCCTTGTCGTTCACGTAACCGAACGGCTGGTGCTCGTTCATCCGCACGGCTTCACCTCCTTTGGAAACAGCGAGTCGGCGGCGTCCTGGTACACCTCGCGTGCGATGTCTCGCGCGGTGTACGGTTGCCTTCGTCCGTCGGCGGTGTGGTTCTCTACCTTCGCGGCAGCGGCACAGTGGTCGCGCCTTGCCTCGTCCCGCTCGCGCTCGGCCTTCTCGGCGCGTTCCTTCAGTTCGTGGATGAGCGGCAGCCCGACGCGCACGCTCTCTCGCGCCTCGTCGCGCTCACGGACGACGGCGGCAAGGTCGCGCTCCAACTTCTCGGCGCGGGCGTGCACCATCTCCTTGCAGGCGTCGCACTCGTTCTTCATGATCTCAGTGGCCTTCGCGTTGTACCGTCCCATGAACTCCGATGCCGTCGCTCCGAACTGACCGGCGGTCTGTTCCCACTGGTCGCGCTCGGCCTTCACCGTGGCAAGCTCTGCCTCGGCCTTCTCGGCGCGGGCGAGGGCGGCGTTGTACTCCACACCACGAAGATTGGCCTTGTTCTTCCACTCCTCAACCTCGTCGCGGATGGCTTCGCCGTCGTCCGTCTCCGAAAGAGCTCGCGCCACGAGCACGACGCCGTTGGGGGCGCCGGCTCCGTGCTTGAGCCACCATTCGAGATTGAGTTCGATCCACGCCAGGGCGTCCAAGTGGTGCTTCGCGATGTACATCGGCTCTACTCCTCGGCGTCGTCGTCCGGCGTGTTCTTCTTCTCGGTCTTCCGGAGCCGCTCGACGATCTTCTCGGCCTCGTCGAGCATGTCCTCGTCGTCGCCCATCGCGCACTCGATCGCACGGCAGGCGCCGATCCACTCGGAGCGGGTGGTGTCCTTCTCGCCGGCCTTGCGCTGCAGGCTCGCCACCTCGCCGAATACCTGCTTGAGCTTCTTCAAGGCGGGGCGGGACTTCCTGCCGGTGTCCTTCTGGGTCTCGCGCTTCGCCTCGCCCTTCCCCTTCTCCTGCTTCGTGCCGAGGTACTTCTGCAGCTGCCGGACCTGGGCGGCCTCCCCCTCGATGCTCCCGATGGCGGCGGCGACGTCGACGGTGATCTCGCCGGAGGCGAGTGCCTTCAAGACGGCCGTGCAGCACTTCTCGCGGATGGCGAGCAGCTGCGACACCCACCGCTCGGTCTGCCGGATCCGCTTGGCGATCTCCGTGGACGACATGCCGCAGTTGACGAGGCCCCGGAACGCCTCGGCCTGCTCAACGTAGTTCAGCGCCTTGCGCTCGATGTTCTCCGCCAGCTGGGCGAGCTTGGCGTCGGTCTCGTTGCCGCGGAACAGCACGACCGGGATCTGGTCGAACGACCCGGGCTTCTGCTTCCGGATGCGCTCGATCGCCCGGAGGCGACGGTGGCCGGCGACCAGGATGTACCGGCTGAACACCTTCTTGCCGTCGGGGCGGACGCACCCGTTGCCCCCGTAGTGCTTGTGCAGCACCACGAGGGGCTGCAAGAGCCCGTCCTGCACGATGGAGTCGGCCAGCCCAGCCAGGTCGCCGAAGTCGATCCGGTGGTTGTCGACGACCCCCACCTCGATGTCCTCGAACGCCACCTTCATCAGACCGCTACGATCTTCTGCCATCACGTACCACCCTTTCCTTGTTGCTACGGTAGACGATGGGACCATCCCATCAGGTCCACCAATCCGGCCAGTCCTCGATGTCCGCGTTCCAGCGGCGCAGCACGTGCCGAACGTCGCCGTGCGGAGCATGCCGGAGCTCGAGCCGCAGCCGAGCCTCGGCGGTCGTCGCATCGATCTCCTGGGAGTAGGTCCGCCGGAAGACCTCCTGGGTTCCTCCGTGGGGACGGAACAGCCGCACGACCAGGGACCACCCGAACAGCGCGTCGGATGTCTCCACGCCGATCAACGGCTCGGCGTCGGACCCTGGGACCCGTTCGTGGTTCGCTCCGCCGCTCATCGCGTCCTCGTCCGTTCCGTCAGCTGCACGCGCACCAGCTGCTCCACGTCGGCCGGCACCGTCCAGAGACCCTGGGCGCCCTTGCAGGGCACGGGAGAGATCGGGCGGATGCACTTCAACTCCCAGGCCCATCGTCCCGCGGAGAAATCCCCAAGGTCGTGCTCGGTCTTCGAGAGCGGACCCTGGTTGATGCTCAGGGCGTCTGGTTCCCAGACCCGAACCAGGTCCGCAACGGCGATGATGGCGCCGCGGGCGTGGGTGAGACCGGAACGCAGGCCGGACAACTCGATCGCCTGCGCCGCCTCGGACACGGCGACGTGCTCCATCACGCACGACGGCTCGTGCTTCGAGGCGTGGATGGCGAGCTCCCCACGGTAGCGCGTCGCGTAGGACCGCGTCTCGAACATCTTCGCGCCGCAGCGGATCGCGTCGGCCCACGGCTGCCAGATCGTGAGCGCCTTCATCTTCTGTCAAACTCCTCGGGACCGTACCCGTGATCGGCGCGCGGAATGTCCGCGATGGTTCCCTGCTCGAGCACGTTGCCGGCGGCGTCGGTGATCTTCCAGAACAAGGTGCTGAGCCAGAACGCCTGCTGCACCACGTCGACCTCCGGCGTGAACCTCGACACGTAGAGCCAGTGGTCGGTTAGCTCGAGCAGCTGGCGCTTCGCATCCTCGATCGACACGATCTCTCCGTCGTCGCTCTTGCTCATCAGGTCGCCGGTCTTCGGATCGGTGAGGCGGACGGTCATGCCCCCGGTGTGGATCGGGTTGGGACCCTCATCGGGAGCCGCGTCGAGGATGTCCTCCAATGAGTCGGCGGCGAGCCTGTAGGCGCGTCCCGCTTGGCCCATCGACCCCTCGTCCGCGTCCGCAATCAGGCGCAACCTGGCGACGAGATCGCGGAGCCTGCTCACGAGGATCTGGTTTTCGGTGTTGCTCATCGGTTGTCCCTCCTCCCGAAGCCGAGCGCCTCGATCGACTGCCTGCACAGATCCACGGCCTCCTTCTTGGTCGCCAAGCCGCGCACCTCGACGGACCAGATCGTGCGGACTGGGTGCCGGCAGGTCGCGGCCCACCCGTCGGCGTAGCGGTGTGCCTGGATGTTCAGATCGCCGTCCTTGAAGCGGGGCATCAGTCGTCCTCCGGTGTGTCGATGAAGATTCCGTCCCCGTCGTCGGGACCACGAACCTCGATCCTCTCGCCCCAGGAGAGCACCAGCCGCTCCCACGCGCGGACGCCATACTTGGACGCGGCGAACTCCTCCTTGGTGGCACCGAGCCTGCGGATCGCGACCTTCCGCTTCGCATCGGCGGCGTCTTCGGCCTCGACGATGCCGATCTCGGAGCAGTGCCAGTGCTCGATCCGCCAGATGAAGACCTTCACAGCACGTCCTCCATGATGCGCCGGATTGCCGACGAAAGGTCACGACGCGAGTCACACAGGCACTCGAAGGCGTCGAGCAACGCGGCGGTGGTCTCGCGGATCAACCTCGTCCTCGCGGCCTTCACGCCGCGGAAGTGGTCCACGTCGCGAATGAGGCGGCGCTTCGTGGGACGGTCGGCACTGCGTCCGTCGAGCCGTAGGCTGTGCCACCTCGGGTGGTAGTGCTTCTTCATCGGTCCACGTCCTCCACCGACTCAACGGTGATGCGGATCTTCGCCCTGCGCGACGTGCAGGCTTCCGGCATCAGGTCACGCAGGGTGATGCCGAACAGGGTGCAACCGTCGTCATCGATGATCTCGTCGTTGAGCGACGAGTAGCTGCCGTGGATCTCCGTCACCTTCCGCAACGGTTTGCTTTCGTCCAAGCAAAGCAACTGGAAATACTTCCCGTCGGCGCACCGCATCCCGTCCCACAGGGTTTCAGCGTCGGTGCCGCTCCATCGCATCACGTTTCCGTCCTTGAACACGACCACAATCTCGGCAGCGTCGGTGTTAGGCATCGCGGTCCTCCACCAGACCAGCGTGGATCGCGGCAAGCTCGACGGCGCGGATCATGCGCCGACGCGGCCGTAGTCTCGGGGCGGTCTTGAACGCCGAGCGGATCGCAACTTGCAGATCCCGCGGCGGCTCACCGACGAACATACAGACCGACTCGCCGCTGGATCCGTAGTCGAACACGCCCAACGTGAGCAGCGGTCCGCCGGTCAAGAGTTGGGCGGCGTTCTTCTTCCACTTCTTCGGCAGCTTCGGCTTCTTCATGTCGGCTCCTTCTCCTTGAATGACAACTCGGACCACGGTGGTCCGTCCATGTCGGCCACGGTCGGAAGCCCGAGCACACGTTGTCCCGGTACGAACCCAGAGATCGGGACAGCCGACCGGCGATCTCCAAACGACTGCGTGTACAGCGACGAGACGTATCCGCGCTTGGTGACGCAGGAGACCGAGACCACGATGTCGTCCTCGTCGTCTCCGCGGATGACGTCCACCACGAAGGCCACCACGTCTTCGTGGATCTCCACCCGTGGGTCAGCGAACAGGAAGGCGCGGTTCACGCCGTCCTTCGGCATCCACTTCGCCGTGTGGTCCTTCGACTGGCCGGCCACGATGAGCGCTCCGACTTCTCCCTCCGGAGTCATGTTGCCCGTGCGGGTCCTGGTGAACACGAGTCCTCCGATGGTCTTCACGGCTTCGCCCTCCTCACCAAACGTCGTCGCGCCTCGTAGCCGAGGGTGCGGACCACGTCGTCCAGCCAGGGTCCAGGTTCGATCGGTTGCCCGTTGCTCGGGTAGCGCTCGTCCGGGAGTGTCAGCTTCGAGTGCCCGATGATGATCGGGAAGATCGACGGCGCGGTGTTCCCCGCTT
>Ga0265297_10011523_pt1 | contig 10808 bp, 13 predicted proteins | sample Munlanlwell13791_FD_192502 | JGI IMG/M metagenome (GOLD analysis project Ga0265297, IMG submission 192502) | Leachate microbial communities from a municipal landfill in Southern Ontario, Canada - Leachate well 137-91 | ecosystem: Engineered > Solid waste > Landfill > Unclassified | place...
TGATAAAAGTTCATCATCAACTTGTAATGCTGAATCTGATCCCGGAGTTAACGCTCTTATTTCAACAGTTCCAGTAGTTCCAGTTAATGTTAAAGCAATAGTTGTCTCAAATAAATATTCTGGATTAGTTGAAGTGGGTTCACTTTTGAATATTGTTCCCTTCTCAATCACTCCACCTATACTTCCAGTAACATTAATTGTATAAATTCCTGCCCTTGCAGGATTAGGCGCGCGGCCTAATTTAACAATGCCGAACCTAACTAATGTTTCTTCATCGCAGGTATCAACAAAGATATTCTTTTGCAAAAGCGCAACGGCCAAATAAAACAATTTCAATTTAGCTGCCTGTACTAACGCTATAATTCTTAGTGCAACTTTTCCAACCCATGTACGAGTAATGCCAAATTCAGTGCGTAAATCATTTTCTATTTGACTTTGTAAAGCCGCTAATGTTGGTATGTCTGCCATTATATTATGATTTCTTCAATTAATTCATTGTTTGTTGAGTTAAAAATAAAATCAACCTTTATTTGATTTATCTTATCTGAAATTTTCACCTTGTCAACTCCAGGAATTTCTACAATACATGAAATGTCTGCTATATCAGCAATAAATTGTAAATCTTCTTTTGCATTTCTTTCAATAATTACTCTGCCGGCACTATTTAAAGTTGTATTGTCTAATGTTTTTTCAATCAAACTATTCATTTGTGCAGGTTGATCTAAAAAACTATTGCCCCACCAATCAAAACGCTCAACATTTTCTTCCTCGTCACCCTTTGTTGATGCCTCTAAATTACCACCAAAATGAGATAGATAAGGCATATTGAATAAACCATCCGTCATTTCAATATCACCATTTTTCAATGATATTTCACCGCCTCCACCACTTTCATATAGTAATATATCATTCATTTAAATAGTCATTTGTTATTCCCATAACTGGGATAGGTGCTTCGTTCTTTACTGCTTTCACGCCACCGCTTGTTTTATCAATAAGATTTAAAGTATTGTTTTTGTTGGTTGTTTTTTCGATTGTTCTCATTTGAGCATCATTTGCAGATGCAGCAACATTCACTGGCTTATCACTAGCTTTTTTTTCTTCTTTTACCCTTTCAACATCAGCGGCAAATTTGACTTTTTGTTCAGAAACCCCTTTTTGATAGGACTTGTCCAAAGTTGATATTTCTTTATAAGCTGATTTTGCTGATTCAACAGCCTTTCCAAACTGTCCGGTCTTGGTGTAAAACATAGCCTTTACTAAATCCCACCATGCAGCCGTAAGTCCTTTTACAACACCCCAAACACCCATTACCACTTCGCGAAATCCCTCAAATTTATTCCAACAAATAACTATTGCGGCAACTAAAGCTGCAATACCTAATATTATCCATACAATAGGACATCCTAACAAAGAAGTATTCATTAACCATTGAGCAACTGTATAAGCTTTTAAGGCAATAGTATTTTGCAACAACAAAGCTCCCTGATAACCCTGTAAGGCCAATGATATTCCAGTATAGATATTCCATATTGCAGTAACTGCATTTATCCCTAGCATTATCGTTTTATAAACAGCAAATAATCCAATAGATATACCAATAAGTTCAATTATAGTTCCTAAATTATTTGTTATAAATCCTAATATGCCACCAAAAATATTAAGCACACCAGATGTTTCATTACCTTTTATTATAAAATTATCAAATTTATTTTTTAATTCTGTCAATCTATTTATAAAAGATGATGAATTTATATTAGCTTGTTTTTCTGAATCATTCGTTTTATCGATTGAATTTTTAAACTGGTCGAATAATCCAATATTAGACATGGCAATTTGCCCAGCAGTTAGGTTTTCTTTTCCAAAAATATGAACCATAGCCGCCGAGCTTCCAGCGGCTTTCTTTAATTCGTTAAGTCGTTGGCTTAATGTTTTGGTTTTATCCATTAAAATATTAGTGTTCACACCGGCCTTTGCCAAGTCGCTTAATGCTACTTTATCAAGCCCTTCTGCTGCTGAAAGTATAGTAAGCAGATTTCTTGAAGCGATGTCTACCTTTGATTTTTGCATATACTTTCCTAATGTTTGAATTAAAGCAACTGATTCTTCAAGAGAAACATTTGATAGTTTTGCATTTGCACCAAATTCCTTAAGCATTTCAGCCATTTCGCCAGTCCTAACATTACCAACTATTTCTCCTGCTGTTAATTTATTAATTACAAATTGCGCTTTATTTGCTTCGAACCCAAATTGATTCATTACTGTTGTAAGTGAATCAATAGCTGGTTCTAATTGCATTCGTGAGGCTTTTGCAAGAGTTATTCCTGCTTCAGTAATCATTCTCAACCCGACTGGGTCTGATAAATACTGAGACATATTCGACCCTACTATTTCAAATCCCTTAGCTATATCAATTGCACTTTTTTTAGATTTATCAGCTAAATCTAAAATCTCTTTTTTCATTATTGATAAATTTATTCCAGTAACCCCGGTTACTGCACTTAATGAAGCTACTGCATCATCAAAATCTTTAATTGCATTAAAACCTGCAAAAGCCAATGAAGCAACAGAAACTCTACCAGCTAAGCCTAACAACATTTTTTTAGTGCCATTTAATTTATTAGCAAAACCAGAATTGGCTTGCTCCATTCGCTTTAACGGTGCGCTAAATTTGTCAACTGACTTATATATCGTTGAGATTACAAATGCCATTATTTTCCATTCATTTCTTTAACCATTGCTTTTGCATCTTCATACCAAAAAAATAACCCGTACTTATCCAAATCATCAATATATAATTTCTCAACCTCATAAGGTGTCCAATGGTAAGTACGGATTATACTTTTTATTGCGACCTCAATATTTTCATTTCCTAAATGAAAAAAAAAGCAGCAATTTTTTTCCCTAAATAACTATCTCCAGGGTCAAGTGCGCGAATGATTGATTTTGGTTGCCCTGTCAATGTAGCGATATAAGCCAACGACATTTGACCAATTAAATCATCTTGTTTTATTCCACGTAAAGAAGCTGCTAAAACACCTTCAGTAATTCTGAAGGCGAACTTTAACTCCTTTATTTCTTCAGAATTTGGAATTTGAACTGGGAAATTAAGCGTTTGAATAAAACAATTATTTTCATCCAGGATTAAAACGCCTTCCATGATTGCATTAATAATAGACTCTTTATCATCAGCGTTTTTTTCAAGTAGATTTTTAGGCAATTTTTTTGCTTCAAACCATTCCATGAAATCTTTTTCTGCAACATCTCTCGCAATCATATTAAGATATTTTAGTTAATTCACCACCACCAGAAATTTTTACTTTCATATTACCGGAATTTGTACTTCCTTGTATATCGCCAACTGGCTTACCTTTACCTCCCCAAACAGCACCATTAATATGAGTAAAAGTGAAGTCTGATAAAACCGGGCTAGCTGCAAGCTTCTTTGCCTGGTTAAGTTCATCTGTTGTGTTCATGTCCCACGCAACAGTTGTTTCAAACGACCATCTTTTACGATTTATTTGGTCAATCATTTGGCCATCTCCTGTAATTCCACTTGCTTCATCATTTGAAACAAATCCACCAAAATCAACAGTTGCATCTTCCCCACTTTTTGGAAACCAAGTCCCACTACCTAGAGTAGGATGTTTGTATGATATTTCTTGAATATCGCCTGCTATAAACATTTTATTTATTTTTTAAATTAAACAATTCCAAAAGCAAAACCAGCCTCTGCATCTGTTGATGCAATACGAGCTATACCAGTTCTCTTGTAGCGGAAATATGTTTCTAACCTATCAGGGTTAGTTAACGAAACAGCTACAGTAATACTCTCTTTCATAAAGTCTGCATCAGCAATTAACGCACGGCTTGCAAGATCATCAGCATAAGAACGAATAATTTGCTTCCAATCCTTTGGCTTAATCGTCGAAGCAACCCCAATACTTTGATCACTTGGAGCAAGAGCCTTATCAACAACATTAATAAGCTCAAGCAAATAATATCCATAACGAACATTAAAGTCGAGCATCAAATTACGAGGATATCTGTACTGTGGAGGTAATTCACCATCGGGATGATATGTTGTAACAAAATCTTGCACTACATAAGCCCCTGCCACTAAATCAACAGTTGAACAACCTTTCTTTACAAGATAATCTCTATTATTATAGTCTGACATATCGCCAATAATACCATCGGTAGGGACTGGCATATCTGGATAAGCTTTTGCATTTACGTCAAGATGTGGATTATTTTGCGATTGTAATGCAAAAAGATAGGCCATATTTGCAGCAGCTTCCCATGTAAATCCTGCACTGTTAGGTGCGGGCGCGAGAGCGTGCGTAACCTGTGTTTTTCTTGCATCTGTAATTGCGCCTAATACTGCTTTATCATCTTCGCAACTACCCCAAATCGAAATAAATGGTTTGAAAATAATTGCAGCATAACGGCCTGTTGGCGTATCAGGATCAGGAATACCGTTTACAGTTTCAAGTGTTGTGAATACTGTTGATCCGTAAGGATTAATAACAATAGTATTCCAATCTGAACCCATCCCGGCAATTGCATCAGTTAAATCAACAACCCCAGTACCTGCAACGGTGCTTTCAATTGAATAAACAATGCCGCAATCTTTATCCATGTCATCAAATGTAACGGATAATTCTGCGGCTGTTGCGCCAGCCCACTTGCTTGTAAACGTAAGCTGACCATTATCGACTGCAACTATACAAGGGCAGCCCTGTACATTATTACAAGCGTCTGCAATTTTTTGCAAAATAGTTGCAACTGCATCGCCTTTAACAACTGAGTAGCCGTATTCTGCTCCATCCATCCCAACACGTCCGTTAATTACAACGTAATGCGTTGCGCTATCTGTAGCAGTTGTAGCCAATGTAAGATCAACTGTAATTACTGTTTGTGTTGCTCCTTCTGCATCTGGTTGAGCAAATACTACGGTAGGAATTCCACCAACTCCATCTCCGTTGCGTAAAATACGCATCATCTGATGAATTGGAGAACCAAATCCGTATAAAGTTCCGGCTTCTTTAGCCGATGTTATTTCTCGCAATGTGTCAGGCATTGTTGCCTGATTAACTGCGTTCCCTTGCCCCAGCAGAAATATTCTTTGAGGCAAGTTCGGTGTGCTGGTTGGGAAATTGCCCTTTTTTAGCTTATAGCCAACTATCCGGCTTATCCTTTCTGAACCAACTGCTGTGCTTATACTCATTTTTTTTAATTGTTTTTAGTAAATTTATAACCTAAAGATGTTTCTTCGAGTGTAACCGAAGTATCATAACCCTCAGCATCTATAACAGAAATTTCATTTTGTGACTCCAACATATCAACCTCAAAAACTACACGACCCATTCTCGAAAATGAACCATCATGTTCGCCTGGATGTGCCATGTCAATTGATGAAACCGAACGTCTTTGAACTATTCCAGAAGCAAAATCTAATTTATCATAATAAGGCGACTGCAAGATATGCCTGATAGTTGCACACAATCTTTGAAGTTGTACAGATGTTCCATAATGCCCTTCAATTGTTGAACTTTCATGACCATTACAAAAAACGTCAATATTATATACTGCTTTACCTACCTGTGTTCTGTAAGTTTGATTATCAAAAGGTATCCGTTCTAAATTAATTATTATTACGTTTCCTTCTGATTTATCAACAGGCGTAAACCTTTCAGTATATATCGAAACTATATAATTTGGATTTGGAATTGTTGGCAATGGCGGAATGCTAATAGTACCTTGCAATAATGATTGCGCAGCAAATTCAGCAACTAAAATTGTACCTATCCTATCACGGATAGACTCAAAATTACTTGTCGGGATTTTATATGTCAACTTAGCTGCCATAATCGCCCAATATACATGTTATTAATCCAATTGTTTCATCTGGAAATGTTTCTTTTATGATGTAATTTTTTACATTATCGTTACTATCAGCAAAACTTACGCGATGATTTCTTAAAGAAACTTCACCCTCTACATTTCTTACAGTGTAACTTAACGCAATCAAATCACTTTCAATAATAGAAATATGAACGTTTTTAGCATTTATTGGTAATCCATCTGTGCCAATACTGTTATGATGTTTTATTGCAATAGCTTTAACGATTGTTGAAGCAGATGAATTAGGTGGGGTCAGGGTTATGCTAACCCCGAACCCGCCATTATTCAATAACCTTTTCCAATCAGATTTGGCTTTTTCTAAGCTCATTTTATTTCTTCTGTTTCGGCCTGTTGTTTTTTCCCAGACTTCAAAGTTTGTTTTTCGACTTTAGTTTCAAAAACTTTACCTTCTGAAACTAATTTATCAAAAACACCAACTGGAAAATTATCTTCTGAAACTATTTCATTTGCTACAAAAGTCCGCTTATTTGCACCTTGTACGCGTAAGCATTTTACAATACCTTTTTTCATTTTATAATAAGTATTTCAAGTGCAACAAATTTTGATTTCTGCGCAGTTAAATTTGCATCATGATAAAGACGCAATTGCCTCCAACTAACCTTAGTTGCATTAGATAAACTAACATTATCATAATATAAAGACTTTAAGGCAGGAGCTGCATGATTCATTATTTTAGTTGTATCTGAAATAATTGTTCCGGTAAATGATGGATTTGCTTTATTTGTCCAAAAAATAATAGTATCAGTCACAACTCCAGCAGTGGAATGTCCATACCATGTTTTAGTTTCAATTGTTGTCCAATCTTCAGTATCGAAATCACGCCCCTGCAAAGTAATTGCTACACGCGGAACGCCTGACACACTATCAATACGTTCGCGAATCTTATACTGATATGGTACATCAGAATTTGGATAGATACGAATTTCATATACTGTATCTCGCTGGGTAATAGTATCTTTAGCAGCAAAAGCAGGAATTGCATTTGGCCCACTAATACCAGTAACAGCATAATTGTAATAATCGTATATGTTTACATTGTACGGCATCTCATACCGTTTATCTTGTCCAAACGATACGAACGTAAGAACAATCAATGTGAATAAAAATATTAACTTTTTCATTTTTAATTTTTTAAAATATTATAAAGGAGGATCAACAACTGCCGTACCTGTTACTTGTGCTGAGTAAATACGATCAACAGAAACTGGAATTGCAAGACCGGCAGAAAGAGTTTCAAATACATGCTTCTTTCCAACTGGATCAATATAGTTGTTGATTACATAATCTGACTCAACCTGAGTAATCATTTCGGGAAATTCTGCATTTCTTACATCACGTATGATAGCCGGAACGCTTCCAAATGACATTACAAACTTTCCGCTTGAAACAGGCAATATATAAACCTGATTAGTATTTATATATGGCGTTGCTACACCAAGTGAATTATCGTAATATTCAGGATAACTCCACAAGTTGAAGATATAGCCACCGTGAGAAATACGACCGTGGAAAATTCCACCCTCTGCATTTGCCTGTGGTATCTTTAATTCAACAAGAGTAATATTGCTAATGTTATATTCATTTAATTTTGGACTTGCAAAAAAAGCTGTTAATGCTGCTTGTCCAAAAATTACGTTAAATACACCATCATTAGCACGACCTACTTGACGAAGGAAATTTGCACCGTCAACTAAATCATTACGAGGGTCAACAGATGCTATTGTCCAATAAGCGTCGGCATCCTTAACAACCATTGAGGTTGCTTTTCTTTTATAATCAATATTGTCGCCATTTACCAACTGGACTATACCGCTTTCAAATATTTGAGAAGCCTGTAATTCATAAGCACGTTCTATTTTGTAACGTAATGCACTTAATCTTTCAACTGCATCTACAATAGCCGATGTTACAACACTTGATGCAACATTAACTACATTTGCCCCAAAAATTAGATCATATTTATCTAACTCGGTTGCGTCAAAATATTCATTAAAAAACGGAGGGACAAAAATCTTTTCAGAAAATTTACTGAAAGAATTTCGATTACCATTTGTTCCCCTTAGCACATCAACTGCAATCTTTTCTGTTCCACGCATTACCTCAATAGAAACTTCTTTTGTGGTACTGGTTTTCTTAGTAAAAAAAGAACGCAGGAAACTCTTTGGAGCTAAGTCGCTAAACTCATTCCATGTTGCAATAAGCTTTTTTGTAAAAACATTTCTTGCATCTTGTACTGGTATCATTTCTTTTTCGTTTTAATTGTTAAACATTATCAGCTACCGTTAATTCATCTGTCGCAGCTAATTCAATACCTAATGTATCAGATGCAAGCCTATTGCGAATAGATTTATAAGCAACAACAGTATCTAATGTATCCTCTCCTTGAAGGAGTACTTTTTCTTCTGCAACTTTACCGCCAATACATACTTGTACGGTTACAGAATCATTAGCAGGAACGCTAACAGTTTCGGCTAATATTCCGATCATAGAAATATTAGAAGTACCTGAAGCGTATTTCTGATAGGTAGAAGTTACAACGCCAATAAGAGTGCCAATAAGATATTCAACTGCTGCTCCTGTAGCGTTTGCCAAAGTAATTGCCTGATATTTATTATCAAACAAAAATATCTTTGAAAAATCATAAGCATTCGTAATCTGATTACGAGTCTGATTGCTTGAAGTTACTTCACTCATCCGATTTTAATTTTTTTCAAATTGTCAGATACTTCTTTTTCAAAAACCTCAACTGCTTTTTCAGCTTCTGTCTTTTCGGTTTTTACCTCACCCGTCTTAACTGCTTCCGGTGAATCTTTTTTAATTGCTTCAACCGTTTTTACGGAGTTCATTTTAACAGCCATCTCGGCCATTACTGCGCTTGTGAATTCTTCACCCTCCTTAACTGCTTTCATTACATTTTCTTTATCAATGTCAATAAAAGCAAGCCATGATTTAGCGCGATTACGTTCGTCTTTTATCCCTTCGGCCTTACCTTCTGCAACAATTGCATTATAGACTTCTGGACTGGACGCTTTTAATTCGTCTTTTGTCATTTTTTTTACTGTTTTTTGTGAATTACTATTTTCAATTACATTTGGCTTGCTCCCTTGCTCGCCTTCATCACTCCCTCGTGATGAGTTTAATGCAACAAATTTTTCATTATATGCTTTTTCTTCGTCTTTAGAAAGACGAATAACTTTATCAATTAGGCCTATTTTCTTTGCTTCTTTAGCGGTTATCCAGACATCTTTTACTTTTTCACCATCAAAAATATCATCCATGCTTAATCCTGTGATTTTCTTTAGAGCATCAATATCTAATTTTGATTCAATATGTTTTCTTAAATCATTATTAATACTATCCAGATTTTTCTGATCATCTTCATTTTCAACATAACCAGAAGCGCGGTGTATTAGAAACCTTGTGACTTCTAACGCCTCTACATAATCACAGAATAATAAGAAAAACATAGCCATTGAAGCGGCATGACCATATACTTTAACATTCATTTTCCCGGTACGTTCTTGAATTCTGCCTATCATTGTCCATCCCGCGAATACTGAACCGCCCGGACAATTCATGATAGTAGTAACGTCCTCATCTTTGGGGATTAAATCTAATGCCATGCAAAAATCTGTTGCCGTCTGATCAAAGATCGGAGACATTAGATATATTTCGTTTTCTTTTTTTTCTGCCATAATTATCGAGATGGTGTTTCAATTTCTTCTTTACTTATTATATACCAAACATTACCAAGACTTTTTAGAATTAATCTTACAGTTACAGTATGTGCAATGCCGACATTCGATAAAGTATATATAGTTGTTCCCGTACTATCCTTAACCGTAATAGTACCGCCATTATATCCATGACAATATGCCAATATATTTATAGTTTTATTACTGTAATGTGCAGGAAGATTAACAGTCAATACGGAAGTGTCCCCGCTACTTGCAATATCAACATTAACTAATTTTGTTGTTGTTAAACAATTAACTGTATATAACGCATCTGTTCCTGAATGAGAGATTACGCCAATTTCATTATCATTAAATTTAGCCTCTAATGCAGCAACATCAATTACTAAATCATCAACAACAAAACCCATCGCGCTAACAATTGCTGATAAATCGTTAAACCAATTTAATCCAATGTAATTTCTAAATGCTGTTATTAATTGGTATCCATTAGTTGTATTGTCGGCTAGATCATTTGCAGTAACACCAGCGTCACGACATAATTTTAAAAAGAATTGTATAATATCTCCAAATACTTCTTCAGTTATCGCTGTTCCAACCGTGACCGGATTAGTAGTTAAGTCTTTATTTCTAACATTCCCATTTGGATAATCAGTATCTGCCGGGTAAGTATTTGGTATATTTGCTAATATTCTCATTTTGTCGGATTTGTTTTAGTTTAAACAACAGGAATGGATGGAATTAATTTCTTTTCAACTTTTACCTTTTCCATGTTCTGCGAAAAATCACCACTTCCCAAACTTTCACTTGCCTGGTCGTATGTTGTTAGTGGAGTTGTATCATCGCCTAACTTTAACCTTTCGGCCTGTACTTCTTTTACCGGGTCAATATGCGGAACATTTACACCAAGCCAACGTGCATTTCTATAGGCCTCAATGGCCATAATATTATTATCCATTAATGCTTTTAAAAATCCGTCTGCCTGAATTTTACCATTCAATACCTCAACTTCAAACCATAAATTATAATAGTTCTGATAAAATTGTGCTGAGAATTTTTCACGGCTTGTTTTCATTGAATGCTCCCAATCTTTTATCGCTGCGCGTGATGCTGAATAATTGCTATTAAACATTGACATCGCAACCTCATATGGAATACCAACAGAAGCACAAAGTATTTGTTGAT
>Ga0265297_10011524_pt1 | contig 10808 bp, 10 predicted proteins | sample Munlanlwell13791_FD_192502 | JGI IMG/M metagenome (GOLD analysis project Ga0265297, IMG submission 192502) | Leachate microbial communities from a municipal landfill in Southern Ontario, Canada - Leachate well 137-91 | ecosystem: Engineered > Solid waste > Landfill > Unclassified | place...
AAAGCTGGAACCCTGTAACGGCGCCAGCGCCGCCATACCACCAACCGCCTCCGCGCACTGTGTGCATGCCTCCGGAAGTAGACGGCATAGTCAGTTCCCAACTTATGACTTTCGGGCCGAATGTTTGCGTTGGCTCCGTGATGTGAATTCTCGCGTTCCAGCCCGGCAGCGCGCTGACGGTTACGCCCCCCGGCTGAGATAATGAGATATTCGGACCACTCGCATTGCCAGATACCGCGCTGCCGACGACACTCACCGCGATCTGGCTATACTCATATAATGTGTTGGCAAATGATCCTCCGGAATGGACTTGGAACCCGAGATCGACGCCCCCCGTTCCAGGGACCAAATTGCTCACGACAATCTCGTAATCCGTATATGCGGCAGTGAAGCTCGTCGTGTCCGAGACCGTGGCGCTGTTGTTCGCGGCAAACGTATTCAGTAGGATCGTCGATCCAGACGGGAGATTTGCCGCGACGACATTATTCTGCGTCGCCATTGTCCCGAGGCCGAGATTTGTCCGCGCCGTCGCAACATTCGACACATCGCTGAGATTGTTCTCCGGTCGCAGGAATACGAGAGTCGATTGAAGACCGGCAATCGTCGCATTGATAGGCGCTACTGTCGTATCGATGTAATTCTTCGTGGCGACATCCTGCGCGGAGGTCGGCTCTGCGGCATTGACGACCTTGAACCCGCCCATCGGCAGGTTCGCGCCCATGGCGGAGCGTCCTTGCCGGTCGAGCGAGTTCGTCAGCTCCGTCCCGATATCGGTAATCAGGCTGTTGTAGGCGTCTGGGGAAATGATATTCCCTTGAACGGCCTGCGTGTTTGACGGCTGTGTGTAGATGCCGCTCGCGTTTCTGGGCACGGTCTTGATTTCCTCGCGTGAAGGCGTAGGGTCAGGTCCCGCTTTTCAGCAGGATTGGAGAGGATTGAATGTTGAAGCGATTTGTCGCGGCCATCGGTTTGGCCGCTGCGCTATCTGGTTGCGCTGCTCAGTTGGCTCAGCAGGCGGACGCCGAGTGCAAGTCTTTCGGCGCCGCGCCAGGAACCGCCGCCTATGTCGATTGCCGCTTGCGTCTCAAGCAAATGCAGGAAGCGCGAGCCGCCGCCATCGCCGGCGCCGGGCCGGTGACGTGCCAGCAGTTCGGAACGACAACCACTTGCTTCTGAGGCGCGCCATGAAGTGGAAAATTGCCCAAGGCGCGATTATCGGCTTATTCATCTGGGCTGCATTTGATGGGGCTTCTGAACGGCCTATGCTTCTGGTCGCGACCGGGATTTTGCTCGCAGAAGGCGTGACTATGCTTGTCTGCGAGATCGGAGACGAAATCCGATCATTCCGCTCCAGGCGCCGAGATATTCGAGCGCAGCGCAAGAGCCGCGGCCAAGCGGCGAGCCGCGGGATCGAGTTGTGAAATCAGCCCGAGGTCTGGGGCGAGTTGATTGGACAGATACGCTTGCACTGGGCCTGACATGAGCGCTCGGCCGGCGAGACCGGGCGCGAATGGCGCAGCCGCAGCGCCGAATGCCGCGCCTGGAGCGCCGCCCATAAGAGAGCCTGCTACAGCGCCGGGAGCAGAAAGCATAGATTGGCTCGCGAGGCGTGCGGGCGTCCCGCTGTTAGGCAATGGCGACATGACCCCTACGCCAGCGCGTGCCAAATCCGCGAGATCGCCTTCCCCTCTGACGTAACCGCCTCTCTTGTTCCCCGCGGAAATTGCCGCCCGCAGCGACGCCGGAGAGATATAGCCCTGTGCCGCATTCTCTCCTGCTCCGGCTGCCGCTTTTTCGAGAGCCTTATAATTCACATATTTACGCCGCAACTGCGCCCATGCGCCGACGTCTTCCGGCGAAATCGAACGGGTCATGGCTTCGTCGAGGGCGCCGCGGATATTTCGAAGCGCCTCCGCCCGCGCCGGGTCGGCCATTCTGAAAGTTTCGGCCGTCTTCCCAATCTGAGACCTCATGTTTTGATAGGTTTCGCCGGGGATAGCGCCGCCGCCGATCGCCTTGCCGAGAAGGTCGTCAACAAGTTTCGACACGATTGGAGCGCGCGTGGCCTGCGTCGTCAGATTGTTGTATTCCCGTTCTGCGTCAACGAGCGCTTGCGCAAGAGGCGAGTCCATCTTGAGCGTATTCCGCGCCGAAAGATCGCCGAACCTTTGGCCTAAATCGTCGTAGCCGGCGGCCATTGTATCAGGCGTCGCGCGCGCGGCGTCGATACCAGCCCGCTTCAGCGCCGCCCGCGTGAACGCCTCGCGCTGTGCTTCGTCGAGCGCCGCCGCCTTCCCTCCCGAGCCGGGGAGATCGCCTAAATGGCTTTCCAGATAGCGAAGAGACTTGGAGCCGGTTTTCTGCCCGGCCGTAAGCGGGACACCCTCCTTCGTCAGCGTATCGACAAGTGACCGGCGCTCGTCTGAAATTGCCATCGGCGAAATAATGCGCCCCGGCAAATTCGCGATAGCGTTCCCGCCAACGACACCGGCGAGAGTGCCCGCGAGCCGGGCGGCTGGCATGTCGGGGGCGATCTGCGATGCGGCTTCACCAGAAAGGCCAGGAATGACGCCGTAGCGGATCGCGTTACCCATCATATTGCCGGGCGCGAGCATGGCGGACGGGACGGCTTCTAACGCCGCTCCAACGAATTTGCCGGGGGTCGTCTGAGATTCATGGAATGGACCAGTTACGCTTTCGATCGCTTTTTGGATCTTCGGCGCGAGATAATCGGGGGGCGCGTTTGGATTTTTGCCCCCACGGAGGGCGTTTAGGAGTTCAGCGGTTCCGGCGGGCATAAGACCATCGGATTCGAGCCCGACCTTACGGCCGATCCAATGCAGCCCTTGATTGATCGCAGCCGGGATATCGAACGGCGATGCTACAACGCCGATGGCTCCTCTTGCGAGCGCAGCGGGCGCGGTCTTCACTATATCGCCGATGATGGACGGCGGTTCTGCGGCCGGCGCTGGCTCGCTGGCTTGCTCTATGGAAGCCGGCGGCGGTTCTGCCGGCGGCGGCGCAAACCGCGACCACGGGCCTTCTGCCGGCGCCGTAGAGGCTGGCGCGGCCTGAAAGCGTTCCCAAGGGCCAGCCATTTATTGCACCTTCTCCCAAGCGTTCTGATCGGCAGGGTTCCCGCCCTTGAAGCGGTAGCCGTCGATGACATCTCCAGCTTTCGGCGCGGCAGGCGCGGCAGGCGCCGCCTCTTTCGGAGCCGCCGATGTTTTACCACCGCCGGATTTGTAGAAGTCGCCCTCGCGCAACTGGGATGCTCGCTGCCGGTTGAATTCAAGGCGCTTCTCGGCCATGGCGATGGCGCGATCGTAAATCTTCTGGCGAACCTCGTCAGGCTGAGACGACGCGCCCTGAATTTCGAGTAGTATCTTGCGCTCGCCCTCGGTCGGGGCCGCGCCGAAACTGCTCTTGAGTTGGGCCAATGCCTGCGATGTCATAAGGTTGTCGAGATCGGAGGTCGCCTGCGACGCTTCATTCCCGAAGACCGCCCCGACCTTCGCGACTGCGCTCGCGCCAGGGAAGCCCATCGCCTGCTTGCTCAGCTCCTTCGCTTGATGCAAAGCGGAGATCACGGATTCATTCTGCGAGACCATTTCATCCGCTTCGAGGATGGCCTTCTTATCCGTCGCGCTCAACGGCTGCGCATCTTCGCGGGGGAATTTCCCTGTCAGAATGTATTGCTGATTGCGCGGGTCTTTCGGGTCGCCGCCCTGCTCGACAATGAGGCGCTGCCGAGACGCCGCGTCATCTTCGATATTGCGCGTTTTATCCGAGGCTTTCCTGAAATCCGCGAACGTTCCTTCATACCCGTTCTTTTTGGCGTATTCATATTCCTGGACCGAAGCCGGGGCCTTGTCGTCTTTCGGAGCCGTGTAGATCGCCTTACCGGTAGCGGGGTCGAACAGCGTCTGACCAGCCGAAAGCGTCACGGGATTGGACTGCTTCTGCATTGACTGGAATAACGCGAGCGCGACTTGCGCTTGCGCAGGCGACGCCCATGGGTTCGTGATGACGGCCATCAGCTTTTGCGGATCGTATTTCGGAGCGCCAGCGGCCTGCGCTTGCGGCGTTGTCGCTGTAGCCTGCGCAACCTGTGCGGCGGCCGGGGAGGAGGCTGCAACAGCCGCAGGGGCGGGCGTCGCATCTTCACCCGCTGCGGGAGAGGGCGTCGCGCCAGCATAGGCCAGCGCAGGGCCGGAAGCGCCTGCGGGAGATCCCTGTCCGGTCTGCGGGGCAATCTGTCCATAGAGGCTGCGGGCTGCGGCAACGCGCTGAGCGGCGCCCATAGCGCCCATCGGATTGTCGGGCGTATAGCCCTTGGGCCGCTCGAAGCCGATGAACGCCTGCGCCGCCTCTTCTGGCGTCTTCGCAGCCTGGAGCCGTGAAAGCGTCGGCGCTTCCGTCGAGTGAAGCTCATTATCGAGGAACGCGATCTGCACTTTTGGATCGCGCCAGTCAGCGCCTTGCCCTTGTGCGAAGTTCTTTAGATTCGCCCAACGGTCGTTATGCCACTGAGCCAATCCGCCCGACGTGCCATTGTCGCCAGTGGCGTTCGTCGGATCGAGGCGGCTCTCATGCGCAAGATTGCCGATAATGCCGGCGGCTTGAACAGGGCTATAGCCGCGCTTTGTCAATTCCGTCGCGAGCATTCCGGAATCGGTTGCGAATGTCGGAAGACGCGCGGGCGCCGTCGTTTCCGCGGCGCCCGTCGTGGTTGACGCCGGAGCCATTGCCGAGCCGCCGCCGAGCATCGGCGAGATCGCGCTCATGAACTGCTTATTGAAGTCGGCCTGCGCCGCCGCTTCCTGCTGGTTCGCGCGCGCGTCTTCGAGACCGCCGACGAGAGATTGCGCCAAACGCGCGGCGCCCTGCCACGGCGAGCGAATAGGACTGGCGTCCATGCCCTGCTTCGCCAGCGCGTCGGCGAGCGCGCGCTTGCGCTTGATCGCGTCTGGCGTCACAGGGGCGCTGTTGACGCCGCCGAGAGCGCCGAGCGAACCGAGAGAGGGGAGCGCAAGCGCGTCCGCAAGACCCATGGATTAGACCCCCAAAGCCTTGGCATAGTCCACGGCGAAGAAGCCGCCGACGTTGTGGACCGCTTCCGGCTTCACCCGTGCGACCTCGTCGGCCATCAAGCCCGTGCGCAGCGCGTCGCTCCATAGATATTTAAACATATAGACGCCGAGCCCGTTTTCGAGTTCGCCGATCTTGCGAATGTCCTTCTTGAGCCGTCGGTCAGACCAACCAAGAAGACCACGGCCGACCGTGCCGGCGAGCCCGAATATGCCGCCCATCGCAGCCTGACGATTCGCCTGCGATTGCGCCTGCTGTTGCTGCATCGCGCCCATATAGTCAGGGGCGTTGAATTGCGCCTGCGGCGTGTTGACGAAGCTGGAATTCGGCGTCTGCACTTGCGAGCCGGATTGAAGCGCGGAAAGCACGTTGAGCGGGCTGTTGTATTCGTTCGTCAAATCATTAACAGCCGTCTGGTGGCCTTGCAGATACATATTGTTGTAGGCGTCGCTCTTCTGCTGGCCGAAATTGCGCATCGCCGTGTCATAGGCCGCCGAGCCGGGCTGAACGCCCTTCGCGTAAAGCTGCGCGTCGAGCTGTTCTTGGTTCTGCTGCCACTGCGGATCGAGCGTATTGCGGTTGATCTGGTTGAGCCGAGCTTCGGTATCTGACCATCCGAGTTTGAGCGGCTGGCCGGACAGAGCGCCGAAGCCAGTCCCGAGAAGCGAATTCGCGAGCTTGCCTTGCCCGAGGCGTTCGGCGTTCTGCTGGTCGAGGATCGCCTTTTGCTCGGGCGACAGCGTGATGTTCGCGCGATATCCGCTTGGGGAATTCGGATCGCTAGCATAATCGAGACTGCCATAAGGGTCAGTCTGCGAAACCATCGACATGCGTTGCGAATCCGCCGCCGCTTGCCGGTTCAAGGCATATTGCATCAATGCGTTCTGCGCCGCGTTCCCGCCGCCTCCGCCTCCGTTCATATTGTTCCCCTCACGATTTTCTGTTCCGCCCGCGTCAGACCAAAAACGATTCCGTCTTCCTCGCCGAAATACTCGCGGAGCCGGCCCTCATGGCGAAACCCGAGCGCACGCAATCCTCGCTGCGCGCGCGCATTGCTCTCTTTCGTTATCGCAGTGATGCGCCGCGCCACCGTAAAGCAGTATCGCGCAATCTGCCGCACGGTCCTCACATCGAACGCGCCAGGGCCGACGACCGTCAATTCGACATTGTTCGGGCATGTGTAATTGTTGAGGATGCAAGCGCCGATGATGCCGCTCTGATCCACAACGAGCCATCCGACTGCCGGCTTTGCTATCGATATCTCGAGGCGTTTGCCGGCCCAATAGATGGCGAGATCGTCATCATGAATGAGAGACTTCATCCGATCGCCGATCCTGTCTCATAGATGACCTGGAAACCAGTGAGCCGAAAATCAGGCTGCAACCCTGCATAGTCCAGTGTGATTTGCAGCACAGGCGATATCACTTCTCCGAGCCCTGCCGGAGAGGTCCAAAAGCTGAGATCGAACAGCAATGCGGGCCAAACATCGATGCCCCATCGAGCAAAGCCCCATCGCGCGACGCCCACTGCCGTCGAGATCGTAGCGCTAGGCGGAGCCGGTATAGATGGATCATAATCGACGCGCGTCGTCACTTGCACAGCGCCGTAGAAATTCGCCTGTAGCTGCGTCTTGATGAGCTTTATTTGCTTTCTGACGCCGAACGATTCGAGATGCGTAAATGACGGGAAGATCGTCGCCGTATATGGCCGCCCATCGTCAGTCGCGCCGACCTCGGCCTGCATGATGCGCCCGTCAGATGAACCATAGAATAGCTGATTGTCGAACAGCGCGAAGCAGTTCGCGTCCCATCCGAGATAGCGCCCCCAGGCTCCGGTCCGCGAGTTGGCGACGAATTGCGTTTTGTCTTCTGGCCCGGAGTGAGGAAGATTGACGATCGCCATGCTGTTCAGCGGCCAGATAATCGCTTGCCAGCCATCGAGGCCAGTGCGCTGATTGACTGCCTTGATCCATGCCGGCATGATTTTCTGCGTCAGCGCGACATTCTGCAACGCCTGTTGGTCGAGCGTCTCGACCTTTGACATCGGGACGATTCCATCCTCGGTAAGGATGAGCAGATCGCCGCCCGTGTTGAGCAGACATCGCCGACCGAGCGGCTTCGATATCTTGTAGATGCCCTGCTTGGCCCAATCCGTCGAGCCGGGATAGAGCCCGGTATAGACTGCGACCTCGCCCTCGCTCGAGACGAACACGCAAGCCTCGAACAATCCATTGATCGTCGGCAGCGCCCATGTGCCGCCGCAGAGCAAATACCCACCGCGCGTGAATACCGATGTGAGCGGGAATTTCGTCGCCTGGCCGCCGATGCTATCGAGACCGAGATACCACGCGTTCAAAGACCCGCGCTCGACACCGTAAATCCTGTTTTTGTAGACCCAAATTTGGGCGAGTTGGTTGCCCGTCAAGCCGGAGATCGGCGGAAGGATCGACGCCGTAATCGCCGCCGTCGTAAAGCCCGCCGAGGCATTGGCGGACATGGTGATCGTGCCGGCGCCGACATTCATGCTCGATATCGTCGCGCCGTCCGGAATGCCGGGGCCGCTCAACGCCTGCCCATTCACCAAGCCAGTGAACGAGGATACCGCGCTCAATGTCGGCAGGCCAGCCGAAACGGTCGCGGTGAATGAAATCGTCGGGTTCCAGCTCGTCCCGTCGAAGAGTTGAGCCGGATCATAGCCGTTCACCGCTATGAGGAACTGCCCACCCGTGCCGGTGAACTGGACGCTCTCGACCTTCGCGGGCGTCAATCCAGATACGACAGAAGCCCCGACAGGACCGGGGGATGACGCATCATAGATGCTGCCATTCACACATCCGAACATGCGATGCGTGGAGCCGTCCGTCCATGTGAGAATGGAATCTACGACGCCGCCGCTGAGACCAGACGCCCATGTCTGCGTCCCGCCACGAACGCGAACAAAGTCGAGGTTCGGAAAAGCGTTGTCGAGGATAAACGCAGTCTTCGGAGGAGCCTCCGCGAGCGGAGCGCCGACATACAGGCCCTCTACCGGCGCGACGAGAAACGTCGGCGTCGAGACCTGACCTCGCGTTCCGGTCTTTGAGTTTCTGGCCTTGCTTCTGGTGAGCATGTTATTCCACGATCACGGAGGGATGACGGAGATCGTGCCGCCCCAGAAATTTTGAGGAAGATTTATTCCTCTTGCCGTCGCAACCGTGCGGCCCGTATTTTCCTGCCCGAGATAGGCTTGCAGCGCGGTCTCGAAGCGCTCCATTTCGACGCCGTAGTCGAGACCCTTCGCCCGCAGCCACCGCCATATCGTGCCGAGCTCGATAAGCTTCTCCGGGACAAGCGCGACATCATCGTCCGCCGACCACTGGCAAATGCGCACAGGCTCCCCGTGCTGCAAAATCCAATAGTTCGAGCGGAACTGTCCCGTGACGACCTCGCCCGCCGCCAGCGCCGGCCAAAACTCGATCGTCTGCCCGATGAGCCGCCATACGGAAGGGCGCGGGACCGCCGGGAGCGCCTTCAGCATGTTCAGCTCTTCGTCATTCACCGGCCCGCGTAGAGGCATGGTCGGATAGGCGAGAGAGACGAATGTGCCGTTGATGGCGCTCGCCGGCAAGAGCGACGCGAAATCCGCCGGCAAAATCCACAACGTCGTCAGGCCGTCGCCTGTTATTTGATGGCCGACGTTGAGATTGCGCCATGTCCCGCGCCGAGCGATCTCGTCTCCGACATCCTGACTCAGGGCGACAAGCTGCCGAATGTTAGAATCGGCGCTTCCTATCGCCTGTGTGACCGTGGCATTCGAAATGCCAGCGATCGTCACGACATTGGAGATGATCGAGAGAAGCGTCACGCGGCCGTCGCCTTCGCGGCTTCGGCGGCCTCACGCTCCAATCGCTGGCGCGTCTTCCAGTGCAGCCGCTCGGGCGTCTCGCCATCATGGTCTTCGGCGGAACGGCGCGCAAGCTCTTCGACCTGCTTTTGGAGGAGAGCCATCTGTTCTTTCAATCGCTCATTCTCGGCGGCGAATTTCGCGGCGGCGGAGCCGTCGGAAGCGCTCGCGAGCCAAGCGGCCGCCCGGCTGCGCCATGTGCGGCCATCCGGGAAACGATCGATGTGCGCATCCGACACATGCGCCAAATCTTCGACGGAAAAGACGTTCGACGCCTCGAAGGTAAGCGCCTGAGACTTCGCCAGCGGTCCCCATTCACGCAGCGGGGTTCCATTGATCGCGCGCGTCTCTTGCCCCTGCTTCCACCGCGCATATTCGGCGGCGAAACGGCGCTTGATGTTGTCATCGACAATCGTCGATGCGACACTGTAGGGATCGCCGGCGATGCGGATGCGAACGACCTCGACGTTCTTGTAAATGGTGATGCCGGCCTTTTCCGTTTCAGCCTCGTCTTTGACTGGCTCCACGATGAATTCCGGGGTAATGCCGTCGTTCATGCCGGCATAGGTCGTGCCCTTTTCGTCCACAGACGCGAAAGGTTGCACTTCGCCGAAGTAGTTACTCATTTTTGCCTCGGTTGATGGAGGATGCGAGGCGCTGCCGCCTCGCTTGTTTATCAGTTGGCGGCGCTGACGAAGGCGTCGTTGAGATACGCCTCGAGATAGCCCGTCGCCGTGATCGTGATCGTGCTGCCCGTCGCCGTCGCGGCGTTGTTGAGCGTGATCGTGTAGGCGCCGGGATTGCCATCGATCGAGACGATGGTCGAGTTCGCGGCGATGCCGGTTCCGCTCACGGCCTGGTTCGGATAAATCCCCGTCACGGTCGAAATGTTCTTCAGAACCTTCGACGTGTTGGTCGTATCAGCCGTGAACGTATAGGACGCGGCCGGGAGGAAAGCGCCGAACAGCGTCTTCGTGCCGACAGCAGGACCGCCAGTCGGCGCGTCTGCCTGACCGGCCGTCGCCGTCGTCGTCACAGTCTTCTGAACAACGCCAGTGCTCGCCACGTTGAGAAGGGACGTCCCGTCGGTCTGAACCCAAAGGCCGTAATCGCCAGCCGTCTTGAAGGTGAAGGAGAACGGAGCCGACTGCGGACCGCCGAAGCGCCCGCCGACGAAGAAGGTTCCAGCCTTCATTCCGAGCAGCGCATTCGTGCTCGTCGCCTTCAGCGCAGTGAAGTTGTTGTCGATGACGAGCAGGTCGCCCTGATTGAGCACCTGACCGGCCGTCGCCGTGAACTTCACATAGACGAACTCGGCGCCACCGTCGCCTTCCGCAATCACGGAGCCGACGCGGTATTCATAAAAAGGGCCGTTGACCGTATCGACGGGACCAACAGGCGTGTAGATGCGAGGCCCGATCTTATCCCCGATCGGGAAGTAGGAGATAGTCATTGGTTTGGTTCCCTGCGGATCGAAGCCGCGTGAATGAGATGGAGAGGCGACCCGCAAGCCGCCTCATCGCGATCAGGAGAAAAGAACCGCCTGATACTGCCGGCCGGAAGTCGTCATGTTTCCCGCCCAAGCGTAGAAGCGCACAATCGCGTCCTGGTTCACATTCGCGCGATCACCGCCGACGACAGTGAAGTTGCGGGCCGAATGCGGGCGGTAGGAGAAGTAGCTCTCGTTGAGGAAGTAGGCCGTATTCTCCGGAATCTGGCCGTTCTTGCCGCCGTCGAGCACAACCGACACGCGCTTGCCGGCGCCGAGATATTCGAGCGCCGTGAAGCCCGCCGCCGCCATCTTCTCATCAACGATGCGCTGGATCGACTGAAGC
>Ga0265297_10011525_pt1 | contig 10808 bp, 14 predicted proteins | sample Munlanlwell13791_FD_192502 | JGI IMG/M metagenome (GOLD analysis project Ga0265297, IMG submission 192502) | Leachate microbial communities from a municipal landfill in Southern Ontario, Canada - Leachate well 137-91 | ecosystem: Engineered > Solid waste > Landfill > Unclassified | place...
TGTCTAAGCACAATGGCATGTCCGATGTGATGCCATCCTTGGGGTTCTCGGACCACTGCCTGCGGTACTCGTCGTACTCAGGGGACGTCAGTATCTCCCTGAAGGTATACTCCCTATATCCTGGATTGATTATCATCTCGCTCATATCCAACCGTCCAAATACTTCTCGGTGGCGTTCCTCGACATTATCGGCAGGTTCTCTGATGTGATTGCCCATCCTATATTGTCATCCACTCTACCAGGATGGATGCAGTAGCCCATATGCTTTCTCTCGACCGTGGAGCACATCGCCTCCTGCTCGGTGATGATGTACTCGTTCAGCTTCTCCCCCTTGCCTGCTCCGACGACCTCCACAGACACGTCCCACTTGTCGGCAACGACATCCGCGACGATGCCCATGTTGAACACGTTCATTTGCGGGATGAAGACGCACCCCGGCTCGTACTCATCGGCCCAGGCCTGCAATGAGTCCTGGACATGCAGAGCGACGTCCTTGGGAGTTATGAAGAAGCGGTTCATGCTCCTGTCCGTGAGCCTAATCCTGCCTTTCTTGGCCTGGAGCTTCCACTTGTCGAATACAGAGCCCTGTGAGCCCAGGAAGTTACCGAACCTCCACGAGAAGTAACCTGGGAGGTCGAAGCCCTTGACGCTCATCTCCCCCATGAGCTTCGTCAGCCCGTATATCGTCTGGGGGTGGCAGACCTTGTCCGTCGACACCTGGATGTAGCGCCTGATGCCCATCGCCCTGGCGGCAGAGAGCATGCGGTACTGGGCGGTGGCGTTTATGTCGATGCACTCGCCCGGATTCTGGACCGCATACCTCACATGCTTGACGGCAGCGGTGTTGATTATGACGTCGCAGCCTCTCATGTACTCCTTGACCCTGGTGGTGTTCCGTATGTCACCGAGCACTGCTTCGATGTTGGGGTTTATCTCTTCCGCCTCCCACAGCGCATCCTCAGCGAAATCATAGACCACGAGCTGTCCGGGCAGGGTCTTTATCAGCTCCTTGCCCAAGGTGCCACATCCCGTTATCAAGGTGCGAATGGTCCCACCTCCTTGTTGAAGTCCCTGAGGGTCATCATGTGCACGTAGTCGCTATTGTTGATGCCCCCCTCGACCGCGGAGACTATCGTCCGCTCGTTCATATTCAATCTCTTGCAGTGCTCCTGGAAGGAGTCCACCATGTACACCCAGCCCAATGTAGTGTATCTCACATCCCCGTTGGAGTCGGTCAGCTCCACGATGTTGTACGGCTCGCCCGAGACCTTGACGTTCCTTTCCACTTCCTCTTTTGTCAGGAAGGAGAAGTCCAGGCCCACGTATGCAATGGGGTCATAGCCTAGGTAAGTGGCCAGGAGGAACGCGAACGTGCCTGCGTTGGAGCCTACGAGCATGGGATAGTGCCCGGTCTCCGCATGCACCCTCTTGTCCAATCCGGTAGGGGTCACTGCATTGATGAAAATCAGCTTGCCACACCAGTTCTCATAGGCCTCGGGATGGACGCCGCACGGCACCACGAGCGTGACACTGGGGTCGTCTATGGGTTCCAACCATTGCTGGACATTGGTCGCCTCGGCGTTCAGCGCGACCACGTACTTGAGCTTCTGGCCCATGTCGTAGAGCTTCCCCGCCATCTTGTCGCAGCAGATGATGTCGTACAGCTTGTGGTCGATGTCATCAATGTTCTTTCTCAGTGAGGGACCGGCACCGACGCATAGGGCCGCCCTGTTCTTCAGGCTTCGTGCCATCATAAATGGAGGGCACTCCTTAATCCTCGCTCTGTTGGCTATGTAGTTCTCCTCCCACCTCTCGCGGAGCGCGTCCGCGACCGCGAGATTCATTGCTTCATAGTATACCATCGGCCATCCCCCTTTCCTCGATTTTCCTCACCATCTCTTTCTTCAGCTCCCTGACCTTGACCCTCTGTGCCCCAAGCTCGCTCGCAAGCAATGCCAGCCATATGAAGCTGATGCATTGCAGGAACAACAGGAGGATGATTACCAGGTAGAGTCCCAGTTCCGACATGTCATCCCTCGGAGTGCTTGACCCACTCCTCGAAATCCAATGGCTCTATCACTCCCGCCTGGTACAGTATGCCTGCTCCGGTGCTGTTGAAGAATTTGATGCCATGCTCCTCCTTGCACTTGGCCAAGACCTCCATCAGCTCCCTCCTTGAGTCAATCCAGTCGAACGTGGTGTACACATAGGCTCTGAGAATGGCATCGTAGAGGGTAACGCAATGTCTCCCCTTGGTCGCGTCCATGGCAGCATCCTCGGTCGGATGCGAGTAGGGCATGCCGATGATGGTAATCTCCTTCGCCCCCAAGGTTATGGCCATGATGATGGAGAAGTAGCCGACGTTGTCGCCCCTGGCCCTCGGCTCCAATCCAGTCTCCTTGAAAACAGTGGCGATAAGCTCCTCGCATGTGTTCTCGGGATTGATGAAGGCCATCTTGCCTTCCCAGTTCCTAAGGGCCTCGGGGTTCACGGTCACCGGTACAATGAGCCATACATCCTTGATGGCGTCCGGCCCCCACTGCTCATCCATTCTCTTCCTGAAGTTCTCCATCCAGGTCTGAACATCGGTCGAGGACGTGTTGAGCGCGGTGACCGCAAACGGCTTGACGTACCTGGCTGCGGTCGCGGCAATCTTGTCACAGACGATGACCGGGCACTTGACCTTCTCCAATAAGTGCAGGTTGCCTTTGACGCTCATGGTCTTACCCTTCTGCGCATACTTGCCATCCGACAGTGGCCAGCCTGCGCCCACGATGACGAACTTGGCGGCCAATGGGACGTGCTCGATGCCTCCCCATTTCCTGATTAGTGGAAGATTGGCCTCATAGTTGGTGAACCACTCGTTCTGCACCCTGCTCAGCACCTCTTTCTGCAATTTGTTCCTCATCCTGCTGTCGTATGGGTCAAAACCTGCCAGTTCATCCATTTCACTCCACCTCCCGGTTCAGGAAGTCCTCGACGGTCTCGTCCGGCCTCATGCATATGGCCTTACCGTCCTTCAGCTCCTGAGCACTAATCTCCAGGTCTTTTATCTCCTCCTCGGTCAGGGGCTCATCGTCCACACCATTGATGAAATCGTCAAGGCTCTGCGATGTAATGTATGGAGAGAATTTGAGCAACGGGCTGGTGCCGAGATAGCGCACTGCTCCAGGGCAGTCGTTGACCGCTCCGATGAAGTAGGCGATAAACGACTTGAACACCTTGGATATGGCCACGAACTTCATGCTCTTCGACTCCGGGTAGTAGAAATACTCGTAGCCCCTGGCCTGCTCGTGCGTCCAATCCTTGCCCGGCTCCTCGCAGAAGTCGATGCCTAGTATGCCAATTCTCTTGTACAGCAGCTTCCTGGCCAGGCAGAACGCGCATGTCCCTACGTTCCCACCGTGAGGGAACTCTGGCAGATTGTTCATCCATCCCCACATCTGACTGACCCTATATGGCTCGTTCTCCTTGGCCGAGACCGCGGGGTTGAAGAAGTATATTTTGCAGCCTGCTTTTTTTAGGAGCTTTATCGTGCCAGGATAGGCCACGGAGGATACTAAGAACCTGACGTTCCTGAAGGCACTGTCATCTACATACTCTACCTTGACCGGGCTGCCAAAATCTATGATGTCCCGAGATATGAACTCCTCCATCCATCTGAACTGTGATGCGGATATGGGGTGAGCATCGAGGAGCACTACCCACCCAATCCTCAACCCCCGCTTGAAGCAGCGCTCAAAGGACTTGTTGGTGACGATTATGTCCCCTTTAAAATCCTTGAGCTTCAGCAGCTCCTCGTCAGTGAGCGATGGTGATGCACCGATGACAATGCAATCGTCGGCCCTGAACAATGGCAGGTCCTCAAAGCTGAGAGACTTTTTGCATGCCTCTAAGTTCGCTGCAATGTGCCGCGACCACTCAGGAATCAGTTCCTGCATGGCCTCGAAGTTCAGTTGCTGCACCTCTGCCTGAAAGGTCTCGTTGACCTTCTCCCCTTCGCTCATGGATGCGCTCTTGTTGTTGACCATTATTTCTCCTCCATGTACTGCCTGAGGCGCTTCTCTCTTTCTTCTGGCAAAAGCCACCCATACTCATCTCGACCATATGAGCGCATGAGTTCCTTATGCTCAGCCCATAACTTCTCATCCTCTTTCTCTCGCTCAGGCGTTTCTGTGAATTGCCATTTCTGACCACAGTTCAGACAGTCCCCGCCGTAAACGGTCGGCTCGTCCCCCCGCATCTCCATGTATGTGGTTGTCTGCTCATCGTATCCGCAGTATGGGCACTTTGCTTTCAGACATAAGGGGCGAAAGAACTCACAATCATTGGCACATGTGAACATGTCGACGCTTTTATCGCGCTTGTAACAGTGATTCTCAAAAGGCTCTCCACCACACCACTCACTTGACGCATGAAATTGACAGTGCAGACCCCATCTGTAGACCCGGACGTGTTTTCTGGGGTCTGTCTTGTCATCTTTCATGGGTACTCCTTAATGAAGTCGTTGACACTGAGATACCGCATGCCATCTGCCGACCGCTCCGGCCTCCTTCTGGTGAACAGCGGACCCATCTTGGTCAAATTAATGACGTCGAAGTCCGGTCGCAGCTTCCTCACGTCCTCATACCACTGCATCATGCCATGAAGATAGGAGCGGAACATGGGGGTGATGCAATACAGCATATCATCCTCAGGTGCATAGTGCCACGAATAGCCTTCCGACTGCTTGTTGGTCCACTTGCCCCACGAGCCGGGTCCGTGACAGTGCTCCAGTCCCAGGATGCCCACCGGGTTCGCGCCCCACATGAACGCCAGCAGCATGGACAGTATGCCCACGTTGCCACCGGTGTCGATGGTGGTGCGGTTCGATAGAATCATGAGGGTCTGGTCGATGTTCTCCACGAACATATCACTGGTCGATGGGTTGTACCAGAACACTTTGTCAGGGTCGGCATAGGCCAGAATCTCATCCGTCACGGACGGGGATGTCATCGTGGAGATTACCACCCTCGTTCTATAGAGGTTGGAGTGAACTATGGGGTCTATGAAGTGTGGCAGTATCTCATTGGTGGGGTGCACCAACACCACATAGTGAGGTATGACCCCGTGAGCATAGCAGCGCTTCAACGACTTGTTGGTGCAGATGATGGTGCCTTTGTAATCATTCAAAGCATCAATCTGCTCGTCTGTAATTGATGGACCGGCACCGACAACTATCGCAGAACCTTTGATGGTATCGGGCGGCAACCACTTGTTCTTCCTCTCGAACCGATGGATATTGTAGGCAAAGTTCTTCAGCCAGTTCTCCAGCTCAGCTTTCACTGTTACGTTGGAGTGCAGAACAGCATTGACCCGACCTTCCTCGTTGCATAAAGAATCAAGCACACCCATCAGGCCGATGTCTTCCTGCTGTGCAGCCCAATCATTGAGCTTTGTCAGGTCTTGCAGATAGCATTTCAGCTTAGGACTAGGCTCTTCCTCTGTTATGTTCTCCCCTCGAAGGTAAAGGACGGTTACAACTATATGGAATTAATGGTGAATAAAAATAAGAAAAAGGTTTAAGCTCAGAATCCAGGGTCAGTCGGTATCAGCAGCCCGCCTATCGTGATGACACAGGTCGCCACGGTGTTCTTGATAACGCTGACGACGCCCTTGGCCACCATGCCGTGGATGTTGTTGATGCATATGTTCTTGTCCGGCCACGTCACCATGGAGGGTACGACAACACCAAGGCGGAACGAGCCCGCAGAGCCGACAGCGGTTCCATACTTGAACAACAGCTTGGAGCGCTTGGCCGCGTATGCCGCGATGTTGATGAACCGGAAGTGGAACTCCTTGCCTGCCGGAATCGTCGCCAACGTGATGGAGCCCTTGGTTATGGTGGAGAGCCCACATATGGTGGCCTCGCACATGACCTCGTTGAACATCGAGAACGGCTTGCCGTCCAGGTTCCTGCCGTACTGCTGCTCGTAGTTGAGCTTGGGATAGTCTCTCATTTCCTCGTCGTCTGCCATGTCCATCACCTCTCGATACCGAGCATGGTAATCCGCCTGTGCTGGATTGTCTGGTCCTTGCATCTCTGGATGAGCTTGGCAAGGTCTCCCGGTTTCAGGTTCAGATGCTCCGCGCTCTTGGGGTTGTTCAGGTCGCAGCACATGAGCTTGCGCCCGATGAAGTGGAGCTTGGGAGTAATGGACATGCCCCACTTGTTGTAGACTGCGAAAGAGGGCTTCTCGTTGTGCCTCAGGAAGAACTCGTACCTGGGGTCGATGAACGGTGAGGACTTCTCATCGAAGTAACCGACCTGGGGAGTGGTCGTGGAGGGACGCTTAATCATGTACGGGCACCTGCGTATGGACCCGGCCAACATTTCCGCGTACACCTGGCCGATGTCTATGCCGCACCGTATCTGGTACAGCGAGCGCCACGGGTCCTCTTCCCACTGAGGTTCCAGGTTGGAAATCTCAGTGAAGTTGCTCAGCGAGAGCGTGGTACATGCCGCCGCCCATGCCATGTCATAAACCAAGCCTTCGGTCTTCTGGACCATCCAGAACGACCAGTTATCATCATTGTCTATCAAGACTAATATGTCGCCTTCGTTTGCCAACGGTTTCATGTTCTTGCACCTCCTTTAAGAGAGAGAGTCAGAGGGGAAAGGGGCTCATCGTTCAAAATCCGATGAAGTCGTATGTGAATATACACGTAGTGTATGATGCCGCCGTCGAGCGGTTGACCCGGACCTTCCTATCGGCCAGGGACTGCGTGAACATCGTGGTGGACACGTAGGGCCACATGGCCTTGAAGAGCGTGGTGGACTTGCTTGCGGTATGAGCTTTCTGAGCGCTCACGTTCGCGTACACCAGCTTCCTGAAGTCCGTTGTTATGGTCTTGACCGTGGCGCTTCCGTAGAAGTTGGCCCTGCCGACCTGCTGCACCATCCGGTGACCTGAGGCCATCTCCATGACCATGAGCCAACTGGTAGTTGCTAGGTTTGCCATCTCACCATACCTCCATAAAGGGGTAAGTCATCGGGCACCTCAGTACCCGATGAATGAGTAGGTGAAGATGCACCCGGATGCGTTCGCGTTGCAGGTCACTCTGTTCACGACAATCTTTCTTTTTGCCAGGGTCTGGGTGAAGTTCGTGGTCGAGAGATAGGGGAACACCGCTTTCACGGAGTTCATGGTCTTCGCCGCGGCCAGTGGAGGCTTTTGAGCGTTCACTGTTCCATACACCATTCGCCTGTAGTCCGTGGTCAAGGTCTTGGTCTTGGCCTTGGCCACGAACTGGGTCCGACCAACAGTCTGTACCATCCTGTGGCCAGAGGCCGCTTCCAGGATGATATGGAAAGTGGTGGTGGTGATAGCTGCCATCAGCTACCACCTCAGTCCGTTATCTGCTCGGTAATCAACCTGCTCTTGCCAGCGAAGTAGAACCCTAACAGACCCATCTCTTCCACAGTGGACACCACAGCGCAGGACGCCTTGATGTTGATGGCGGAGTTGGGCTCGATGATGATGGGCTTGGGCAGGCAGATGTATCTCTGCTTGGACAGCCTCATCGGCACAACTGACCAGATGGGCAGCTTGTCGGAACCGGGCTGGAAGTACAGTTCCAGAGTGTTCGGGATGGGCTCCAAATTGAAGTAACCATATATCATGATGATAGCATGGTTGCTCACTGTGAACGGACCAACGAAGTTGTCGGACGCGGACCAGAACAATGAGGTCGACGCACCGGACGTCCATCTCCACCTGTTGTCAGGCAAGTGAACGTGGCATGGTCTCAGAGGAGCTATGCCGAACTCATTGGACAGGGGCTGCCATCCGCCGAACTTCTGGGTGAACTTCTGCTCACCGAGGAGGACGCACTTGACGATTCCAGCAACGACACGGGCGGACACATTCACGTTGGGAATGATGTTCTCCAAATCGTTGTAGAAGTACGGAAGCATCTCCTTCAGTGTGTCCCGAGACCCATTATAGGCGAACTTCACCTGGTCGAGGTTGATGGGGTCATAAGGCTGCATTAGGTTTGCCATGACATATCACCTCAGTAGGACTCCACGTTCAGCAGGTTGGGCATCATGACGCCGACCGGCTTGGCCACGTTCGGCCTGGCCCCAGCATAGCGGGGGAGATTCATCCTGTACGCTCCAATCGGTGCCGTCGCGGTCATACCCTCGACGTACTTGAGCGCACCATTCGCAAGCAACGCTGCCCCACCGGTGAGCATGAAGGTCTTCATGCCTTCTTTCTTGACCTTGCCAGACATTGCTGCAAGCATCAATGCCGCGCCACCGACCACGCCAACCATGGGGCCGAGCTTGGCATACCACTGGGAACCCAGTGGCTGGAACTGCTCATCTATCCGGTTCAGGGCATATCCGCCACCGGTTCCGAGCACGAGCGCTCCACCGATGGCCATCACTGCATCTTTCTTAGCGACCATAGATATACCTCTGTAGTTGGCATCGTCATCTTGCATAATTAACCTTTCGCTGTTTTTGGAGCTTCTTCTGCTATCTTTCACAATTTGCTTGAGCACACCGACCTTGCCACCTAGCTCCTCAAGCTCGGCCTCGGTCTTGGTAGCAATGACGTCTGCCGTCTTGTCGGTAGCGTCCGATAACGAGGCGATGCCGTTGACCGCGGTCTTGGCCTTCTCGATGTTCTTCCTGCACCATCCGCAGCGGGTCGCTTCCCTTGCCTTGTTAAGCTCAAGCTCCGCTCTCTTGAGATGCAGTTTCATCTCCTTGGTCATTGGACATACCTCGTGAGTGAATCAGATACTGACGTCATAAAGATTGTCATAGTCTCATTGATTTTACGTTCGTAAGCAAGTTTCGTGCACATAGCAGCAAATCAGCAAATGATAATATGCTGAAAATTTGCTGAGCAAGTTGAGCGAGTGAGTTAAATATGCTGAGCCTCATTCATGTTTCAGAGGTATATTCATGGTCGAAGAAAATGGAGAGTTCTTCTGTGATGAGTGTGGAGCAGGGCCGTTCAAAACGGCACAGGCATTAGGTGGCCACGGTCGTGGTCACGTCAAGAAGAGGGAGAAGGAACAGGCCAAGGCAACCTCAGCAAGACCGGCAGCAAATGTCGAGCAGGCCGAGCCTGTCGAAGTTACTTCCGCTCCTCAGGAATATGCTAGGGTCATGGACGACGAGGAGGAGAGCGACACAAGAGAATGGAAGTCCACCTTCGACCCCACCAAGACCAAGCACCCCGATGTGCTGACGAACCTCCGGGACATATTATACTACAACATGGTATCCCCCAGAGCCGCACATGGTGTCGTCCAGCAGTTCCAGTTCTACGAGCCTGACAATGTTACCAAGCTCGGTGAGATACTGACCAACGCCATGGTGCCGCAGAGCCGGGCCAAGAACATCTTGGACACTTACAAGAACATATTGTCCCCACCCCAGCAGAGGACCGAGCCTATGCAGAGAACGAAGATGGCCGACCCCCTGACCTACGACCCTGCTGCTCTGATGAACATGAACCCATTGGAGCGCTTGCAGTGGGCAGCGTCCATGAAGCAGTATGGCAAGAACATGCAGTGGATGCAGAGGATGATGGACGAGGCCATGAACGACGGGGCAAGGCCGAACAGCATGTACGGCTCCAGCAATATCCCTCCCGAGATACAGGTCCAGCTCAATAAGCTGAAGGAGCTGGAGGAGAAGGATAGGCTCAGAGACGCGATGAGACCGTTCCTCGAAGAGGTACGTGAGACCAGACGTAAGATGGAGGAGCTGTCCACAGCCAAGCCCAAGGAGCAGGACTTCAACTCCTACCTCATGCAGCTCGCTACCATCAAGACCCTGGGTGGCGATGAGAAGATTCAGGAAGAGAGATTGAGGTTCGAGGCCCGGCAGGCCGAGCTACAAGCTCAGAGGGACTCGGAACTCAGGCGCTTCGATGAGCACAAGGAGCAGATGAGGGCTGAGAACTCCAGGATACAGATTGAAGCTCTCAAGGCCGCGCTCGGCTCCAAGATTGAGAGGCTACAGGAGGAGGTGGCCGACAAGAAGACCGCCAAGGAGGACATACTCAAGACCCTGCAAGAGGCCAAGAGACTTCAGGATGGGTTGAAGGACCTCGGGGTCGGCGGAACTGAGAAAGAGGATAAGACCATGGAGATGGCCGGTCAAATCATCGGTACGGTCTCCGAGGTCATGCAGCCGGTGCTGATGGAGTTCGCACGCTCAAGAGGGGGCGGGGGCGCTCCTCCACCCACCGGACGGGCTATGCCGACGCTCCAGAACCGGGCCGGGGCCCAAGCGCCAGTGACTAAGCAGTTCAAGTGCATGAACGATGCTTGCGAGGCCACGTTCCCGGTCGTTGGTGACCCCCCGGAGGTCATCTGTCCTAAGTGTGGTGCCAGTCACACCAGGCCGGGGGCCCCTTCGGCTCTACCGACGCCCATGGCCACGCCGCGCACGGCTTCGCCCATCCACAGTAACGACATTGGTTATGGGAGCATGGGTCATTTCAACCTCGAATCCGAGCTTTCCGGCGCTCCCGGATACATGAACTCTCCATCGGTAGATGGACGGGAGAAGCTGGACGCGCTCTCGGACAACGACCTGGCGTCCCTTGCCCAATCCATGGGATTGAACCCCCAGGAATTTAACGACAGGCACAGCCTCATCGATGAGCTGCTAAATCTATCTGGAGCATGAGCGCATGTTCAAGCCCATTGGGGACAGTCTAGCGACCATGCTCATATCGACCGCCCTGGTACCGCTCATCGAGGAGTACGCCGGGCCTGATTGTGAGAACCTCAAGGCC
>Ga0265297_10011526_pt1 | contig 10808 bp, 10 predicted proteins | sample Munlanlwell13791_FD_192502 | JGI IMG/M metagenome (GOLD analysis project Ga0265297, IMG submission 192502) | Leachate microbial communities from a municipal landfill in Southern Ontario, Canada - Leachate well 137-91 | ecosystem: Engineered > Solid waste > Landfill > Unclassified | place...
TAAATTACAACTTACTTAAAAACGAGATCACTCCGCTGGTTAACTGTCAATATTTCACCACCAGTATTTTACATTTCAATCAGTATTTAACCAGAAACTATGCTTCAATTAATTCCTTTGTTACTTATATGTGTATGGAAGGTAATTTTGTTATTGAATTTTCCGGAGAAAAAACCATCGTCAATAAAGGTGATACAATTTTGATACCGGCCTGTATTGATGAACTTAATTTGATTCCGGACAATGATGTGACTTTGTTAGAGGTTTACATAAGTGAAAACTAAGTACTTTCAATACTACAAATATCTTAACTCCTCAAACCTAACACTTTTCGGTGTTAGGTTTTTTTATGCTGAAATTAATTAGTTCAAAATGCTATAATTATTTTTCAAACATTGTATATTTACAAAATAATTGTAATTTTGAAGCAATGTTACATTGAATATTAAATCACAGGATTATGCGTAAACTACAATTAATGCTACTCTCCCTTTTCCTGCTCATTCATATGAATGTTCAGGGTCAAATGTTGGATGAATTATTAAATGTTAAATACAAACCGGGATTTGCAATACTAAATAACGGTGACACGCTGAGAGGGGCTTTTGAATTTAATGATTGCAAACAGAATTATCAAATGCTGGTATTTGTTGATCCGGTCACTTTAACAAAAAGTGCTTTTGAACCGAAGGAAGTTAAGTACTTTGTTCTCGACAGTCTTACTTTTCAACCTAAAGAATTAAAGGAAGGATTGGTATTTGTGCGTTTACTTCTCTATGACAGCTTAAAAGTGTACCTTCACAAACGCTTTTATACAAGTAATGTCAGTTCCGGGGTAGAAAATCAGATTATGTATGAAAAACCGAATGGAAAATATTTATTAGTTTCATTTGACAATTTCTTCCCTTTCAAAACACAGGTTGGAAACTTTTTCAGTGACGATCCTGAATTGTCAGAAAAAATTGAGAATAACACGTATACCAAAAAAGATATTTTTAAAATAGCGTTGGACTACAACAAATGGTTGCGACGTGACACAAAAAAACAGCATGAATAAACAACGAATTTATCAATTGTCAATTTTGATTTTCTCATTTGGAATTTGTTTTGCACAAACTTCAAATGTTACAATCAACGATTCAACGAACATACAAAAAAAACATTTACCTAAAAATGCAGTACATGACCCTGTGATGGCAAAAGAAGGGAATACATATTATGTGTTTGGAACAGGTCGTGGTATAACGATAAAAACATCTACAGACAGAAAAAACTGGGAAAATACCGGAAAAGTTTTTTCCGACACTTTGGCGTGGTGGAAGAATGATATTCCCACACAAAAAGGTGATCTTTGGGCTCCGGATATACATTATCTTGATGGCAAATTTCATTTGTATTATTCTGTATCCGCCTGGATGGATTTTAATTCAAGTATAGGATATGCCACAAACACAACTTTAGATCCATCAAACCCACACTATAAATGGGTTGATCAGGGCAAAATAATAGATTTCAGGAATGGAGGAGAAGGTGTAAATTGCATTGATCCCAATGTATTTGTTGACAACGACGGTAAGGTTTGGCTATTTTACGGGTCTTATAAAGCAGGGCTCCGGTTAGTTGAACTCGATAGAAAAACCGGAAAATTAAAAAATGATCCTCCGGAAATTACAACCATTACGACATCCCTTGGCGAAGGTGTTTTTGTGATTAAAGTTGGTGAATGGTATTATATTTTTGCCTCACGTGGAAGATGTTGCGCAGGTTTGGAGAGCACATATCAGGTTGTTATGGGACGTTCAAAAAACATAAAAGGTCCTTACCTAAACAAAGAAGGTAAGAGTTGGGTTGATAATTACTATACACTTTTCATGGCCGGTGACTACGATGAGCCCGGACGTGGACATAATGGTTTCTTTACTGAAAATGATACGACATTCATCGTATATCATGCCTATACACGATCCGAAAATGGTGCTTCTATCGTGAACATCAAGCCAATGTACATGGATGAAGAATTATGGCCCACATTAGATGCAACAAAAAAGATACTTTTTGCAAAATCTAATCTTATTAATTTAAAGAAATAGAGAAAAATTATAAGTTCAGGTCAAGATTTGGCTTACAAAAAGATGTTGTTTATTTCGTCTCAAGGAATGTGATAAGATTAAGCAGTTTTTTGTTTCTGGTACCAAAAAAGCTCACATAAGTCAATATTTTTGATATCGCTGCCTGATAATTCCGAGCATCTATATCGGGTGAAATAATACGCTGTAAGGCCAGAAAAGCTTTATCTCTTGGTGCAGCTAAACGTACATATTCATCGTACACAGGGAAATCTGATATTTTATAAGGTGAACAAAGTGTTAACTCGGAGCTTAAAGCTAAAATCTCATAGTCCCTGGTTTTTAATTGATTCAACACTTCATCTTGATATTTGTCATAGAATAAATCCAGGGTCAGCTTTTCTCCATCAAGAGTAAAAACATCATGATAGAGTATTAGAGCATTATCTCTTTTCATTCCGCTAAAATTATCCACACAATATTTCAAAACCTCAAGATTCTCTGTTTTCATAGCAATAGAATATATACTATCCAGTGCAACCTGTTTCAGGGAATTAGTTGGATACTTTTCTACAAATAAGCGATAATCATTCCAGTCATTTGAAGTTATAGTTTCAGCATAGAGTCTCTTATCATACAGGCCGGATGCCTGAGAGAATTGCTTACAATAAGGATAATCGGTAAGAAATTTTTTATAAGAAGCGGAAGTATTTTCTTTTTCAGCCTGTGAAAAGGCCAGTTCATGAATTCTATCCCATGCCAGCATGACTTCATTAGCACCCGGATACCGAATGACAAAATCTTTATAACTGTCAATATTATCTGTCTGTCTGGCTTTCTGAAACGCCGACACATTCCGTTTTGATATTACATCGGCATATTGAATTGCATCAGGATAGTTGGAAATAAAGTATTCAAATGATTCCAGTGAATTTTTATCACAGGCAATTTTGTATGCTGAAACATCCCTGTTTTCAATTATTTTTTTTCTGTAACTTTCCGGTGCGGTTTTGTAATAATCAAGATATTTGCCATAGCTTTCCAAATTATTTTTTGCAAGGGCATCTTCCATTGCAAGCCGGCAAACTGTGTCTGTTAAATTCAAGAAAACAGTCTGATTAATTGGTATTTTATTTAATTTCTTAAGCTCATTTTCTCCTTTTACATTTTCAAAAAGTCTGATGCATTTAGTCAAATATTCGTAGGATTTTTCCGTATTATAACCTGTATAATTTCGTTGAGCCAACAGCAGCGACATGGCATAATTTGTTTCAATGTCCTCAGGTGTTTTCAATAAATCTTTATTAATTTTCTTCTCGGCATCAGCAAATTCAGCTTTTTCGATAAGTTTTAAAGAACCCGGTCCAAAAAGAGAAAATTGTCCTGAAATATGGTGGCATGAAATTAACAATATAAATATTGTTATTAAACCTTTTTTCATGATTTATTATAATATTACAATTTGAAAATGAATTATCTATATAAACAGTCAGCTTATTTATCCAGATTATTGCATATTTTAAACACAATATTTTGATAGATTTAATTTGCACACAAATATACATATTTTAATTTTATAATATCAAAATAATGCACAAGTTCAAATATAATTCTATTATATAAAATTGATCCAATCATAACATGCTATTAATCATAAATTTGAAATATTGATTACTAATCTCAATTTGAATATATTCATAATCTTACAACTTTAACCCGAATATCTTGTTTTAAACTTCATACATCTATCGATGTGCGTTATCCCTTTACTCAAATCTTCTTTGTACCTTTGTACTCCTAATTTTCTAAAATAATTTATGACATACTTACGCAAACCCGAGTGGTTAAAAACAAGACTTCAGAGCGATGTACAATTTGTACACGTAAATAATATAGTAAAAGAACATGGATTACACACCATTTGCGCCAGTGGTCGCTGTCCGAATATGAGCGAATGCTGGAACAAAGGAACAGCCACCTTTATGATTCTGGGCGAAATATGTACCCGTTCCTGCAAATTCTGCAATGTAATTACCGGTCGTCCGCTCGCTGTTGATCCCCTTGAACCCGAAAAAGTGGCGGAATCTATTCATTTAATGAATCTGAAACATGCTGTCGTGACTTCTGTTGACAGGGATGAACTTCCCGATCAGGGTGCATCGCATTGGGCGGCAACAATACAAGCTATTAAAAGAGTGAACCCAAATACAACCTTAGAAGTTCTGATACCTGATTTCAGCGGAAATACTGCTTTGGTTGATCGGGTTATTGCCGAAAAACCGAATATTATCTCCCATAATCTGGAGACCGTACGCAGGCTTACACCGGAAATACGATCTAAAGCTAAGTACGATACAAGTTTATCGGTACTGGCTCATATAGCTTCGAAAAATATTGTTGCAAAAACCGGAATTATGTTGGGATTAGGCGAGAGAGAAGAAGAAATTCTGACTTTAATGGACGATGCTTTAGCAGCTGGTTGTACTATTCTGACTATAGGACAATACATGCAACCATCCCGTCAGAATATTACCGTAACTGAATATATCACACCTGAAAAATTTGAAGAATACAGACTGATCGGATTAAAAAAAGGATTTAAATTTGTAGAGAGTGCTCCACTCGTACGATCGTCCTATTGTGCTGAGAAACACGTTCAATAGAACTGCTTATTTGCTGATATACTGTTTCATATAGAAATTTGATATTTTTATTTACGTGACTATCATTTAAGTATTGTTTCACTTTTCAAAAACAGTATATTAGCAAATTAAGTAAATAGTGCCTTTTTATATTATTTTATCTCCTCCACATAAATCTGCCCGGTTTCGTACCGAATTACCCGTACGGCTGTGCCTTTCTCGATAAAACTTTGATCTGAAACGGCATCATAACTGACTCCATTTATGCTTACCTTTCCTGACGGACGCAGAACGGTAGCAGCAATTCCTGTTTTACCTACCAATTTAAGTTCTGTCATTGAAACACCAATATATCCTTCTTTTGTTTCCATCGTTGTGTTCAAAGCCATTTTTCGAAAAATCCCTTTAGTCCCGATTTTATTGCTCAGATAAATTATCATTCCGAATGCCAGCCCCATTCCTGCAGTTACCGTCAATAGTGCTTCACCAACAGCACCTGACTGAACTTTTTCAAAATCGAAAACAACATTATTTACCAAACTCAATATTAACCCGGCCATAATAAGTATAATGCCGGAAATTCCGGCAATTCCAAACCCGGGAATGACAAAGAGTTCTAATCCTAACAATACCAGACCAATGATAAACATAAGTATTTCCCAGTTAGCGGCAAGTCCGTCGATATACAAAGGAGCAAAATATAATAAAGCCGCCGTTATTGCCAATCCGAGTGGAAAACCGATACCCGGCGTTTGCAATTCGAAATAAATGCCACCAATAATAAACATAATCAGAAAACTCTGGAATACCCCGTTCATCAAATAACCTTTCAGATTATCCCATACCGATGGTTTATAAGCAATTATTTTGTATGAACTAAAATTAAGTTGTTTCTCAACCACTTCCTCCATATTTTCGGCTAAACCATCACAATAACCATATTTAATTGCTTCCTGGGCAGTAAATGTCAACGTTTTGCCTGAATCAATTATATTTGGAATAATTGTACGGTCGTCCACCATGGCTTCAGCAATCAACGGATTGCGTTTCCATTGGTAGGTAGTGTCATTTCCATTTACAATTGTATCCTTACCGTGAGCTTCGGCAGTAGCACGCATGGTAGCGCGCATATACGACTGGTACTTATCGGGCATTCTTTCTGCATTTTGATTTACAACTGTAGCAGCACCTATACTTGAACCGGGTCGCATAAATATTTTATCGCAGGCAATTGCAATCAATGCCCCTGCCGAAGCAGCATTATTATCCACAAACACATAAACCGGCAATTTACTGTTCAAAATTTTTGTCCTTATTGAATCCGCATACAAAACCTCACCTCCATAGGTATTCATATGAATAAGGATGGCATTGGCGTTGGATTCTTTTGCCTGTTCAAAACCTTTTTGAATATAAATCCACGTTGTACTACCGATTTCTTTCTTCAAATCAATTGTAAAGATGATAGTTTGAGGTCTTTCTGCAGCAAATAATTCAGGCATGAAAATTGTAACTGTTACAATTATATAAAGAATGCATATTTTTCTCATTTTGCATTTATTTTTTTGTCAAATATACGAAAGAATAAAATATTTCCTGTATATTTGTATCGAAATCTAGAACTAAATATTTTAGAAAGAGATCTTTGTTTTTCATTCTTCAGTATAGACAACTGACAATCATTTACTTGTTTCTATTTCAGAAAGTATTTTTCAAAAAGAATTCGTTTTTAGATGAAAAAAACCAACTTAGTACGATAGCTAGGTTTAAATTATTCACACAAAAAACAATAACAATATGAAAAACGACCACTTTGAAAATGAATTAGTCGCATTACAGAGTAATATGCGAAACTTTGCTTTTTCACTTACGCTAAATCGTGATGATGCAGAAGACTTATTACAGGAAACGACTTTGAAAGTGTTGGATAATCAGGAAAAGTTTGTTGACAATGTAAACTTTAAAGGTTGGGTACTTACAATTATGAAAAATATTTTCATAAATAACTACCGAAAAATTGTAAGAAATCAAACTGTTGTAGACAGAACTGAAGATTTATATCACTTGAATTTACCTCAAAATTCAGGTTTTGATAGCCCTGAAGGTTCTTATGCCATTCGTGAAATCACAAACAGCATTGCTTCATTTGCCGATGAGTATCGTATCCCTTTCTCCATGCATATACAGGGATTTAAATATGAAGAAATTGCTCAAAAGATGAATTTGCCTATCGGAACTGTAAAAAGCCGGATATTTTTGGCTCGTAAAAGATTGCAAGAGCAATTAAAAGACTATCGTTATTAAGCGAAATGTGCTTCCACTAATAGTAATCACTGAAAGCATAAACAAAATTTTAAAGCTGAAGAAATTTTTCTTCAGCTTTTTTGTTTGTTACAATCAAAATTAATACATTTACCGTGATAATCATTGGAAACTTAAACCTGCCCAATTAACAAACTAATATTATTCCATACATAATGAACAGTGTACTTGTAATGTTGGGAAGCAATTCGAATGCTGAAGAGAATCTATCACAGGCATACAAAAAACTGGAATCCAGATTTGATATTATCAAACAAAGTTCAATTCTGATAACAAAACCATTTGGAAAACAATACATACATGATTTTCACAACATGGCATTGAAACTTTATACAAATGAGAACTTCGATGAAACAAGAGCCATTTTCAAAAGCATAGAAAAGGAACATGGCAGAACTTCCGAAAGTAAAACATCAGGTATCATCCCAATCGATATTGATTTAATTTTTTGGAATGATGCTATAGTTCATCAGGATTACGGGCGATTCGAATTTGTGAGAAAATGTATTGATGAAGTAAAGTAATAAACAATTGAGATAGTTCACGAATCAACTATCTATCCTACTGACAAATGACTTCATAAGTAATTTTAATCTCCATTTCAATACAGCATTTCATTAAAGTAAATACGATCTTTACATATTGCACATTTAATTAAAAAAGTGTATATTTGTGGTTTTTCACCATGACAGAATTTTACAATAAATGAACCGATTATTATGAAACACTTCCCACCATCAGAATTAATCATAAATAACGATGGAAGTATTTTCCACTTACATATAAAACCTGATCAACTGGCAGACAATGTCATTCTGGTGGGTGATCCCGGTCGTGTGGCCTTAGTCGCTTCCAATTTCGACACGCAGGAATGTTCTGTCTCAAGTCGTGAATTCAACACAATTACAGGTACATACAAAGGTAAACGGATTTCAGTCATTTCTACCGGTATCGGTACAGACAACATTGATATCGTAATGAATGAATTGGATGCACTCTCAAATATTGATTTTGAAACGCGCACAGAGAAAGCCGGCTTCCGACAGTTGACCATAATCCGAATAGGGACTTCCGGTGGTATGCAATCCGAAATTCCACTGGGAAGCTTTTTGATTTCCGAAAAATCCATTGGATTTGACGGTATGCTAAATTTTTATGCAGGTCGTGACTCGGTGAGCGACCTCGAATTTGAGGAAGCCATGAAAAAACATTTGCAATGGAATCCTCAACTGGCTGCTCCCTACGTTGTAAATGCAGATACTGAATTAATTAACCGGATAGGAAAAGACGACATGCTTCGTGGCGTAACCATCTCGGCTAACGGATTTTACGGACCTCAGGGCCGCGTTTTGCGCATTGATCTGGCCGATATGCAGATCAACGATAAAATTGAAAGTTTTAGGTTTGGAAAATATAAAATTACAAACTATGAAATGGAAGGTTCGGCCATTGCGGGATTATCCAAATTAATGGGACACAAAGCAATGACTGTTTGCTGCATCATTGCCAATCGCAGGGTGGAAGATGCTATGACCGATTATAAAACGCATATTGAAACACTGGTAAAAACGGTATTAGAAAGAATTTAGGCTAAAATACATTTGTATTTTACTTATAAAGTTTCTACCTGCATTCAAATTAGTCAATCAATAATTAATGAATCAATTGAAGATTAGTCAATGATAACTGACAAAGCCTCCTATCGGTATTATTTGGAAAGAGATTTAAAAGCTTATCAACTGGATAAGTTGTCCTTTTATAATTATTGCTGGATGGATAGTTTGCGGTTTCAAAGAAGATTGCGCAAAATAGAATATTTGAATAATGTAAAACGTAAAAATATATTTTACCGGATTCAGTTATTTTTTCTTGAAATCAGTAATCATCATCTAGCAATACGACTGGGGTTTTCCATACCTAAAAATGTATTTGGAGCCGGACTTTGTCTTGTTCATTACGGAACAATAGTGGTGAGTGCAAGTGCAAAAATTGGAGAGAATTGCCGGATTCATCCTTCTACATCTATAGGTGACTATAACGGTGTGCCGATAATCGGGGACAATGTATATATTGGACCGGGTGCTAAACTATTTGGAAATATAAATATTGGAAATAATGTTGCTATTGGAGCTAATGCAGTCGTGAACAGCGATGTACCCGATAATGTAACTGTAGGTGGTATTCCGGCAAAAATCATTTCCCAAAAATCATCAATTGAACAAGAATTTTTTCCGGAAAGCCTGATTCATCAGAAAAAGAAATGATAAAAAACACAACCATAACCGCCATATCAACTGCCCCCGGTATCGGAGGTATTGCTGTGATACGTGTATCCGGAATCGATGCATTTAAGTACTGCAATGTCATTTTCGATTCGCAAAGAGAATCATTTTCCTTAGAAAAACTTGATGCTAATACGGCTTTATTTGGTAGAATTATCAACTCAAAAACAGAAATAATCGACGAAGTATTGCTGACCATTTTTCGTGCTCCACATTCGTTTACCGGTGAAAACATAGTGGAAATTTCTTGCCATGGCTCTCTATTTATTCAACAACAAATCTTACAATTACTTTTAGAACAAGGCTGTGAATTGGCTCAACCGGGTGAATTTACCCAGCGGGCTTTTCTTCATGGAAAAATGGATCTCTCGCAAGCTGAAGCCGTAGCCGACTTAATTGCATCTACATCCGTTGCATCACATCGCATGGCGATGAACCAAATGCGAGGCGGTTTTTCGAATGAATTACAGAAACTCCGAACCCGCTTACTCAATTTTGTTTCCCTGGTTGAATTAGAACTGGACTTTAACGAAGAAGATGTTGAATTTGCAAACCGGACCCAACTAAAAACATTAGCAACCGATATTGAAAAACTGATTTCAAAACTATCGGAGTCATTCAGGGTTGGCAACGCCCTGAAAAAAGGCATTCCTGTTGCTTTAGTAGGTGAGACCAATGTTGGCAAATCAACTTTACTCAATGTCCTTTTAAATGAAGAAAAAGCCATTGTATCAGAGATTCATGGCACTACACGCGATGTGATTGAAGATTCGGTCAGCATCAATGGTATAACTTTTCGTTTCATTGATACGGCAGGCATACGGGATACCAAAGATAAAATTGAAAGTATGGGTATAGAACGTACCTATCAGAAAATCGAACAAGCCTCTATCGTACTCTGGATAGTAGATTGTACTGAATTAAGTGAACATATTGAATGGCTCACCGAACGAATAGCCAGGCGTGCCGTCGGAAAGAAAATCATTTTAGTTTTTAATAAAATTGATAAAATAGCAGAGGATGAACGCGAAGTACTCGGACTCCTTTTTGAACAATTTGAAGGCGAACGCATTTATATTTCGGCACGTGAACGCATCAATACAGAAGGGCTTCAAAATGCACTGATTAAAGCGGCCGGGTTACCTGAAATCACTGAGAGTGACATTGTGGTAAACAATGTTAGACATTTTGAAGCTTTACAACATGCTCATTCGGCAATTTGTCGTGTAATCGATGGAATTGAATCGGGGATTTCAGGTGATTTCCTGTCACAAGATATTCGGGATTGCATGCACCATTTAGGTGAAATTACAGGACAGATTTCGAATGATGAAGTATTAGGAAATATTTTCGGAAAATTCTGTATCGGGAAATAACTCTTACTTTTTCATTTGTATTTAACTTGATTAAATCTAAAAAAAGAAAGCGCAATACAAAATATCAGATTTAATTATCCGAATTCCCAACATTAATATTAATCTATTTTATACTCAACA